>VOFC01003349.1_pt1 | contig 17757 bp, 33 predicted proteins | sample 5384161 | NCBI WGS metagenome assembly VOFC01 (sample SAMN12384722, study PRJNA508395) | human gut metagenome | isolation source: healthy gut B | host: Homo sapiens
AACTGGATCGAAATGGATGACAGGCTTGCGCTTTATGCTCAGGTATCGTTCTTTGCTCAGTATATCTACACGCAATACGGCAACCAGACTTTCCGTGCGCTTCTGCAAAAGCTTGCCGCAGGAAAATCCTTTGCGGCTGCGTTCAAAGAGGTCACGGGCCAGACGGCTTCGAATTTGTCGGCAATTTCCGCGTTGCAATGACCGCAAATGCGCCGGATGCATACGACGGCATTTACGGTTTCAGGATGCAGGAGGATACAACCCCGCGGATTATCACGATGTTCAGAACCTCTACAACCTGCTTTCACCGGTTGTTTTCACGGGAAACAGCTGCTCCATCAGCGGCGGCGGTGCAATAACCGTAAAACCCGTTGACGGCATTTACTTCCCGCCGCAGGGTGCGGACAACGGCCTTAAGTATTTCGGCGTAACTCTGAATGCAATCCCCCGAACCCGTTGCGCTCACGGCGCTCAGCATTGACCCCGTTTCCGCACAGGCTTATGTCGGCGGCGAAATTCGCCTGTCTGCACTCCGCACACCCGAGAATGCAAACAATTTCGAGGTTGAGTGGACTTCTTCAAACCCCGCTGTTGCAGCAGTTCGCGGCAATAAGCGTTATGCAGCCGTCACCGGCGTTGCTCAGGGTACGGCAACCATAACGGCAAAGAGCACACGATTTGCTCAACGATCGTTACTACACTGCCTCCCGCGCAAGTGACGATTGCAGGGCTTCCGAGCTTTGACGAGGCGGCAAAACGTGCAGAACGGCACGCTGAATTTCACAAACAACAGCAGCCATCCTTGGGCGGTTGATGTTGTGAACAGCGTCGGCGGCGCAAGCGTTGTAAGCACAAATACAGGCGTCGGTGGTTCTTCCGCAGGGTTCAGCGTTACCGTCAACATGAACGCAGGCGAAACAATGAGCTTTGATTGGCGCGTCAGCAGCGAAAGCAATTACGACAAACTCAAATTCAGAGTCAACAATACGGACAACACGAATATCTCCGGCGACCGTGACTGGACAACGGTTACATACACCGCTCAGACAACCGGTTCCTACACCTTCGAATGGGTGTATTCTAAGGACAGCAGCATCAACAGCGGAAGCGACTGCGGCTGGGTTGATAATATCAGCATTCCCGGTTATATCGGCGCACAGTACGCTCCCGGCGATGTTGATATGGACGGCAACGTGACCATTTCGGATGCATTGGCTGCAATGCGGTATGCAATGGGCACGATGCAGCTTTACCGAGCAGCAGATTCAGCTTGCGGATGTTGACAGCAACCCCGGTGTTTCCGTTTCGGATGCATTGACCATAATGCGTATGGCGATCGGTGTCATCTGAGAAAACTCCGTCCGACGGAAACTCTGCCTAAAGGCTGTTTTTGTGAACCGAGCCGCAACTGCAAGCGGTTACATACAAAAACACGAATTATCCGGAGTATCTCCGAGTGTCGAACGGCATTTGCACCTGTGACAGCTTTTGCACAGCAAAGTCCGGTGGATAATGCCGTATTCCGCACGATGATTTGGCATGGGGAGCGACCGACAAGGCTTGCTCTTTGGCACGAGGATCCTTGACAGGACGGCTGTAATTGGTTGATGCGAAAACGGGCATTGCGAAAGTGCGTCGAATGCGGCGGGAACAAACAACATGAGTTCGGGACGAATATGATTAAAAAGAAAAAATACGTATAAATCTACATCAAACAACGAAACTGACGATAAAAAAGCCAAAATCGGCATTGCAGCATTGTTCACGGAACAATGGGGTTCGCACCCCGGTCCTGCTGTTTTGACTGCACTTCGTAAACCGGCTGCTTTTGCGCTGTTTATATGTATCATAGCGACCGCAATTCTCGGATGCAGCGGCGGCGGAACCTTGCTCCCGTAAAAACCCGAGCGATCTGCCGAGCAAACCGATTCCCCTGTGCCGAACCCCCACAGGTTTTGTCAGGCGATTTATATTCCTCCTGTACAGACGCCTTTGCCGCTGCCCGCAGACGAACCGAATCCGTTTGAGACAAATTACAATTTAATAACGAAAACTTCGCGCGTGCCTTTAAATATAAATATGGCTCGATATGCGTATCGGACAGAAGCAGCATTGCGGGCTGCATCTGCGGCGGTGCGGACTGATGTATATTGACGATTTAACAAAATTCGGTTATCTTTCGTGCTGGATCTTTCCGAAAACATGATTTACGATTTATCTCCGATTGAAAAAAAACTCACCGCACTGCGAAAACTGAACCTCGATACGAACAATATTTCTGACATATCACACCTGAGCGAACGACGGAGCTGCTGGAGTTGGATATTGACAAGAACAATATCTCAACCTTTATCCGCTGACGCCGCTCAAAGAATATGACTAAACTACTTGCGCATGAAAACGAGATTCATGACCTTCAGCCGCTTTCGGGCTTACAAAGCTTCAAAAGCTTGGTTTGCGGAGCAACAGCATAAGCGACCTGCGCCCGCTTTCAAAAACTCGTTGAGCTGCGTGAACTGTATCTGCATGATAACAGCATTTCGGATGTTTCACCGCTTTCGGAGCTTCACGAATTGCGCAGGCTGAACCTGCACGATAATGTGCTGAGCGATATTTCCGAGCTGCGCAGCCTTGAGAATATGGAACGGCTGTGGATATACAATAACAGCATTTCGGATATTTCCGCTTTGGCGGGCATGAAAAAACTGTCCGTTCTGTATGCGGGAATGAATTCGATTGAGGATATTTCCTCTCTTGCGGAGCTCATCAACCTGACGGATGTTTCGCTGCACAACAATGCAATAACGGATGTTTCGGCTCTTGAAGAACATGAATCTGAAAAAACTCGATTTGTCCGGCAATCCGATTGATGATTCGGCGGTGGAGGTGCTTTGCACATTGACGGGACTGGAAAAACTGGATTTGCAGCGAACGGGTATTTCACAGGAAGGCATTGCAGCAATCCGTGCCGCATTGCCCGAAGGCGAACGTGCTGCCTGAGGTTGAGCAACAGCTGTTTGCTGCGTTTACGCACCGTTAGTATTGAAAAAACCGAAACAGACTGAAAAAGTATAAAAAATATAAATCAAATTTGCGGAAAAAAGCGGTTGATTTAATACAGGCACTGGTATATAATAGGTTCAGCGGACGATATTGTCCTGATTGATACGCAGGAGTTGTTCGCGCTTAACACAATGAATAAATTCGTTAGGAGGATTCCGGAATGCCACTCGTAACCAGCACCGAAATGTTCAAAAAGGCCTATAACGGCGGATACGCCATCGGCGCATTCAACGTTAACAACATGGAATCATCATCAGGGAATTACCGAAGCTGCAAAAGAAAGAAAACGCACCGCTCTTCTTCAGGTCAGCGCAGGCGCAAGGAAATATGCCAACACATATCTCATGAAGCTTATTGAAGCAGCCGATTGAAACTCAGCTGCCCATCTGCGTACACCTTGACCCGGCGACACGTTCGAGCTTTGCAAGAGCTGCATCGACGGCGGTTTCACCTCCGTTATGATCGACGGTTCACATCATTCCTTCGAGGACAACATCAAGCTCACCCGTCAGGTCGTTGAATATGCACACGATCACGGCGTTGTTGTTGAGGGCGAACTCGGAAGGCTTGAGGGCGTCGAGGACGATGTCAATGTTTCCGCAGAGGATGCAAGCTACACCAACCCCCGCGCAGGTTCAGGAATTTGTTGAGCGTACCGGTGTTGACAGCCTTGCAATCGCAATCGGCACCAGCCACGGCGCATACAAATTCAAACCCGGCACAAAGCCCATGCTTCGGTTCGATATCCTTGAAGAGGTTGAGCAGCGTCTTCCCGGTTTCCCCGATCGTTCTGCACGGTGCAAGCTCGGTCATTCCCGAATTTGTCAAGATGATCAATGAACACGGCGGAAACATGCTGGATGCAATCGGTGTCCCCGAGGATATGCTCCGCAAAGCGGCAAGCATGGCAGTCTGCAAGATTAATATCGACAGCGATCTCCGCCTTGCAATGACCGGCACCATCCGCAAATACTTCGATGAGCACCCCTCTCACTTCGATCCCCGTCAGTATCTCAAGCCCGCCCGCGCTGCCATCAAAAGATGGTTCGCCATAAGATCGTTGACGTTCTCGGCTGCAACGGCAAGGCATAACAAAAACATATTCAGGCAGCAATCACGCGGCTATGGGTGTGATGCCCGAACAGTGCTTACAACGTACGATATATGCAGCGGCAGTGCATTGTGCCGATTAAACGGCTTTCATGTGCTGCTCGCTGCATATTGCTGCGTATTATAAGGCGGAATTTGTCGCCGCGGGCAAAATACAAACACAGGAGAGCAGAGTTTGGAAGAACAGCTTTACAACAGCATTATCCTTATCGATGAGGATGAAAATGAGATAGAGTTTGATATTATGGACATTATCGAACACAACGGCGAAAACTACTATGTTTTGCTTCCGGTTGATGATGACAGCGATGAACTCGAATACGTAATTTTGCGTGAAACAGGCGAAGGGGAGGAAAAAACCCTTGTCGGTATCGATGACGAAAAAACGCTTGATGATGTTTTTAAAAAATATCAAAAAACACAGCACTGACGAGAACTGATTTATTGATTCCCGAAAAGTGAATTATTCAGTGTATCTCCGACAGTTTTAACCATATAAATACCCCCGAAAGGATTCAACCACAAATGAGCATAATGAGCAGCCGCAACCTGACCATGATGACGGACCTTTATCAGCTGACCATGATGTACGGCTATTTTAAAAAGGGGGCATGGCGGGCAACAAAGCGGTCTTTGACCTTTTTTTCCGCGATACAAAAGCAAATTCTTCCTATGCAGTAATGGCGGGCACGGAATCTATCGTTGAATATATCAATGATCTGCATTTCTCGGAGAACGATGTTGCTTACCTGCGTTCGCTTAATCTTTTGATGAATCGTTTTTAAGCGTACTCCGCGAACTGCATTTCACGGGTGAAATCTATGCAATGGAAGAGGGGACCCTCGTTTATCCGTATGAACCGCTCGTTCGCGTCATTGCACCGATAATGGAGGCACAGCTCGTTGAAACAGCGTTGCTGAACCTTGTTAATCATCAAACGCTTATCGCAACAAAGGCAAGCCGCGTCTGCTATGCCGCAAAGGGTGATGCCGTAATGGAATTGGTCTGCGCCGCGCACAGGGTCCGGATGCAGGGAACTACGGCGCACGTGCGGCCGTTGTCGGCGGCTGCTGCGGCACAAGCAATGTTCTCACGGGTCAGCTTTTTCAACATTCCCATCCTCGGCACACATGCACACAGCTGGGTAATGAGCTTGACGGAGCTTGATGCTTTCCGCGCCTATGCGGATATTTTCCCGGGAAATTGTCTGCTGCTTGTTGACACATATGACACGCTGCGCAGCGGCGTTCCTAATGCAATAACAGTTTTTAACGAGCTTCGCAGCAGAGGTTATGAGCCGGCGGGCATTCGTCTTGACTCGGGCGATCTTGCTTTACCTTACCAAAAAAGCAAGAAAAATGCTTGATGAAGCCGGGTTTGAAAATGCAAAAATCTGTGTTTCGGGCGACTTGGACGAGACGCTTATCAACAGCCTGAAAATGCAGGGAGCATGCATAAACACTTGGGGTGTCGGAACAAAGCTCATAACTTCAGACGACAAGCCCGCACTCGGCGGTGTTTACAAAATGTCTGCTGAAATTATTGACGGCGTCGTTTATCCGAAAATCAAATTGTCCGAAAATGCTGTTAAGATCACAAACCCGGGCATTAAAACCGTTTATCGCCTGTATGACAAAGATCATATGGCGATTGCCGATCTTATCGCTTTGCGCGATGAAAAGTTCGACACGACAAAACCGCTCACGATTTACCACCCGAACAAACTTATAAACGCATGACACTTACGGATTACACAATGCGTGAGCTGCTTGTGCCCATCTTCATAGACGGAAAACAGGTTTACAACTGTCCGACGATTCAACAGATTCAGGCATATGCAAAGCAGGAGCTTGACACCCTCTGGGAGGAAAGCAAGCGTTTGATGAACCCGCAAGTTTACAAAGTCGATTATTCGGACGGGCTGTACGATTTGCGTCAAAAGCTTATTCGTGAACATCGGAAGCTTCCCCGCGAATGCGTAAAACTGTGTTTGAACACTTCAAAATAAAGAACGATATTGCGGACGGGTGTATGCGTTTTGCACTGCGCCTGTCCGCGGGACTGCTTGCGGCTTTAGTGCTCTCGGCAGCGGTCTGCAATGACAAAAACTCAAGCATTATGCCCGATGTGACATTGCCGCCTCACGGATTCCGGGTCGACAGCGCCGAGCCGACAGCGGTACATATCCGACGGCCGATGCAGCATCAACCTTTGATGCAGCATCGACTTTCGATGCAGCGCCTACGGGCGGCATAATGCGTTATGATGCGCTTGGAAAGAAATTCGCGACACGGGCATTTCGAGCAATATCTCCGATTTGTAAACTTTCGCGTTTTCGAGGGAGGGCGACGGCACATTCGTTGACGGCATGGTCATAAACAGCTACCCCGAAACTCTTTTTTTTGTGCTGTGAACATAATTTTCGCGGACACGACGGAAGGCGGCAGCGAGGCCTTCATTGCTTCCGGCAGCATGCAGTCGGCAGACGGCTCATTCATGCTGAAGCTTGAGCCGGGGAGAATCTGCTTTTGCAACAGTATTGACAGATACAGCGCTGACGGATAAACCTTTACTCTTGAATTCGATGCTTCTGTCGGTGTTCAGCCCGGGCATTGATGACGAATATAACGTACGGACTTATTTTTCCCTTTTTGCTTGAAATCTGCGGCGAGCTAGGAGAGAATTTGTTTAATCTCCCAAGACACGGCCGGAACGGTCGGTCTGCGGAGGCAGCAATACGTCGGCGCATCCGCCGCTGCGGAATCATTGCAATGCGGTTTGCGCTGCAACAACAAAGAATAAAGGGCAACGGTTAATAATTATGGAAAAAACACTTTCGCTTATTGTACCCGTTTATAACGAAGAAGAGGTGCTTGAAACCTCATTTTCCCGTATGGATGCGGTTATGAAAAAATCGGTTATCCTTACGAAATCATTTATGTAAACGATGGCAGCCGTGACGGCTCAATGAAGATTCTGCGCAATATCGCAAGAACAATCCACAGGTCAAGGTGCGTTCCTTCAGCAGGAATTTCGGGCATCAGCTTGCCGTAACCTGCGGCATGGATGCTGCCAAAGGTGATGCGTTGATAATCATTGACGTTGACTTGCAGGATCCGCCCGAAGTTATCGAGCAAATGGTCAAAGCATGGGAAAACGGTGCTGATATAGCATACGGCAAACGCCTCAAGAGGCAGGGGAGACTATCTTCAAAAAGCTCACGGCTGCTGCATTACCGCCTGCTGGAAGTCAATGAGTGCAACCGCGATTCCGCTTGATACCGGTGATTTTCGTCTTATCGACCGCAAAGTTGCGGATGTGTTCCTCAAAATGCGTGAACATAACCGCTTCCTGCGCGGCATGAGCGGCTGGATGGGCTTTGACGCCGTCCCAATTGAATTTGTCCGCAACGAACGCTTTGCGGGAAAAACCAATACACGCTCAAAAAAATGATTCGCCTTGCAATGGACGGAATCATTGGTTTCAGTGATCGTCCGCTGACGCTTTGCGGCGGTTTCGGCGTGTTCACAAGCATCATTGCGGGTCTCGGTCTTATCGCGCTCATCGTGCTTGCCTGCTGCGGAGTTAAATTCCCCGCATGGCTGTGGGCAGTTGACGGCGTTGTTCTGCTTCAGGACTCACGTTCCTCTTCCTCTGCATTCAGGGCGCACATGAACCGCATGTACGATGAGCTTAAGCAGCGTCCGCTCTATATCGTTGGAGGAGCTGAACTTCTGACACCTTCCGCCGGCAGGCGGTTCGGCTCGTCGGCGCATTAATTTTTTCTATTTTTTCGGAAAAAATATCCCGAATTATATAGTTGTTTTTCCCCGTAATGGGGTATAATAAGGTCAAGGCCGGCTTCTTTTTCGCCGCCGGCTTCCGATTCAAACATTTATAATCTTTTGAGGAGGTTTTTCACTCATGGCAACCAAAATCGGCATCAACGGCTTCGGCCGCATCGGCAGGCTCGTTTTCCGCGCAGCAGCAGCGGATCCCGACGTTACTGTAATGGGCATCAACGATCCCTTCATCGACCTTGAATACATGGCTTATTCTGCTCAGGTATGACACCGTTCCGGCAGGTTTGACGGAGAAATCAAGGTTGAAAACGGAAAGCTCGTTTGTCAACGGCGAAGCTATCAGCGTTTATAACTGCATGGATCCCAAGGAGATCCCCTGGGGTGAATGCGGCGCAGAATACGTTGTTGAATCCACCGGTAAGTTCACCACCACCGAACTCGCAAGCCAGCATTTCGTAGGCGGCAAAGAAGGTCGTCATCTCCGCACCCGCAAAGGATGCAACTCCCATGTTCGTTATGGGTGTAAACAACCTGGGAATACAAGTCCGACATGAACGTTGTTTCAATGCAAGCTCCTGCACAACCAACTGCCTTGGCACCTCTTGCAAAAGGTTATCAACGATAATTTCGGCATCAAAGAAGGTCTTATGACCACCGTTCATTCCATCACCGCAACCCAGCTTACCGTTGACGGTTCTTCCCGCAAGATTGGCGCGGCGGCCGTGCTGCAGCACACAACATCATCCCAGCAGCACCGGTGCAGCAAAGGCAGTCGGCAAGGTCATCCCCGCTCTTAACGGCAAGCTGACCGGCATGAGCATGCGCGTTCCCACCATTGACGTTTCTGTTGTTGGACCTCACCTGCGTGCTCGAAAAGCCCGCAACTTACGATGAAATCAAGGCAGTTATGAAAGCAGCAAAGTGAAAGCCCCAATTCGCCGGCATCATCGGATACACCGAGGGACGCTGTTGTCTCTTCCGATTTCTATCACGATAAGAGAACTTCCATCTTCGATGCAACCGCCGGCATCATGCTCAACGATCATTTCGTAAAGCTCGTTGCTTGGTACGACAATGAATGGGGTTATTCCAACAAGCTTGTTGACCTCATCATATGTCCTCCGTTGATCATCCCTGCTGTTGCTGCTGCGGTAAATAATTCCGCGGTATAAACAGAAATCAACGCACAATTAAACCAAAATAACGAACAGGAGCATTGCCGTATGACAATGCTCTCCGTTTTTTTTTTGTTCACTGTCCTGCTCCAATACACGGAGCAGCCGGAATGCAGCGGCAAACAGCGTTATTGATTCAAACTGATCCTGCACACTTTCGTTGCAATATCGTTGACGAAAGCTTCGTCATGTTCAACAAACAGCATGGTCGGCTTGTATTCAAGTATCAGCGTTATCTGAAGTCTTGATATAACGTCAATGTAGTTCAGCGGTTCATCCCAGATATAGAGGTTGGCTCTTTGGCAAAGGCTGCGGGCGAGCAGGACTTTTTTCTTTTGGCCCATGGAAAATTCCGACATATCTTTTGTGAACTGCGTACGCTTGAAATCAAGCTTTCTCAGAATCGTTTTGAACAGTGTGATATCAATTTCGCTTTCTGCGGCAAAAGTCGTCTGCGCTGCCGGAAAGAAAAGACATATCCTGCGGCACATACGACACGGTCAGTCTGCTGCCGATTTCAAGTGTGCCCGTATGTGCAATTGGTTGGCCGATTAAAGCTTCAGCAAACTGGATTTACCGCAGCCGTTGCGCCCGACAAGCGCGATTCTGTCCCCGCGGTTGAGCGTAAGACTGATTCCGTTTGCAACGCATCTGTCACCGTAAAAAATGGAAAGGTCTTTTGATAAAAGCAGATTCTGCCTGAAATACGGCTCGGGATGCAGCTTCAGCCGCTCGTCATATTCAACATCGTGCATAAGTGCCTCCCGCTTTTCGATTTCGCGTTCAAGTCTGCTCTCCTGTGCCTTTGCATGACGCATCATCTTTGCGGCTTTGCGCCGATTGCGCCGCGATCACACGGACCGCCGCCGATTTTTGTTGCTTCAACTTTGTCCGACCATGAAGCAATTCTGTCCGCTGCATTGCGCAGGTTGGCAATTTCGGCGGTCAAGCGGGAGTTTTCACCGCGTTCATAATCGTCACGCCGAGTTTTTTTCACGCTGCCATGATGAATAATTGCCGTGAATGACTTCTATCGTGCTGCGATTAATTGACAGCACATGGTCAATGCATTCATCAAAGGAATGCCCTGTCGTGCGACACAAAGAATGAACCCTCGTTTGCTCTTGAGATATTTCGCAACGAGTCGTCTCCCGTCAAGATCAAGATGATTCGTCGGTTCATCAATGAGCAGAAAATTGTTTTCCTTGAGAAAGAGTGCGGCAAGCAGCAGTTTGGTTTTTCTCCGTTGGAAAGCGTTGCAAACGGACGGGGGAGCACTTTCATCAACACCGAGAAGTCCGAGTTCCCGCTCGGCGCGCCAAAAGTCGTATTCCGCAATACCGGAAACAGTCAGAAGGATTTCGGCAGCGGTCAGACATTCATTTGTTACGGCAAACGGAAAATAGTCAAAATGAACGCTTGCTGTGATGCTTCCTTCGTATGCATAATCGCCCGTTAACAGCCGCAGAAAAGTCGTTTTTCCGCGCCCGTTTCGTCCGATGAAACCAAGTCTCCAATCGGTATCGATCGTGAAATTTACGTTTTCAAAAATGTTGTCGAAACTGCCTTCATAGCAGAAAGTTAAATTGCGTACTGAAATTATGGACATATGAACCTCCTTGTTGTTCAAGCCTGCGGGTTATAAATGCGCTGAAAGCCGAAGCCTGCGGGCGGTTCGGAGGGTTTCGTTCAGGTGCACATGAAACACATTTTATGAAAATAAAAACGGAACGTGAAACATCATTCACATCCGCTTCTGAGCAGAACTATAAAGCTCATACAGGGAAACACAAAGTCTACCTTGCATTTATCCTGTTAAATATGCGGAAGTCCACCGGGATGTTATCAACCGAATCGCAGCGCAAAATATTTTTGCACATTTTTTTAAGCGCAACAAATAAAAAGTTTTGCTTTTGCATAAAAACTCAGTCGATCACGGTCACTCCGGTATACCCCTTTGTTTAAATTTCGGCGGATGAACCACCGATTAAAATGATTATAGCACCGAGCCCATCGTATTGTCAACAACGAATTTTGATGTCGGCTGCTTTGTGCAAATAATGATGATGTAAATAAAACCGCATAACGAAATTGAAAGCATCCGAATGCTGTCTGCATGTTCGGATGCTTTCGGTTTTTTTTGTCAGATTGTTAAATCAGTTGTTTTTTTCTTGGAACGGAGAAAATAGGGCCAATCGAGTCCGCTGTTTTTGTCGCGGTCATCGCGGGGAGTGCTTTTGCGGGAAGACTCAGCGGGGTCTTGCCGGGCGAGGTTCATCGCCGTAGCTGCTGTAACCTCTGTTGTCTTCATATGCAGGAGCGTTGCCGTATCCCGGGCGACTCTCATAATCGGGGTCTGCCGTACTCTGCACTGTTCGAGCCTGAACCGCCGCGAATGCCGCTGCTGTAGTCAGGGATTTCGATGGGGCTCCTGCCTGTCGCTAGCTGCGATCAACGTAGTCGCGCCTGCCGGGTTCGTCACGCATGGGTGCAGTACCGTATTCACGTTGTGCGTTCGGAGTATTTAAGCGGTCGTCACGGATATCATATTGTTCACGGTTGGGAGCGGCGGGACGTGTATCAACACGAATGCCTCTGCCGTCGCGGGAGTCGGGGTCGGGACGAACGCCGGAATTTACAGCATTTTGACGCGTCCTTGAGGGGTCGTTATCCAGTTCTGCGGGCCACTCAAAGCCTGTTGCAATAACGGTAACACGAACATCGTCTCCCATTGCGTCATCAATGCCCATTGCGAAAATGATGCGTGCTTCTTCATCCACAGCCGAGGTTATGAGGTTGGTTGCATTGTCAACCTCCATCATGCCGAGTGGGTCCGCCCACAACGTTGATGAGAACGCCCTTTGCACCGTCAATGGTTGTTTCAAGCAGCGGACTTTTGATTGCCTGCTGGGTAGCTTCCGTGCAGCGATCTTCGCCGCTTGCGGTGCCGATACCCATGTGGGCCATGCCCTTTGCGGAAAAGGACGGTGCGAACATCCGCAAAGTCGCTGTTGATCATTGTGTGGCAGGTGATAAGGTCGCTGATTCCCTGAACGCCCTGACGGAGCACATCGTCCGCAACGCGGAGCGCATCGTTAATGGGTGTGTTGCCGACAATGGAAAGCAGTTTTTGGTTGGGAATGATAATGAGCGTGTCAACAACATCGCGCAAATCGCGTATGCCCTGAAGTGCATTTCTCATGCGTGAGCGGCCTTCAAAACTGAAAGGCTTTGTAACAACACCAACGGTCAGTATGCCCTGCTCTTTGGCGGCTTTGCAACTATGGGTGCTGCCCCGGTGCCGGTGCCGCCGCCCCATACCTGCGGTGATGAAAACAAGATCTGCGCCGCGAATTGCGTCGTTGATCTCATCAATGCTCTCTTCTGCTGCAGCCCTGCCGACGGCAGGTTCCGCACCTGCGCCGAGACAGACCTGGGTTGCCTTTTCACCTATCTGAACCTTGATGTCTGCCTTGGAGGTGAATAGAGCCTGTCTGTCGGTGTTGATGGATACAAATTCAACACCGCGAAGACCAAATTCAACCATACGGTTCACTGCGTTCCCGCCTGCGCCGCCGACGCCGACGACTTTAAGCTGGGCAATATTGCCCCTGTTCGTTATCGAGTTCAAGATCAAGTGCCATTATTGATAAAACCTCCTTTGTCTTCTGTTGATTTAAACTTTGAGAATGCATCGAACGGTTTGCTCTTTTCAAAAAACCAATCGGTGCATACTGGCAATCTTTGCATAATTGCTATGCATTTTGTCGGTAAGCGAAAAAAATCTCTGATGTTGCCGACTATATTATCCACCAGTCGTCTGTTGCCGACAGCAAGTGAACCGCTGCCGTAAAGCATGAAATGCGCAAGCGCAAATGCCGGTGCGTAGTTAACGGCGTTCATAAGGCTTGTCCGCGGCATGAAACATACACGCGCCTTCCGAGAAGTCGGGAAAAGCCTTTCCGTGCCGCCGCGCATAAGCGCAATTCCGCCGCCGATGAGATAGACGGGGAAGCGCGCCCGAGCGTTTTGTTCAATGCCGCTGATGATGCTTTGAATTTCATCCGCAAGCTGAACGATGCGGGCTTCGATAACGGATTGAATTGCGCCGCAGCTGAGCGTTGCAAGTCCCTCTCCGGGAATCATAACGCGTTCAACGGAGCCGCCGTAATCAAGCCCGAATACATACCTGCGTTTGATGCTTTCCGCCGTGCTGAACGGAAGACGCAGCCCGTATGCAATATCACGCGTGAAGTGTTCGCCGCCGATTCCGATGCTTTCGGAGCAAAGCAGAGCGTTGTCATATATGAGTGAAACATCACAATGCTGACCGCCGCAATCGAATAGTATCGCACCGTTTTCGCGGTCCGGTTCGGGAATTGAGAACAATGCCCCTGTCAACTGCGATGAAACAAACGGATCGGCGGCAATGCCTGCTGGGCGAAGCGCATCCGAAACGACTGCGGCGAAAGCCGAGTCAACGAAAGGTATGCGCCGCATCCGCCGAAAATTTTCGCTGCGGCCTTGCCGACGGGCGAATGTTCCGCCGCCATGCCGTCAAGTTCAAAGTTGAACAGCGAGCTGTGCATCAGCGTAAAGCCTTCCGGCGGGTGAAATCCGCCGCCTGCTCAACAGAAGATCGATGTCCGGTTCCGTGACGCGGTGCGATCTGGATTCAACAGGCTGTCGGCAGGAGTTGAGCAGGGTCTTTGTGAATGGTGCGGGAACTCCGACACAGGCACTGCGAAGGCGGATTCCCTGAGAGTTGCGGAGTGCAGAGGCAATGCTTTCAAGTGTATCGCTCAGTGCGGCCGCGTTCGGAAGCTCACCGAATCGATACCCGGAGTAGGTACGTTCTTCGGCATTTTTGAACAATGATTGCGCCGTCAGCCGCAGGGCGAACCAACCATGGCAAAGAACTTTGCTGCTGCCGATGTCGATTATAACACTCTGTTTCATTCAAGCTCTCCAAATGCAGAATCCGCTGCCCAAAAACAGTTTTCGGCAGGGTAGGTCACATTTTCACAACGAAAACGGCATGTGTGCGGACGGTGCATATATGTATGCTCATTATAGCATATATGCAATATTATGCGCAACACCCGGGCAGCGACTTTGCGTAAAAAGATAGAATAACCTAATTTGTTTTTATAAAATCTAACGCGATGTTTCATCAAGGCTCGTCCGTTGAATTCGGCGGAGCAGTCACCTGCTGCGGTGCATCCGTTTCAGGCGGAACCGATGCGGCCGAACTGCGCGGGTGAAGTCAACAACGGTTGAATCCTTAAATATGTTGACCGTCCCCCGCTCGGATAGACGGGGAGAAGGCGTTTGTAAGCCTTTGCTGCGGTTTTAATATTTCCTTCCGCATATCGCCAGTCATCCAGAACAAAAGTGTAGCCGTGCTGAAGCTCAAGCTTTATCGAGGCTGCATTTGACACATCAATTGCAATAACGCTTTCTGCAAAATCACATTCTTTTACTGCCGCAAGCAGCTTCATTGCCGTGACGGTGCGGAGACAATGGTTCTTTTCGGTTATCACGGTATTATACACAAAGCCGATATTCGCCATGCCGCGGAGCAGGATAAGCTCACCGCTGCTTTCCGCGCCGATTGCAAGCACAAGCCCTTCGGCATCGATAAGCGTATATGTTCCGTTTGCTGCGGGTATGGCCGCCGCAGCATTTGTGATCGGCAACATTGATACTGATTTTATTCGGAAAAACCCTGCGCACGCCGGTGCAGATCAAATTCGGAATGCTTGATACGTTTTTGATATTTCATCCGTGTTGTAGGAAAAGAATATGCCTGCCGTCTGCAAACCTGCAAGGCCGATTATCTGTTCGGCACTGTATTGCCCGCTTCCGGAAACAATGAACGAGTCAACGCAGGTAAAAGCGGTAGGCTGTATAGCCGCAAAACCCAAGCAGTGCGATAAGAAGAAGAATTCGAGCGAACTGAAAATGTCACGCCTGTTTTGTCTCCGCCGCTTTTCCTCGTGGCTGATGCCGCGTGCGGGTGCCGCTGCGCGGTATCCAGCCCGTCGGATTCAACACCGTGCGGAACCTTGCGTGCGTGTTCCGGCCGCACTGCGGGCACCGTGTACGGAATTGCCTGAAGCGTCCGCAGAACGGTTTCGGGAATGCATGCTGCCGTACTCAGGTTCGTTATTGCTGCCGCTGTTTCTGTTTTTGTGTTTTCCATATGATTCTCCGCGTGATTTTCGGGGTTCCGTATAGCGTGAAATATTGAGCAGTACGCCGATGCCGGCAAAGGAATATAACAAGCGAGGTACCGCCGGGCTGATGAAGGGAGCGTTTGCCCTGTTGCGGGTATTGAATTTGTAACAACAGCAACGTTGACCGCAACCTGCACGGCAAGTATGGAAAGAACCCCGCCGCAACAAGTGAAGCGAACCTGTCGCGAACGGCACGCAATTCGAATGCCGCGGTAGATAATAAAGCAGTAGGCCGCAATTAACAGTGCAACAGTCACAAAGCCGAGTTCCTCGGCAATAATGGAAAGAATGAAGTCACTTTCACGATAAGGCAAAAACAGGAGCTTTTGACGGCTTGCATCAAGCCCCTGACCGAACCACCCGCCGTTGCCGAATGCATAAAGCGATTGAACGATCTGATAGCCGGCATCGCTTTTGTTGCCCCAAGGATCAAGCCATGCCGTTATACGGCTTTCGCGATATGATGCTGCAAACAAAAGCACACCAATTGCAGCACCGCCGATGAGTGCCGCAATGCCGAGCTGACTAAGGCTTGCTCCTCCGATAAAAAGCATGATCGCAAACACAATGCAAAGAATTATGAGCATGGAAACGTTCGGCTGAAAATAAATCAACACGGCGGGAACGACAAGCAGTGCAGCCATCGGCAAAGCCCACGAACGAACGACGGCATATCCTCATGGTGGTCAGTCATGTATTTTGCCATGCAAATAACGATTATGAACTTTGCAAGTTCGGAAGGCTGAAATTGCAGCGGACCGATTTTAAGCCAACGCTGTCCGCCCTGCAGGTTTTTGCCGAAAAGAAGAACGGCAATAAGGAGCAGGATTATAAGCAGATATGCCATCCATGCAAAGCGTCGGTAGAATTTGTAATCCACGAACGAAAGCCCGAACATAACGGGAATGCCGATTGCAAGGAAGATAAGCTGCTTTTTTACGTAGTAATACCCGTCGCCCTGAAAGGACTGGGCATAATAATAGCTTGCGGAAAACAGCATAACAACGCCGAATGCGCAGATTGCCGCAACTGTAAGAAAAAGCAAGTAGTCCATGCCGTGTCTGCGCGGGCGCATTGTCGGCACGGGTGCAGCGGCGGGAGAACTGCCGCCGCGCCTTTCGGTGGAACGAATATGTGTTGCGTTGCTTTCCATCTCAACCTCTCTTATCGATTATTCCGAAACAGGAGGGACCGTTTCGGGCAGAATGCGGCATTTTTCGGCGGAAACTCAAGCCCGATGGGCGGGAATCAAAAACCGCCTCAGAGTGAGTTTACTATTTCCTTAAATATGTCACCGCGCTGTTCAAAATTGTCGAACATGCCCCAGCTTGCGCAGGCGGGGGAGAGCAGCACTGCATCGCCGGGTTCGGCAAGGGATGCTGCTTTCAGTATCAGTGCGCGGAAATCATCCGAACAGGGTAGATGTTTTTAAACCCTTCCTCTTTGGCCGCACGCATGATAGCTTCGGTGTTCGAACCGTTTACAACAACAGCCTTAACTCTTCCGTTGAAGGCGCGGAAGACGGGGCGATAATCACTTTGCTTATCATAATTACCGACGCCGAGCATAAGCACTGTCGGCTTTGTCATTGCTTCAACGGCTTTAACGGTGGATTCGGGGTTTGTGCCTTTTGAATCGTTGTAAAAGTGATTCCGTTCAGGCAGCGTGTGTATTCAATTCTATGCTCAACACCTTTGAATGATTTCAAAACATTGCAGACGACATCAGGCTTTACTCCCATGGACATAGCAAGGCAAACCGCACAGAGCGCGTTTTTTCCAAGGTTATGTGCACCGATGATGCCGAGTTCGTTTGCGGGAATAAGCTGCGTTTCAACTCCGTTCATGCGGAAGATGATGATGCCGCTGCGGACAAAGGCGCCGTCCCGAACCTCATGCAGCCTTGAAAAGTAAAGCTTTTTTGCTTTTTGTTTCCGCGGCCGAAACAATTGGATCATCCGCATTCAGAACGGCAAAATCCTGTTCGGTCTGGTTTTCAAAAATGCGCATTTTGGCCGCAATGTACGCTTCCATCGAGCCGAACCGATTGATATGATCCTCGGTGATGTTCAAAAGCCCGGCTGCATCGGCATGAAAGTCACGGATGCTTTCGAGCTGGAGCGCGGCGGTTTCCGCAACAACGGTGTCGCCCGGGCGCGTTTCGGATGCATGTTCGGTAATTGGAATGCCGATGTTGCCGAGAACAAACGTTTGACCTTCGCCGTTTGCTTTGAATATTTCGCCGGTAAGCGCAGTGGTTGTGGTTTTTCCGTTCGTGCCGCCGATGCACACAAAATGCGTTCCTCTGCTGCAATAACGATAACCGAGTTCAATTTCGCCGATAACTTCAATGCCGCGGCTCTGTGCC
>VOFC01005028.1_pt1 | contig 17754 bp, 21 predicted proteins | sample 5384161 | NCBI WGS metagenome assembly VOFC01 (sample SAMN12384722, study PRJNA508395) | human gut metagenome | isolation source: healthy gut B | host: Homo sapiens
CGGCTGTTATCCCGAAACTGCGGAGATCTGGGCCAGCCGCGCGGTGGTGCAGACCTCCGGGAACTACGCGGCCATGATCGTCTTGCCGGACGGCTACACCATCCCCGACAATGTTTTCGCCCAGTAACGCCGCAGCGGTTGCGCTGCCCGTAAAAACGTGGTATTCTGTCCCGGAAAGGGGGCGGGAACCTACGAACGATCAGGATATTTTAGCGCTTTTCAACCGACGGGACGAGACAGCCATTGATGCTGCCCGAACCGCCTATGGAAAGCTGTGTTTTGCCGCCGTCCGGCACATTCTGCCGGATCAGCGGGATGCGGAAGAATGTGTCAGCGATGCGTACCTCCGGGCATGGAACGCCATTCCGCCGGAGCAGCCGGCCTCGCTGGGCGCTTATCTGGCCCGGATCACCCGGAATCTGGCACTGGACCGCTACGATTATCAGCACGCGGAAAAGCGCAGCAGCGACCTGACCTGCGCGTTTGAGGAGCTGGAAGCCGTGCTGCCGACCGCCGAACGCGCCGAGGACGCAGCTGACCGGTTGACGCTTCAGCAGGTATTGAACGATTTTCTGCGGGCGCAGACGCGGGAAGCCCGCACCTATTTTATCCGCCGGTACTGGTATGGCGAAAGCATCTCCGAGATTGCCGCGGCCTGCCGCGCCGGAGAAGGGGCCGTCCGGGTCTCGCTGTTCCGCACCCGGAACCGCCTGCGGAAAGCATTGGAGAAAGGAGGAATCGCACTGTGAGCGAAGATCGGTTCCAGCGCCTGATGCGGGCCATCGACCCGGAGCTTCTGGAGGAAGCTCAGACTCCCGTGAAGCGCCGCTCCTACAAAAGCTGGGCTGCCGCAGGCGTTGCGGCGTGCCTGTGCGTTGCCGCCGCGGGAATCTATGCGGGGCAGCGGGACGACTCGTCCGCTACGAGCGGTTCTCCGCCGCAGGCGGATGCGCCCACAGACGCTTCTTCCATGACCGCCCTTGCCAACCCCGTCCATTCCGTAACGGAAGCAGAATTGGAAAAGCTGGGCTATACCATGGTGCTGCCGGAAGGTGCTTCCGGCGCGTCCTACGGCATCATCGACAGCGGCAGCGGCGGGATTCCGCTGGCACAGGTGGATTTTTCCTATCAGGAGGACAGCTATACCCTCCGCGCCCTGAAAAGCGGCGAATCCACGGACATCTCCGGCCTGTACGCCGATTGGGGCGAGGCTCTGGAATGGCAGTCCGGCCAGCTTTCTATCCAATATAACAGCATGGACGGCACGGGCTGGATCGGCTGGTACGATGGGGAAACCCAATGGTGTCTCAGTGCCAGTGACGGTGCGGATGCACCGCTGGTAAACACCGCCTACAGCATCATGCAGACCCTTGGCTACGATGTGGACGTTGCCCCGGAGGGGGCTTCTGATGTGGTCTACAGCGCCGAACCCAGAGACGGTCTGGCCGTGGCCTCCTGCGCCTTTACGCTGGATGGAGTACGGTGGACGTATTCCATGGCGGCCACCGGTCAGGTGGAGCTGCCTTTTCAGGATATTTCCGGCCTGCCGGACTATGCGGTAACTGAAGATGCCAAGGTTCTCTGGTGTCCTGCGGTAATATCCTATGATGAGAGCGGCGCCGGAAAAATTACCTGGTTCGATGCAGCGCCGGGACTGGTGTACAGTCTCAGCGCGGATAGCGGTGCCAGCCGGGACGCCCTGCTGGACATGGTCAACCGCCTGTTCACTCCCGCGCAGGGTGAGGTGGGATGAGCCGTCTGCATATCGTCCCTGCGATGATGCCGGTGGAATTCCGCACCATTTTGTGCGTCAACATTTCCGGTGTGTCCACCAAACTCCGAAAACAGACTCGGCAACGAAAGAGAGCTTTTCCAACACGCTGAAACGCCGCCCGACCGGGCGGCGTTTTTCCATGCAAAAAGCGAGGACGCTCCAAGCAAAACTACCGCCCGGACGGGCGGTAGTTCTATTTGTCAGGCGCTGACGAAAAAAATGTAATCTCTTCCATTCTCCGCAAGGAACGAATTGTTTACAGGGAAAAACTTTGCCGGATTTTCCCTGCTTTTGAATCAAACCGCCGCAGGCGGGCAATCTGCACAGTAGACCGAAGGCGCTCCAAAGAGAAACACCACCCTGTTGGGTGGTGTTTCTCTTTGGAGCGGCTGATGGGAGTCGAACCCACCTATGCAGCTTGGGAAGCTGCCGTTCTACCGATGAACTACAGCCGCAGGAACAGTCGTATTATAACAGACCATTTTGGATTTTGCAACACGAAAAATGGCGGCGGCATGAAATTTCCTGTTTTCTCATACAGTGTCCTACGGAGAAAGGGGAGATCACTATGAAAAAAGCACTGGCGCTTCTGTGCGCCGTTCTGACTCTGAGCGTCAGCGTTCGGGCCGTGGAGGTATCCGCCCCCTCTGCGCTGCTGATGGAAAAGGACACCGGTGCCGTACTTTACGCCAAGGACGAACACGCGAAGCTGGAACCGGCCAGCGTCACCAAGATCATGACCATCCTGCTGGTGATGGAGGCCATCGACAGCGGCGTTCTCCACTATGAGGACGTGGTCACAGCCTCCCCCCACGCCTGCTCCATGGGCGGCAGCCAGATCTGGCTGAAGGAGGGGGAGCAGCTGACCGTGGACGAGATGCTCAAGGCCGTGTGCGTGGTATCCGCCAATGACTGCGCCGTGGCGCTGGCGGAGCATCTGGCCGGCAGCGAGGAAGCCTTTGTGGAGCGGATGAACCGGCGGGCGGCGGAGCTGGGAATGAACGACACCACCTTCCGCAACGCCTGCGGCCTGCCGGCAGAGGGACACGTGACCTCCGCCTATGATATCGCCCTTATGAGCCGGGAGCTGATGCTGCACCACCCGGACATCCGGAACTACACCACCATCTGGATGGACACCCTCCGGGACGGGGCGTCCTCGCTGGTCAACACCAACAAGCTGGTGCGGTTTTATGAAGGCACCACCGGCCTGAAAACCGGCTCCACCAACGCTGCCGGGTACTGCATCTCCGCCACGGCGGAACGGGACGGCATGGAGCTGATCGCCGTGATTCTCAAGGGAAAGACCTCAGCGGAACGCTTTCAGGACGCGCAGGCTCTGCTGAATTACGGGTTTTCCGCCTATACGCTGAAAACCGTCGTCCCGGAAGCCCCTCTCCCGCCGGTGCCGGTTCAGCTCGGCACCCAGGCCACCGTCCAGCCAGTGCTGGGTGACGGCGGCAGGCTGCTTCTGGAAAAGGCCAAGGCCGGCGCTCTGTCGCAGTCTGTAGAACTGGCAGAATCGGTGCAGGCTCCGGTGGCTCAAGGTGACCGGCTGGGAACCCTGACCGTCTCCTCCGGGGAGGAAATTCTGGCGGAGCTGCCCCTGCTGGCCGGTGAAGAAGTCCCCCGTATTTCCTTCCGGCAAATGCTGGGCAGGATGCTGAAAATCGCCTGTCTGGCCGGGTAACAAGGGTTCCTTTTCTCGTCCTTTTTCCCTTGTTGTTGCAGCAAAAGGATGCTATAATTTCAGGCAGAGGGAAATTCCTCTGCCTGAAATTATTTGTAACATGGCGGTGTTCCGCCGCACGAAAGGGTGAGCTGTATGCTGGATGTTCAGCTGTTCGATCCGCAATCGTTTCTGCCGCTTCCCTATAAGGAAGCCCTGATGCCCCGCCTGAAAAAAGCCCACGAAAAATTGCAGACCGGCAGCGGCCTTGGCGGCGAGTTCACCGGCTGGAGTCCATCTGCCCGCGATTATGACCGGGCGGAGTTTGCCCGGATTCAAGCCGCCGCAGCACAGATCCGCAGCGATTCTCAGGCGCTGGTGGTCATCGGCATCGGCGGCAGCTACTTAGGCGCAAGAGGGGTCATCGACTGCCTCTGCTCCCCCAACTACAACCTGAAAAAGAAAGACACGCCCAACATGTACTTTGTGGGCAACGGTCTCTCCGGCGACGCACTGAGCGAGGTACTGGATCTGGTGCGGGATGTGGATTTCTCCGTGAATATCATCTCCAAATCCGGTACCACCACGGAGCCTGCCGTGGCGTTCCGCTTCTTCCGGGAAGCGCTGGAGAAAAAATACGGCAAGGAGGCTGCCAACCGCCGCATTTACGCCACCACGGATAAGTCTCAGGGCATCCTGAAATCCATGGCGGACGATGCAGGCTGGGAAACCTTTGTGGTACCGGACAACATCGGCGGCCGGTACTCCGTTCTCACCGCTGTGGGCCTGCTGCCCATCGCCGCGGCCGGTGTGGACATCACGGCGCTTCTGTCCGGCGCTGCGGAAATGATGGAAGTCTGTGCCGGCGATTCCTTTGAGAGTCCTGCGTGGCAATACGCCGCCCTGCGGCACGAGCTGTACCGGGCCGGTTTCTCCATTGAGCTGCTGGCCTGCTTCGATCCCGCCTTCCGCTTCATGGGAGAGTGGTGGAAGCAGCTCTTCGGTGAAAGCGAGGGCAAGGACGGAAAGGGCCTGTTTCCCGCCAGTGCGGAATTCACCGCCGACCTCCATTCCATGGGACAGTATATTCAGGACGGCCGCCGGATCCTTTTTGAAACCGTGGTGCGTCTGGGGCCGTCAAACCGGCAGCTGACCGTTCCCTACGATGAGGAGGACAGGGACAGCCTGAACTTTCTGGCGGGGGCTTCCATGGATCACATCCGGGACCGGGCTGCGGAGGGGACTCTGCTGGCGCACAGTCAGGGCGGCGTCCCCAACCTGATCATTCAGACGGAGGGCAAAGGCCCCGGAGCTCTCGGCCGGCTGATTTACTTTTTTGAATATGCCTGCGGCCTGTCCGGCTATCTGCTGGACGTAAACCCCTTCGACCAGCCCGGCGTTGAGGCCTATAAGCAGAATATGTTCGCGCTGCTGGGCAAGCCCGGCTATGAGGAGCGCAGGGCGCAGCTGGAGGCCCGGCTGCAGCGCTGACCCCCCGCAGCCGTCAAATTATTTTCCCGGCTTTATGAACAAATTTCTAAATCACTTTTTGGGATTGTCTTTTCCTGTTCTTTATGGTATGCTATAGCCACGAAAGGTCCCGTTCATTCGGAGACGAACTATGACAGGAGTGATCAACTATGGTTAGACTGATTATGGGCGTCAAGGGTTCCGGCAAAACCAAGCAGCTTATTGAGCTCATCAACGCCGCAGCGAAGGATGAGGCTGGCAATGTGGTCTGCATTGAGCCGAAGCGCGATATGTCCTACAACATTCATTATAATATCCGCCTGATCGACGCGCAGGAATACGACCTGCACAGCTATGAGATGTTCCGCGGCTTCATCAGCGGTCTGTATGCCGGTAACTATGATATCTCTCAGGTGTTTATCGATAACCTCTGCAAGACGGTTGGTTCCGATGTGGATGGCGAGACCGAGAAGTTCCTGAACTGGCTGGACGTGTTCGGTGAGCAGAACAACATCAAGTTCACCGTGACCATCAGCGGCGATGTGTCCTCCGCCACGGACGGGATGCGTAAATTCCTGTAAACTCCGAACGGACGCAGCAGATAAGGCTTTGCCGCAGACACGCATAAAAGGGGCAATTTCCGTCCCGGTGTCTGTCCGGCATGGCCGCGCACAAAATTACAGATCACGGGGATTCGGTATCAGCCGAGTCCCCGTGATTTTTTCCGTCTGCCCCACGGAAGTGCCGCTGCAAGCCGGCTTTTGCCGGTCATTTTCCAAAGCTCTTTCGCATCCTCTCCGCTTCCGCCGCCGCGCAGAAAGCGAACGATCAGCCGCCGGCGGGCTGAAAAGCGCCCCTTGTTTTCCCTTGTCGTTTTCACAATGCAGGCAGGAGCGCAGCCAAATTTTTCAAGATAGCTTCGACAAAAAACGGCAGGATTCCGAAAAAGGCTGTTGACATTTCAGGTCTGCTTTGCTATCATGCAACCATCACAAACGCAATGACACAGAGTAGTAAGCAGGGCGATCCCCTCAGAGAAGTGCCGGTTGGTGCAAGGCACGGCGGATCAAGCTGCCGAACTGGCTGTATAGCGGCTGCGTCGAATTGGAAGTAGATGCAGACGGGAGCTCCCGTTACAGCAGCAGGGATATGATGGTATCCCGTTGAGTGTGTTTCCTATACAGGGAACAAAGAAGAGTGGTACCGCGGAGGGTTTTCTGCCTTTCGTCTCTTCTGCCAATCGGCAGGAGCGACGAAAGGTTTTTTGTTTTTCCTGCCAACCATCGGACAACATTTGCAGGAGGTAGAAATCATGAAAACCAACACCAAAGTCCCCAAGACCCCCTTCTTTGCCGCCTTCTCGGTGGGCGCAGTCCTGTTTTCCGCTCACGCAGGCGGCGGCTTCGCCACCGGCAATCAGGCCAACACCTACTATGTGGGTCTGGGCTGGACCGGCATCATCTCCGCCATTGTGGCCATGCTGCTTCTCACGCTCACCATGCGGGAGGCCATGATCATGTACAACTCCGTGGCCTGAAGAGCTATAAGCAGCTCTTTGAAACCCTCTACCATCCCTTTGACAAGATTGAATGGGCCTTTGAAGTCTATTTTTCTACATCATGGTGCTGATGGCCGTTGCCGCCGCCATTTCTGGCGCCGCCTCTGCCCTGAACAACTACTTCACCATCAACTACTACGTCGGCGTGGTAATGGTCGGTATCGTCGTCCTGATGCTCACCATTTTCGGCGCAGGCATTGTCCGGGCCGCTTCCACCTATATGGGCATGGCTATTCTGGTCACTGCCATCAGCATCTACATCATCGGCATTTTCAAGAGCGACAGCAGCATCTTCTCCGTTCTGGCCGCCGACTTCCGGACTACCGGCTTTGCCAATATCCCCAAGGCCGTTCTCAACGCTTTTACCTACGCCGGATTTCAGTGCGTGACCCTCCCCACCATGATCGCCTGCGGCACCACTATGAAAAACAAGGAGGGCTGCGCCAAGGCCATGTGGATCTCCTTTGTGATGAACGCCGTGGCGCTGGTTCTCTCCGTGTTCATGCTCCTCAGCTGGCAGGGCGTCTATACCTCCGTAGAGGGCGGCACCACCATTCCCACCCTCACCGTGTGCAAGGTCATCGGTATGCCCGCCATGGTAGCCGTGTACGGCACCTGCCTGCTCCTCTGCCTCATCTCCACCGGCGTGACCACCATCTTCGGCTTTGTGGCCCGGTTTGAAAAGCTGCCCATGTTCAGCGGCATCCAGTCCGCACCCGTCCGCAGCGCCATCGTTTCCGCCTTCATCATCATCCTCTCCATGACCATCTCCATGGCCGGCCTCACCAACATCATCAAGTACGGCTACGGCTACTGCGGCTACCTGGGCATCGCCGTCGTGGTGGTCCCCTTCCTGACCGTGGGCGTTTACAAGAACCGCAAGTACTGCAAGGAGCACACCTTTGCCAATGTCAACAGTGAGGACGCTGAAACCGCTCCCGAAGCCCGCAGCGCCGTCCGCAGCAGCGCGGTCACTGCCGACTGATTTTCCCGCAGATCCAATCGAAATTTAATTTGAGGTGTTTATCATGCAGAAAGCTCTTTTCCCCGGATATACCGTAGGCCCTGACGCCTACGACGACATAGTGCACGTCTGCCCGACCTACGGCAAAAAAGGCTGCCATCATCGGCGGCAAGAAAGCGCTGGCCGCCGCGGAAAGCCTGATCCGCAAAGCTGTGGAGGGTCCGGCATCGAGATCACCGGCACCTTCTGGTACGGCGGCGAGGCTTCCCGTGAGAATATGGATATGCTTCGGCCTCAGGTGGCGGACGCGGATATGATCTTCGCCGTCGGCGGCGGCAAGGCCATTGATACCTGCAAGGTGCTGGCGCACGAAACCCACCGCCCCTTCTTCACCTTCCCCACCATCGCCTCCACCTGCGCCTCCTGCACCAGTCTGGGCATTGTCTACCACCCGGACGGCAGCCTGCGGGAATATTCCTTCTCCAAGATTCCCCCAATCACATCTTCATCAACTCGGAGATCATCGCCAACGCCCCGGTGCGCTACCTGTGGGCCGGTATGGGCGACACCATGGCCAAGCACTATGAATGTACCATCTCCTCCCGCAATGATGTTCCCGCCCACACCGACGCCATGGGCATTGCGCTGAGCAGTATGTGCGCCGCGCCCATCCTCCGCTGGGGCAAGCAGGCCATGGCGGACTGCGAGGCTCATAAGGTCACGCCGGAACTGACGGAGATCATCGAGGCCATCATCATCTCCACCGGCTTTGTCTCCAACTTCGTTCAGGTGGATTACACAACCGGCATGGCCCACGCCATGTACAACGGCTTCACCATCCTGCCTGCCATGGAGGAGAATCATCACCTCCACGGCGAGGTGGTGTCCTACGGCATCCTGGTGATGCTGACGGCGGACAAGCAGTATGAGGAGCGGGACCGCCTGATGGCTTTCAGCAAGTCCATCGGCCTGCCCACCTGTCTGGCGGATATCCACGCCAAGCCGGAGGATCTCCCCGCCGTCACGGAAAAGGCTCTGGCCGGCATCGATGTCCGGGTGTGGCCCTATCCCGTCACCCAGCAGATGCTCATTGACGCCGTGATGGAGCTGGAAAAGGCACAGTAACACAAATCATAAAACCGGCAGTCTTTGGGCTGCCGGTTTTCTATTGACCGCCATCATCCGTCCCCCCCCTGCCGGAAAGCGGCGCATCCTCCCCCGCCGGTTCGGATTCCCGCTGCCACGGCCGCAAGAGGCCGGTTCTGCGTGTAAAATCCCAGTATCCGGCCATTCTTCCGCCGGGTCAATTATGCAAATCGCAGAAAGCAAACAATTATCGAATTACCGCTTTACTTTGCTACCAAAATAAAGTAAAATGCAGAATATCAGAGAAAGCGGGGGATTCCCCATAAGGAGGAAGATCCATGGAACTGGATTTGAATATTCTGAGACCGCAGGAACGGGTTTCTTTGCAGCTGCGGCTGCTGTATGAGCAGGCGGGCTTCCGCCAGTACCACATGGGGCGGTTCGAGGAATACGGCCTGTATCGGGAAAACAGCCGCTTCCTCTCCAGCGAGCAGGTCATCACCTTCACGGACCTGGACGGCCGGCTGCTGGCCTTGAAGCCGGATGTAACCCTCTCCATCGCCAAGAACGCCCAGGTGGAGCAGGGGAGCTGCGGCCGGTTCTATTATCTGGAAAATGTGTACCGCCCCAGTCAGGAGAGCCACACCTTCCGGGAGATCAGTCAGATGGGGCTGGAGTGCATCGGTGCGGTGGATGACGCCGTGACGGCGCAGGCGGCTCTCTGGCCATTCAGAGCCTTGCCATCACCGGGCGGGACTATGGGCTGGAGCTGAGCCACATGGGCTTTGTCACCGGCCTTTTTGACGCCGTAGGCGCACCGGAGAGCATCCGCCCCCCGGCTGCTGACCTGCATCCGGGACAAAAACCGCCATGAACTGCAAAATGTGCGGCGGAGGCGGGGCTGTCCCGTCAGGGAATCGACGCCCTCTGCCGCCTGTCCGGCCTGTCCGGCTCATGGAACACCGTGCTGGAAGCGGTGGAGCCGCTGGCTCTCAACGCCGCCATGGGCGCAGCCCTGACGGAGCTTCGCACGCTGTGCAGAACGCTGGAAGCGCAGGGGGAAACGGACAGGCTGAAGCTGGATCTGTCGCTGGTCAACGACATGGAATACTACAACGGTCTTGTTTTGCAGGGGTATGTAACAGGTCTGCCCCGCGCCGTTCTGAAGGGCGGACGCTACGATCCTCTGGCGGAACAGTTCCGCCCCGGTGCGCGGGCCATCGGCTACGCGCTGTATCTGGACGAGCTGGCCCGCATGGGGCAGGACGCGCCTGCCGCGTCCGACGGCCGCAGGATGCTGAACGTGGCTCTGCCCAAGGGCCGTCTCGGCGACAAGGTATACAATCTGCTGGCAGGCGTGGGCTACGGCTGCCCTGAAAATTACAATGACACCCGGAAGCTGGTGGTGGAAAACCCGGAGGCCGGCATCCGCTACTTCCTGGTAAAGCCCAGCGACGTGGCCATTTACGTGGAGCACGGCGCGGCGGACATCGGCATCGTGGGCAAGGACATCCTGACCGAGTCCGGCGCAGACGTCTATGAGCTGCTGGACACGGGCCTCGGCAAGTGCCGGATGTGCGTGGCAGGCCCCAAGGATTTCAACGACGATCCCGGCCGCACCCTGCGGGTCGCCACCAAATTTGTCAACATTGCCAAGAGTTATTACGCCGCGCAGGGGCGGGACATCGATATCATCAAGCTCAACGGTTCCATTGAGCTGGCGCCCATTCTGGGACTGTCCGACGTCATTGTAGACATTGTGGAAACCGGCACAACGCTGAAAGAGAACAATCTGGCGGTGCTGACGGAGTTTATGCCCATCTCCGCCCGATTCATTGCCAACCGTGCCAGCTACCAGTTCAAGCACCGGGAAATTGAGACGCTGCTGAGCAAGCTGACGGAGGTGACGGAAGCATGATCCCCATTCTGCAATTCAATGAGCTGTCCCCGGAGGACATTCTGAACCGGGATATCCGGCAGGAAACCGGCGTGGACGAAGCTGTGGACGCCGTGCTGGCCGCCGTCAGAGAACGGGGGGACGATGCTCTGCGGGACTACACCCGCCGCTTCGACGGCGCTGAACTACAGGAGCTGCAAGTATCGCAGGCAGAGCTGGATGCGGCGTGGGATTCGCTGGATGCGGAGTTCATCCGAACGCTGAACATGGCGGCGGAAAACATCCGTCATTTCCATGAACAGCAGGTACACCGTGACTTCTCCCTCACCGACCGCCCCGGCATCGTCATGGGCCAGCGGTACACCCCCATCGAACGGGTGGGCATCTGTGTCCCCAGCGCGCCGAAGGCCTTCCCCTCCACCATTCTGATGAACGTGATCCCCGCCAGAATCGCAGGGGTGCGGGAGATCGTGGTGGTAACGCCGCCGGATAAGAATGGCCACATCAGCGCCGAAGCGCTGGCAGCGGCCCGCATTGCCGGTGCGGACCGGATCTTCAAAATCGGCGGCGCACAGGCAGTGGCCGCTTTGGCCTACGGCACGGAGAGCGTCCCCAGAGTGGATAAGATCGTCGGCCCCGGCGGCATTTTTGTGGCAACCGCCAAGCGCAAGGTGTTTGGTCTGGTGGCCATTGATATGATCGCAGGCCCCAGTGAAATACTGGTGCTGGCAGACGGCGGCTGCAACCCGTCATGGGTCGCGGCAGACCTGCTCAGTCAGGCGGAGCATGACGTATTGGCCTCCGCCGTTCTGGTGACGGACAGCCGCCGCCTTGCCGAAGCGGTGCAGAAAGAGCTGGAAAGCCAGCTCAGCACTCTGCCCCGGCAGGACATCGCCCGGCAGTCCATCCAGACCAACGGGCGCATCATCGTCACCGACAGTCTGGAAAAGGCGGTGGACGCGGCTAATCTCATTGCCCCGGAGCATCTTGAGCTGTGCGTGGAGGATCCCTTCGCCCTGTTGCCGCGGGTGAAAAATGCAGGCAGCATTTTTCTGGGCCGCTGCACGCCGGAGGCGCTGGGCGACTATTTCGCAGGCCCCAACCACACCCTGCCCACCAGCGGCACGGCCCGGTTTTCCAGTCCCCTCAGCGTGGATGATTTTGTGAAGAAATCCAGCTTCCTGTATTACACGCAGGAGGCGCTGGCTCCGGTGGCGGAGCGTATTGCGGACTTTGCACGGCGGGAGGGGCTGGAGGCCCACGCCCGTTCCGCGCTGATTCGAACGAACCAAGGAGGAAACCCACAATGAGCAAGTTCCTTTCCAAAGAAGCCGGGCGGCTGGATCCCTACACCCCCGGCGAACAGCCGCAGGATCAGCAGTACATCAAGCTGAATACCAACGAAAGCCCCTTTCCCCCTTCTCCGAAGGTTCTGGAAGCCCTGTCAGGTGCGGAGATCACCAGACTGAACCTCTACCCGATCCCACCTGCGCCAGCCTGACGGCGGCCATTGCCGGACGCTGTCATGTGCAGCCGGAAAACGTCATTGCAGGCAACGGCTCCGACGAGATCCTCGCCTTTTCATTCCGTGCTTTCTGCGGCGAAGGCAAGCCGCTGGCCTACGCCGACATCACCTACGGCTTCTACAAGTCTCAGGTGGCGCTGTTCGGTCTGGAGTCCAAGGTGATCCCCCTGCGGGAGGACTTCACCCTGAACGTGGACGACTACATGGACTTTCCCGGCACCATCGTCATCGCCAACCCCAACGCCCCCACCGGCATGGCAGTCCCCCGCACGGACATCCGGCGGCTGCTGGAAGCCGATCCGAACCGGGTGGTCATTGTGGACGAGGCCTATGTGGACTTCGGCGGCGAAAGCTGCGTTCCCATGATCTCTGACCACGAAAACCTGCTGGTGGTACAAACCATGTCCAAAAGCCGTTCGCTGGCCGGCGGACGGGTTGGGCTTCGCCATAGGCTCTCCGGAGCTGATTGCCGCGCTGAACCGGGTGAAATACAGCTTCAATCCCTACAACGTCAACCGTCTCAGCATGGTGGCCGGAACGGCCGCCATGGAGGACGAGGACTATTTCCGCGCCTGCACCGCCGCCGTTTGCAGCAGCCGCGCATGGACGGTACAGGAACTGGAAAAGCTGGGCTTCACCGTGCTGCCCTCTCAGACCAACTTCATTTTCGCCGGGACGGACGCCATTCCCGGCGGGGAGCTGTACCGCAGGCTGAAAGAAAGCGGAATTCTGGTCCGCTGGTTTGATGCGGATCGGATTCGGAATTTCGTACGGATCACCATCGGCTCTCAGGCGCAGATGACGGCGCTGGTAAACGCCATCGCCGGGCTGCTGCAAAATCGGTAAAGGAGGACGGAGTATGCGGACTGCAAGCATCAATCGGGACACCATGGAGACGCAGATCCGGCTGTCTCTGGAGCTGGACGGCACCGGGAAGGCGGAGCTTGACACTGGCTGCGGCTTTCTCAATCATATGCTGACACTGTTTGCCCGCCACGGCGACTTTGACCTGTCGGTATGCTGCCGCGGCGACACCGATGTGGACGACCATCACAGCGTGGAGGACATCGGCATCTGTCTGGGGCAGGCATTTACGCAGGCGCTGGGCGACAAGCGGGGCATCACCCGCTACGGCCAGTTCCTGCTGCCCATGGACGAGACGCTGGTGCTGTGCGCCGTGGACCTCACCGGCCGGGCGCATCTGGGCTGGCAGGTGGAGCTGCCCACCGAAAAGGTAGGCACGTTTGACACCGAGCTGGGCAAGGAATTCTGGCTGGCCTTTGTGCGGAACTGCCCCGCCTCCATCCACATCCGCCAGATGGCGGGAGAGAATACCCACCACATTCTGGAGGCCGTATTCAAGGGCATGGGCCGGGCGCTGAAGCAGGCCGTGTCCATGGACGCAAAGCATCTGAACGACATTCCGAGTACCAAGGGTACTCTGTAAAGTGAGTTGATACCATGACTGCCATTGTAGATTACGGCATGGGAAACCTGTTTTCCCTGTCCTCCAGCCTGAAAGCGCTGGGATTGGAGACCATCATCACCCGCGACGCAGATCAGCTTCGGGCCGCCGACCGCATCATTCTTCCCGGCGTAGGCGCGTTCGGAGACGCCCGCGCCAAGCTGGACGACACCGGTCTGGTGCCGGTACTGCTGGCTGAAAGCGCCCGCAAGCCCCGGCATCTGCCTTGGAATGCAGCTGCTGTTTGACCGCAGCTTTGAATACGGAGAGCACGCCGGTCTGGGGCTGATTCCCGGTGAGGTGGCAGATCTGCGGGGCGACCTGACCGATCCGGCGCTGAAGGTCCCCCACATGGGCTGGAACAGCCTGCACATCGTAAAGGACGATCCCCTGTTCAAATATTTTCAGGGACGGCGAATACGTCTACTATGTCCACAGCTTTTTACGCCAGAAATTGCGCGGACAGCACGCTGGGAACCTCCCAATACGGCAATGTGGCGGTGACCGGCGCTGTGCGGCGGGGCAATGTCTGGGGGACTCAGTTCCACCCGGAAAAATCCGGCGATGCGGGGCTGCGGCTGCTGCGGGCCTTTGCGGAGCTTTGAGAAAGGAGAACCCCATGCAGATTTTTCCTGCGATCGACCTGTCCGGCGGACAGGTGGTGCGTCTTTATCAGGGCGATTACGATCAGATGACCGTTTACGGGCAGGACCCTTGCGCCGTGGCGCGGGACTTTCTTGCCGCCGGAGCAACGTATCTCCACGTGGTGGATCTGGACGGCGCCAAAGACGGCACATTGGCCAATTTTGACTCCATTGCCGCCATTGCCCGGCAGGGCGGCCTTTACATCGAGGTGGGCGGCGGCATCCGCACGGAGGAGCGCATCCGCCAGTATCTGGATCTGGGGGTAAGCCGCTGTATTTTAGGCACGATTGCGGTGAAGGACTTTGCCTTCACAGAGCGTATGGCCCGGAAATACGGTGATCAGATCGCCGTGGGCGTGGACGCACGGGACGGCTATGTGGCCATCAACGGCTGGAAGGAGCTGTCCAATGAAAAGGGCGTGGACTTCTGCCGCCGGTTGTACAAGGCCGGCGTCGGCACGGTCATTTACACCGATATCAGCCGGGACGGCGCGGAGCGGGGGACGAACCTCGCCCTGTACCGGGAGCTATCAGCGATCAACGGTCTGAACGTGACAGCCTCCGGCGGCGTCAGCTCTCTGGACGAGCTGTGGGAATTGCAGCGGATCGGCACCAGCGCCGCCATTCTGGGCAAGGCGCTGTATACCGGGCGGCTGGATCTGAAAACCGTCATTGAGGAGGTGGGTTCATGTTAGCCAAGCGCATCATCCCTTGTCTGGACGTCAGGAACGGACGGGTGGTAAAGGGAACCAACTTTGAAGGTCTGCGGGATATGGCAGACCCCGTGGAGCTGGCGCATTTCTACAATACCTCCGGCGCGGACGAGCTGGTGTTTTACGACATCACCGCCTCCGTGGAGGGGCGGGGACTGTTCACAGGCATCCTGCGTCGGGTCGCCAGCGAGATCTTCATCCCCCTGACGGTAGGCGGCGGCATCCGCACGCTGGACGACTTTGACCGGGTGCTGAAATGCGGCGCGGACAAGGTGAGCGTCAACTCCGGGGCCATTGCCGATCCTGGCCTGATCGGAGCGGCGGCAAAGAAATACGGCGACCAGTGCGTGGTGCTGAGCATGGACGTCAAGCGGGTGGACGGGCAGTTCCGCCTGTTCGCCAAGGGCGGCCGGGAGGACACCGGCATCGACGCCATGGAGTGGGCGGTCCGGGGCGTGGACGCCGGCGCCGGAGAGATCGTCCTCAACTCCATCGACACCGACGGCGTGAAAAACGGCTTCGATCTGGAAATGCTGGACGCGCTGGCCGCGCGGGTCAGCGTTCCCATCATCGCCAGCGGCGGCGCGGGGAAGATGGAGGACTTTGCGGAGCTCTTCACCCACCTCCGGCATTGACGCGGGGCTGGCCGCCTCCATCTTCCACACCCGGCAGGTGGACATCCGGGCGCTGAAGCAGTTTCTGCGGGGCAGGGGCGTGGAAATGCGGCTGTGAGCCGCATCCGCCGATTTATGAGAGAGGAAGGAATCCATCATGGAACTGAAATTTGACGAAAAGGGTCTGATTCCCGCCATTGTACAGGATCACTACACCAAGGAAGTTCTGACGCTGGCCTACATGAACGCGGAAAGCCTCGCCATCACCATCGATGAGCGGCGCACCTGCTTCTGGTCCCGCAGCCGTCAGGAGCTGTGGCGCAAGGGCGACACCTCCGGCAACGTGCAGCACGTGGTCAGCATCACCGCTGACTGCGACGGCGACGCATTGGTGGTGGAGGTCGTAAAGGACGGCCCCGCCTGCCACACCGGCAGCGAGAGCTGCTTTTTCAACCAGCTGTATCTTTCCCCGGAGCTGAAGCAGTTCAGCTATGAGGGACTTTACCGCCTGATTGAAGGCCGCAAGACCAGTCCCAAGGAAGGCAGCTACACCACCTACCTCTTTGAAAAGGGTCTGGACAAGATTCTGAAGAAAGTGGGCGAGGAGTGTACCGAGGTCATCATCGGCGGCCGCAAGGAGGATAAGGAGGAGACGATCTATGAGATCGCGGATCTGACTTACCACGTCATGGTGCTGATGGTGCAGATGGGTATTTCCGTGGAGGATATCACGCGGGAGCTGGAAAAGCGCCATGTGGTGGATCACAAGGTCAAGCAGGAGCGGATGCAATGACCCTGACGCCCAAGGCCTGTTCCGTCCACACCCACGCCGACCTCTGCGACGGCAGGGATTCGCTGGAAGCCATGGCGGCCGCCGCCTTTGACGCAGGGGTGCGGTATTACGGCGTGTCCTGCCACAGCCACACTCCCCTTGCTACGGACGAGGGTTTCACGCTGCCTGCGAACATGATGGAATACCGCCGTCAGGTTCTGGCGGTGCGGGAGCAGTACCGCGGCCGGATGGAGGTACTGCTGGGGCTGGAGTGGGACAGCCAGTCCGACGTTCTGCCGAAGGGCTTCGACTACTGGATCGGCTCGGCGCACTATCAGCGGCGGGAGAACGGCGTGTGCTACGCCGCCGACTGGGACGAAGCTTCCTTTCTCGCCTGCCGGGACGATGCCTGCGGTGGGGATGCTCTGGCCGTGGCGGAAGGATATTTTCAAGAGGTCATACGGGTGGCAGTCAGAAAGCCCACCATTCTGGGGCATCTGGATCTCATCACCAAGCTCAACAGAGGAAACCGATTCTTCGACGAATCCGCCCCCCGCTATCAGAAAGCAGCGCTGGAGGCGCTTCACGCCGTTGACCCCTGCGCTACGCTGCTGGAGATCAACACCGGCGGCATGGCGCGGGGATACCGGGACGCGCCATACCCCGCCCTGTTCCTGCTGCGGGAATGGCGCTCCATGGGCGGGCAGATCATCCTCACCTCTGACAGCCACAGCACGGACACCCTGCTCTACGGCTATGATGATGCGGAAGCGCTGGCAGCGGCAGCGGGATTTGACCGCACCGTTCTGCTGACTGGCCGCGGCCCGGTGGAATGCCGCATCTGAGCGCATGACAAAAACAGCCGAAAAGCGGACATAAAGAGAAGCAGCCCTCCCGGAAACCGGGAGGGCTGCTTCGGTATTGCACTGCTATTTACTGCTCGTTTTCCGCCTCCAAGGCATTGGCGGCTTTCATGGTGCGGCGCAGGAAGATGGCGCTGAGGGTCACGGAGACGATCTCTGCCGCCAGGAAGGCCAGCCACACCAGCCCCAGACGCCCGGTCTGAGCCAACAGCCACGCCACCGGCAGCAAAACCAGCAGCTGGCGGCACACGGAGACGATCAGGCTGTAGAAGGGATTGCCGATGGCCTGACACACAGAGCCGGCGATGATGGCGAAGCCCGCCAGCGGGAAGTGGAGTGAGATGATCCGCAGGGCGGTGTCGCCGATCTCCAGCATCTCCGGGGAAGCGTTGAAGAAGCGGAGGAGTGTAGAGGGGATCAGCTGGAACGCCGCCAGGCCGCAGAGCATGATGCAGATGGCGGTGGCAATGGTCAGCTTCACCGCCTTTTTCACGCGATCCATCCGGGCTGCGCCGTAGTTGTAGGAAATAATGGGGACCATGCCGTTATTCAGACCGAACACCGGCATAAATACAAAGCTCTGGAGCTTGAAGTACGCGCCGAACACGGCGGTTGCCGTTTTGGTGAAGCCAAAGAGGATCTTGTTCATGCCGAAGGTCATGATAGAGCTGATGGACTGCATGACGATGGAGGAAGCCCACTCGGTAGATCTCCTTGGCAATGACACCGTTCCAGCGGAT
>VOFC01003710.1_pt1 | contig 17728 bp, 30 predicted proteins | sample 5384161 | NCBI WGS metagenome assembly VOFC01 (sample SAMN12384722, study PRJNA508395) | human gut metagenome | isolation source: healthy gut B | host: Homo sapiens
ATTGAATAATAAATTGATGTAGTCGTTCCAAATATTTTCATCTGCATTGATTGTTGGTACCAATACATGACGAATCCATACTGGCTTTTTGGATATCCGACAAATACTTAGCTAGTTCTAAAATATTTTGATTCGTATGTCCCGTTAATTTTTTATGAGCCATTTCATCAATATGTTTTATATCTAATAATACTAAATCTGTAACATTCATAAGTTGTTTTAAACTTAGAAAAGAATGGTTCTTCAAAAGTAAATGGTTGTCCACAAAAAAAAAGTATCTAAAACTGTATTGACACCTTCTTTTTAGCTAATGTAAAAAGTTCAATCAGAAAATCAATTTGTAAGTAACGGTTCTCCGCCACTGACTGTAATGCCACCATTATCTTTCCAGCGTAGGACGATATCGTAAGCTTTCTTTAATACCACTTCTGCGTCATTTGATCTGGAAACTTACAACGCATATGACATCCTTTGCATAAAGATGACATATCTACGCCTGTCTTCTTTTTCTGGATGTTCCATAGCATCTTTTAATTTTTCAAGACCAAATACATTAACATTAAGTGATGTGAGTCCTTGATCAAAAGTATCCATCTATACATTCACTAAGTTATTAACTTGTTCTTCCTTCATGTGACTAATGCACTTGGGTTTAATTGTTTGCGTATTTGAAATACCATCTAATGCATATTCATAAGGAAGTTTTGCGACTGGAGTTTAATGATGCTAACAATCCATTTTGTTCTGCACCATAAGATGGGTTAGCACCTGGTGATAATGGTTCTCCTGCTTTTCTTCCATCTGGAGCGCACCTGTTGCTTTTACCATATACAACGTTTGAAGTAATTGTAAGAATTGAAGTCGTTGGTTCACTATCACGATAAGTGTGGTCTTTTTCAATCTTACGTCATAAATGTCTTTAATAACCATTCGACAATTTCATCCGCACGATCATCATCATTTCCATAACGAGGAAAAAAATCTCCTTCAATTTCATAATCAACTACCAATCCATCTTCATCACGAATTGTCTTCACTTTTGCGTATTTGATAGCACTCAATGAATCTACTACATGCGAGAATCCGGCAATACCCGTTGCGAAAGTTCTACTTACATCTGTATCAATCAAAGCCATCTGGCTTGCTTCATAATAATATTTATCATGCATATATTGAATCAAATTCAAAATATTTACATATAACCCTGATAACCAGTCCATCATGATATCGTATTTTTGCATTACTTCATCATAATCTAAATAATCACTTGTGATGGGCTTATATTCTGGACCTACTTGTACTTTTGTCTTTTCATCTACACCACCATTGATGGCGTATAGTAAACATTTAGCTAAGTTTGCACGAGCACCAAAGAACTGCATTTCTTTACCAGTTTGCGTAGCACTTACACAACAACATACTGCATAATCATCTCCCCATACAGGACGCATTACATCATCATTTTCATATTGTACACTACTTGTATCAATACTTACTTTTGCTGACATATTTCTTGAATGGTTCAGGCAAATTTGAAGAATACAATACAGTTAAGTTTGGTTCTGGACTCGGTCCCATATTTTCAAGTGTTATGCAAGAAACGGAAACAAGTTTTAGTAACCATACTTCTTCCATCCATACCTAAACCACCAACATCAAGTGTTGCCCAAACTGGATCTCCTGAGAATAATTGGTTGTAGCTAGGAATTCTAGCAAACTTAACCATTCTAAATTTCATTGTCACATGGTCAACAATTTCTTGAATTTCACTTTCTGTGAAGACACCATTCTCTAAATCTCTTTCAAAATAAATATCTAAGAATGTTGAAATCTCTCCGTGCACCTCATGAGACTCAACAACCACAATAAAAAGAGTCCGGGTCTGCATCTTTTACGGGATTTACGCACCTGGTACATTTCCTTACTGTTGCATGCACACATTACCACCTGAATATCGTCCTGCCTATATCCTCCCCTGCGCCTTAAGAATAGTGCTTCCGCGCTGACTGCATTCATCAATTACATCGCATATTCTCTTTCCATTTTTTGTGACGATAAAGGCTACTTTGCCTGAATTCATGCCATATATCATTTTATCAATAACAACCGCAGACAGTATATTCACTATCATGCCGTAAATCATTCCGTCAATATCCCGAAACAAAAGTCCTCCAACCAGAATAATTCCGACATCAGTAAGAAAAGAGATATTTCCCATCGATAAATGAGGCCGCAATGCTTTTACAGCCATGATGATAAAATCAGCTCCTCCTGTTGAAGAATTTCTTGTATAAATCATGGCATAGCCTATTCCGCAAAATACACCTGTGCACAATGCCGCAAGCAGTCTGTCGCCCTGATACACCGGAAATAACGGCGCAACATAGTCAACAATAAAAGAAGACAAAAGCATGCATCGTATTGAGCTGACAAAAAATTTTCTGCCCAATAATTTGCAGCATAGTATCGCAACCGGAATATTAAGCAGGACCGTTGATAAACCAATTGAAATATTAAACAGCCGGTATAAAATAATCGAAATACCCGAAAAACCTGTCATAGGAAACTCTGCCTGCAGGGCGAAGTTATATATACCTATTGCATAAAAGATGCTTCCCGCAAGCTCCCACATAATCTGTACCAATAATCTTTTTTTCTTATTCATATCTATTTTAGGGCTAATTTCCTTTGATAGTGGAACTATCAATATTCTTGGAAAGTCATTACAAGATTTTACTGCAAAAGACAAGCAAGATTTGGGAGTAGTTCTTTCGGACTCTGGCTTTAGTGGATATTTAACAATCAATGATATTATTCCTATTATTGATAATTTATATCAAAATTTTGATAAATCATTTTTTATAGAACAAGTTAAAAAGTTTCGGCTTCCACGAAATAGAAGAATAAAAGATTTTTCAACTGGTATGAAAGCGAAAGTAAAAGTCTTAGTTGCTGTTTCACACAATGCAAAGTTGTTAATTCTTGATGAACCAACGGCGGGATTAGATGTAATAGCTAGAGATGAATTGTTAGAAATGCTAAGAGATTTTATAGAAAAAGACGAAGAACGCTCTATTTTAATTAGTTCTCACATTTCCAGTGATTTAGAAACTTTATGTGATGACCTTTATATGATACATCAAGGAAAAGTAATTATGCACGAAGATACTGATGTTTTACTAAGCGATTATGCACTACTTAAAGTTGATGAAGAAGAATATTCCAAATTAGATAGACAATATATTTTACGTACAAAAAAAGAAAGCTATGGATATAGTTGTTTAACTAATCAAAAACAATATTATGCTGAAAATTATCCTCAAATGGCGATTGAAAAAGGAAATATAGACGAAGTAATAACAATGATGATTAGAGGTGTTGAATAATGAAAGGTTTATTGATTAAAGATTTTAAATTGCTGAAAGGACAGAAAAACTTCTTTTTATGACTATTACTGCTATATCTATAATAATGATAATAGTATCTCCGGGGACTTCGTTTCCGATTGGTTTCTTAGGTTTTGTGGGGGCATTATTCTCATTGAGTTCAATTAGCTATGATGAATTTGATAATGGAAATGCTTTTTTATTTTCTTTACCGATAACACGAAAAGATTATGTACTGGAAAAATATATTTTTGGATTGATTTCAGGAATAATGTTTTTGTTGTTAACTGTTATTAGTTTAGTTGTTATTGCTATTACAAAAACAGGCAGTTTTAATGAAATTTTTTTAACAGCAGGTTCTTTATTTCAAAATAAATACAAAACTGCTGATATGCAACGATTTATAAGGTTATAAGAACTTATTTCACTTCACACCATATTCTTTTTTATCCGACAGGTCTAAAAACAGCATATCAATAGAAAATAAATATAAGATACAAGGTGTATGCTCCTATGAGTATATGCCTTTTTGATTGGAGGAATAAAGCATGAATGATATAAAATTTATTGAAACATTAAAGCAAAAAGAGAAATGCCTGTGATTACTCGCAATCACGACTGGCACAGGAACTACAAATCAGCAGGCAGAACTTAAATGAAATTGAAAACGGAAAAAAACAAAAGCCAGTATGGAATCAGGTCTATTGCATTTCCTTCTATATCAAACGGGAGTATATAGTTTTCCGGTTGAGTTGGCAGCAAAGATTGCAGTACACACAGTAAATAGGTTCTTGCAGGATAATCCGGATTGGTTTGATCTGGTGGAGTGGGTGCTATTTGATACTCATACTGATTTACCACTCCGAAAGTAAAAAGTATGGAGAAGATTTCCACTGACAACACAATAAAACATATATAATTTGTCAAATACTCTGTTATAATTTCTCCATAATAATTGTTCATTTGCAATTTTGCATAGATAAAGGTTTTAATAAATAACGTATGATGATACATATAACAGGACAAATAAAAATCCAGTTTTTATTAACTAGGGATGTTGCCACTCCTTTACTCCATTGTACTGGAATTTCTGTCGGCAACTTAGAATAAGACAAAGCCCCAATAATCAAGCATAGTGCGGTAATCATAGTCCAGGTAAGCATACTTCCCCATATATACAAAAAGCTGACTGAATCCAGTTTGAAAACAGTTCGATTATCTTTCCAATAGTCATGCAAATCTGTTACATACTGTTCTACCTGTAATTTTTCATAACTAATACTTTCTTCATCCAGCATTTTTTTTTCGCACATGAGTTTCGCCTTATTCAAATCAGTAATCTGATTTTTTAATACTTCCTTTTGCTTCTCAAGCATTTCCTGCAATGTTACTTTTTTCGGATATAATACTTCGTATGTCTTCAATAGAAATTCCCAATGTACGTAGATATGCAATCTTCTTTATATTTTCCACATCATTTTCATCCACCAGCATATTAAAGTATTTAGAAATCTGTAACATAAACTCGGCAGATGGGGTACTGTCCCCACGCTCTATCCTGCCGACAGTTTTGGTGCTGAATCCAATAGCAGCAGCAAGGTCGTTTTGGTAAATGCCACGCTGCTCTCGGATTTCTCGGATATTATTGGTAACCGCCATAAAAATCCCTTCTTTCAGTTCTATAGAATTTTCTTATTGTCAATTATGCAAAATAATGTGTCCGATAAAAAGGCTTGCAATTTTATCGGCAATGTCCTGTAATAGCAGAAGCATCAGATTTTCCAAGAACTTTTCCAAATATGTCTAAGCGGTCATTTTCACTAACCTTGATAGGTGCATACTTTTCATTAAGCGAGATAAGGAAGATTCCGTCTGTATCGTTTTGCAATTTCTTAATATAGGCTTCTCCGTTAAGAGCGAAGATGCCGATTTCTCCATTAGCAACAGATTCCTGTTGTAATACCCATGCGATCTGACCATCATGGAATTCAGGTTCCATACTGTCACCACTAATACGGACACCGAAAGTAGTATCTTCCGGCAGGATAGATTCATCTATGTGTACAGTCTCTTTCGGTCCGTCTACAAGGAAGTTACCGGTTCCGGCTGATACGGCATTTTCAAAAATATCAATGCTACGGAATGGAATTATCTTAGCAGTCTGCTTTTCATACATTCCGGATGCATGGAGCAGATTGATATAATCCATAGCTTTTTCCCTGCCCTCATCAGTAAGTGATGAGAAAGGATCGGCAGGATTTACTCCAAAATATGCCTCATACATGTTAGTAATACCAAGGATTCTACACACTTTGTAAAATATGGTAACGCTTGGTTCAGCAAGATTTCTCTCCCAGTTGGATATGGCTTTATAGGAAATGGTAATGCCTTCCTTTGCCAGTTCATCAGCGAGATCCTGCTGGAGCAAGCCTTTCTTTTTTCTATATGTTGAAATGATTTCTCCGATTGAGTACATACATACGCCTCTTTTCTTTCATTTTGTTGATTTCAAATCTCTCTTTTCACTCCATAGTATATAGCAATAGTGCCAATTATTCAAGCTAAAAATCCAATATAATGAGAAAAAGGACATATGTGTCCGTTGACAGTCGATTATTCTTGGGGTTATACTATGCTCTGTAAGAAACATTACTCATATACTTGGACTAAAGGTTATGGTAGTGACAGATTAAATGCAGGAGGTGATGAAGATGGGAGACAGGGTAATACTTCATTCAGATATCAACTGTTGTTATGCCTCGATTGAGCATCTGCATCATCCGGAGCTTGCAGGAAAGCCACTGGCAGTAGGCGGTGACCCGGAGGCAAGACATGGGATTGTCTTAACAGCCGACTATATTGCCAAGAAGTACGGTGTGAAAACAGGAATGGCACTCTGGCAGGCAAAGCAGGTCTGCCCTGACATAACATTTGTTTCACCAAGAATGGACTTATATCTTCGGTTCTCAAGAATGGCACATGAGATATATGCAGAATATACGGACAGACAGGAGCCATATGGGATTGATGAGTGCTGGCTTGATGTGACAGGGAGCAGCTCCCTTAAAGGGGATGGATTGCTCATTGCACAGGAAATCAGCAGGAGAATGAAGTCAGAGCTTGGCATCACAGTAAGTGTTGGTGTTTCTTTCAATAAGATATTTGCAAAGCTTGGTTCTGATTATAAGAAGCCTGATGCAATTACAACTATGTATAAGAGTGAATTTAAGCAGAAGGCTTGGTCACTTCCGGTGGCAGATCTTCTATACGTTGGCAAAAGTACGAACAGAAAGCTTGCATTATTTGGTATCAAAACCATAGGTGATCTTGCAAGGGCAGATGAAGATGTGCTTAACAGTCACCTTGGAAAGATGGGCAGTATCTTATGGTCGTTTGCTAATGGCTATGATGATTCACCTGTCAAGCTGGAGAATACCCACGCTCCAATCAAATCGGTGGGAAACAGCACAACGACACCAAAGGATTTAGTATGCGATGAGGATGTAAAGATTGTTCTTTATATTCTGGCTGAGAGTGTTGCAGCAAGACTTCGTGAGAATGGATTCCGGTGCAGAGTGGTTGAGATAAGTGTCAGGGATAATGAGTTATTCTCTTTTACCCGTCAGAAAAAGATTGACCATGCAACTAATATCACCGGAGAGATAGCTGCATATGCTTATCAGATATTTAAGGAAAACTATAACTGGAGCAAACCAATCCGTAGTGTTGGTGTCCGAGGTGCAGATTTAGTGACAGATAATTATTGGGAACAGATTGATTTGTTCTCAAATGTGGAGAAGCGTGAAAAGCAGATGAAGATGGATTCAGCGGTGGATGAGATACGCAGAAGATTTGGATTTTACAGTATCCAGAGGGGACTCATGTACCGGGACAGGATTCTGTCGGCAGTCAATGCAAAAGAAGAACACACAGTACATCCACATGGATACTTTTCAGGTTAGCAACGAGAAGTGCTAGATAATCAAGGCGCAGATGTGTTGTGCTTGCACATAAACATATGGGACTTGGTTATCTGATACGGCGACTGCCGTGAGCGAAATGAAGCGAAGCGGAATTGAGCTGCACTACGAGTAGCGATAGAGTAAAAAAGAGGGAGGCGGAACATGAGCGAAGCAGCGAGAATTGATCTGGTAGACAGAGCACCATTGACGGAGAAGCAACAGAATGTGTATGAAAGCATTATGCAATATCAGTGTGTGAATGGTTATGCTCCTACTATTAGGGAGATATGCAAGATGGTAGGGGTGGCATCGACTTCAAGTGTTTATGCACATCTGAAAATATTAGAAGAAAAAGGCTATATAGCAAGGAAGATGGATGCTTCCAGAGCAATAGCAATCTTGTAAGGAAGGTGATTACATTGAGCAATAAGGTATATGTTGATGTACTTGCAGAGTTTTCAAAGGACGGACTGCTCATTCCCAAAGAGATAACATGGGAAGATGGCAGAAAGTATGAGATTACACGAGTAAAAGACAAGCGCAGAGCAGCCAGTACAAGGGCTGGCGGCGTTGGAGAGCGTTATACCTGTGTGGTAGATGGAAAGGAAATATTCCTTTTCTATGAAGATAACAATATGTGGTTTATGGAAAGAGCCGGAGCCTGATGTGATTATGTGCTGACAGCACAATTCATATCAGTTGGCTTTAGATCAGCAAAGCCGGGGAATGTGCAGACATTCATCGGAACTCCCGGCAAAAGGCTTGCAAAGGTGATTTCCCTTTCCTTTACGAGTACAGAATTGTAGATTGATGATTTTGTATGAATAAGGAGCGAACTGAATTGAACAAAGAGTTAAAAGTTATAGATTTTTATTGTAAGAAGTGTAAGAAGAGTATGAAAGTTTCATACATGGTTACAGGTAACAGAAATTATCTGGTACTGCCGAGAGTAATGATGAAATGTCACCATTGTGGCAGAGTAATGACCTTGAAGAATTTCAAGGAAGGCGAGCTACTGGATAGAGTAGAACAGGATAAGTATTATATCTGATTAATACAGTCAGACATCAGATGCTGCGGCAGATATTTGGTCGCAACAGGACAAGACAATTAAATTAGTGGTCATCATGATATGGGAGACACCTGCAATAAGCGTAAGCTGATGATACGCAAAGGAGCCATCCTAAGGACGCATGAAAAATTAGAAACCAGTTTGAGGACTGGAACTGTTTTTCATGTGTCCTTTTTTATTTGCAGAAAATTACATATCGAGGAGTATTTATCGGTTCTTAGACGTTTCTAGCCACGACAGAAACGAAAGGACGGATAAATATGAATTACAAATATGATGCAGTAGAGACAGGAAAGAGAATCAGAGCAATCAGAAAGCAGAACAAGTTCACACAGGAGCAGTTAGCGGAAGAATTATATCTTACAGCAGAAAGTGTTTCAAATTTTGAAAATGGCAAGACAATGTGTATGCCTGAGAATATAGCAAAGATATGTGAGCTGTTCGGGGTGACATCTGATTACATATACTATGGGATAGAGAGTGCATCAAAAGTTAAGAATCCTTTAATGGACAGCATAATGGCTAAGCTTAGTGGCTGTAGTGCGGATGAACTGGACAGGATTGATAAGATGATTTCCTTGTTTCTTGGATAGATACATATAGAGAATGATGTGATATAATCATATATATAGTTGGAGGTAGTCTTTATGGTGAAAACAGATAAAGAAGTCAACAAAGCAGTCGAAAAGAAAATTAGTAATTATAGAAAAAAACTATCGAATAAAGAAATGACAGAGATTATAAATACTACATTAAGTAATGGCGTATTTGTAGCCGATAAGTATGCCTTTTCTTTAAATGATGTTAAACAAGAGTTTAAAAGAAACCATCAGTTTAAAGATATTATAAGCTCAGGTGCTTATTTTTATTTTCAGAATAAATTGTGCATATGCTTAAATAATACGATAGTTGTTAATAATGATGGAGTATATTATTCGGAAGATGTAAAAAAGAATCCTTCATTGTATTTTTTGACACGAATCAATCGAGGTCATTTACATAGAAAGCCTAGAAATAACACATGTGAAATAAAGGTGAGAACATATTTCATACATGCAAAACAATATCAAGAACTGTCACGCAAAGGTCGTGTCGTAATAGATAGTACTAGCTATCTTATGAATGAGGTGGGGGGTTATGTTAATGGTACAGGAGGTCTAGGTCCGGGGGATTCATTTGGGTTATACTTCACATGGCTAATGGATGAAAAATATAATATTTCAAAAAAAGAGTTAGCAGATATTACTGGGATAGATGAGCGCACAATAACTAGAATGCGAACCAAGGAAGATTATTTGCCTTCTTTAGAATTTATAATTGCTTGCTGTATCGCAATGTCACTTTTACCATGGGAGAGTGACAAACTCATAGATCTCGCTGGTTACAAACTTAGAACAAACTTGAAAATAGAAAGAGGTTATATAGCATTAATACATGTTTTTTACCAGTGTAGCATAGATGAATGTAATGAGTTCCTGGAACAAATGGGACTGACATCTCTTTCATCTATAATAAAAACTAAGAAAAAAATAAACAGTAGGACATTGCATGTCATATCTTAATACTGAATTTAAAGGGAAAAGAAGTAGGAAGCAGATGGAATTCACTGATTTCTGCTTCTTTTTTTTTGACATCGTGTGTCCTATGCAGAAATGAAAAAAGTAAGTATTCTATAATCATAAAGAGGAATCAGAAATATCAAAACTGGTTCCTGTTAAAAAGAAATCCCGATGATATAATAAAAGAAAAACGTTGGAGGAGTCATAAGTATGAGCATAAGAGCTGCAGAAATTTACAAGGATATTTTAACAATGAAGAACATTTCAGAACAGGCACAGGAGAGTTATGTTAGGAATTTGCGTAAAAAAGATGAATTTTTGGTGGAGAAGGTGGCGTTAAGAAAGGTATCAGATTTTAAGGAGGGAAATAATATACTCATCCCTAATTCGGATGCTGCTATTGTTCGTAATTTATTAATGAGTTCGTTAGATGATGAGTATCCACTTATTGTAGACTGGTTCAATGGAAGCCTAGATTTATCAGATTCGGAAATATGTCTGCTTTTATATTGGTCTGTAAAAGAACCAATTATGAGGGCAGAAATGACTGGTGAATCTGATATGGTAACAGTAGATGAATGGTTAGCAACAATTAAAGGGTTGTTAAATGTAGATATGGCAGAAAACACTATTGCTTTGAAGAATAAATTGGAGGAGTTTCGAGTTAAAACATTGGTAAGAGACAGTACTGTTTCTTGTGGAGATATTGTAATAGGTCATGAAAATGGATTTAGGGACTATGCATCCCATTATGAAAAGAAAAAGAAAACCTTATCTGATGAGCTTTTGAAGAGTATTGTCAAAGATTTGAGTTTTCAGGAGGATTACTATCATGTATTAGAGCAAATCATTGATTTTATGATAGAAGATGCTAAAGACAAGGCTATACCTGCTATTGAATGCTATGCTTTAGCAAAAGGGGTATCGGATTGTGAAACAGCTATAGAAATGATTAGAGATCCTGAAAATATAACGATGGTTTCAGAATACTATCCATGGCTAAAAAAAAATAGGAGCTTTTTTAAAGGATAATCCTGAGGAAACAAAAAGAATCGAGGAGTATGCTCAGGTAAAGAATCTAGAGAAGTTCTTTGAGTAAATAATATTTTATAATTTGTTGTGAAAGGAAGGAGGTGTCAGTGGAAAGTTGGAGCACAAAACAATTCATTATAATGCTGTTGAGTTTGGAAGACGAATTAGGACAATTCGTAAACAGAAGAAAATGACGCAGCAAGAACTAGCGGAATTATTGTTTCTTTCAGAGGAAAGCGTTTCAAATTTTGAAACTGGAAAAACTATGTGTATGCCAGAACATGTTATCCAAATGTGCCAGATATTTGATGTTTCTGCTGACTACTTCTATTTCGGTAAAAATTATAAATTACAGGGGAATGATGGTATAGAACGTATATTTCAACGACTTAAGGGATGTAATCCATTTGAACTGTCAAAAATTGAACAGATAATAGACATCTTATTAGCTAAGCCAGCTGCTTAGTCTGACATATAAATTGTTAGACTAGCAGTTGGCTTATTTTGTTGTAATTAATAATTGTGAGAATAGAAGTCAATAATAGGTATATTATTTGCTATGAGATAGTTACCAATGCCACTTTCAATGTCTGATCGATTTAGCTCTTCTGGAATATTATATAGTGGAAAAATAAATACATATGATTCATCCCAACTTTCGCCCAAGTGAGATATTATTTTGCCTGATGTAGTATCATAATTAAAGTTTATGTCACAACTGGCTCCGATTACACCGATGTGATGTTTTTTCTTGGTGAATTTTAACCAAACAATATCTCGTTTATCTTTTAGATTATAAATTTTTTTATAGCTGGCATAATCAAAACGTCTGAGTTCACGAGCTTTAGGAATTACCTTCGGATTACTAACTGCTGGAATACATAGAGAACAAAGGTATTGATTAATAAGCTGGATGATTACTTCATCATCGACAGTATTCATATTGTATTGCTGTCCGGCTTTAATATATCTGATACAATTTTCAGAAATTGTACTGTGTTCTTTAGATGGAATTATCCATTTCAAATTGTCTGCGTTAATCATGAAAATGCTACTCCTACAAAAATGTTAAGTCAATTATAACACCTAGCAAGTGATATACAAGAAACAAAAAACCTCGAATAGTATTCGGGGTTATTTTTATAAAAGCCGAATACCAATAGATTAAATTAAATATGGATGTTTTGTAAAATATAATTGTGCTTAGAAACAGCACACCACGAGAGTGGAGGCGCCAATACTCTCCAATACAAATCAAAATGTAAAGGAGATAACAAAATGAATAAAAGAGATTTTAACGTAGTAGGAAACGAAGGTACAGATAATCAGGAGCTTGCAAAGGGTATTGCATTTGTAAAGTCACGCAGAGCAGAACTTAATGTAGTCCAGATGGTCGAGAATATGCGTGATCAGGCAATGCCTAATGGAGTAATAATCAATGATGCGTATTGTGATCGTTCAATGACAAGGGACTATGACAGAGAAGGTCTGAATGCTTTCTTTGCAACACTTAAAGAGGAAGACTTTGAGGTTGTAGTAGTCAGAAGCCTGAATGAGATCACAGATGACATTTATGATTTGGAAGAATTTGTTAAGACCATCACAGATATGGGCATATGGCTCTATTCTCTTGAAGTCGGTCCGGTGCCAATTATTGTATCTCATGCAGAGGATTTTGGATGCTAACGGAGTCCTTTGGTAGAGCGACAACAGAAAATCATTCCGGTCGGGACAAACAAGTCTCGGCTGTGAAGGATTGCAGATTTACACAGACTGCATTCGGAACAGTTGTACATGATTCAAGTGGGAAGTGGCTTGGTCAGTACGAGACAGAAGATGCAGCTGTAGAGATGATTAGGGAAATGGCACAGGACATTGGAGGGTACGACGATGAAATATGAAGGATATAAAATTGGTCCGGTGATTCGTGATATCCGTAAGGACAAAGGACTTCTCATTGAAGAGGTTGCTGCTAAAACTGGAATAAGTGTTTCGACACTTGGACAGGTGGAGCAAGGAGGAAGAAACTTGAGCATGAAAAATTTGTATATGCTTATGGAAGTTTATGAAACAGACGCAAATAGCTTACTTGCAATAGACTGTACACCGGATTCATTAGATTCGAGGCTAAAGCGGTTACCTGCAGATAAGCAGGATTATTTGAAAAAGACATTTGATTTTATGATAGAGCAGGCTTTGAAGTCAGCATAGGAGGCAGAGAATGAGAAGAAAGATTAAAAAGATGGATTGCATAGAATATCTTTCAGTGCAGGCTCCATTGGAAAAAGTAAATATGCTTGAAGACAAGCAGAGCAAATATATACATGAATTTGTAAAGAGAAAAGAATATTCAATCGTGGGAAAGATAAGACGCAATGGCTTTTCGCAGAGAGATGTTGATCGCCAGTGGAATCAGATTGTGAATATGATTCGCAAAAAGCAAATCAGTGGAGTAGTTGTTGCGAATATGGCAGCTATATCCAGCAGTGTTGCGGATGCTTATTTTAAGGTAGGACTGGTTATTGAAGCAGGCGGCATTGTGGTGACTGTAGATGAGGGCAGATTGGATATGCACATCAAGAAGGGAGCATAGATATGAGCAGACGAACAGAAAAAAGAAAGTATGGTAAATATAATAAATTTGATGTCGTGTATGCGGATTTTGGGAAAAACCCACATGGCATTCAGGGCGGAATCAGACCAGGAATAATTATTTCATGTGATGCAAGTAATCATGATGGTGCACCGCAGGTGTCAGTAGTCCCTTTGAGCAGTAAGTTAAAGGATATTCCGGTACATGTGATTTTAAATCCGAAGGATGTGAGTGGATTTGGATTAAGTAAGATCTCTGATTTTATGCCTGAAGATGCACAGACAATTTCAAAAGGCTGCATTAGAGCAAAAAGTGGAACTGTCATTGAGGATTCCGGCGTGAGAGAAGAAATAGACAGAGCATTGATACGACAGTTTGATCTGTTACCTGTAGCTCGCAAAATGGTAATGGAGGAGTTAGCAAATGGACAGCAGAACTAAAAAAAGACTAATAATAAAAGATTTGTCAGATATTCAGAAGGAGCAGAGATGTATTCAATGAGTGTGTCAAAGTTTATGCAGTTAGCGAAGGATGCAAAGGCATGTTATAAAGTGAATCAGCTGGTGTTGGTTAATCTGGATATTATTGATGAATATCTGGAGACTTTCCATATTGTAGATGACGAGTTTTATAAGTAATTATGAGAAATGACGCATTGATATAGAAGAAATACAAACAAGTATGGAGAAAAATGAGCAAAGAGAGAAAAAATGTATTGACTTTCGGTCAGACCAAAAGTATAATATGATTAAGATATGAAGGAGGCATACAGATGGCTAGAACTGGAAGACCAAAAGCAGAGAAACCTTTTGATCATAAGGTGACTGTTAAATTCAAAGAAGAGGAATACCAGATAATGGTTGAGTATGCTGAGACTCATAATCTATCCATTTCGCAATTGATTAGAATGGGTGTTGAATTACAAATGAAGCAGCAGGCTAATCAGTAGAACAGGCTTTTCTCCGGAAAGGAGAGAATAATGGCTTGTAGAAAAGATGGTAAAGGCAGAGTATTAAGAAAGGGTGAGGGTTACAGAAAAGGCGACGGAAGATACTCATATGTATATATTGATCCATTAGGCAAGAAAAGAACCATTTATGCAAAGTCTTTGGTAAAGCTTCGAGAAAGAGAAGAACAGTTACAAAAAGACCAGTTGGATGGACTTGATATCTATGTCGCAGGAAAAGCTGATGTAAACTTTTTGTTTGACAGGTACATATCAACTAAAACAGAATTGCGTAGCACTACTTACAGTAATTATTTGTATACATGGAATCATTTTATTCGTGATACATTTGGCAAGAAGAAAGTAAGAGATGTGAAATACTCAGACGTGTTGTTCTTTTATACAGATTTGATTAATAATCAGGGATTACAGATTAATACGCTTGAGACAATTAACACAGTATTAAGACCTACATTTCAGCTTGCTGTCAGAGATGATATCATAAGGAAGAATCCGGTAGACGGAGCATACTGTGAAGTAAAGAAGCGTAATGGTGGAGCCAGAAAAACAAGGCGAGCGTTGACTGTGGATCAGCAGAGAAAATTCATGGAGTATGTAGCAAAGAATCCGTTCTTTTATCACTGGTATCCATTCTTTGTATTTTTGTTAGGAACTGGATGCAGAATAGGAGAAGCAATTGGGATACGCTGGGATGATATCGATTTGGAGAATCGAATCATTGATATCAATCATAGCTTAACCTATTACCAGAGAGCGGATGATTCATATAAATGTGAGTTTAGAGTATCTTTGCCAAAGACGGAAGCTGGTAATCGTAGAATACCTATGATGCAGCAGGTATATGATGTGCTTCAGGAAGAATATGAGAGCCAGAAGCAAGAAGGCTTTTGTGTTGAGAATGTGGATGGAATGACCAATTTTGTATTTACAAACCGATTTGGGATGCCACATAACCCAGCAGCAGTAAACCGGGCAATCAAGAGAATTGTGGATACACATAATTCAGAAGAAGAGGTGGCTGCTAAAAAGGAGAAGAGAGAACCTGTTATGATTCCAAGATTCTCCTGCCATATCTTCAGACATACGTTTGCATCAAGATTTTGCGAGAATGAAACCAACATCAAAGTAATTCAAGAGGTAATGGGACATGCTGATGTATCGACTACCATGAACATATATGCAGAAGCAAACCCAGATGTTACCAAATCAGTAATTGAGAAATTATCAAAAAATATGGATATTTTTTAGAAAAGAGTCCTGCGATTGAACTCTTTGAAGATTGAAAAATATACCTATTCATACTGTGGCAAATATGTTATACTTGCTAAGTATTGTAGTGTTTGACACGGCAGTACATGCATAAAATAAAAAGACGTATTTTAAGGCGAATGACATCTTTTGGACGCACAAAAGTCAAAAAAACGTCCAAGAGTATCCAAGTATCTCATAATCTTCATGGGAAATAGGCTGTATGCCTTCTTCTACCTCATCATCTGAGAATAAATCCACATCCTCTGCCTGTTTTTTCAGCTTAATATACTGCATAGGATTAAAAGTAATCAACTGTTTTGGAAATACTGCAAACCGGAAAGCCTGTTGTAATACTGCTGAAAAGGAATGGATGTAATCTTTACTGTATCCTTTTCTCACTTTTCCATCTGGAAATTCCCCACCGAATGTAAGCAGATCGAGAAATGCCTGTAAATGTTCAGCAGTAACGGTTTTTAATTTGCGTTCTGCAATCGGATGTTTCTTGATACAACGGATTGCACCAAGATAATTTTCCACTGTACCATTGCTGAGTTCGGAATCCTCATACAAAACTTCTGATAAAAGATTTTCAAGCCTTTGTTCTGCCATTTCCGGTTTCTTGGAATAAAGCCTTACGATATCTGCCATGTCGTTAAAGGCATTAACAGTGTGGGTGATCTCCCGGAGAAACATAATCTCGTTATATTCATCATTCGATATATTGCTTTAACATCAACAGCAGTAAATCTTTGGAAAAAGCATCTTCCTTTTTACTAAGGTCGAGAGGTAACTGTTTGAGAATATCGCCCATTGCATCACGAATCTGTAATTCTTTCTTATCCGTAATATCGGTTTCGTATTCATCGGTTTCCCCTCTGAGCCATTCAATAGATACATGAAGTGCTTCCGAAAGACCTTCCAGCACCATCTTTTTGGTATTGTCAATCGAACCATTCTCATAACGCAGGATTGTGGAAGCGGTAACTCCCATCTTCTCTGCAACATAAGGCTGTGTCAGATTTAATTCCAGACGACGCTGTTTTGCCCTGCTGCCTATCAGCTTGCGTAGTTCTTTATCTTTCATGCTGATTGCCTCCTTTTTCGGTATGTATGAATTATAGCATGTACCTCACATAATTGCAATATGCAATATAATAATTATTTTTAAAATTTCATAACGCTTGACAACACAATATAAAACCGCTATACTAACAGCACAACAAAAATTGCATAATGCAATTCATAAGGAGGTGACAAGATGACGGAAAGAAAGATTGCATTATCCATCGAGGAAGCAGCCGACTATACAGGAATTGGCAGAAACACTTTGAGAAAGCTGGTTGAATGGAAGAAGCTTCCGGTATTAAAAGTCGGAAGAAAAGTCCTTATTAAAACTGACATTCTGGAAAAGTTCATGGAAGCCAACGAGGGGCGAGATCTGAGGGATAAAGGAAATGTAAAAGCTGTCACAAGAAATGTGGCAACTTAAAAAGGCGGCTTCCTAAGAAACCGCCAAAGGTTCTATCAGACCGAAGCCATGATATACCTACACGCAAGAGGATTATACCATGTGCTTCTCCTGATATGCTTCTCTTGATATGCAACCGACAACCGGGAACTGTTGTTTATCGAAAAAAAAAGAAAGGATGAAGACGATATGGCGAAAACAACAAAGACTTATGAAGAAAGAATACGTGCATTAGAGAAAAAGGAACAGGAAAGCATTGAAGCTACAAAAAAGCTCATAGCACAGCGGAAGGAACTGGAAAAGAGAAAGAAAGCGGAAGAAAGTAAAAAACGAACCCACAGGCTCTGTCAGCGTTCCGTCGGCGGGGCTTTCAGCCAGACCTGCTCATGCCGCAGGGGGCACTCTTGCGCAGAGGGCGTTCCGACAGCTTCACTTCTG
>VOFC01000935.1_pt1 | contig 17726 bp, 30 predicted proteins | sample 5384161 | NCBI WGS metagenome assembly VOFC01 (sample SAMN12384722, study PRJNA508395) | human gut metagenome | isolation source: healthy gut B | host: Homo sapiens
GCCATGCCATTGACCGCACCATTTTGTAATTAGTCAGAGAGGATACCGACCATTTTTCTTCGCCCATGCGAAAACGGAGCATAGCATCCCAAATGAACGGGAAAATGTATGTAGCATACTCTGCACCTTTGGCAGGGGCATAGTCCATCAGCTTTTGGAGCATTTGCTCCCCGGCAGGACAGTTTTATATCCAGAAAACGGTCTGTATCGTACAAATCGCCGCCATCCACACCAAGAAAGCTCTTGATGCGCTTATTAAGCTGCGGCTCGTAGTGGTGATGTAGAAAGAACGAAAAAATGTAGCAAATTCTTTTCATGCAAAGCAGACAGGATATATTCATTCAGATTGCCCACTGATGGCGGTTCCGGCTCCAGTTGGAAGATGCGCTCTGCCACATAGGGAATGATGCCATCACCGTATGGATTGACAGCGTGTTTCGGTATGTATCCGGTCATATTCCATGTAAAATCATTCAGCATAGCGCACCTCCCTTCTAAGTTTAGTAATCAGCGGGAATAAATTTAACCATAATTCCAGGTTTGTCTTGCAGCATTTATTTATCCAGAAGAACAGATGCAGGATTTGCCTCGTAATAGTACGTGCTCATACCAAAACGCCTTCTTCCATTTCACCCCACTCTGCTGTGCGGGAAACAAAGATTCTCTATTATATAAACCAATCGCATGTGGTGGTGAAAGCAATCCAATATCTGCAAAGTCTTTTGGAAATACAATTCTTCTTCCATTTGATGTTGGCTTAAGATAGTTCTCCATTATTTCTTTGAAATTCTTCGATCATAATCCGTAGCGTTTTCCAAAGCTTTACAGACAATCAATTCTTCGTGCGTGAATTCTGTAAGTGTTTCTAAATGGTTTGCAAGAATTAGACCATAAATAACGCAAAACCTTTGGGCATTTGCATTTCCAGCGTTTGTTAGAACGGATTATTTTGGTCATAGGATTGTCCATAACCCGGCTAAGCGCATTCCCAATATCAGTTAAATCATATTTCTGTGCCATTACATATTCCTCATTTCGTCCGTAATTTTGCTTCTTTCTTCAAAGCAGCCTGTCCCATTTCTTTTTCGTAATCGCCTTTGGCATAAGCGACATTGCTCAGCGCTCGAAGCATTTTATCCTTCGCCAGCTTTTTCATAACCTCTGCAAGATCAGCGTCCAGAGTACCACGCTTCATATAGCGGTTTATGGTATTCAGCCGCTTCTCATAAATCTGCTTCAGCGGATGATCGTCCGCAAGTTCTCGCTGTTCTCTACCTTTCAGATTACCGATCTGACGACAAGTGCGGTGCAGCTTGTCCCCCGGTGCATAGCCACCGCAGTATTTGGTGTGCCTTGCGTTGGTGGTCAGAAACCACTTGCCGCAGATCCGGCATTTTTTCGGTGCATGACCAACACACAAGCCCTCAAAGAGATCAGAACGGAACATTCCCACAAAGGATACATAGTGCATCCGTTTGACGAGCTTCGCCACATCCTCGCCGGGACGGACAGTTGTCACATACTGAATAGAGTTGTTAGCAACAGACATCCAGGCATTGCCCTCCGTGATAGAAAACTCCGGCGGGAAATAGCTGCCGAACATTTTTGCAAAGCCCTCTGCGGTACGGTCTGCTTCGTTGCTGTCTGATTTTTCCGCAAAATCAAGCATTGCCTTTTGATATTCCTCTAAGAGAATATGCCAAATGTCCGAATACAGCGGTATAGCGCTGGAGCATCACCGCATCAGCATATTTCGGAACTTCTTCGAACGGTAAAGAATTGGTTACGGCAGCTTATGGCGAACTCCACATATTTCAGAGCATTGTCCGCAGTAAAGACCCTTTCTATTCGTTCCCGGTGCTTTGGTATATCCATATAGGAGAACGGCGGCGTTTTGCTGAGAATCTCTAACATTGTCAATGCAGCTTCCTTTGCCATAGGAAAGAGTGCAGAAGCATCCTGTCCGGCGTTCAGCATCCCAAGCAGCAGATTGATTTTCTCGCATTGCTCGTTCATTTTGGCAAGAGTATCCGCCGAAACATTCAGCGCATCACAGGCAAGAGTGCCGATAGGAAGTGCTTTGCCCTCATATATGACCGTATCCTGCCAAAAATCCAATGTCATCAGTTCTTGATTCATACTCGCCCTCCTGTCCTGTTTTTTCATTTCTTTCATTATACCATGCTAATGTAAAGAAATCTACATCTATCCATAAGTTGTCCTGTTTTTTGAAACGGGGTTGTCCTCCGATTAGCCTGTTTTTTGAAAAATCCGGCATAACCATAGTAGAAGGAGCCAAACCCCTGCCAATCACGGCGGGTGTTTCGTGCTTTCTAAATACTATGAACGGAGGTTTTCTATGACAATCTATGAAATCATCAAGGCGGCAATCAGCGTAAAGCAAGCCGCAAAACATTACGGGCTGAATGTGAGCCGCAATGGTATGGCTTGCTGCCCGTTCCACAACGACAGGCATCCGAGCTTGAAGCTGAACGAGGAATATTTCTTCTGCTTTGGCTGCGGAGTCTAGGGGGATGTGATTGACTTCGTGGCAAGGTTGTTCGATCTGAGCAGCTATGAAGCAGCGCAAAAGCTGGCTTCGGATTTTGGGCTTGACCCGAAACCGCCCACTGCCGCAGCTATGGTCAAGCCAAAGCGTCCCTATATCCGTCAGTTCCGGGAGGACGAAATGCTGTGCTTCCGGGTGCTGATGGATTATCTGCATCTGCTGGAAGATTGGAAAGTGCGCTATGCACCCAAGACACCGGACGATGCTCTGGATGACCGTTTTGTGGAAGCCTGCCAGATGCTCGATTATATCGAATATCTGGCAGACGTTTTGACAGTGGGCGATCTGGAAGAACGGGTTGCCGTGGTGGACGAGCTGATGAAGGAGGGCAAGATTGCTTTCCTTCGAGATTATGTGACACGGAAACGGAAGGAAGGGTTGCCCCATGGGAAAAAAAGGTAAAACACCAGATATGAATCTGCCTGTCTGGTTTGATGGACAGAACATCAACGAAGCTCTGTTTTGTGAAGAATTTCTGCATGAGCGCAGAATCATCTTTGCAAACGGAGCTTTTTTTACGCCCGATGGTCGGGTAACAGACGATCTCCCTCTCCGGGGTGAGATTTACGACAAGCTGAAATTCTGTGCCGTGAACAACATCCCCGGAAGATCACCAATATTCTGGAGGTGCTGAAACTGGAAGCACAAGTGCCTGACTTTCCTCCGGAGCAGGATCGGATTCATGTTGCCAACGGTACGCTGCTGCAGAACGGAACATTCACTGAGGGCAGACCTGCTATCGTGCGGAGCCGTCTGCCTGTTGCCTACAATCCCGATGCTCCTGCTCCTGTGGTCTGGCTGAACTTTCTGGATGACCTGCTTCATACAGAGGACATTCCCACTTTGCAGGAGTTTATCGGCTACTGCCTGATTCCCTCCAACAAAGGACAGCGCATGATGGTGATTAAGGGCAACGGTGGCGAGGGTAAATCCCAAATCGGTGCGGTGCTTTCGGCTATCTTTGGCACAAACATGAAGGACGGCAGCATCGGCAAGATTTCCGAAAACCGCTTTGCCCGTGCCGATCTGGAACATATCCTCTTGTGCGTGGATGATGATATGCGGATGGAAGCTCTGCGCCAGACCAACTATGTGAAATCCATCGTGACAGCACAGGGCAAGATGGATTTGGAACGCAAGGGCAAGCAGAGTTATCAGGGCTGGATGTTCGTCCGGCTGCTTGCGTTCAGCAACGGCGATTTGCAAGCTCTTTATGATCGCAGTGACGGATTTTATCGCAGACAGCTTGTGCTGACCACCAAGGAAAAGCCTGTGGATAGAGCTGATGATCCTGACCTTGCAGAGAAGATGAAAACCGAAGCCGAGGGCATCTTCCTGTGGGCATTGGAGGGTTTACAGCGGCTTGTTGCCAACAACTTCAAATTCACAGAGAGTGACCGTATCCGGGAAAACCGGGAAGCGGTCAAGCGTGACAATAATAATATCTTTGATTTCATGGAATCGGAGGGATACATCCGGTGCAAAGCGGATGCTTCCATCAGCTCCAAGGATTTCTATGAAATCTACCGGATGTGGTGCGAAGAAAATCCCTTGCACCGCTGAAAGCCCGTAGCTTCAGCGATGCCATGATTGCCAATGCCGGGAGATTCAATCTGGAGCATTGCAACAACATCACCAACTCTGCCGGACGGCGGGTGTGGGGCTTTATGGGCGTGGAAGCTGTGGCAAGACCTCATATAAATGGATTTTACGATGTTTCGCCGTGTACGTACGTACCGGAGGACTGGCGGGATTGATTTTGCCAGTCATGCTCTGTACGTATGTACGCAGCATTTACCCCTGTTTTCTTCCGTTATAGGAAACAGCAGCTTTCAAAGCTGACCTGTTTTCGGGCATTAAAAATCAATGGTAATGGAAACAGCAAAGTTTTTGACCGCAGGACGAAACTATTTCACGAAATCGTGCTTCTCTGAACCGTGTACCCTGTTCACGGAACAATGGGTGTTTTCACTGTTCCAGACCAAACCACACAAAACGGCAAAGTGGGATATGGTCATATATGGACAGGACATCACAAGCGAAATTCTGAACGGATTTCGGAGATTGCAGATTTTTCACTGTTCGGTGCATCCACTCCACCTTGGAGCGCAGAGGTTGCACCGAACCACAAACTGAATTATGGAGGATTTTATCAATATGAATATACGCAACGAAATAAAGGCACAGATCATCCGTGCCGGGATGACCATGCAGGAAGTTGTTGACCTGCTCTCGGACGAGTACGGATGGAGCGACAGCGTTTCCAACCTGTCCGCAAAATTACAGCGGGAAAGTATACGATACAAGGAAGTATTGGAGCTTGCCGCTGTGCTTGGTTACGACATCGTATGGCAGAAAAGACGGGAGAAGTGATGCCCCGGCAACCACCCTCCGCATCTCCCGTCCCCATAGGCGCACCGCAGTGCTGCCCCAGGACAGGCAGTGAAAGATACGGTTTTCGCTGCCATCGTCTGCAAGAAATGTTCCGCAGAACAGCTTCATGCAGACGGGCTGACCAAGGTAAAAGGCGCAGACATTTTGCCTTGGTCAGCAGAGGTCACCGCAGTGACCGCACCCCCTCAGGAGGAGAGCCCACGGCACTTTGCAGCCAGTATGGATGAAAGTGTTATAGTGGGTTATTACACTTCCGCAGAAGTGCATCCCCGCAGCCCCGCCCGTCTGCTACTCTCGAAAGAAAGGAAAAACCTATGGCAAGAAACGATGGAATTGACCGTACCTTTGCCCGTAACCAGGACTTGCCCACCCTCGACGATGTGGCGAAAGTTCAGGAGCATAACGAGCGAGAAAAAGACAGCTACTCCAATCAAGATATTGATACCACCCAGACCCACCGCAATGTCCACTTCAAGAAACCTACCGACAGCTATGCCGCCATGTTCGATCAGATGATTGCAGATGGTGTTATCTCCACCCGTGGTCTGAAAGCCGATGCGGTGAAATATGGGGAGCTGCTGTTTGATGTAAACTCTGCCTACTTCCACAACCACGGCGGCTATGAATATGCCAAACAGTTCTATGCCGATGCCTACAAAGCCGCCGTGGAGATTGTGGGCGGCGAGCAGTATATCCTCTCCGCTGTGATGCACGCCGATGAGCGCAACCGGGCAATGTCCGAAGCTCTGGGCGAGGATGTGTACCACTACCACCTCCATGTGGTTTATATCCCGGTGGTGGAGAAACAAATCCTGTGGTCGAAGCGATGCAAGGATGAATCCCTCCGGGGAACGGTAAAGGAAACGATCACACAGGTCAGCCGCAGTAAGAAGTGGGAATCCAAACCCGTTCTTGATGAAAACGGAAATCCGATGTTGAACGCAAAAGGAAAAAAGATTTTGAAGTCGTCCTACAGTGTGCTGCAGGATGACTTTTTTAATTTCATGCGAGCCGCCGGATATACCGATGTGGAGCGTGGAGAGCGTGGCAGTACCGAGGAACATCTGACGGTGACACAGTTCAAGGTACAGGCCGAACAGCACCGCTTGGAAGCTGTGACCGGACAGGTGGAACAGGCCGAGCAGAGTTTGGAGGATGCCAAAGCTGCCACGGAGAAGCAGAAAAAGAAACTGGAAGCTCTGCAAAAGGAAACCAAGACAGCAAAGACCATTGCGCTGACAGTGCAGGATATTGAGGAAATGGGCAAGAAAAATGCCCTCACCGGAAATGTTCGCTCACACCGGATCAGTGCGATACGCTCAAACGCTATGCGGTCAACGGCATTATTACCAATGCTGACAACAAGCGTTTGAAAGAGAAACTGGCTTCTGCTGAAAAAACAATTTCCATCTGGAAACAGCGGTATGAAGCAGTAAACAAAAATATATGGAACTGAAACAGAAAGCCCAGCCTTTCTTGGATGCGATAGAGATTGCATCTGAAAAGGTCTGGGCTTTTGTCAATGCCATCCTCGCCAGGGGAAAGGAAACACAGGAACACAAACACCCTGCCCGCAATCGTGGACAGGACATGGAAATTTAAGAAAGGAACTATTTGCCTATGAAGAAAACCGTAGATGAAATTAACAAGATGATTATGGAAGATGCCCCGATGGAAGAAATCAACGATGCCATCGGCTATATTGATATTTGCTCCTGCTTCGATCCGATTTTTGAGCCGCCTATTGATTTTCTGGAAGAATGCCGCAAGCGTTGGGAAGCGGCACAGTCCTCTTTCTGCAAAACCATTGAGTGCAAGATCGGAAACACATGGTATGTGATTGAAACGGAGTGTGATGGAAATGAGCCACTTACCGACAAGGTAAAACGGCTCATTTTTTCTGACAAGGGGGTGATTTGTTAATGACTGCGACACAAAAGCATGATATAATTCCAATATGCACAACGGTACTGTCGGCTGACCAACCACCGAAGGAGGATATTATGTTGGATCAGCAGAAAATTACCATTCTCTATTGCCGTCTGAGCAACGAGGATGCCCAGGAAGGCGAGAGTAACAGTATCGCAAATCAGAGAGAGTATTTAACCCGATATGCCCGTGACCACGGGTATACAAACCTGAAAATTCTGGTGGATGACGGTTATACGGGGACGAACTTCAATCGTCCCGGTGTGCAGGAAGGCTTTGAGCTTGTCAAGCAGGGGCTTGTGGGCTGCTGGCTGGTCAAAGACCTCAGCCGCTTTGGTCGTGACTATCTGACTGTTGGACAATATACGGATATTATCTTTCCGAGTTATGATGTCCGCTTTATCGCTATAAATGATGGCGTAGACAGCAACCGGGGAGACAGCGAGGGCTTCGCCGCAATCCGTAATCTGTTCAACGAGTGGTATCCCCGTGATACCAGCAAGAAAGTCCGTGTCAGTTTGCGGCAGAGAGGAACCAGTGGGAAGCACATGGGCAAACCGCCCTACGGATACCGCTGTGACCCGGAGGACAAGGATCACTGGATTCTGGATGAAGAAGCGGCTCCGGTAGTCAAGCTCATCTTCGACCTTTGCATTGACGGCAAAGGCCCGGAGCAGATTGCAAGGATTCTGGAAGAAAAGCAGATTTTGACCGCAAAGGCTCTGTATGCCAAGCGAAAGAAAAAGCCGATGCCGGAAAGACCGTACCACTGGGGCAACCAGTCCATTGCAGGGATTTTGGAACGGCAGGAGTACACAGGCTGTACCTGCAACTTCAAGACTTATTCCAAGTCCTACAAGCTGAAAAAGCGGATTCCCAATGAGCCGGAGAATATGTTTTATCTGCCGGACACACAGGAAGCGATTGTATCTCAGGCACAGTTTGACAGAGTGCAGGAACTGAGGAAAAACAAACGCCGCCCCGCAAAAGCGGAACGGCAGGGATTGTTCTCCGGGCTTCTGTTTTGTGCCGATTGCGGCGGCAAGCTCCACTTTGCCACAAGCAAAAGCTTTGAGGGCAAGCAGGATCACTACGTCTGCAACAACTACAAGAGCAACCGTGGTACTTGTACTGCCCACTATATCCGGGAAGATGTGCTTCGTGAAATCGTTCTGGAACGCATCCGGGCAGTCAATGAGTATATCCGAAGCGATGTGGACGGTTTTCAGGAGGAATGGCTGCAATGCCGCAGGACTGACCAGGAGCGCAGCATCCGGGATGACAAAAAGAAGCTGGAACAGGCAAAGAAACGCCTTGCCGATCTGGATGTCATCATCGCCCGGCTGTACGAGGACTATGTTCTTGGAAATCTCAATCAGGACAGATACAGAAAGATGTCTGCGGACTATGAAGCGGAGCAGGAACGTAACGGTAGGCGGTTAGCCCCTCTCCAGAGGGACTGTGACCCTCTGATTACATAGAGACCTGTAATGGAATCCACTGGAAAGGAGGGCTAAGCCAATGAGTATTGTGGACTTCATAGCAGTAGTGAGCTTCGGCTTAACCTGCTTTAGTATCGGATATACATTAGGCAAAGATAATCATAAACCACAAAAATAACCGCCCCAGCCTGCAAACTGAACGGTTATTTTTGTAATCAATAAATATGTGGACTAACCGTCTATCGGTAGCACTCTTTTTCTATAAACATATTAACACGCATCTGTGAAAATGTCAAAAATTTTCTTCTTTCTCAACTACATCTATTTCCATACATTTTTACAACCTATTTCAAGTGTTCCTCAAAAATTGATTCGAGTTCCTTATTCCCTCTCAAGAATTCATACTCTTTCTTATTTTCAATTTCCGAATACAATTCACGAACAAAATTTTTTCCAAGTCCCGAAAAGGCTTTTCCCTGTGCAGTATCTTCATACCTGTAATACAAAGGGGATTGTGTCATATTCCAAGGCTTCTGTGATTCACTTAATAATCGCTTAATTAACTGGATACATTTTTCTACATCTTTTCGATATCCAGCAATCAGCAGATATGGAACTGTGTTGCCATAATTCCATAGTCCAAACAATGATATCATGTGATCTGTAATCTCAGCAATTTTCTCTGCTTTATCATGATTTCCTGTCTCTTCTTCCATTTCTATTAACTTATACAAGTAGCTTTGGATATTGATAACTGCCTGTAGCAATTTCCCTTCTAAGAATAATGCAGCAGTATCTGTTCCTTCCTGATGTGCTAATACACTTGTTTTCATAATCGTTGCATCAATTACAGTATCAGGAATTTTTTTCAAAAGGACATTTGCTTCTTCATATTTCTCCATTTGGACATATTTCGTTGCAAGTATAAAAACGCTTGAATTTCTCACTCTTTCAACCTGACTATCTGCTGTTCGTTCCAGCCACTCAATAATAGCTGTATTATATTCCATTCGTTCTTCGTCATTAAGATCTGACAAAGTCAAAGATCCGTTCAGAACGGTTGCGATCGTATATATTAATAAGTCGCAATGAGGATACTCCTGTATTTTACGAGATGCCATCTCGAAAGCCTCTGTAAAGCTATCCAATGAAACTTCCGAAAGCTCATTCACAAATTGTCCAATCTCTTTTTCTGTCAATTCTTCACGAAATGAAAATAGTTCATTCATATCAATTTTCAATAGTCGTGCCAAAGCTGGAAGTAATGAGATACGGATATATGGTAACGCTGTATCAGCTCAAAGAATATCTGTAAACTTGGGTGCTGCCCCTTGTTCTCAATGTTCGCAAGGTAGCGCGGCGAGATAAACATTTCGTCGCCTACTTTCTTGCGGCTCTCCTTGCATCCCTCACGCGCTGCCTTTATCGCTGCCCCAAAAGCCTTAAAGTCGTATCGTGGTACTGGTCTTTTTGCCATAGTTATTCACCCTATTACATTTTACTGTTCCCCTTTCTTCTTGGATATGTCTACATAGTTCTATCAGTTAGCCAAAATAATTCATATATATATATGTTGACAACAAGCTGCTTTTGTATATAATATTATATAAAAGGGGGGGAATGTTTATGTTACATAGCATGCGTATTCGATAAGCATTGAAATCAAAAAAGATTTTTCCCATTTTCAATATGGGCTTTTTTGTCATGCTTATTTTGCGTATGCTATACAACAAAACTAACGACGTATAGACATAGTATAAAAACTATGCCTTAATTTTGTTGTAGTATTATATGTATAAATGCAGGTCAATGCTCATGTTGAGAATTGACCTGCATTTTTTTGCGCAAAAGGAGAAATATTATGCTTGAAAAATATTGGATAAAATGTCCAATTTGTAACGGAAAGACGAGGGTTCAAGTATTTTATAATACGGTATTAAGAAATTTTCCTCTTTTCTGCCCTAAATGTAAATTAACACATATCGTTGATGTTGAAAAATTAGAAATCATAATCAAAAACTCTGAAAAACAAACTTTTTAATTTTGAAAAGGAAGGATATTAAATGAAACACTTACCTAAAAGTACACCTACGGAAATATTGAATGACCCATACGGATTTACTTACAAAGAAATGTCGGAAGTAATTGGAGAGGATAAAGCAAGAGCCTTATATACGGAATTGTATAAACAGCCATTTCACAAAGAAAATCTATCAATATCAACAAAAAAAGTCTATAAAAGTAGCGATACTGAAAAGTATGTTTATGAATTGAAAGATAACAGGTATATTGAAACGGTTTTTATTAAACGGCGAGATGGTGGGACTGTTTGCGTAAGTACGCAAGTTGGTTGTTCTGTTGGCTGTATTTTTTGTGAGTCCGGACGCAATGGTTTTGTTCGTAATCTAACACCGTCTGAAATTGTGCAGCAGGTTGTATTGATACGTCAAAAAGTAAATCGTATCGTTTTTATGGGAATGGGAGAACCTTTATTCAATTACGACAACTTGATTGCAGCAATCCATATTCTTCGAGATAGAAATGGACTTAACTTTCCAACCGACGGCATTACCGTATCAACAGTTGGTCCAGTTAATCAATTAAAAAAATTGCGCGAAGAACATCTAAAAATTCAGTTGACAATATCTTTACATGCAGCAACACAGGCTGCGAGAAACTGTATCATTCCTCATATGCACATGTACGCTATTGAAGATGTTGTTAAGCAAGCATTGTCCTATTCTCAAAGGCATAATCGAAAAGTGGTATTTGCGTATTTGCTTTTACCAGGTATAAATGACCGTTCCTCAGATATAAGGCAACTTGCAAAATGGTTTAAGGGCAAAAATGTTATGATTAACGTGCTGCAATACAACCCGACGAGTAATTCAAAAATTAGAGCACCACAAAAACAAGAAATGGTTGCGTTCAAACATCAATTAGAGCAAACAGGACTTGAAGTTACCATGAGAGTTTCTCATGGTAGAGAGATTAAAGCAGCTTGTGGACAGTTAGCTAATACATATAATAAAGCCAAAAAACAACAGAAATAATTTAATTAAAAGAGCCAGACGCACAGACGCAGAGCCGATAATATGCAGTTTGAAATACTGCTGTTATCGGCTCTTTTTTGATTTTAATTTGTGCCCCTAATAACCATATTGGAGCAAAATCAGAACTGTTGCTTGTCGTTCTTTGATTTCCGCAGCAGCTTTGAAAAATCAAAGCCGCCGTTTCTTTTTATTTTCTGATGAAATGACGCGGTATCACTGTTGAAATCGGCGGCTAAAGGAGGTAGCCGCCATGAAGCACATACCCTATCGACAAAATCCGACGGTCATTGACTTATCAAAAAAAGCCCGACCACCGTCGGGAACCTCTCCACCCTTGAATATGAACTGTCTAATCATCTGGATACTGCTTACAATGCCTATGCGCCCGTCCGGGCTTTTCGGACGGGCGCATTTGTCCGTTCAAAAAATTTTTGAAGAAATTTCAAAAAATCTTCGGCGTTTTTGAAAAACGCCGTATTGCCCCGCGAAAAGGGGGAAGCACCACCAACTTTCCAACGAGAAAGGAGGTGAGAATGTGGAACCTAATAGCAGGGAGTTTTACAAACAGTGTGCTTTTCAGAAGTTTCAACACCATTTCTTCTGCACTAGCTTTTATATTATTCATCAGTCTAACCCACTTCGTCCGATTCTGTACCTTTAATTCTTCAGTTACGCCCTGTTTTTCTGCCATCTGTTCCATAAGCATTTCCACCTGCTCTCTGCTCTCCTGATCAATTTGATTCAGGTGTTCCGTCAGCTTTCCAGTCAACAACAAATATTGATATTTTGCTAATCTGTGTTCCTTCAGAAACTGTTTCCTCAGCATTCCATATTTCCCATATATCGGTTCTTCTTCATTCAATACCAAATCCGGCAAATAATAATCTCCATGCAAAGTATAGCTTAATCCGTTCTTTTCATCATAAATGTGTGTTTCCATAATCTTATCTCTCCATTTCTCTGTTTTTTGATTTAGTTTTCTTACGCTGCTTTCTCCATCTCGCTTTTTTTTCATTCCCCATGCCAATCTTTCATGAATATTTCCCTTCGGCATTTGTTCCATCCGTCGCTTTTCTTCCAGGACTTTCTCGTTTTGAATATCCTGCTGTACTGCTGTATCTACAGTTTCTATTCCAAGAACACGCACAACACGATCATACCTATCAGAAACACCTTGTAATATATCTTTTTTCTTCTGACAATTTCTGATTATCTTTACGTATATCATCCAGTTCTCTCTGAATAGCATTATATTTTTGTTTCACCTTTTGATATTTTCTCTTCCAACCTTCCACCTCTTTCGTAAGTTCTTTAACCTGAGCCGCCATTACAGCAACCTTATTCTTTATTTGAAGAAACAGTGGTTTAATTTTTTTTATCTCGATAGGTTACTGCCCGTTCTAGCGTGCCCGCCTCCGGCAGTAACATTTTAACCGTTCCATATTCTTTGATTTCTTTGCTCACACTATCCATAATCGGTTGTAGCTGTTCTCTGCGATCTTCCAGGCTTTTTAGTTCTTTTTCTGCGCTCCCTGCCTTTTGTTCTGCTTCTTGCTTCGCCTTGATTGCCTGTTCCTTATCGTCTTTTAAAATCTGGATATCTGCTCTGAATTCTGCAATTTGTGCTGTTAATTCTTCTTTTTCAGCAGTTAGATACTCTTTCTCCTGCTCCAGCTCCTGTACTTCCTTTTTTCGCTCTTTCTTCTTGAAGTTATAAACATCCAAATGTTCCTCATGAGTACCTTTCTGTTCCCATTCAATTCCATGTTGCTTTGCAATTTCTGCCAGCACTTCTTTTTCATGATTTATCCACTGATTCAGTTCTGTATCATGCTTATTTCCGCCTTGAAATCCAAGACTTTTCAATGCCTGTTTCAGTGAAACTCTAGTATCCATTCCTTTTCCCTTCCAGTTGGTCACATAAGGGACAAAGTCAATATGCAGATGAGGAGTAGCTTCGTCCTGATGCAGATAGCAGCTAAATACCCGAAGTGTCGGATTCCGCTTCTGGAAGTCTTTCATATATTCGTCCAGCACCTTTACAGCCAGATTTCCTTCTGCTGTTCCCACAGCCATATCTTCTCGATTTCCAATCTGGAAAATCACTTCATGGAACAACTTTTCCTGTTTTCCTTGGCGAATCTTTTCATAATAATTTGTAATCTGCCGGTCTTTTCTTTTTCCCGACATTATACCGTTCTACAGCTTCATCAAACAGCTCTTTATAGACTTCTTTCAGATTCTCATTCCGGTAACAAATATTTAATTGCACTCTGTCTGGATCAACATTTTCTGCTATAAAATCTCGTCTGTTATGAGCCAGAGACCCTGTCCCGATCATACCACTGATTGTTCGTTTCATCGTCATATTCCTCACCCCGCTTTCTAAAACCAGTGCCAGACATGGCACATAAATTTGTATCTTTGCCAGCTATAGTATAAAAAGAAATATTCGCCGGATACGGCGGTTTTGTTACTTTTGTCAAAAGTAACGCAAAAGCACTTTCGACAGCCGTACCGTCCATCAAAAGTACCCTTGCGCCCTCCGTTGGGGTACAGAGACCTTTACTCCGGTATCCTTGCCCGAATATATTCCAAATCACCACAATACGGTGTCCCTACAAGATACCATTCTCTTGCAGGATTCATTTCCATTCTGGTCTGAACCCATTCATCATCAAGCAACACTTCCAGGCATTCTCCACAGTGAAATCCTGTATCAATCCATAGATCTGATGATAATAATCCATATCTTTTGTTATAACTGTTATATCCTAATCTTCCTTCTCTCATTGTGCCAATCTCCTTTCATCTACCGTTTCCGCAGGGGCGCCCTGAATCAGGGCTCCCTTTTGAAAATTCTTTTCTCCGCCAGCCAACTCCCAGCTACACATTACCGACTTTCTCCTTATCTGCTATCTACAGGTGCGTGACACGCTCCTGTAATAAAGTAATCAGAAAGAACCTTTACCATCGAAAGTTCTCCGGTATTCCCGTCTGTCCAGATATTCCTGCCGGAACTTTTCCCTTTCTTCTTCCGTTGGTGCTGTTTTGGATTTGCTGTACACTTCACGATTCACTATTGCATCCAGTTTCTTCTCCAACCCCAACCGGATTTTTTCTTCGCCATCGTAGTTATCCATCAAAAAAAAATATTGCAGGAGTTGAAAAAATAACTCGTATGGAATCTGTACACTTTTATTTTGCATCTGTTCTCCTTTCAAGGTAGCAAGATCCCCTCTTCTTAAGAAATGGTAATCTTGCCATCTTCCATTTTTATTCTGGCAACATCCAATACCATTGCTTTCCACGTTTTACGGAATCAATTTCAAGTTCCCGTTTGGCGTTCCATAGCGTTTTACTTTTGATTCCTCTGGCTTCTGCTTCTTCTGCAATTTTCTTTTGAGTCATTCCTCCATTTGCCAGTATTTCAAGGAGAAATTCTTTTGCTTTCCGACTTTTCTGTCCTCTTCCGTCTCCATTAAGAAGTTCATCGGCACTGATATCATATTCTCCAATCCATTCAAACCCATTATTCTTATCCAGTCTGAATGCAATGGACGTTCCTTCCGGTGCAAGAGAACTCTTCGTATGACATACCACTCTTACTTCCGGTTCATCCTTCACTCGCCCGACAATCAGGACACTTCTTGCAGCAGCCTGAAAATCAATGGAGCCAAGTCCTCGATAAGAAGATTTGCCGTTGCTGTTTTTGTTCATATGACCGATTAAAATGACTGCACAGTGATATTTTTCTGCCAGCACTGCGATACGCTTCATCAGTGGTCTGATCTCATTTGCCCTGTGCATATCTACGTCCGCTCCCAGAAAGCCCTGTATCGGATCAAGAACAACCATTTTTGCTTTTGTCTGCACGATTGCTTCTTCCAATCTGACATCTGCCATTGTCAGTGGCTGGTCACTGTCATCAATCACCAGCACCTTTGAACAATCTGCACCTGCAGCAAGTAATCTGGGTTTGATAGTATCTCCAAGTCCATCTTCTGCTGTCTGATAGATCACATTTACAGGTGACATAGAAGACTGTTCCTGAATATTATCTTTGGCATCTAAATCTTCATTCTCACTATCGACTTCATCACTTCGTTTTTCTTTTGTTTTCGTTTTATCAGTAACAGGAAGAATCGGCTCTCCTCTGGTCAGTTTTGCAATAATCTGAAGTACCATCGTTGTCTTACCTTCTCCGGGATCCCCCTGTATAATGGTCACTTTTCCATAAGGAATAAACGGATAAAAGCAGCCATTCTACCTGTTCCACCTCTACTGAATCCATATTGATCAGTTTCAGTTTTGGTTCTATTCTACAATTCTCAATTTTATTTTTTTCATTCATATTCATTCCATCATCTCCTCCTGCCCTTCCGGGCAAGTCTCCGATGAACAGATATTCGGGAATTGTTGTATTTCTCGATTCGTGATATACTGAATCTGCCAAGATGGTATATCAGTGAATCTGATTATCAGAGAACTTGCTCAGATTATTTATCTGGGCTTTTTCTTTTGCCTTTTCAACATTCATCTCTTTCTTCTCCCAATCCGGTAACAGCATTTGCATTTTCATTATCCAGCAGATTCGCAATCTTCCTCTGCTGATTTGGATAAAGATGTCCATAAGTATTCAATGTGATACGAATATCTTTATGACCCAATCTGTCCCGGATCAGTAATGGTTCTACATCTTTCTCAATGAGATAAGCCACATGACTGTGTCTGAGATCATGCACTCGGATTTTCTTTACGCCTGCCAGTTCAATCTGCCGTTTCATCTTATGCTGTACCGCTTCCTGAACAACCGGAAATAATCTTTCTGTATCCGGCATTCCGTAGTGACCATCTACAAATTCCTTAATTTCCTCTTTCAGAAATTCTGGAATTTCGATTGTCCGAAAGGACTGTTTTGTTTTCGGTTCTGTGATAATATCCTGCATTCCTGTCCGGTAATAAGTCTTATTGATACTAAGCTGATTCTTCAAAATTGATATCAGCTTTTGTAATCGCAAGCAGCTCCCCGATCCTGCATCCAGTCCAGAACAGCATCTCAAACATAAGATAATATCTTGTTCCCGGCTCCATTGTCTGTATAAACTGTTTGTACTCGTCCAGTGTCCAGAAGTTCAAACTTCTCGAATCTGAATTTCCCATTCGTTTTACTTTCTTGCATGGATTAACCGGCAAATCATAGATTTTAGCTGCATGTGTAAACAGACTGGTCAACTGATTCTGTATCATTCTCAAATAAGAATCTGAATATCCTTTTCTTCTGGATTTCATTCTGCCACTGAATAATCTGCGAAGCCTTGATCTCACTCATCATCTGATTTCCGAAATATGGAACTATATGCTGTTGCATCATATATCTTTTATTTTTGATTGTTCGATCTTTCAGGTCATTCTGTTTGTCTGAAAAATAAATCTCAATAAAATCGCTCAGCTTCATATCCATACTTCGCTCATTGCTCAACTTTTTGCTTCGTTCAAACTCCAATGCTTCTCGCTTTGTTTCAAATCCACGCTTTCTGCGTTTTTTTCTTCTCACCCATGACATTTGTCTCAAACCACTGGGCTGTCCATTTTTTTGTGTCTTTTTTCTCTGTAAGCCATATTGATCCTCCCTAATTTCCTGCTATTTCATAGCCATACATCTTTTTTGCCCAAAACGCCTTTGGTATTCTGCCAGCCATCGTAATATATCCCTGTGCAGATAATTCTTTATTCATAGCTTTCACCAGTTTATAGGCATGAGATTTTGAGCAGTTTAATTCCTGTGCCACTTCATCAGCACTCATCATATAATTGTAACTTGACATTTTGCCTCCTCCTTTCCTCTCCAGATATAAAATACGTTTACTGTATTTCTATGTCTGTACGATTTTCGTAAATTGATAATATCATGTATTTCTATCGTTGTCAATATTTCGTAAACACATTTTTACGAACTTCGTATACCATTTTTTCTTTATTTTATTCCGTCTGTGATATGATATTTTATAGATTTATGTTTTTCGTAATTTTCTAATATATGAAAAAAGGAGGATTCTATGGGTGACGGTAAAAAATTTAAAGAAATATCTTGATGAAAAAGGCACAAATGTCCGCAAAATTGCAAAGGCAACCGGAATCAGTGCTACAAATCAACTGCACCACCCGTTCGTCCTTTACATTCTTACGGAGTAAGTTAAGGAGAATTTCATGGTTCAGTGTGTCGAAGTATTTTGATAAATCTAAGATACTCAAGACTCCTACTGATTCGGTCCTTCACCTCTCGGCTACTATGACCTCTGCTGACTTCTGTGCGTTCAGCATTGCTTTATGCAGTGG
>VOFC01005051.1_pt1 | contig 17722 bp, 32 predicted proteins | sample 5384161 | NCBI WGS metagenome assembly VOFC01 (sample SAMN12384722, study PRJNA508395) | human gut metagenome | isolation source: healthy gut B | host: Homo sapiens
CCTGGGCACCATGGCTGTAGGTGAGGGCGGCCCGGAGCTTGCCAAGCAGCTCTTGAGGAACACCTGGGATGTACCCATGCCCAAGGTGTGGTGCTGGTGTATCTCACCGGAAAGCCCCAAAAAGGGCGTGGGCCCCCACGATGTGGCCATCGCCCTGGTGAAGGCCACCTTTGAGACGGGATTTGTGAACAACTGCGTGCTGGAGTTCTGCGGCCCGGGCATCAAAGATCTGCCCATTGACTACCGCAACGGCATTGACGTGATGACCACCGAGACCACCTGCCTCTCCTCCATCTGGGAGACGGATGAGGTGACGGAGAGCTTCTTTAGGACCCATGGCCGCCCCGAGGACTATAAGCCCCTGCATCCGGGGGATGTTGCCTGGTATGACAAGTACATCACCATTGAGCTGGATAAGGTGGAGCCTATGATCGCTCTGCCCTTCCATCCCCCTCAATGCCTACACTATCAAAGAATTTTTGGAAAATGCCGAGGAAATTCTCCGTGGCGTGGAGGAAGACGCCCGGCGGCGCTTCCCCAAGGCAGATCCCCATCTGACGGATAAAATTCACGACGGCGCCGTGTGGGCCGACCAGGGCGTCATCGCCGGGTGCGCAGGCGGCCTGTTCGACAACATCACCGAAGCCGCCGACATCCTCCGCGGCCAGTATACCGGCTCCGGCGCCTTCAGCTTCGACGTGTACCCCACCTCGGTGCCGTGTCCCTGGAGCTGATGAAGGTGGGCTCCACCGCCGACCTGCTGGCCTCCGGCGCCATTATCAAGCCCAGCTTCTGCGGGCCCTGCTTCGGCGCGGGCGACGTGCCCGCCAACAACGGGCTCTCCCTGCGGCACACCACCCGCAACTTCCCCAACCGGGAGGGCTCCAAGCCCGCGGAGGGCCAGTTTGCCGCCGTTTGTCTGATGGATGCCCGGTCCATTGCCGCCACCGCCGCCAACGGCGGACGCATCACTCCGGCCACGGACCTGGACTACACCCCCGTACACCATGAGTATCACTTCGATGACACGGTATATAAAAACCGCGTATACTACGGCTTCGGCAAGGCCGACCCCGCCGTTGAGCTCCACATGGGCCCCAACATCACTGACTGGCCCAAGATGTACGCGCTGAGCGAGAATCTGCTGGTGGAGCTGGCAGCGGTGCTCCACGACCCGGTGACCACCACAGACGAGCTGATCCCCTCCGGGGAGACCTCCTCCTACCGCAGCAATCCCCTGCGCCTGGCCGAGTTTACCCTCAGCCGCCGGGTGCCGGAGTATGTCGGCCGCTCCAAGGCCGTGGCGGAGGGAAAAGGCCCGCGGCGGGGGGGGCGCCCGGTCCCCTGCAAGTCGTTGCCCTGGATAAGGTGGGCGACGGCGACCGCGCTGGCTGAAGACCACCCAGTTCGGCTCTGCCGTCTTTGCCAACAAGCCCGGCGACGGCTCCGCCCGGGAGCAGGCAGCCTCCTGCCAGAAGGTTCTGGGCGGCTTTGCCAATATCTGCTACCAATACGCCACCAAGCGCTATCGCAGCAACTGCATCAACTGGGGCATCCTGCCCTTCACCATCGATGAGGACACGCCCTTCGATTATCAGAGCGGCGACTGCGTGTTTGTGCCCCACATCCGCGCCGCCATGGAGGCCGGACGGGAGGATATCCCCGCCCAGGTCATCTGCCGCGACGGCAGTGTTCACGACCTGCTGCTGCACGTAAAGGGTCTGACCCAGGACGAAAGGAAATCTTGCTGCTGGCGGCTGCCTGATGAACTACTACGCCGCCCGGAATGGGCAGGTACAAGGAGTGAGACCATGGAAAAATCAAAATGACCACGCCCCTCGTGGAGATGGACGGCGACGAAATGACCCGCATTCTGTGGGGGATGATCAAAGACAGCTGATCCAGCCCTTCGTGGACCTGAAGACCGAGTACTATGACCTGGGGCTGCTGCACCGCAATGAAACGAAGGATCAGGTGACGGTGGAGGCCGCCAACGCCACCCGGAAATACGGCGTGGCAGTCAAGTGCGCCACCATCACCCCCAACAAGCAGCGCATGGAGGAATATCCCCAGCTGACCCAGATGTGGAAAAGCCCCAACGGCACCATCCGCTCCATTCTGGACGGCACCGTGTTCCGGGCCCCCATCCTCATCGACAGCATCCAGCCCGTGGTGAAGAACTGGAAAAAGCCCATCACCATCGCCCGTCATGCCTACGGCGACGTGTACAAGAGCGTGGATATGTACACCACCGAGCCCGGCGAGTGCACCATGACCTTCAAGGGCGAGAGCGGTGAGGAAAAGACCCTCGCTGGTGCAGAAGGTAGACGGTCCCGCCGTCTGGCAGGGCCAGCACAACAAGGAGTCGAGCATCCGCTCCTTCGCCCGGGCCTGCTTCCAGTATGCCATCGACACCCGGCAGGATCTGTGGTTTTCCACCAAGGACACCATCGCCAAGGTCTATGACGGCGAATTCAAGCGGGTGTTTGAGGAGGAATTTGAAAGTTACAAGGCGGACTTTGAGAAGCTGGGCCTGACCTACTTCTACACCCTGATCGACGACGCCGTGGCCCGGGTCATCCGCTCTGAGGGCGGGTATATCTGGGCCTGCAAGAACTATGACGGCGATGTCATGAGCGACATGGTCTCCACCGCCTTCGGAAGCCTTGCCATGATGACCTCCGTGCTGGTGGCCCCCGACGGGACGCCTTGGATGAGGCCATGGGCCATCTGAAGACCGCCCGGGGCCTGGGCGTGTGGGACATGCTGGGAGGCGGCTTTCTCAGCAGCCTGCTGAAGCACTCCAAAATGGACGATGCTCAGCAGGCCATGCAGTACGCCCAGCAGGAGCTGCAGGATTTCAGCCGGGAGCTGGCGGATGTGCAGATGTATGTGGATGTCAGGTGAATTTTGACGGGCTGACACGCTTCGTGGACATGTTCTGCGACAGCTTTTTCGTGGACTGGATGGTACAGGATCAGATCGTCCGAGCCCAGGAGAACGTGGCCGAGGCCCGCAGCCGGGTGTGGGGGAGGCGGTGCAGCAGCTGCGGTTTTTGATTGGGGCGTAAGATACAAAATGATAAAAACACATCCGCCTATAGGCGGATGTGTTTTTTAGGCATGAGTTAACCGAACAGGTAGCTGTACTTGTCGCGCAGGGTGACGATCAGTTTCTCCAGATCGACGGGCAGGTCGTTGGACTGTGAACTTGTCGTGGCAGGGCTCGGAGCTGTACGGGCAGAACTGGGTGCAGTTGCCGCACTCGTTGCACATCTTGTCCACGTGGACGATCTGGTGGCTGCCATCGGCCATGGCGATAGCGACATTGGCGCGGTTGGGGCAGGAATCCACGCAGTTTTCGCACACGGTGGTGCACTGCAGGCAGCGATTGCCCTCGCAGCAGGCATCTTTGCTCATGATCAGGGTGCCCTTCTTGGCGATGGCATCGGCCTTGGTGACATAGGCCGCAGCGGGGATCTCATAGGTGTGAGCCGCGCCGATGACTTCCTCTGCAAAACCGGGCGGCGTCGGCAATGCCCTCGACCACGGTAGCGGGGCCCCGGAGTGGCATCACCGGCGGCGTACACGCCGCCATGTTGGTCTTCGAAGGCGGGACGGGGACCTTCTTGCGCTCCATCTCAATGCCGTTGGCGCTCATGAGAGCATCGTCCACCTGCTCACCCACAGCGGAGATGACCAGGTCGCAGGGGATGGTGAACTGCTCGCCGGACTTGACGGGGCTGCGGCGGCCGCTCTCATCCGGCTCGCCGAGGATCATCTTATCGCACAGGAGCTTGCCACGGCTCTGTTTGACGGGCGCGGACAGCTCGACAAACACCACGCCGTCCGCGATGGCGAGCTGCCAGCTCGTGCTCGTCGGCGGGCATGAATTTCTTCGTGCGGCGATAGAGGATGGTCGCATGCGCGCCCATTCTCTTGGCAACGCGCGCGGCGTCCATGGCGGTGTTGCCCGCGCCGACAACGACGATGTTGCCGCCTCAGGCAGGGCTTGACCTGCTTTTTCATGCGCTTCATCCACTCGATGACGCCCTGCACGTTGCCTTCAATGTCGAGCTTGCCGGGCTTCCACGCGCCCACGGCGAAGAGGATATGGGTGTAGCCCATCTTCTTGAGCTGTTCGACGGACGGCAGGCAGGCGCCGAGCTTGACCTCGACGCCGTAGCTTCTCCATGAGCGCGACGTCCTTGTCGATGGCCTCGTCGCTGATGCGGAAGGCGGGGATGACGTAGCGCGGCACGCCGCCGAGGCGCGCTCGCGCTCGAAGATCGTGGTGGGAACACCCTCGGCGGCCAGGAAGTACGCCGCGGCGATACCGGTCGGGCCGCCGCCGACGATGGCAACCTTTTTATCCTCGACCGGCTCAGGCATACGGAGGGAGGCCATCAGGTGTTGTAGCCATTTCCGCCGCAAGAAGCTTGGTGTCGCGGATCTGGACGGACTCTTCATAGAAATTACGAGAGCACTTGTTCTGGACAGCGGTGTGCGCAGATGGTGCCGGTGATGAACGGCAGCGCGTTCTTTTCGGTGATGAGGCGGAGCGCTGGGCCGTAGAGCCCCCTTGCGGCAGAGCTCAAGGTACTCGGGGATGTCCTGCGCGATGGGGCAGCCGCCCTTGCAGGGGGCAGTGAAGCAGTCCATCGAGCAGCGGCACCTGTTCATCTTTTTGCGAGGGGAGGCGGCTTGATTGCCTTGAGGTGGTGGAAGTCGTGCAGCGCGGAGGCGGCGGAAGGTCGGAGATCGCGGCGGGGTCGTTGCCGGAAAATGCGCGGTAGGGCATATCCTCGACCTTTTCAACCATCTGGAGGAGTCTGTTGTATCCGCCGGGCTTGATCGTGGTGGCAACCGTGATGGGCCAGATGCCGGCGGCAAAGAGCTTGTCACAGTTGAAGTAGTCCGCGCCGCCTGCGAACGAAATGCGCATCTTGCCGCCAAACTGGCGGGAGATGCGATTGCACATCTCAATCGTCAGTGGGAAGAGGCTGCGGCCGGACATGTACATTTCCTCGTTGGGAAGCTCGCCGCGCGTCGTGTCGACGGGGAAGGTGTTGGAGAGCTTGAGGCCGAATTCAAGCTCCTGCTTGTCCGCAAGCTTTTGCAGCCGCTCGAACATCGGCACGGCGTCCTCCCACTGGAGGTCCTCGTTGAAGTGGTGCTCATCGAAGACGATGTAGTCATAGCCCATAGAATCGAGGATGCTGCGCGCGGTCTTGTAGCCGAGAATGGTCGGGTTGCACTTGACGAAGGTGTGCAGATGCTTTTCCTTGAGAAGATAGCTTGCGATGCGCTCGATCTCCTGCGGCGGGCAGCCGTGGAGCGTGGAGAGCGTAACGGCGGGAAACATTGGGGGAGATCGAGGCGATGAAGTCCTTTTCCTCGGGGAAGAGCTCGGTCAGGACTTTTTTACATTCCTTGAACTGCGCGGTCTTGCCCGCGTCCATCATGTTGTTGATATAGGTGTTGACCTTGCGGCCCTTGATGCCGTCCAGGTCGTAGCCGACGGACATATTGAACACGAACCCGTCGGGATCGCCGAAGCCGTAGACCTTGCTCATGATCTTGAGCGCGCACCAGGCCTTGATGTACTCGTCCTGCGCCTGCTGCACGGTCAGCTCGGTCGACCACTCCGGTTGTAGCCCTCGTCAGCGGCGAGGATACAGGGGCGGGGAACACAGGCGGCAAGCTCCGCGCCGTCCATTTTCTGCACGGTCTTGACCTCGAAAAAGCGCGCGCCGGCGGCATAGGCCGCGATGATATTCTGCGCAAGCTGGCTGTTGGGGCCGGCGGCGGGGCCAAACGGTGTTTCGATGCGCTCGCCGAAGATCGGCAGGCTCTTGCCGCTTGCGTGATAGTGCTTATGAACGCCGAACACATCGCCGCACTGCGCGTATTCGCTCGTCACCCAGTTCATCAGAGAGTCGAACGGAATGGGATACATTTTTTCAGACATAAGGGGGTGCTCCTTTCGTTTGAATGCCGCAAAGGCGGCGGGAAAAGTGGAGGCGCGGGCCTCCGATGGGCCGCGGATACTGGGCGGGAAGTCAAAGGGGCCATTCTCTTTGCAAAGAGAATGGCCCCTTTGGAACCCCAAGAGAGAATTATGGGGGTGCGCGGGGTGAATTGCTCTTTTGCAAGAAATGATGGCGCTTGAATCGTTACGATTTGGGCTGCTTCTGTCTCCACTGTCGCTGGCTGGATGTAGATGACGGCCTCTGCCGTTGGAAGCAGGGGACTGTCAATGAATCATTTTTGTGACGACATAGAGGCTATCTGGAGGATTTATGTTCTAAGAATTCTTTGAATCTTATCCAATCGTTATAGTGAACCTGAGCGTGTCCTTTAGGAGACTTACGCCCGATACGTTCAAAATATTGAATCAGCAATTCTTTGGCGTGCTCCATTGATGTATCACTTCGAAAGATTTCTTCAAACGGGATGCCAATGTCGTGCCGATAGGAGTAGAAAACCTCGCTTGCCATGTGGCGCGGATGAGAATAGTTGTAATTTGCTGTTAAGTATTGAGCAAATTCTTCCTGTAATTCCGGAATAGCCATATGAAACTCCTAATCAATATTTTCTGTGATTTAAGTCGCCCCAAAGCTTCTTTGCCGCCTCAAGGATGTGCGCATTTTCGGCTTCTTCGTCGATGCCGACGAGCTCGCGGTCGAGCATGAGGGTCTTGCCGGCGGCGATGGTGGTTTGGCACTGGCGGCCCGTCATGCCGAAGATCATGTGGCCGTCGATATTCTCGTCGGAGAACGGGGTGAACGGCTTATAGTCCATGACGATGATGTCCGCTGCCGCGCCGGGCTTCAGCACGCCGAGCGTGTCGGGGAAGTATTTTTCACCGATCTTCGCGTTATTCTTGAAGAGCATGTCCGTGACCTCGCACCAGCCGACGTTCGGCAGGCAGTTCTGGCTGCGCTGGGAGCAGAGGGCGACCTTGAGGGACTCGAGCATATCGTTCGTGTAGGCGTCTGTGCCCATGCCGAGAAGAATGCCGCGCTTGTGGAGTTGGAGGACGGGGCAGATGCCGATGGCGTTGCCCATGTTGGATTCCGGATTGTTCACGACCATCGTGCCGGTCTCCTTGATGATCTCCATTTCGGCGGTGTTGACGTGGATGCAGTGGCCGAGGATGGTCTTGGGGCCGAGAATGCCGTGATCCTGCAAGCGCTGCACGGGGCGGCGGCCATAGTTCTGGAGGGAGTCGTACACATCGTTCATGCCCTCGGACACGTGGATGTGATAGCCCGTGCGGCCGTTGTTGGCCGCGACCATGCGGTCGAAGGTCTTATCGGAGATCGTGAACAGCGCGTGGCCGCCGAACATTGCCGCGAGCATCGGGTCCTTATTCTTTTCGCATTCGGTGATAAAATCGGCGTTCTCCTGAATGGCCTGTAAGCACTTCTCCTCGCCGTCGCGGTCTGAGACCTCATAGCACAGGCAGGAGCGAAGGCCCAGGCGCTTGCTCTCCTGGGCGATCGTATGGAGGGTGCCGGGGATCTCACCGTAAGAGGCGTGATGGTCGAAAATGGTCGTCACGCCCTGCTTGATGGAGTCGATGTAGAGCGCGGTGGCGGACGCGCGGGTGCCGTCCATCATCAGGTGGCGGTCGATGGCCCACCAGGTGCCGTCCAGCACCTCGTAGAAATTGGTGGGGTTGTTGCCCACAATGGACAGGCCCCGTGCCAGGGCGGGTAGATATGGGTATGGGCGTTGATGAGAGCCGGCATGATGACGCCGCCCTTGGCATCGATGCAGTGGGCGTCGGGGTACTTCCGGCGCAGGGCGCTCTCCTCACCTACCTCCACGATCTTGCTGCCCTCGTAGGCCACGGCGCCGTGCTCGTAGTAGCCCTTGCCCTGGCTGTCACGGGTGATGAGTCTGCCGTTGGTGACTAAATACATTCTTTTTTCCTCCTTGCTGTTTTCTCGCTGTTCGGTTTTGAGTCAAGACCTTTCTCCCTATATTCGACACTGCCGCATATAATGAAAAATGTTCCTTACAGCTACCAATTCTGATTGCTTTTTTCTATTTTACACGAATACTGCGCAAAACGCAACAGAAAATTATACATTTTTATCTATGAAAGCTGAAAACTGTTTCCATCAGACCGGTATGCAAACTGCACGAAAACAGAACCGTAAATTTTTTGTGTTGTATCGGTCATCAATATAATAAAGAAATACGATAACGACAAGAAATGGTGTGTGCGGAAAAAATCAAGGAAGGTGTCCCGGGCCATTAAATCCAATGGATATTAGAGCGTTCGTTCCTTCCATATCCTAACCATCGTTTTTTTTTTTTTTTTTTCAATACGCAAAAGCACCACAGGCACAGAGGTGCCTGTGGTGCTTTTTGAGACTTAGGCTGGGGACTATCATCACGCATCGCGCATCCGGTGCGCACACCGGCTTTGGCAAGCCGCCCTACTCCTTAGCCAAGGGTGTGGGTTTTCGCAGCTGCTCCACCCCTTCAAAATGACAGAATCCGGTTTTCCAACCATTTCAGCTCCACAGTGAGCATACCAGGTCTGTATACCCGGACGGGTCCGCCAGGGGCAGGCCCGCAATAAGCAGCGCCTGGTTATACAGCACCTCTGCGTACTTCTTCGCAAGCTCCGGGTCGGTAGCCCGGACGCTCTCCAGCTTCAGGAATGCCGGGTGGGCCACATTCACCTCCAAAATGCGCTTGGCCTTCATGGATAGCTCCGGCTGCACGGCCTGGAAATACTTCTCCATTTCAAAGGTCAGCCCCTCGCCGCTGGTCATGCACACCGGGTGGCTCTTGAGCTTTTGGGACGCCTTCACCTCGTCCACCCGGTCCCCCAGGGTCTCCTTGATGAACGCCAGACACTCCTTGTCGCTCTCGCTCTCCTGGGGCTTGGGCTCGTCCTCCAGGCCCAGGTCGCCGTCCACAGCGGAGCGGAACTCCTTGCCGTCGTAGGTGCGCAGGCTGTCCGCCAGGAACTCGTCCGCCCGGTCGGTGCAGTAGAGGATCTCCATACCGCGCTCCTTCTAAAAGCAGCTCCGTCTGGGGCAGGCTGTCGATGGCCGCCACGGTGTCCCCGGCGGCGTAGTAAATGTACTTTTCTGGCTCTCGGGCATCCGGTCTGCATACTCCGGAGGGTCACCAGCTTTTTTCTCCGTGGAGGAGTAGAACAGCAGCAGCTCCTGGAGGCTCTCCCGCTTTTCGCCGAACTGGTTCAGCACGCCCACCTTCAGGCCGGCCGAAGTTCTCTATAGAACTTTTCATAGCCCGCCCGGTCGTCCGTGAGCATCTTCTTCAGCTCAGCAATGATCTTCTTTTCCAGGTTGCCGGAAATGATTTTCAGCTGCCTATCGTGCTGTAAAAGCTCCCGGGAGATATTCAGGCTCAGATCCGGAGAGTCTACCACGCCCCGGACGAAGCTGAAATACTCCGGCAGCAGCTCCTCGCAGTGATCCATGATCATGACCCCCGCGGAATAGAGCTGCAGGCCCGGCTTAAAGTCCTGGGTGTAGTACAGATTCGGCACCTTGGGGGATGAACAGCAGGGCCTATATAGGTCACCGCCCCTCGGCGGACACGGAGATGACGCTCTGGGGCGGAGCCATCTCGCCAAAGCGCTGCTGATAAAATTCGTCGTACTCCTCCCTTGGTGACCTCGCTCTTTCCGCTGCCACAGGCACCATGCTGTTGAGGGTCTCCCATTCGTACACCGTGTCATACTCGGGCTTTCGTCGGGGCTGTCGGGCTTTTTTCACCGAGTGGGGCAGGAGCATTTTGATGGGGAAGCGGATGTAATCGGAGTATTTTTCACCAGAGACTTGATGGTCCAATCCTCCAAATACCGGCTGAACTCGCCCGACTCCTCACCATCGGGCTTGATGTGCATGATGATGTCCGTGCCTACGGCGTCCCGCTCCGCCTCGGTAATGGTGTAGCCCTCCGCGCCGGCAGATTCCCATTTCCATGCCTGCTCCTCACCGTATTTCTTCGTCACCACGGTGATGTGGTCGGCCACCATGAAGGCCGAGTAAAAAGCCCACGCCGAACTGGCCGATGATGTCAGTATCTCCGGCGGCCCTCCCCCTGCTCCTGGCGGAACTTAAAGCTGCCGCTGGAGGGGGCGATGACCCCAGGTTTGGTTCTCCAGCTCATCCGCGCTCATACCGATGCCGTTGTCGCTGACGGTGAGGGTCCGGGCCTCCTTGTCCGCGGAAATGGTGATGGCAAAGTCGCCCCGGTTCAGCCCCACCTTGTCGTCCGTGAGAGACAGATAGCAGAGCTTGTCAATGGCGTCTGAGGCGTTGGAAATGATCTCCCGCAGGAAGATCTCCTTATGGGTGTAGATGGAGTTCACCATCAGGTCCAGCAGCCGCTTGGACTCGGCCTTGAATTGCTTTTTGCGCATGAAAAACGCTCCCTTCGTTAAAAAGAGATGCCCACGCATCCCAATTGACCATTATTGACCATATTGTAGCGCACCGGGCGGCAAATGTAAATCCCCGCCGTGTAAACAATCTTTAACTTATTTACAAAATCCGGCGGCGGTGCTACAATGGCACCATGCAAAACCCCATGGCATTGTGCGGGCGCAGCGCACCCGTGGCAATCCGTTTTATCCAAACATACACTATATAATAACACAAGGAGGCCATTATGCTGACCATAAAAGACCTGTTTGACCTGGATCACACCATCGCCGCCGACTACCTCTCCCGGTTCACCTATCCCTGGGAGGCCCTGGCGGGCATCAGGACTTCATCCTCTCCGTTGGCCCCACCCTGGAGGACTACGACGAGGTGCCCCCCCATGTTTGGGTCCACAAAACCGCCACCGTGGCCCCCACCGCCTATCTGGGCAGCCCCTGCATCATCGGCCCGGAGACGGAGGTGCGCCACTGCGCCTTCCTCCGGGGCAGCGCCCTGGTGGGGGCCGGCTGCGTGGTGGGCAACTCTGTGGAGCTGAAAAATGTCATCCTCTTTGACGGCGTACAGACCCCGCACTATAATTACGTAGGCGACTCCATCCTGGGCTACAAGTCCCACATGGGCGCCGGCTCCATCACCTCCAACGTGAAGAGCGACAAGCTCCCCGTGGTGGTCCGCTGCGGCGACGAGCGCATAGGCACCGGCCGCAAAAAGGTAGGCGCCATGCTGGGCGACTTTGTGGAGGTGGGCTGCAACAGCGTCCTGAACCCCGGCACCGTCATCGGGCGCCACAGCATCATCTATCCCACCTCCTGCGTCCGGGGTGTGCTGGCCGAAAACAGCATTCACAAAAACGACGGCACGGTTATTACACGGAAGTAAGCATACCTCCCGGGATAAACCCCTCGTCCACCCGTTTCATATCCCATCCGTAGGGCGATCCGCCCTCAGCCCACCGCCCGACAACCGCCACACCATCACGGCGGCGTGAGGGTACGCCGCCCTACACACAACAGGACTAAAGAGCGGGGCGGGACGATGCGGGGGCATCGTCCCCTACGGAAATGCAACAAGAGCTGCGGTGAAACGGGGCGTCGAGATTGCCGCCCCTACACAAAGTATTTATTATGTCAGATTGCAGAGGGCTGTGTTCTTCCCCGCCCTCTGCAATATCATCCCCGCAACATTTTCCCCCATTCTTCCCGCAAAAGGGGTTGACAGCGGCATTTTTTTGGCATACTATTAACATATTAAAGGTCCTCGCAGAATTTGCCGCCCGCAGGCGGTAAAATTGAAATCATTTTTCACCGCGACATGTGCGTGGGGAAAATACCTTTCAGGCTGCCAGTGTGGAATTTTGGTGCTCCCGCACCAAAATTATGCGCAGCAGACTTGGGGCCTTTTGACAGAAAAAGCGAAGTTTTTCGCCAGTTATAATGTTCCGGTAGGTAAGGCTACCGCAGGGATACGGACTGCTGCCGCAAAGTGATGGAGACATCATGAGAGGGTTTGAACAGGCGATATCGAAACCAAGGTATCATCTAACGCAGTTTCACCGCCCCGCGATGCTAAAGCTTGTTACGGTGCAGGGAACAGGTGGCGCATTGGCGCACTAGCATTGCGGCTGCCCCAGCCGGGCTACCTGCTGTGGTTTTATTTTTTTGTGGAAAGGAGGAGCTGCCATGTTCGATTATGAAGAAGAACCTGGACCGCTATTTGAATAAAATCGATCTGCTGGCGAAGGAAAAACGCTACGCCGAGCTGCGGGACCTGTTCCTGCCCATGGAGCCGGCGGATATTGCCCTGCTGCTGGAAGAGGGCAAGCAGGAGCAGATGCCCCTGCTGTACCGGCTGCTGCCCAAGGAGCTGGCGGCGGAGGTGTTCGTGGAGCTGGAGCCGACAGCCAGGAGATGCTGATCAACGGCTTTTCCAACACCGAGCTGAAGGAGGTGCTGGACGAGCTGTATCTGGACGACGCGGTGGACATCGTGGAGGAAATGCCGGCCAGCGTGGTGATCCGAATTCTGGATAAGGCCACGCCAGAGATGCGTAAATCCATCAATGAGATTCTCCAGTACCCGAGGACAGCACCGGGTCCATCATGAACATGGAGTTCCTGTCCCTGAAGAAGGACATGACGGTGGAGGACGCCTTCAAGCGCATCCGCCGTATCGGCGGCGAGCTGGAGACCATCAACATCCTGTATGTCACCGATCCCACCCGGCATCTGCTGGGGGTGCTGTCCGTCCGCGATCTGCTGCTGGCGGAAGAGGACGACCTGATCGAGGAAATCATGGACCCGGACGTGGTGTGGGCCAAGACCACGGACGACAAGGAAGACGTGGCCCAGGCTATGAGCAAGTACGACTATCTGGCCATGCCTATCGTGGACAAGGAGGAGCGCCTGGTGGGCATCGTCACCGTCGATGACGCCATGGACGTTATCGAGGAGGAGACCACGGAGGACTTCGAGAAAATGGCCGCTATGCTGCCGTCGGACAAGCCGTACCTCCGCACCGGCGTTTTCGCCACCTGGAAGGCCCGCCTGCCGTGGCTGATGGTGCTGATGCTGTCGGCCACGTTCACGGGTATGATCCTGAACCACTACGAAAGCGCTGGCGGCCTGCCTGGTACTCAACTCGTATATCCCTATGCTCTCCGGCACCGGCGGCAACTCCGGTACCCAGGCCTCCGTGGCGGTGATCCGCGCCCTGAGCCTGGACGAGGTGGACTTCTCGGACGTATTCCAGGGTGCTGTGGAAGGAACTGCGGGTGTCGCTGCTGTGCGGCGTATGCCTGGCCGGAGCCAACTTCGTGAAGATGCAGCTGGTAGACCGGCTGCTGCTGGGCAATGCGGCCGTGACGCCGATGGTGTGCCTGGTGGTGTGCCTGACCATCCTGTTCGTGGTGGTGTTTGCCAAATGCGTGGGCTGCTCCCTGCCGCTGCTGGCAAGGAAAAGGTCGGTCTGGACCCCGCGGTGATGGCCAGTCCCCTTCATCTCCACCATCGTGGACGCCACCAGCCTGCTGATCTATTTCAGCTTCGCTAAATGGCTTTTGGGCATATAATGCATATCCGTTGCAGCTCCGCAAAATAGAGTCAAGGCCTGTGGCCTGAGTTTTTTTTTTATGGAGGAAGAAATCATGAACAGAGCCTGTACCAACGACGGGTGCGCCTGCACCCCCAACGCGTCCATCAAGTGCACCGTCACCAGCTGCGCCCATCACTGCAGTGAGGTGAATAACTGCGGCTGAGCTCCATTCAAATCGGTACCCATGAGAGCCATCCCTCCATGGATCAGTGCACCGATTGCAAGAGCTTCCGCAAGATCTGACGAAAGCGCCCCTTCTGCTGAAGGGGCTACATAGGGAGGTGCGGTCATGAACGTCAAAGTGGAAATATCCATAAGCGGGGCGGCAGCGGGGCTGGTAAGCGGCCTGTTCGGCGGAGGCGGCGGCATGGTGCTGGTGCCGCTGCTGACTGCCTGGTGCAAGATGGGCCAGAAACGGGCCATGGCCAGCTGCGTGGCCGTAATTTTGCCCCCTGTGGCCCTGTCCGCCGTTATCTACCTGCTGCGCTCAGGATTGCACCTGCTGACAGCCCTGCCATATCTAACGGGCGGCCTGGCGGGAGGGCTCTTGGGCGGCAAGCTGTTTCGCAGGGTGCCCGGGCCTTGGCTGCGGCGGATTTTCGGCGTATTCTTGGTATACGGTGCGGGTGCGATACCTGCTGTGAGGGAGTATGTGCTCCCGGCGCTGGCCGGGTTTTTTACGGGAATCCTATCCGCCTGGGGCGTGGGCGGCGGGACCCTGCTGCTGTTGGTGATGTCCCTGTTTTTGGGGGTAGATCAGATTACCGCTCAGGGCATCAACCTGCTGTACTTCCTCCCTACAGCGGCTATGGCTCTGGTGCAGCACCGGAAAAACGGGCTGCTGGATGCGCCGGTCTGAAATCCGCTATCCCCTGGGGCACAACGGCCGTTGTTCAGGGCGGCGTTGGTCTGGATCATCGGCATGGAGGTCTGGCCGTCCAGCTGCATTTCCCGGTTTACGGAGGACACGATGCCGTTGGTAAAGGTGCCGCTCATCTCCAGATCCAGCGGCGTGCCGATGGCGTATACCGCGTTGCCGACCTGAAGCGTATCGGAATCCAGAAATTCCGCCGTGGGCAGGTTTTCCCCGTCAATTTTCAGAACCGCCAGATCGTAATTGGCATCGCTGGCGATGAATTTGGCCTCATAGGGACGCCGTTGGCCAGCAGCCACCGTGCAGCGGTTCCCTCCGGCCACCACATGGGTGGTTGGTGAGGAGATACCCGTCCTCCCGGAAGAGAACGCCGGTGCCAATGGAGGCTGCCCGGTTATCCCCAGATCCACCGCCACAGTCACCACGGCGTCATGCACCTTCCGGTATACCTCCGGCGCGGAGAGAACGTACCCCGGTTCCGTTTCCAGCGTCAGGCGCACGGATGCGTCCGGCTCTGCGGCTGGGAATGGTAATGGCCTTGCTGGGGCTATCCTCCGCATCCTGCTCCCGTCGTAGTAGTCGTCCTCCTCCTGCCAGTCGTCAGGCGACTGTGCCTGCCAGAGAAACCATTGGATGCCGCCGAAGAGCAGAACGATTGCCGCCGCGGCGCAAGAATGATCCCACCAGCCCTTCCAGCACCGGCGGCTTTTTCCGGGCGGCCGGAAGCCGGGCGCCGCCGCTTGGGGCGGGGATGGCTCCTGGCATAGCGACGGGAACCACCTCTCCCCGATCTCCGGCCGGGAATACCAGGACTGACCTCTTCAATCACCTCGCCCCGCGTCCGCAGGCAAGTTCTGCGCTCACATCATAGTACCTCCTCTCATGTATTGCGACTCTACCCGCAGGGAGAACGTGAAGGTAGTCACGCCGTCCTCGCTGGTTACGTTGATTTCTTCCTTGTGCTGCTGCAAAATGGTCTTGACGATGTACAGCCCCAGGCCGTAGCCGTCCTTGTCCTCGCTGCGGGACTTGTCGCTCTTGTGGAACCGCTCGAACAGCAGCGGCAGCTCCTCAGCCGGAATGGTGTCGCCCACGTTCCGCACGGTGATCGCGGGCCTTGCCGTCCATCATGGCCACACCCAGGTAGAGGGTAGACCCTTCCCGCGCAAACTTGGCAGCGTTTTCCAGCAGGTTGTAGATGACCTGCGTAATCATATCGTTGTCGCCCAGCACGAGGATCGGCTCATCGGGGATGTCGGCTTCCACGTCCAGATGCCGGTCATTGATCTTCTTTTCCATGGAGATCAGCACCCGGCGCATGCTTCGCAGATGTCGAAATGATTCCCGCCCCGGAGGGGGTCCATGGCCTGCAGCTGGCTCACGTCCAGCATCCGCCGCACCAGACGGCTGAGACGGCGGCTTCGTTGGAGATGATCCGCAAATACTGCCGCTCATTCTCCGGCGGGATGGTGCCGTCCAGAATTCCGTCGGTGTAGCCGGCAATGGTGGTCATAGGGGTTTTCAGCTCATGGGAAATGTTGGCGATGAACTCCCGGCGCTGCCGCTCCGTCTGTTGCAGGGTCTCCGCCATATTATTGAAGGAAGCCGCCAGTTCGCCGATCTCATCCTCCCGGCCGTAGTCGTTCATGCGAATGTCAAAGTCTCCCTCGGCGTACTGCCGGGTGGCAGCAGCCATTTCCCGGATGGGCTTGATCTGCCGCATGGTGGTGATGGAGGACGCCATAAAGGAGATCATCAGCACCACGCAGGAGGTCATCAGCAGCAGTCCCGCAAAGGCCCGCCAGAGATTGTCAACAGAATCCGAGGCGCAGACGGTGAACACCGCCCCCAGGACCTCCCCGGTGGTTGGGTTCACCACGGGGACGCCGGCAACAAACTGCTTGCTGGAATAAATCTGATCCAGCCTGCTCCGGCCGGCCCATGTGCCGTCTGCGGAGACCTTGTCCATCACCTGTGGGATGACGGAATGGTGACCCGGCCATGGAGTGGCATCCGTGGAGAGGAGCACGTGGCCATCCATATCGCACACCAGAATATCCATCTCGGAGATCAGGGCGGCGGTGGCCGCCAGCTGACGGAACTGCTCGTCCTTTTGCAACTCCTCCATAGAGAGATAGCGGCCGGTTTCCAGATACCGCACGGACAACTTGCTGACCGCCTGAGCGCGCACCAACAGCTCATCGGTTTTCTGCCCGCGGGCATAGGAATAGCTCAGGGAGAAGAAGGACACGCCCAGCAGCACCAGCGTCAGCGCCACCATGCCCACCGTGACGGCCATCTGCCGCCAGTACAGCCCGTGAAACCGCTCGCGGAACCAATCCTTCATATTCTTCGCCTTTGTCTGCCGTCTGGCCGCCAACGGTCTCGAACTTGTACCCCACGCCCCAGACGGTCTTCAGCGCCCACTGGTCGCTGACGCCCTCCACCTTTTCCCGCAGGCGCTTGATGTGTACGTCCACGGTGCGGCTGTCGCCGAAGTAGTCAAAGCCCCAGACCTCGTCCAGCAGCTGGTTCCGGGTATAGACCCGGTTGGGGCGTGGCCGCCAGGTGATACAAAAGCTCCAGCTCCTTGGGAGGCGTATCGATCTTCTTGCCGTCCACGATCAGTTCATAGGAATCCAGATCAATGGTCAGCTTGTCGAAGTGCAGCTTCTTGCTGGTGTCGTTGGGGATTTCCGTCCGCCGCAGGACGGCGTTGATCCGGGCAATCAGCTCCTTCATCTCGAAGGGCTTGACGATGTAAATCACTGCGCTGTCCGTGCACCCACAGTGAAGCAGGCCGACCGCAGCCCCAGAATCACCCTGACCTGGGTGCCCGGCAAGGCCACACCCCACCGATGCTGACGCCTCCACCCGTCGGAGCTGTTCTGCTTCCAGCTCCGTGACCCATCCCTTGGCGATCCCTTCCAGCACAGCCTCCTGGCTCCTGGGCTGACATCTTCTCCCGAACTCTCCGGCAAAGGTGTTTCACGCCAGTAGCACGCTGTCGGCGTTTTCCGGGCTCTCCACGCTGACCAGGTAGGGCCGATCCGACACCCAGATTGCCGCCGCTTCTTTATGGGCGATCCCCGCCGACGAGGAGAGGGAACGCCAGAATGGGTTTGCCGTCAGAGCATCACCTGCTCCGTCCATTGTTTCCTTTACAGACTGCTGTATTTTCCCTCATATTCCGCATAGTTATTGCCCCAGTTGCTCTTGCCTTCCCTGGGACACACCCAGGCATTGCAAAGACCGATAGTCCATGCATCAGCATCCGCGTCAGGATGAGCAATACGTAACTGAACGAAGGGCCACTGA
>VOFC01005430.1_pt1 | contig 17715 bp, 30 predicted proteins | sample 5384161 | NCBI WGS metagenome assembly VOFC01 (sample SAMN12384722, study PRJNA508395) | human gut metagenome | isolation source: healthy gut B | host: Homo sapiens
CCATGACGTACACCTGCTTGGCATCGTCGATCAGCTCACCCAGAGCGTTGGCCATGACGCGGGACTTGACCTTGGTACGTTTTTCGGTAGACTTGCTGCGGCCGCCGTAGAACTCGAAGTTCACGGTCCTTGACCACGGCCTGATCGCCGCCGCGGAGAGAGGGCCATCTCCAACGCCAGGGAGGCGTTCTTGAACAGCTGCTCGAAGCTGTCCTCGTCCCGGCCCACGCCGATGGACAGCGTGGCGGACACACCCTCGCCGGCCTGACCTGGCGGACCTTTTTCCAGCACGTCGAACTTGCTTTGGTGTAGCCGGTGTAGTCCTTCTCCTCGAAGAGGTAGAGGTAACGGTCGCGGTCGTAGCCCAGCAGCAGCCCGCCGGAGCCGGCGGCCCAGTTATTCAGCTGTTCCTCCAGCGCGGCCCCAGCAGCGCCGAGCGCTATTCTCGGGCAGGCCTTCATCAGCTCCTCATAGTTATCCACCATGAGGCTTCCCCGGCGACGATATGTACGGCATCGACTGCGTGATACCCGACGTCAGCTATCTGGTGAAGAACCGCAGCCGGCTGCGGGGTCTGTTCATCACCCACGGCCACGAGGACCACATCGGGGCCATCCCCTATGTCCTCAAGCAGGTAAACCTGCCCATCTACTGCACGCGCTTTACCGCGGGACTGATCAAGCTGAAGCTCCAGGAGCACCGCCTGCTGGACTCCACGAAGATCGTGACGGTGGAGGCCGGGTAGCACCGTCCGGGCGGGCAAGTTCCAGGTAGAGTTCATCCATGTGAACCACTCCATCGCCGACTCCGTGGCCTTTGCCATTCACACCCGCATGGGCACCGTGGTCCACACCGGCGATTTCAAGATCGACTCCACGCCCATTGACGGAGAGGTCATCGACCTGGCCCGCTTCGGTGCTCTGGGCCACGAGGGCGTGCTGGCGCTGCTGGCGGACTCCACTAACGTGGAGCGGCCGGGCTACACCATGAGCGAGCGGACCGTGGGCAAGACGTTCGTGCGGCAGTTTACCGGCTGCGACAAGCGGATTATCGTCACCACCTTTGCCAGTAATGTGCACCGCATCCAGCAGGTCTGGACGCCGCCGCCGCCTGCGGACGCAAGGTGGCCGTTACCGGCCGGAGCATGGAGAACATCATGAAGGTGTCCACGGAGCTGGGGTACATGAAGCTGCCCAAGGGCACGGTGATGGACATCAACCGCATCAAGGGACTGCCCTTGAACCAGCAGGTCATCGTGACCACCGGCAGCCAGGGTGAGGAAATGAGCGCCCTGTACCGCATGGCCTTCTCCACCCATAAGCAGGTCGACGTGGGCCCCACGCGACAAGGTCATTATCTCCGCCAGCGCCATTCCCGGCAACGAAGTGACGGTGGGGCGGGTCATCAATGAGCTGTTCCGCAAGGGCGTCGATGTGGTGTACGACAAGGCGGATATGCTGCACGTGTCGGGCCACGCCTGTCAGGAGGAGCTGAAGATCATCCACGCCCTGACCAAGCCCAAGTTCTTTATCCCCCTGCACGGTGAGCAGCGCATGCTGCAGATCCACAAGCGCGTGGCGGAGGGCATGGGCATGGCTCCCAGGAACATCGTGGTGGCCGAAAACGGCAGCGTCATCGAGCTGACCACCAAGCACATCAACGGGCTATTTTTATACCGCTTTACCAGAGACGTTCGGTATCGCTCCGCTTCTTCTTCCGCCTGCTGTTTTTCGCTTGCGATCCTGCATTTGCACGGCCTGCCACTGTTGTTCCTTTTCCGTCTTTTTGCAAAATCCCACAGAGCCGAAAAGTAGGAACAACACAGCACTGCCACACCAACGATTCCAATCAGCGCTTCCACTCTTCATCACCATCTCTTTCCACAGTATTTTTTCTCATTATATCTATTTAAAATAGTTATGTCAAGAAAATATCCTAAATAACCGGATAAGATTCAGCAGACTATATAGTACAATTATCAAAAAAGCGTGGAGGTGGGGCATGGAGAAGAAGCAGTTTGCCCGGCGGATGTCACAGCTGCGGCAGGCCAAGGGGGTGTCGGCCCGGGACATGAGCCTTTCTCTGGGGCAGAGCGCCGGGTATATCAACAACATCGAAAACGGCGTGAACCTGCCGTCCATGTCCATGTTCTTCTACATCTGCGACTATCTGGGCGTAACACCGGAGGAATTTTTGCAGCAGAACTTGCAGACCCGGTACGTCTGTTGTCGCTGAGCAAATCCCTGCGGCGGCTCAGCAGCCGCCAGTTGGAATTGTTGGAGCAGCTGGTACAGGAAATGAAATAAATCGCTCTCCTCAAGGGGGAGGGCGATTTATTCTGTCTCGGATATCGCTGTAAACGGACAAGGCCACCCTTTTAGCAGGGTGGCCTTGCTCACTAAATCAGCTCTCTGCGCTTACTGCACCTTGGCGCCGTCGATGGTGACGGTGAGGTGAGCGGCGTCCATGCTGTTCTTGTTGGCCCACAGGTGGGAGCCCGTATTCTTGCCGGCTGCGAAGCCGTTGACCGTGGCGTGGTTGACGGTCAGGGGTGTAGGTGGCATTGTGAAGTCGTTGCCCACCTCAATGGCAGCCTTTTACCGGCGGTGCCGCTCTTGCGGTCGTTGAAGGTGCAGTTGTTCACCACCAGATCGGTGGGCTTCTCGGCGGTGGCCTGACCGTAGAGGAGGATGGCCTTGCCGCTGGTGTTGAAGGTGCAGCCCTCGAAGGTCACATCCGTGCCGCCCCAGGTCCAGATGGAGTACTGGTTGTCCATCGTGTTATCGAAGGTACAGTTGATGAAGGTGGCCTTGCCGTACAGAGTCAGCTTGCCCTTGATGGTGCAGTTGCGATAGACCAGCTCGTCGCAGACGATGCCGTCGAAGCTGCCCCTCGCCAGCCTGAACGGTCACATTCTCGAAGGTGAAGGTGGAGCCGCGCTGATAGTTCAGCTGGCCGCCCTCGGCACCGGTGGCGTTCGTGATGACGTCCACGGTCTGAGTGCCGTCACCCACGAAGGTGATGTTGCGGGCCTTGGCGCCCCCGTTGGCGATGTCGTTGTCCAGCGTCAGGGGTCTGGTCGGCGGCATGACGACCGTGACGTCCTTGTTTGTAGAATCGGTGATGGCGGTGTTCAGGTCTTCCTGCGTGCCGGGGATCACGCCGGTACCCTTTGACCACGGTGTACCAGGTGTCGTCGCCGTGCTTCTCGGAGACCACGGAATAGCCGTCAGCTACGAAGCTGCCGCCCAGATTATCGTCGCCCTGGGAGGGATCGTAGTTCACAAAGGTGCCGCCCTTGACGGTGATGGTGCCGGGTTGTCGTTCTTCTGGTTCAGCACATAGTAGAAGCCACGCCAGTTGTAGTTGGTATAGAAGAAGCCGCCCTCAATGACGATGTTGCCGCCGTTGCTCTCCACGACGGAGTTGCCGCGCCGCTGGCATCGCTGCCCACGGTGAAGGTGCCGCCCTGAATGGTCACGGTGGCACCGTTCATGGCATAGACGCAGATGTTATTGCCGCCATTGCCGCCGTCATAATAGCCGCCGGTGATGGTGACGTTGGTGTCACTTCCGCTGGCCTTTACGGCGATGTCATTGGGGTTCAGCGCCACGACACCGTTGCTGAGGGTGTGGGTACCTTCGGTGAATTCCTGCGTGTTGGTGAAGCTGTCGCTCTCCACGGTGTCCTGCGTGGCGTAGACAGTGATGGAAATGCCGCTGATGGTCAGATCCATGTACTCGTTGCCGGCGGACTCCTTCATGTGGCCCTTGATGGTGAAGGCATTGCTCTCGCCGGCCGCCAGATGCTGCTCAGCGCCCATCGCCACATCGCCGATGGTCCACTCGATGGCCTCGTTCAGCTTTGGCATCCCCTTGATGCCGGTGATCTTGATCATGTACTTCAGAGCCAGATTGCCGTTGTTGACGACACGCAGCTCCGGCAGGGTATAGGTGCAGCCCGGCTCCCACAGGATGGCTTCGCCCTGGCATCAGCGGCCTTGACGAAGTCCAGCGTCTTGCCCTCGGCAGAGACCCAGTTGCCGCTGGCATCCTTCATTTCAGAGCAACATCCAGCTTGCCGGACTGGATCTTGTTGACGCCGGTGGATGCGGTGTCGGTGAACCATGCGAAGGTAGCGCCTACCAGCATAGCCAGGCACAGGACCATGGCCATGACGCTGCCCAGCAAGGCCCGTTTGGTACTCTTGCGGTTTGTCATCATATCTGCCTCCTATTTTTTTTGCGTGTGGGGCAATGGGGCGCTGAGCTTTTGGCCGCACACTTGATAACCGTATCATAGCACCGCTCTCTGAAAAAGTGCAAAGGGGCATTTATCATATTTCGTCATTTTTTACAGGCCTTTTTGCCCGTTGTCTGCGGAGGATAGACAGGAAAGAGTTTCTATTTTCGGAGGGTGGACGGAGAAATCGCCCCGGAGGGCTTTGTGGAGCGCTCCGGGGCGATAATATTTTGTATTATCGTTATGAGAAATTACAATTCGTATATCTCCGTGAACTTCTTTTCCAGATACGCCACGTACTCCTCCGGACGGAAGGGGCCGCAGACGGACTCGAACAGGGGCGTGGGGTCCCTTCATGCAGCCGTATTTCCAGATCTTCTCCTCCAGCCAGCGGTTGATGGCGGTGAGCTTGCCCGGAGCGGACGGCGGCCCCACATCCAGATCCCTTCTGCATCTGCCGCAGATACTGGGCGCCGTAGGCGAGCCGATGGCGTAGGAGGAAATAGCCGGATGTTGCCATTGGCCCAGTGGGAATCCTGGAGGATGCCCCCCGGTCGTTGGGACATCACGCCCAGATATACAGGCGATTCCATGCGGCGGGCAGGTCGTGGGCGGTGATGGTTCCGGCAACATCTGCTTTCCAGCTCATAGCCGCACCATGATATGCAGGCTGTAGGTCAGCTCGTCGGCCTCGGTGCGGATCAGGGAGGCTGGAGCCTTGTTGATCATGCGGTAAGAACTGCTCCTCCGTCACGTCCGCCAGCTGGGGGGGGAAGTGCTCCCTTCAGCCAGGGAAAAGGACGCCGCAGAAGGCCCGGCTGCGGCCGATGATATTCTCATAGAACCGGGACTGGCTTTCGTGAATGGCCATGGGACACGCCGCCTCCCAGGCAGGTCCGGGACAGCTCCCGGCCCACATGCAGCTCATAGAGGGCGTGGCCACCCTCATGGACCACGGAGTACAGGGAAGAGGCCACTAAATCCGCGAAGTAGTTGGTGGTGATGCGCACGTCGTCCCGGAGAAGTTGATGGTGAAGGGGTGCTCCGTCTCCCCCACGATGCAGTGGTCCCGATCGATGTCCATGACATCCATGATGAAGTCGGAGAACCGGCGCTGGATGGCCACGGATAATCCATGCCATACGGCGTCGGACTTGGCGGACAGCTCCTGATAGGCCACATATTCCGCCACCGGGACACGGTGCGGTCGTAGTCACGCCACAGCTCCTCCGCCTTCCGGCGGGTGACGGGGTCCAGCTCCTCACGGTTTTCCATAAGGGTGCGGAGCATCTCCACCGTCTCCGGGGCGGTGGTGAGCTCATAGCCCATGCGGGAGAGAGCTCACCCAGAGTGCTGCCCCGCAGCCCGCCGTCCCCTGGGGGCGGTGGTGGCGCCGTCGTAGTACATAAGGCCCGTTGCGTGGTTCAGGGCAAAGGTGGCTCTCATAGCCTTGCAGCTTTCCAGTGCTTCTTGGATGGTCATTGCGGTTCCTCCTTTTTTCGTTGTGGCTCCATCGGCGGCATCCGCCTCCGCCAGTCGGACAGCTGCTCCAGAATGGGCAGCAGGCGGCGGCAGTCCTCGGTGGGGGCATACCCACCCGCACCGGCACCTCCAGATACTCCCGGCGCAGGATTGGTCCACTGGTCGCCCCAAGCGATGGCCATAGCGGTACGTCCGGCCCGATGCCCAGCTGCACCGGCAGGCATCATAATGGGGACCCTGGACGGCCCACTGGCCGCCGCCGGAGGGAACGAAGAAGTTCACCACGCCGGCCGCCAGGAAGGACAGCATGGGGAAGGTCACACTGGTGGAGATGTTGACGAAGAACTGGGAGATAACACTGGCCAAAGACACGCCCTGATCGTTGGCAGCCACCATCAGGCCCATAATGCCCGCGTAGAACGGGAACTGCAGCAGGATGCCGGCGGCACCGGCAGCAGCATCGCGGAAATGGCGTCCACATAGCGGCGCAGGTCACCGTGGAGCAGCAGGCCCAGGAACAGGAAGATCATGTTCACGATGTTGAGCCCCAGGGTGAAGCCGTTCTGGATGAAGTAGTAAACGATATACACCGAACCAGGCCAGCACAGGATCACCCACAGGATCTTGGAATGCTCCAGCTGCTCAGCAGGCGTGTTGACCTCGTAGGTCTTATCCTCGTCCTCCTGCAGCAGGGTGGGGATCGATGGAACGGTGGGCCTGTCGGGATGCATGGCGTAGTTGATGAAGGGCATGGCGATCAGCATCACGGCGCACATGATGATGTTCACAGGGTGGAACACGGTGGCGGTGATGGCGGCCTGATAGGTCACCTCACCGAACTTGGCGCCGGTGACCAGCAGGTCAGGGGGATGGATCCGGAGAGACCCGCGTGCCAGATCACGAAGCCGGAGTAGGCGGAGGCGATCAGCAGAGGATAGTCCACGGTGGGAACGCCGCGGACCACTTCCTTGGCCAGCAGCAGCGCACCGGCACCAGGCCGAAGCCCCAGTTCAGCCAGCAGCAGATGGTGGAAATGAAGGTGGTGACCACGATGGCCTGCATATTGTTGTGGCACAGACCAGCGGCCTTCCCAGCACCTTCTTGCAGGGCTTGGCGGAAGCCATGGCGGAGCCGAACACCAGCACCAGAGCCATCTGCATGGAGAAGGCCAGCAGGCCCCAGAAACCATCGGAATTGCCCCATGCAGCCAGCACCTTGATGGGACCCATGCCGGTGGCGAACATGGCTGCCACATAGACCACGAAGGTCAGGATGACGGCAAACAGGAATGCATCCGGCAGCCAGATCTCTTGAACATACTTTTTCTCCCTTACATCTTGAATGCCGCCCGTGGCGGAACAACACACACATCAAGTGTTGATATTATTCTATCTCTGTAATAAAAAAATTGCAACCGTAAAGTTGACTAAAGTTTAACAATCAAAAACTTATCTCGTCGTATATATTAACTATTATTTAACAAAGTTCGTCCGTTTATGCTGCTTGTAGTCCTGTATTGTAGAATGATGCAGACTTTTTCGTGGAAACTGCGCAGAGCAGCGGAGTGTCTGTCAGGTCACATAGACAAATGGTACAATTTGGCAGTTTTTCGGGTGTGATACAAAATTCTCACGGAGCGGAGGTACTTCGGCAGGCAGGGTGCGAAAAATTTTCTCACGATGGTTTTTCAGCCCTTCGGGGATAAAAAGGCACCGGGTGATCTGAACTGCACCCCATTTGTTGGACAGTATGGGATTGATAAGCAAAAACGAATTGATGTATTGGATGCGAGAGCAACAAGAAGCAAATCGTTTAATGCAGATATAATTGCGCTGCATAACGGGTCTCTCCTATTTGCACGAAGGTATAAAAATGAGCCGCCCCCCTCCAGTAACGGGAAGAGGTTCGGCTCGAAAAACGGAAACATGAGTTTCCTCACTGTCAGTATATGCAATTCCCGAAAAAAGTCAAGAGGGATTTTGTGATGAACGTTGAAATCACCGACAACAGCAAAGAGGTTTCTGGCGCCATCCATCAAGTAGGACAAGCCATTGCGGACACTGGGGGGCTTTCTGCAAACCCGGGAGTCTCTGCAACAAGGTCATTGGCATGGAACAGTGGCCGTTCTCTATCCCGGAAGGTTCCTGCGGGCCTTGCGGGCTTTCTGCAATGGGAAAGTCTGGCGCAGCCAGAGCCGAATTCAACGCAGCCAGCGCACACGCAAGCGGCTGTCAAGCAGACGGGCAAAAAGCCACATGGAAGCACTTGTGTTACAGGAGACACGGCTAAAATGCGGATTGAAGCAGCAGGATCTCGAACCTGTGACCCCATGCACGTCAAGCATGTGCTCTACCAGCTGAGCTAACCGCGCAGACAACGATAGTATATTACCCTATCCCCGGTTTGTCAACACTTTTCTTGCCTTTCCTGAAAAGTTTTTTTGTTATACTGCTGAAAGACATCGCAGGCGCACAAGGAGGAACCTTCATGGAGAAAATCGCACTGGTCACGGGGCTCCTCCCGGGGCATCGGACGGGCGGTGGCCCGCCGCTTGGCCGCCGAGGGCTACGCCGTGTGCGTCAACTACCGGGAACGGCAGGACTGTGCCATGTCGCTGGTGGCGGAGATCAGCGCCGCCGGCGGCCGCGCCATGGCCGTGCAGGCGGACGTGGCGCACCGGGTACAGGTGAACGAGATGGTGCGGCGGGTGGAGGGCGAGCTCGGCCCCGTGTCGCTGCTGGTGAACAATGCGGGCGTGGCGGGACAGGCGCTGTTCCAGGACATCACCGACGCCCTGTGGCACCGGTATTTCGCCGTGAACGTGGACGGGGCGTTCCACACCATACAAGCGGTGCTGCCCCATATGCTCCACGAGCACGCCGGGTGCATCGTCAACGTCTCGTCCATCTGGGGGCTGCGCGGCGCCAGCTGCGAGGTGACGTACTCCGCCACCAAGGGCGCACTGATCGCGCTGACGCGGTCGCTGGCGTCGGAGCTGGCGCCAACGGGCATCCGGGTCAACTGCGTTGCGCCGGGTGTCATTAAGACTGATATGCTGGACGCTCTGCCGCCGGAGGTGCTCCCCCAGCTGGCGCAGGAGACGCCGCTGGGCCGCCTGGGAACGCCGGAGGACATCGCCGCCGCCGTGGCGCTTCCTGGCGGACGAAAGGCGTCTTCATCACCGGGCAGGTGCTCACCTGCGACGGAGGATTTATATTGTGACCGCGAAAAACGCAGCCCGCCTCAAAAGAGGCGGGCTGCTGTGGGTCCCCTCCGGGAGGTGCTGGGCGTGGAGCATCACCCGGCCGAAGCAGGTCAGGCTGCGGCCGCTGCCCCGGTGGAATATCACGTCCATATCCGAGCGCTTCCGGTTCAGGGAGAACAGGTATACCATACCCAGCGGGTCCCGGTAGTACTGCTTGCACAGCATATCGCCGTCTACGCAGAAAATGCCCACGTCGCCGCTTTGCACCGGGTCGTGGTTCACGTAGACCACGGCGCCGTCGGCGATGACCGGCGCCATGGAGTCGCCCTGTATCCGCACGGCCAGCTCCGCGCCGGGCGGTACGTCGCCGGTGACCGGTACAGCTCATAGTCCTCGCCGAACACCGGCGCGGCAAAGCCCGCGGCGGCGGGTGATGTGTACAGCGGGATGACCCGCCTCTCGGCGGCGGGTGCGGCGGTGCGCAGGTCGTCAGTCATTTCGGTCAGCGCGTCCACCAGCGTGTGGACGGTCTGGCGCCCGGACAGGGGCAGATCCCGGTATTTGGCCAGCAGACGGCGCTCCTCGTCACTGTGGCCGCCGGAGGCGGCGCGGTAGCTGCCCCGGTACAGATAGTTGGGCTCAGCCTCCAGCGCGTCAAACAGCCGCAGGAGCACCTCCTCCTTGGGGGCGCTGATGCCCGTCTCATAGTTGCCCACGGCGGACACGGACACCCCCAGCCGGTCCGCCAGCTGTTGGCGGGTCAGGCCCAGCTCCTCCCGCCGCCGCCGCATTTGCTCACCAAAAGACACGCCGCGCACCTCCTCGACAAATACAGACTGCTTTTTGACAGTATACTACGCTGGATTTTTGGTTTTGTCAAGGGATAATCACAAGAAACTTGTGATTTTTGACTTGACATCACAAGTTTCTTGTGATACAGTAGCGTCATCAACAAGTTTCTTGGTTTTGACAGGGGGTTGTCACAAGAATGCTGTGGCGTGGAGGAGGTGGATACAAACGGCGGCAGAGGGGGCGGCAAAAAACGAAAGGAGCACGCCGGAGCGTGCTCTTTTGCGGCGGGCTGGGCCGCTTCTCTCGGGGCGTGCACATGATAGATACCGCGGCGTTGACAATAAAAATACCGACCGCCTGAAGGGCTGATCGGTATTTTTGGTGGGGATGGTGGATTCGAACCACCGAAGGCATTGCCAGCAGATTTACAGTCTGTCCCCTTTGGCCACTCGGGAAATCCCCAAATATATGGGTATTCAATTTGGAGCTGGTGGACGGATTCGAACCCCCGACCTGCTGATTACAAATCAGCTGCTCTACCAGCTGAGCTACACCAGCGTCTCACCAGCGAACCGTATTATACCAGAGCTTTCCCTCAATGTCAACAAGAAAGTTTATCAGGAAACAGAAAATTTATCGCTTTAAAGTTATACAGCTTTCACAAAGAACCATGCAGAACAACGAAAGAGGGGGGATCGCACATGACATTATCACAACTTTCCGTACAGTACGACGCCAGCGCCGCGCTGGTGGCCGGGCGGCTGGCGCAGCTGCGCCTGGCCCTGCGTACCACCGGCGATCAGGAGGAGGCCCGGCGTCTGCGCCGCCGGATCGCGGAGCTGCGGCCCATGCTGGAGCAGTGCCGCCGCCTGACCCAACTGACGGCCCGCTACTACGACAGGAGCTTCTGCGGCTATGGCGAGTACCGCATATGACCCCATGGATCGGGCGGGTCTTGAGTTCTGGCTCCACACCCAGGCCGGGGACAACAGCGAACGCCGCCGCCGGCTGCTGCGGAACCTGCCCAAGGCTGTGGCCGCGGAGCTGACGCCCCGCCAGCGGGAGGTCCTGGCGCTGTACATGGAGAGGGATATGAACGTGACCCAGATCGCGGCGGTGCTGGGCGTCAACAAGTCCACGGTGTCCCGTTCACTGCACCGGGCGCTCCGCAGACTGGAGCGCTGCCTGCGATATAGCTTTTGATCCGCGGCGGAGCGGGAAGTGCTTGACATTTCCCGTTCCGCCACATACTATATACATACCGTACACGTGCCATATACGTACCACCTACGTATCCTGCCGGTATTACTGACATTACCATTGAAGAAAAGGAGTATCGCTCCATGTATCAGAAGCTTATGCACAACAAGAGCCTGCGCCTGATCGGCGGTCTGCTGGGCGGTTTGCTGCTCAGCGTGGCCATCAACGTGTTCATCGTGCCTCAGGGCCTCTACGGCGGCGGGGCCTACGGCCTGTGCCAGGTGATCCGTACCCTTCTGCAGCGGGAGCTGTCTCTCCCTTCCCTTCGACCTGGCCGGTGTACTGTATTTTTTCGTGAACATTCCCTCTGTTTCTGCTGGCCTACAAGGCCCTGGGCCGGGAGTTTTTCTGGAAGGCGGCGATCTGCACCGTCTGCAACTCTGTCTTTCTGGCGGTCATTCCCTCACCGTCCACGCCGGTCATTCCGGATATCCTCACCAGCTGCATGGTGGGCGGCATCCTGGCGGGCTTTGCCTCTGGATTGGTGCTGACCTGCGGCTGCTCCACCGGCGGCCTGGACATCCTGGGGCTGTATCTCAGCAAGAAGGGAGCCGCTTCACCGTGGGCCGGTTCTCCATTTCCTTCAACGCGCTGCTGTACACCCTGTGCTTCTTCCTGTTCGATGCCACCACCGCGATCTACTCCGCTATATATAATGTGCTGAGCAGCCTGTTTCTGGACCGTATCCACCGGCAGAATGTTACGGTACAGCTACTGATCTTCACCAAGAAGAACGACCCCCAGCTGCCCCGCTACATCATGGAGCAGTTGGACCGGGGCGTTACCAGCTGGACGGGCCGGGGCGGCTGGACCGGCGACGAGGTGCAGGTGCTCTGCGTCTGCCTGTCCAAGTATGAGATCGACACCCTGCAGGATGTTCTGCGCCGGGTGGACCCGGATGCCTTCTACATCGTGCAGGAGGGCGTCCATGCCGGGCGGCAATTTCGAGCGCCACCTGGGGTGACAGTAACCGAAAAAATCACAAAACACCATCCTCCGGGATGGTGTTTTTTCTTGCCTTTTCAGGAAATTGCGGATGTGAAGGCGGCAACGTTTCCAATTTGTCCGCTGATAAAAAACGAAACCGGCGCAAACCGTTCTTACAGGCGGGACAGCGCCTCGTAAAACAAAAAAAACGGCAAGTGTCGGTAACGTTTTCAAACTACCACATTTTTTTGCACAAATCAACCAAAAATTTATACAAACTTAATGTTCAAAAATTGTTCATTTTGCGGCTTGAAAGTTGAAAAACACCGGCGTATAGTAATGATGTTATTAGTGGGCGGGCGTGTTTGTTTGCTAAAAAACAGGAAATGCAACTTTTCCGGTATAAATATTTCGCAGTTTTAATTGCGAAAGGAACGATGAACCACGTCCTGGATGCTAAGAAATCGTTATGAAAAGGGAGGAGCCGCTATGACCCGACAGGGAAGCCGTCGACCGTCTGTGCGATGTGTACGCCGGCAGCTATGATGTGACCCGCTGCGAAGAGAACGAGCACGCCTTGGCCGCCACGATGGATTTCTACGCCACCGCCGAGAAGTACGTGCTCTCCAAAAGGCCAAGCTCTGGCAGGCCAACAGCTTTGAATATGTGTACCTCTTCAATGTTCCCCATCTGACGAAGGAGATATATGAAAGGTGCGAAAAGCTGGCCTACGAACAGGGTATGGCCCGCATCCAGCCAAACTCCACCCATATGTATACCTACATCACCGCGCTGTTTGTCTGTGACAGCTGCGACGAAGACGCCCGCAAGGCACTGAAGCGCTGCAAGCTCTACAAGAGTTTCAAGCTGTCCTACTGGGGCTGGATGGACTTTCATACCGGGCTGGTGGTGCTGCCTGAGGAAAAGATCAGCACCAATGCCAGCGGACATAGTGCAGCACAGGTTTTCGAAAGAGGCCTGTTTCATAAGCAAAAGAAATCGCTATTCAGAAAGGAGAGAGCTGTATGAATGCTGCGTTGTTCCTTATTATTGGCTGCGCTGTCCTGGTCGTAGGTTATATCTTCTACGGCGGCTGGCTGGCCAAGAAGTGGGGCGTGGATAACTCCCGTCCGACTCCTGCCCATACCATGGAGGATGGCAAGGATTATTGTCCTGCCAAGGCTCCCGTGCTGATGGGTCACCATTTCTCCTCTATCGCCGGCGCCGGCCCCATCAACGGCCCCATTCAGGCCGCTGTGTTCGGTTGGGTCCCCGTTATGCTGTGGGTCCTGATCGGCGGTATCTTCTTCGGCGGCGTGCATGACTTCGGCGCCCTGTTCGCCTCCATTCGCCACAAGGGCGAGTCTATCGGCGAGGTCATCGGCGATGCCATCGGCCCCAAGGCTAAGAAGCTGTTTATCATTTTCTCTTATCTGACCCTGATTCTGGTGGTGGCTGCCTTCGCATCCATCGTTGCCAACACCTTCAAGGCCACCTATACCGCTGACGGCGCTGTGGACTATGCGGCTTCCGCTGCCAATGCCTCCACCGCTATCATCTCCATCATGTTCATCCTGATGGCCATTCTGTTCGGCTTCTTTGTCTATCGCCGTAACGCGCCTCTGGGCATTTCCACGGTCATCGGCGTCATCGGCATCGTGGTCTGCATGATCATCGGCCTGAACTGGCATCCCATCTACCTGAGCTACACCGTATGGATGATCATTGTGGGTCTGTATATCGGTATTGCTTCCGTTACCCCCGTGTGGATCCTGCTGCAGCCCCGTGACTACCTCAGCTCTTTCCTGCTGTACGGTATGATGATCCTGGCCATTGTGGGCATCCTCGGCTGCCACCCCACCGTGGATATGCCCGCTTTCACCGGCTTCTATGATACCCTGGCTCCCAGCGGCACTTCCCTGGGTTATATGTTCCCGGCTCTGTTCGTGACCATCGCCTGCGGCGCTGTGTCCGGCTTCCACTCTCTGGTGGGCTCCGGTACCACATCCAAGCAGCTGGATCAGGAGAAGGACGCCAAGCCCATCGCCTATGGCGGTATGCTGATCGAGTGCGCTCTGGCTCTGATCTCCGTCTGCGCTGTTGGTTACATCTGGAACCAGTATGCTGACGGCACCACCACGACTCCTACCGTCGTGTTTGCCACCGGTCTGGCCTCCATGTTCTCCAAGGTGTTCGGCTCCGGCTGCTACAACGTGGTGTACTCCATGCTGATCCTGGCCGTGTCCGCCTTCTGCCTGACCTCCGTGGATACCGCCACCCGTCTGGCCCGCTATATGTTCGCTGAGTTCTTTGTCGAGCCCGGCAAGACCCGCGAGGATCTGACCGGCTGGAAGCGCGTTATCACCAACCCCTATGTGGCTACCGGTATCACCGTGGTGGCCGGCGTGGCCCTGGGCCTGACCGGTTACGCCAAGATCTGGGCTCTGTTCGGCGCTGCCAACCAGCTGCTGGCTGCTCTGGGTCTGCTGGCTGTGTGCTGCTGGCTGGGTAAGGTTGGCCGCAACAACAAGATGTTCTACTTCCCCATGTTCTTCATGCTGGTGGTAACTCTGACCTCCCTGGTGTTCACCATCAAGGCACAGGTTGCTCGGTATCATGGCCGGCGGCGAAGGCGTGGTGTGGTTCTACATCCGCGGTATCATCGGCGTCCTGCTGGTGATTCTGGCCATCGATCTGGTGGTGGAGGGCATCCGCGCTCTGGGCCGCAACAAGAAGGCTGCTCAGGCCGCAGAGTAAATCGCTTATCAGGAGCGTTCGCCCCTGCGTAAGCAGACGGCGCCGTTTCTTCCCTGATATCATTTTCTCCTCACAAAAAGCACAGGCTCCGGCATTCGCCGGAGCCTTTTGCTGCATTTCTTTCGAAAAAACACGCTCCGGCAGCGCCGGAGCGTGTTTTCAGTCACTCACATCGTAGAAAATTCGCTCGCCGGCCTCGGCCAGCCCCAGCTGGTCGCGGGCCAGGTCCTTGATGAACTCCTCGTCATCCTTCTTGGCCAGGTCGGACTCCAGCGCCTGGTTCTCCTGGGTCTGCTGCTGTAGCTGTCTCTCCAGCGTGGCCTGCTGCTGCGCGGCCTCGTTCAGCCGCTTGCCCACCCGGATCAGCTCCACGCCTAAAAAACACCACCAGAGCGAGAATGACCAGCAGCAATATGGGATTTGTCCGGCGCTTCTTTGCGTGCGCCTGCCCTTTTCTGCATGGCGTTCCGCCTCCTTTTCCGCAGCGCGCTTTTTTCTTATCATAACGCACTTCCGACAGAAAATAAAGACTTTTTTCGCCGCCGCCGTAAATTTTTTCACCGGCCACCACAGCAGCCGGCCTGTGCTCGCGGCGGCGCTGAGCCAGAAGTCCCAGAGCGGACGCATCAGCGGCGAGAGCGCTAGCAGATACACCGCCGCGCCCAGGCCCATGGCGGTCAGCATGATCAGCCGCAGCTCGCCCTGCCCTACCCGCAGGGGCGTACCACAGCATGGCCGGAGCGACCAGCAGCAGAAACGCTGCGTCCAGCCCATGGGTCAGCCGCCGGTCCCGCCGACGGCGCAGCCGCACCAGCCGCAGCAGGTCATAGACGGCCCCGGCCGCCGCGCCCAGGGCCGCCGCGGTCAGGGTATGCGCGCAGCTGCTCGGAGACGACGGTCCCCACCTCAGCCGAACAGGCGGCTGAACAGCCCGCCGCCCCGGACCTCCGGCGCATCCTCATAGGTCAGCGCGTCGATGCGGCCGTCGACGTGGAGCTCGCCGCCATCCAGGCTTAGCTTGCCGATGTGCAGGCTCTCCGCTGACCACCAGCACGCCCGCGCCGGTACGCAGCACGATGCACTGGTCATCGAAGCGCTCCACGTCCTCCACGCCGGCGACGGTGAGGCTTCTCCCGCCCCCTCCAGCTGTAAGCGGTGGGCGGCGGCAGGATCGGTGATATCATACGGCATAAAAAGTCCCCCTCCTACGATACGGTTTTCGCGCCCCGGCCCTGTGCCGGGATGCATTTTTTACCATCGTATGAGGGGGCTTGTTCTTTTATGCCGGGTTTGTCCTCAGACCTCTTTATACATGGCCGCAGCCGCGTCGCGCCACGTTCTCGGTGACAGACACTACCTCCACCGTCAGCGTTCTTGCACCGAAACGGATGGCGATCACATCGCCCACCTTCACGTCGTAGGATGCCCGTTGTACCCGGCCGTTGACGGTGACACGCTCGGCGTCGCAGGCGTCATTGGCCACGGTGCGGCGCTTGATGAGCCGCGAGACCTTCAGATATTTGTCCAAACGCATGGGGTCCCTCCTATAAGAAGGCTGGTGTGTCGCCACACCAGCCTTTGCATACGTCAGCTTACTTCTGCCACGGCGTCCTTCAGGGCCTTGCCGGCCTTGAAAGCGGGGATCTTGGTAGCGGGATCTGCACGGGCGTCTTGGTGCGAGGATTGAGGCCGGTGCGGGCGGCGCGCTTCTTCGCCTCGAAGAAGCCAAAGCCCACCAGCTGGATCTTCTCGTCAGCCTTCAGGGGTCTCGGTGATGGTGTTCAGAACGGCGTTGACGGCAGCGTCAGAGTCCTTCTTGGACAGGCCGGTCTTCTCAGCGACAGCGGCGATCAGTTCAGTCTTATTCATGTTATTTCCTCCCAAAAATTTTCGTTGGTAATTGCCGCAATGGGCGGCTATCCTAAAAACGATGTTGTATCGCATTAAGAACATTCTTTGGCCCCGTTCCACAGGGCGGTCATCTCCTCCAGCGTCATGTCGGACAGGCTGCGCCCCGCTGCGGCCGCGGCCTCCTCCATCGCGCGGAAGCGGCGAATGAATTTTTCACAGGTGCCGTTGACAGATGTTTCCGGGTCCACGCCGCAGAAGCGACCCACCTTTACGGCGGCGAACAGTACGTCGCCCAGCTCCTCCTCGACATTGGTGCCGTCGCGCACCGCCTGCCGCAGCTCGGCAGTCTCCTCGTCCAGCTTGTCCAGCGCGTCCGGAGACGTCGCGCCAGTCGAAGCCCGCCTCCGCAGCCTTCTTCTGTATCTTCTCCGCCCGCCACAGACCTGGCAGACTGCGGGCCACGGCATCCAGCGCATCGGCAGTGGTTTTCTGGCCCTTCTCCTGCCGCTTCAGCTGCTCCCAGCTGGCGGGCACAGTGTCTGCCGTCTCCGCCTGACCATCACCGAACACGTGGGGGTGGCGGTACAGCAGCTTTTTTACCACGCCGTCGCATACGTCATCCATGTCAAAGCGCCCGGCGTCGGCTTCAATGCCGGCGTGGAACACCACCTGCATGAGCACGTCGCCCAGCTCTTCCTTCAGCAGTGCGGCGTTGTCCCGTATCGATGGCCTCGGCGGCCTCGTAGGCCTCCTCCAGCATACCCCGGCGGATGGACTGGTGGGTCTGCACCCGGTCCCAGGGACAGCCCTCCGGCGAACGGAGCAGCCGGATGATCTCCAGCAGATCTTCGTAGCCATAGCGTGGTTTCCTTGTAAAATTTATCATACTTACGCTCCTATTGCAAGAGGTTTTCCACTGCAACTGGGGAAAAGTTCGCTGCATTTCAGGAATTTTACCGCAAATGCAGCCGGTCAGCCAGTTTTTCCCCTTTCGGCAGGGTCTGAAGATCCTGCCGCGTCACGGCGCCGATGGCCAGCGCCAGCACCACGTATACAACGGCGGCCAGCAGCACCGCCGGCAGTACCGCCCATCTCTCGGGCGAAGGCGGCAGAACAGGCCATAGCCGGACCGGGCCGCCAGCGCCATCACCGCCGTCAGAAGAACGGGCTTGGCAAACAGGGAGATATACCCCGGACGCT
>VOFC01002728.1_pt1 | contig 17711 bp, 19 predicted proteins | sample 5384161 | NCBI WGS metagenome assembly VOFC01 (sample SAMN12384722, study PRJNA508395) | human gut metagenome | isolation source: healthy gut B | host: Homo sapiens
GTCAGAAACAGCGGCTTTTGCATTGCGCGGGCACTGCTTAAGCATCCTAAAATCCTCATTTTAGACGACCTACCAGCGCCGTCGACACCGCCACCGAGGCCAACATTCGCGAAGCCTTGCAAACGAGCTGTCAGACGCCACAAAGATCATAGCACCGCCCAGCGCATTTCCTCGGTTAAAGAGGCCGACAAGATAATCGTTATGGACGACGGAAGATCGTCGGCGAAGGAACAAACGACGATCTGCTTTAAAAACAATGAAACATACCGCGAGATTTATTATTCCCAGATAGACAAGGAGGAAACTTTAAGATGGAAAAGAAAAGAAACTTGAAGACCTCCAAAAGCAGTACGGTGGGAGCAGCGGCGGCGGGAAAGCGCCGAGGCCCCATGGGAGGACACGGCCCGGGCGGTCCCCGGTATGAGGAGCAAAGGGCAAGCCCAAGAATATGGGAGGCACGGTAAAACGCCTGCTTCATTATGGGGAGCGTATAAATTCCGTTTTATAATTGTGCTTGTTTGTATGCTGCTCCAACACGGCGGCAAGCCTTTGCGGATCATATATGCTTGCACCCATAATCAACCGATTGACCCTTTTCGTCACCGGAAAGCAGGGCAGTATGAGCTCGATGGAGAGCTTTTGCCGACAGCATAATTGAAAAGATATGCGGTCTGCCGGTCATTTCGAAGCAATGGCATCAACGGCAGGCGCGGTTACGGTGTATGTCGCATCAGCACTTGCACTTCTCCGGGGCGGTTTACGTCGTTTCCATACTGTGCACATATCTTCAGGCGAAAACTTATGCTTTCCATAAGTCAGAACTCCGGTGGAACGCATAAGAAAACGACCTGTTCACCAAGATACAGTCGCTGCCGGTAAGATATTTTTGACCGCTTCCACCGGTGAGGTTATGCCGCTGCCACCAACGACATCGACAACATCGACACCATGCTCAAACAACTCCTTGTATCCCTCGTCAGCGGCGCAGTCACCCTTATCGGAACCTTTATATTTATGATAACACAAACATCTGGCTGACCCCATTACCGTGGCATTTTACCGGTGTTCCTTTTCGCCGGCGGTTATCGCCAAAAGAGCAGCAAATACTACTCCCTGGGACAGCAGGCGGCTATCGGCGCGGTCAACGGATACATTGAAGAAAGCGTTACCGGCAGCAAGGTGGTTAAGGTTTTCAACCACGAGCAGATCTGCGAAGAAGAATTTGAACTTTTAAACGACGATCTCCGCGAAAAGCAGTTTAAGGCACAGTTTTACGGCGGAATTATGGGCCCCATTATGGGCAACAGCTCCCAGGTCTGCTACGGCGTGACCATCGGTGTAGGCGGAATTTTAATGTCTCGGTCATATGACTCCCGGCGCATTGACGGTATTTTGCCGGATATTCCCGCCAGTTCTCCCGCCCCATAAGCGAGATTTCAATGCAGACCAGCACCATTATTTTGCCGCTCTTGCCCGGTGCTGAAAGGGTTTTTGCAGTTATGGATGAGCTGCCCGAGATCGATGAGACCGAGCAAAACGAAAGGCCGTCGAAAAGGTGGAAGGCGAGGTTAAATTCGAGAATGTAACCTTCGGATATGTTCCCGAAAAGACCGTGTGCTTAAAAATCTTTCCCTTTACGCAAAGCCCGGCCAGAAAATAGCCTTTGTCGGCTCGGACCGGAAAAACCACCATCACCAACCTGCTCACCAGATTTCTACGACATAGACGAGGGGCAGATACTTATAGACGGTGTGGACATCAGACAGTATAACCGACTGTCCATCCGAAAAAGATATCTATGGTTTTGGACACCCACCTGTTCACCGGAACGATCCAGAGAGAACATACGCTACGGCCGTCTTGATGCCACCGACGAAGAAGGTTGAAGTGGCTGCCAAAGGCTGCCAGTGCCCATTCTTTATAATGAGACTGTCTAAAGGATACGATACCGTTATAGGGCGACGGGTTCCTTTTTCCCAGGGTCAGCGCCAGCTTTTTGAACATTGCCCGCGCCGCCATCGCAAACACGCCCATTCTGGTGCTCGATGAAGCCACCAGCTCGGTCGACCCGCACCGGCAGCATATAGAAAGCACGGCCTTGACCGTCTTATGAAGGGCAAGACTACGCTATAATCGCTCACCGTCTCTCCACCGTCCGCCACGCCGACGCCATGAATAACCCGGCACGGCAGGGTGTCAGACAGGGCACCGAACAGCTGCTTGAGCAAAGATACTATCAGCTTTACCGGCGCCGCCGAGCGACTGACAGTTAAACTTTAAACAACAGCCGGCGAACACCATACAGATTTGAAGCATATGTTGCTTACCCTTATAATAAGTCAGGTATTCTCAAAGATCCGCCGCACTGCCGCTGCGCTGTGCGGCGGGTCTTTACACCGGAATCTGTCGCAATTTCAGCTTTATATCTTCACATTCCGGCGCAACGCAAAAAATGTGCTTTTTCGCGGAATTATGGTAAAATTTCTGTAACCTTTTGTTGCCGGCAAATTGCGTCCTTACTTTCCGACAATGCGATTTGCCGCTGCAGCCTGCTTTGGACGCAGTTCTTAAGCAGCTGTTTATACGGCTGTTTAGCAGCCTGTTTGTGCGGCATTTTATGTCGGCACAGCCTTCTAGTACTGTAAACCGCAAAGGCGGCAGAAAAGGTATTACACAAAAACAAACATTCCATAACATTTTTGATTGGAGAGCAAAATGTCCGTTATATTATGAATCCCCCTTCATCCCGAGGACGCAGGTGAACTGTGGCCTCAGCTTTTGAGACGAAAGCAACAAAAACGCAAGGCTTAAAAAAAGAATGCCGCCGTCATTTCCGGAACAATTTGTTTCACTCTCGAGCTTCTGTGCGCATTTTTTCGGATATGTCTATTTATTTTTCGGATCGACTGTTTGAATACTTTGAAAAGCTGCCCATGGTCAAACGGTTTTTGATCTTATGTGCGATCATTTTAAGCCGGGGAGAAATAAAATGGTATTTTTCCCTCGCTTTGACTGTCGGTCTCTTATTTGTTTTGCCGATCGCCGTTTCCCTTGTTGTTTGAAGCTGTTCACGGCCCGTTTATCACCCCCAAAGACGGCCGAGCCTTGCCCGAGGAAGCGATGAGCAAATCGCCGGGAAACTTTCCGCACACTTGACGACAGCTTTGAGCTTAACGCAAAGCTCGGCAGGAGCAAAGCACCCAGAATCGTTTCCATGGCGGCCGCGTGGCAATTATAGCCGGCTTGCCACCGATATACGGTTTTATCTTTGTTACCGGGCGCAGATCAAGGTTTCGATACCTGCTTGCGGTGGGGCTGATACTGCCCAATGATTTCGCTCTTTTTTGCGGTTTACAGCCTCGAGACCCTCATTTCCTTTTGATAAGATTTTTTTATTACCGTTCCAATAAAATATAGCGTTTTCCGCACGGCGGCCGAAAAAATATAACGCTCTTTGCCCGCCGACGAGAATCAGGCCCGACCTTTCGAGCAATCGGTCATGCGGAGGATACCGATATGATCGGCAGCACTGCGGCAGCCGGCGATAACGGTACAGCGACGCACAGTACAAAGCGATGAGGACGCGGCGGAAGAAACCGCATCGATGAAATTGACATAACAGATGCAGCCAACATAACAGATAAAGACAATGTAACCGATGCGGTCAATGTATCCGATGCATTCGCTCAAAATGATGCCGCCGACAGTACAGAAGCTTCTTTTGTTTCGGCCGATAATCTGCCTTTAGAGGGATTCAGTGTTGTTTCCGATCAGGTTGAAAAATCCGTTGATTCTTTCGACGGCACATCTTCTTCAGACGGTGTATCCGCTTTGGACGATACACCCGTTTCCGACAACGCACCCGTTTCCGACAACCCACCGTTTTCGACGATGCACCCATTTCTTTCGATGATGCAGATATGAAGGCACAAGGCCGGCGGACGCAAGCGCAGATGCATCGGATGCAGGTGCGGCAAGCACCAAACACAACTACAGATACAACAGATTCCGTGGCAACCCAACAGATGCCGGTTCAGACCACAAATGCGGCTGCTGCAGATACTGCAAAATGCAGGCGCGGCAATTACAAACAGCGGTTAAAGGATTTTTGGTTTATGCGCGGCAGCGGGGCTGCGGCCGTTACCGTGACTGCGGCATCACGTCCTGACATTTTAAAAAAAAATCGACCAGGGCAAAGAAGGGCAGTCTGAGCAAGGCCGAGCTGAAAAATATTCTCCCTCCCTTTGGAGCCCCCTTTATGTGGCCGAAAACAGGCAGCAATGCGTATCGGTTGTTTCGAATACAACAAGGCGGCCATCTATTCCTTAAAACGGCACAGCTTTAACGACGGACAGGAAAGGACTTAAAAAATGCCGCAAAATGCCTGCTTAAAATGGCCGATACGATGCCGAAAAGTATGAGCCTCGGCTTTATATAACCCTTTACGCCATCGGAAAGGTGTCGGCCTTCGGTCAGAACGACCGCGAGCAGGCCAAGAGCCTCCTTGCCGCCTGCAGGAGAATTGCCGAAAATGTGTGCGCGGCCCGAGCGCAAGGGACGCAAGGGCGGAAGGAACTGACAAATCATACGCCGCATTATTTCCGATTTTAAGCGATATGACAATGGACGAGAAGCTTAGAAAAATACGGCAAAAACTTCCCCGCCGACCTTTGCGGAAGCAATTAAATGCAGTTTTCGTCAATTGCATCTTGCATATTTCACTCGCATTTATATAGTTGCATTATGGGTGCTTTGCCTGCCCGCATCATCAGCAGCCGGTAGCATTTAAACGGCAGGCATCAAACAAACGGCAAAACAGGCGAAGCCAACACACAGCAACTTAACAAACAAACCGCAAGCAAGCAGCAAATATACAACAAGCAATCAACATAAACAAAAAACATATTAAACGGGCAAAGGCGCTCTCGCCTTGCCCGTTTCTCGGCCTTTTGCAAAGAGTTTTCTTTATTGCCAAAAGGCCTTTTTAACCGAATTTTGTTTGAAAACCTTGTTTTTTTTGCCGTCGGGCTTTATTAAAAGCCCTGATTTTTCAATGGATGTTTTGTCGTTTTTGCCTTATTACGGAATTTTTGGGGGAATAGTTCCTATCATCAATGGTACTATGAACTTCCGTTATTAGGTGATATAATCCCGAAAAGGGGCGAAAAAATGCGAGGCGAAAAAATGCAGGACATTGACAGAGCAAAAATAAAAGGCGAGTGTTTAAACGGCGCTTACAGTGAACTTTACAGGTGTAATCGGTATAGATGCCGTGCTCAAATCTACTCAAAAATACCGCCGGAACGAGCATATTTCTGCCGGTAGAGCTGTTCAGCCGCGATTTTATACTCAGTCAGATAATCGATGAATACAACGGTCACAACATAAAGCAGCTTGCCACAAAATACGGCTACACCAAAAAGTGGATAAGAAAAATTCTTAAAGAACACGTCGACAAAGGGAGACTGAAAATGTGGAAAACACAACGAAAAAAGCCCATTAAAATAACAAGCCGGCAACTTATGATAATTATTGTCGTTGTGGCGGTATTGCAGTGGTCATTTACGGAATTACCGGCAAAAAAAAGCGGTAATACGGCGCCCCGAAAATCCACTTTGCCATCACAGAGGAAAACCTGATTAACTTTTGGGGAGAGAAAAGACGGAGAAAAAATCCTATCGACTGGGATTTGAATACGGCAATGAATTTTCTATTCGGAATTCCTTCGAATCGACCGTTACACCAGAGCTTACGGTTGCCAACGCCATGTACAAAATAACGGCCGACGGACTCATAATTATGACATACGAAATCGACCTTGAAAACCACCGATACATATAATATCAGTCTCACCGGGACAGCCTGACCCTTACGGCCGTAAAGGGCGGCGGCAACCTCCTTGCGGGAAAATACACGCCCGGAAAATAGCGGTACGACCGGTTCGGACGGCTCGAATGTTTCGCAGGCGGCAGAAAACTCCCAGCCCGCAGCAAGCACTGAAATCCGCCAACGGAAGCCTTTCCGGAACAGCAGGAACAACTCAGCCCGGTCAATCGGCTCAAGGCCAGGGCGGCGGATCGGCCGCAGGTTCTTCCCGGTCGGCGGGAGGCGGCCAGACCGCTCAACCCGCTTCCGACAACTGGAAGCAGCTTTATATCGATTATGTCAATTCTTTGGGAGACGACTGGTATTATAATATTTTTACCTCGATTCCGACAGGGTTCCCGAGCTGTACATTCAGGGTAAAAGCGAGTATCTCGGAACAAAAATTCTCACCGTTTCGGGCGGAACGCTTGTCTTTAAAAGCTTTCCTCCACCTACACCGAGGCCATTTGCTCAAAGGGTCTTCTTTTGTCCTCAGGAGGACATATGGGCTACTACTTCGATCAGGTCTACCGTTTACAGGGCGGCTCATTTGTCAAAATATTTGACGGAGAATACGGCGTCGACGACAACACAGTGTATTATGACGAAAGCAACTATAAATATAAAGCCGACGGAGACATCGGTCTCCAAAAGCGATTATGACTCCAAAAAAAGAGCCGCTTTCAACGACTATGATTCAATTTATTATCCGGAGCAAATATGAGCAAATCGGAAATCATCGACGATATATCACACAGAGCATAACACACATTATAAATAAAAATCAGGAGGAAAAGGTATGAATAAAAAGACGTTATTTCAAAACATTACAGCGGTTTTCGGGGTGCTGTGCATCATATCGCTTGTCTTTCCCTATTATGTTGCATCGGCCTCGGCAGCAGTTGCGGGGCAAAGCGCTCAGGCCTCCGAAAGCATAAACGGAATATCCTTTGTGACCGAATGCGGCGCATGGGGAATCATCTTTGCCGTCAGCCTTGCGGCAATACTTGTTTTCAATTTTATAAAACAGCTCGAACAGTTTAAAAAGCTTATAAATATCATCGGGGCGGGACTTATGATAATTTCACTTTTTCTCGGCATCGTCCATTGCTTCGGGTGCGTCCGGAGGCAAGCACGGCGGCGGTCAGCGTCTCATTGGGACACGGGCTCCGGTTTTGGATCGCCCTTTTGTGCTCGATTGGAATTGCCGGCGTAGCTATCGTAAACTTTTTGAATTTGCAGGGCAATCCTGTTTTTGACGCAGTTAATACATCGGTCGACGGTGAAGGAACCGACGGCTCGGCGCAAAAGCGTCAATTTGTCCGAAGCAGCCGAAAAGGTTGCCGGCGCAAAAAAACATTGCCGGCACCGTTTTCCGAAAAGGTCGGAATTTAACCGATAAAGCAAAAGGCCGGCAAAACCGCTCCGGCAGGTACGGCCGCACCGGTTTCGGCAGAGGAAGCCGCACCTGCAGTTTTCCCTGTTTCGACACCTGCAGCAGTTCCCCATGTTCAAAACGCGGCGCCCGCAAACATACAAAGCAGCGAAAATGCCGCTCAAAACACCCTTCAGGCGCCTTCTGCCGAAAGCTCTGCAGCCGCCGCCAAAAAGCCATGGACAGCGACGCCATAATGGAAAAGATAAATAAGCTCTTTGATATGAAAGGAAAAGGAAAAGGGCGTTTTGACCGAGGCAGGAATACAACGAGAAAAAGGCTGACCTGCTTAAGCTGATGTAACAAGGGTGGGGAGAAATGGGAGAAAAAAATTTGACAACCGTATTATAATCGGCATTGTTGTTGCCGTGGCGATAGTGGGTGTGGTTGTATATGCCGTTTTCGGCGGAAAAGGCGATAAGGGGAACGGCCTTCCGTCCCTTTATTCGCGAGCCTGCCAAAGCGTCGTTTCTGACGAGCAGTCGGAAATTTCAGAAGGAATATCGGGCTGCCTTTAGAGCAATCGCAGGCTGACAGCGAGACTGCTTCGCCGCAAGCCGACACTACGCAGACAGCAACCGCACAAGACGGGCAGCAGCAATCCTCAGATGAAGGATTTCGTCTTCCCGACGACATTGTAAATGCGCTGAACACGAGCAGATACGATCTCTTCGGCTCATATGTGCCCGCTCCCCACTGGCACAACGATGGCGGAGACTCCTACGACATCGGTCAGCTGACATATAATTTTTACGCCGAAACCGATTACAGCGAGCCGCCGGCGTCGATAACAGGAAATGTCAGTATCCTTTTCCCTGAAGGTCATATTACACGGGTATGGAGCTGAAGCTCAAGCTGGGGAAACTGTTTTATAAGCGACACTTATGATGAGAACGCATTTTTCTGCCTACTGTATTCAGGCAAAATGGCAGGATACACAATTACCTTTTATTCAGACGATCCTTCAATGGTCACATATGTGGAAATACGCAGTCCTAAATATTCGTTTATTAATTTTGCTTTTGCCGCTTACGCCGATAAAATTTGAATGCAGCAGGTGAAAGAATGAGTTTAGTTGCATTTATCTGCACCGTTGCAAGCTATCTGTTGTTCTTTTTATTTAACCTTGATGTGCTGGCTTTTGTCATTCATTATTCATTGAAGAAATTTCGCACTCTGATGATTAATGATTAATAAAGTGGTGAAAAAAAAAATGCTATAACGCAAAAAATCCTGCCAAAAGTCGACAGGATTTTTTGTTTTGGTGCTGGAAGCAGGGGTCGAACCCGCACGGTGTCGCCACCACCGGATTTTGAGTTATTTGCTTCTGGGAATACAAACGAACTCAACCCCTTATGGAGGTCGCTAACGGACACCAAAAGCGTTGCAAACACTACTACTTTTTGAAACTGGTGTGTAAAAAAGCTCCGCTTCGTCTGCCATTTTCGCTCTTTTCAATTTGGACGGGAATTTTGGATTTTGGAGGGACATCGGAGGATGTTACCCCCATACGGAGTACGGTCTGGAACTGATGATGGCTTTATTCAATATCGTACAGGGGCTTATTTCCACCATTATGACCGCCGCAGGATTCGGCGCAGCAGGTCAGACGGTTTTACCCTCTGAAATCGTAACAGCAGTTGAGGACTGCGGATTTTTTGAATCTATCCCATTATGGGCGGTAACGCTGATCGGAGGCCGAAAAGCAAATATCTGATGATCGGGGCGGCCGTATGTGCCGCCCTTTTCCTTTTCTCCGGCATCATGCTCTGTCGGCAGTATGCGGACGGAAAACAGGCCACCAAAGCCTTTGAACAGGTCGCCGCACTGGTGGAAACCAAGCCGTTGCCGGAGCTGACGGCATTTGAAAAGTACCGGGCGGTGCAGGAGCAGAACAGTGACTTTGTGGGCTGGCTCTCCGTTCCCGGCACAAACATCGACTATCCCGTGATGCAGACCGTGGACGAGCCGAATTTCTATCTGAAACGGGGCTTTGACAAACAGTACAGCGATTACGGCGTGCCCTATGTACAGGAAAACTGCGACATTGCGCTGTCCGACAACTGCGTGATCTACGGCCATCACATGAACAATGGGACGATGTTTGCCGATCTCTGCAAGTATGAAAGCAAGGATTTTTATAGAGAGCACAAAATCATCCGCTTTGATACGCTATCTGGCTTTGGCGAATATGAGATCGTGGCGGTGTTCAAGACCGTCGCCTATTCCGAGCAGGGCTTCAAGTATTACCACTTTACCCGTGCGGAGTCGGCGGAGGATTTTGATGCCTATATCGCCCAATGCAAGGTGCTTTCTCTCTATGACACCGGCGTTACGGCGGAATATGGCGATAAGCTGATCACGCTCTCTACCTGCGAATACAGCCGCAAAAACGGGCGCATGGTCGTTGTTGCCAAGCGGATCGCCGTACCCTCTACGGAGGTGGACAGCGATGCATGATATTAAAACACGAGATGTTGTTAAAGGCACGATAAAAGCGATAGACAAATCAGCGGTAACCGCCGAACGGATGAAAGATGCCTATGTTCGCACCAAGGGCGAGGCGGAGCACGGCTTTTTCGGCAGGGGTTCGCCCGATGAATACGCCGCCGAAGGGACGGAAACCGCCGCCGAAACCGCCGGCTTGATGATTCGGGCGCAAGGGTGTAAAAACAAAAGAGGCAAAAAGACCACTTTCAGCGAAAGCCGACTTCCCGAAAAAGCAGGGTGGATTCGCCGTTCTGCCGAACCTGCAAAACAGTCTATCAAGACGGTGGAACACAGCGGAAAACCATTAAGCAAACGGCGAAAAGGGCAAGACAACGCAGAAAACCGTTAAGACCGGCGGCATACTTCCAAAGCGACAATCAAGACGACCCCGGTGCAAAACCGCGCAGAAAACCGCAAATAGCCGCAAAAAGGCAGGCGTTTGCTAGTTCCAAAGGCAACCGCCCATGCTGTAAAAAAGCGGTCAAAGCAACCATTACGGCGGTTAAAGGCGATTAGCGAAGCTATCGCGCAACAAAGGCGCTGATTTTTCGCTATCGCCGCCGGTGGATGGGTTCTGTTCACCGTCATCATCGTAGTCTGCCTGATCGGGCTGATCGTTGGCTCTTGTTTCGGCATCTTCTTTTCTCCGGGACAGCGGATCTGGTCAGACTATGCGGCGGCTGTGCAGGAAATTAACGCCGGCTATCAGTCGCAATCGATACCGCAAGGGCAAATCTCACCTATGATGAGTTGGAGATGTCCGGCTCCCGTGCCGTCTGGCCGGAGGTGCTGGCCTATTTATGCGGTCAAAACCACCACCGACCCCGACAATGCGCAAGGAGGTCGCCACGATGGACGATGCCAAGAAAGCCATCCTCAAAGATATTTTCTGGCAGATGAATGAAATATCTTCTCACATTGAGAGAAAGCCCGAAAGATTATCACCGAAACCGATGACGGCCACGGGAACATTGTAGAAACCATTACAACGGTCACACACACCTACCTTATATTACGGTCAGCCACAAGACCGCCGAAGAAATGGCAGACCGTTTCAACTTCAACGCCGATCAGCGGCAGCAGCTCTCTGAATTGCTTGCCGAGGAAAACCGTAGTATGTGGTCAGCCGTCCTTTACGGCATTTACTCCGGGACGATGCTATCGTCACGGTGCCTTGTCGCAGATCGGCAATGTGGGCGGAGAGCCCTATTGGTCATGGTACGGCTTTAACTCCCGCGTGGAGTGGTGCGCCTGTTTCGTTTCGTGGTGTACCAACGAGTGCGGCTATATCGACGCAGGCGTTATCCCGAAATTTGCAGGCTGCGTCTGGGGTGTCAGAATGGTTCAGAGATCGCGGACTATGGCAGGACAACAGCTACGAACCCCGTCCCGGTGACATTATTTTTTCGATTGGGATAACAAAGGTTCGTCAGGCCCGCAGGACGGAGAATCCGATCATGTGGGGATTGTTGAAAAAAGTCGAGAACGGCACAGTTTACACCGTGGAGGGCAATTCCGGCGATAGCTGCCGAGAAAATCACTATGCCATAGGGTATTATGAGATATTGGGGTATGGTATGCCGCAGTATTAAAATTCATTTCGACTGTTTGTATTAAACAGCCGAATACATACGCTTTTCAAAAAAAAAGTCTGCAAATGCAAACCAAACAATTGTATTTTAGCGATTTAAGTACTATGATAGAGTTAATAAGTCTATTCGGAGGAACGAAATGAAAGTTTGTTATAATAAGCTTTGGAAACTGCTTATAGATAAAGGGATGAAAAAAAGTCAATTAAGAGTGGCGGTTGGTGCAAGCAAAAGCACTTTTGCTAAACTTGGGAAAAACGAAAATGTCACACTTCCTGTTTTGCTTGATATATGCGAATATCTAAACTGTGACTTTGGCGATATTATGGAAGCTGTGCCGGAAATTAAGGAGCAATAAAATGAGTGAACAAATTTTAATAGTAGACGATGAAAAGGAGATAGCCGATCTAATAGAGGTATATCTTAAAAATGATGGTTACACGGTACATAAATTTTATAATGGTCTGGATGCTTTGGAATGTATTGAAACGCAAAAAAATGGATTTGGCAATTTTAGATGTAATGCTTCCAGATATTGATGGATTTCGTATTTGTCAGAAAATCAGAGAACAGTATTATTATCCTATTATAATTCTGACGGCAAAAGTTGAGGATACTGATAAAATTATGGGACTTACCATCGGAGCTGATGATTACATTACAAAACCATTCAACCCTTTGGAGGTTGTAGCAAGAGTAAAAACGCAACTTCGCCGTTATGTTCGTTATAATAATGCGGCTAATACCAAGGAAAAAGATACTCCCATTGCAGAACATGATGTAAGAGGACTTATTATAAACAAGAATACTCACAAATGTACTTTGTATGGAAAAGAGGTTACTTTGACACCTATTGAGTTTTCTATCCTCTGGTACTTGTGTGAGAACAGAGGAAAAAGTTATTTCGTCTGAGGAATTGTTTGAAAATATTTGGGGTGAGAAATTCTTGATAACAATAATACTGTTATGGCTCATATCGGAAGATTGAGGGAAAAGCTTAATGAGCCTGCAAAAAAACCGAAATTTATAAAAACTGTGTGGGGAGTGGGATATACCATTGAAAAATAAAAGAAATAGCGAAAGAGATGATTATCGTCTTCTTAAAAACAAATTATTGATTAGAACTTTTGGAATGTTGTTTTTTGCGTTTGCTTTTTTAGCAGCCTTCTACTCTCTATTTTTAAAAGGGCACATAGCAGACACTTTTGTGGGTTTTTGGATAATTTTGTCTACCATGATTATGACCGAGCTTATAATGTATATTCAATATATATTAGAGATTATATGAGTCTTTTCTTCGTAGTGCTTTCCTTACTGTTATTTGCAATTATTTTGCGCTTTTATCTAAATGAATTTTCTAAGTATTTCAAAGAAATTAACCATAGTATAGATGCTCTGATAGAAGAAAATTCAGGAGATATTGTTTTGCCTTCTGAATTGACTGCAATCGAAAAGAAAATCAATCATATTAAGCATACTCTTGAACAACGAAAACTGGCAGCAGAGCTTTCAGAACAGCGGAAAAATGACCTTGTTGTTTATCTTGCCCACGATTTGAAAACCCCACTCACCTCAGTAATTGGGTATTTAACTTTACTGCGGGACGAAAACAAAATTTCCGAAGAATTAAGAGAAAAGTATTTGTCAATTTCTTTGGAAAAAGCAGAACATCTTGAGGATTTAATTAACGAATTTTTTGAAATCACGCGGTTTAATCTTTCTAATATCACTCTTGAGTACAGCAGGGTCAATTTGACCCGTATGCTTGAACAACTTACATACGAGTTCAAACCAATGTTTTTAGAGAAGAATTTAAAATGCGAGCTTGAAATAGCCCCAGACACTATGATAAAGTGCGATGTCAATAAGATGCAGCGCGTTTTTGATAATCTGCTGAGAAATGCAGTGAATTATAGCTTTGATGACAGCACGATTCATATTGCTGTAAAAAACAAAACGGTGGAAATTTGTGTATTCAGTTTACCAATTGCGGCAATACCATTCCAAAAGAAAAGCTTGTACGCATTTTTGAGCAGTTTTATCGTCTTGATGTTGCACGAAGTTCCAGAAGCGGAGGTGCAGGATTGGGTCTTGCAGTTGCAAAAGAAATCGTTGAGCTTCATAACGGAACAATTACCGCAAAAAGTGAAAATGAGCAAATCGAATTTACAATCACTCTTCCGCTCCTGTAGGAAAATCGTAAGAAATTCCGCAGGAAAACATAGGAAACTCTTGTGGGGAAAAACGAAAAAAAGCACGCTTGCTTTTTGGTACACTTACAGTACCAAAAAGCAAGCGTGCTTTTTTAGCTTATCAGGGAGGAAAAACGATGTCAACTCATACCCAACAAACCAAGAAACGCCGTCCCCACTTATTTATCTGCATCCTGATTTTACTGATAGCATTAGCCTGCATCTTTGTTCAGCGTTTTGCAGCGACAGATATATACAACAAGGCATCATTGCCTTCCATTGATTTTGGTAATGAAAATGAAGCAGATGGAGAATGGTGCTTGATACTGGTGAATAAATGGCATCCCCTTGAAACTGACAGTGAAATCGATTTAACAGAACTATCAAACGGACAATGCGTGGACAGCAGAATATACCCTCAGCTTCAGAAAATGTTTGATGATATGAGGGATGATGGTGTATATCCTGTTGTTGCCTCCGGCTACAGAACAGAGCAGGAGCAACAGCAAATATACGATGAATCAATGGCGGAGTATATCGAAAAAGGATATTCTGAATCCGACGCAAAAACAGAAACAGAACGCTGGGTTGCTATTCCGGGAACAAGTGAGCATCAACTTGGTCTTGGCGTTGATATAAATGCTGATGGCATAAATTCATATGGTTATGAGGTTTATAACTGGCTCGCTCAAAATGCCTATCGCTATGGGTTTATATATCGCTATCCAGAGAATAAAGTTGCAATCACAGGTATAGCCAACGAGCCATGGCATTACCGATATGTCGGTGTTAATGCGGCTACCGAAATATACAAACGAGGAATATGCCTTGAAGAATATCTGGGAGAAACAAACTAAGAGGGTGAATTTATGAAAAGGAAAAAGACTGACACAGGTGTTTCCCTTTTTACTTCCTATCCGTAAATGGCAAAGGAAAAAACTGTTCTATTTAGAAATGCTGATAGACGGAAACAAATACGCCAAAAAATAAATCTGAGGCACTATTGCCTAATACGGTATTTGAAACTTCATCACTTATGCTGAATGAAAACAGTGGATTTGATATGAAATATCAAATTAACAAGGTACATAATCTTAAACTTGCCGCAAGAACAATCAATAAGGTGATTATTGAGCCAAATGAAACATTTTCTTTTTGGCAACTTGTACGGTGGGCAGACCACCACGAGAAATATAAGGACGGATTAAGCCTTGTTGACGGAAAGATTGTCGGCTCTTATGGTGGAGGTTTGTGTCAATTAAGCAATATGTTATTTTTGGCTTTTTTTACACACACCTCTTACAGTTGTTGAGCGACACGGACACGCTGTTGAGTCATTTCCATCCACAACAGAAGATTTACCTTGCGGAACTGATGCGACAATCAACGAAGGGTGGTTAGATTTAAAAATCCGCAACGATACGGACAATACTTTCCAGATTGAGATTAGCTTTGATGATAAATATATGTATGGTCGATTTTTGTCGCAAAGTTCCGTAAATATTGAATATACGGTTTTTAATTCGTCTGTTTCCTATGTCAAGCGAGAGGAAAAAAATATATCAAATAGCTTCTGTTTGTCGTACAGAAAAAAGACAAAATGACTGGTAGGCAGACGGAAAAAGAATTGTATGTCAATCAATGCGAAATAGCCTATAAGCTGATGATGATATAAAATTGAAGAAAGAGGTGTGTAAAATGCAAAGAAAAAAAAATAAGCAGTTATTTTTGGCGGCAATTCAACAGAGTATGAGGTGTCATTACAATCGGCATTTTCCGTGTTTGAAAATATCAATCATGATAAGTATGACATTATCCCCATAGGGAATCACTCAAACAGGGGGAGTGGTATCACTACAAAGGTCGGTATGAGAACATAGCAAATAATACTTGGAGCGGGGATCGGGACAATCTCTATCCTGTGACCGTATCTGTAAGTCACTCTCAAAAGGGCATTTTGGGAATTTGACGAGGATCAATACACTGCTGTTCATATAGATTTGGTTTTCCCAATTTTACACGGCAAAAACGGAGAGGATGGCACACTTCAAGGAATGTTTGAACTTTTCCGGGTATTCCTGTGATCGGTTGCAATACGCTTGCTTCGGCTCTATGTATGGATAGGACAGAGCGCACAAGCTCGTAAAGCCTTGCCGGGAGTAAAAGTTCGAAATCGGTAACTTTCAAACGCTCTGAAAAGAATACGGCTTTGAAAAAAAATCGAAACAGAGCTTTCCTATCCGCTTTTCGTAAAACCGGTTCGTGCAGGCTCGTCTTTTGGTATTACAAAGTAACTGAGCAAGCAGAAATAAATACCGCCATAGAATCAGCCTTTGAACACGATACAGAAGTCATCGTTGAAGAAGCAATAGGTGGATTTGAGGTAGGCTGCGCCATACTCGGTATCGACAACCTGACGGTTGGACGAATAGATGAAATTGAACTGTCAAATGGTTTCTTTGACTATACAGAAAAATATACCTTAAAAACTTCAAAAATCCATATGCCTGCAAGACTTTCTCCAAAAGAAGAAAAACGGGTACAGGAAACAGCGGTGGCGATATATAAGGCTTTTTGGGCTGTTCCGGCTTTTGCGAGGGTAGATATGTTTTATACACCTTCCAATGAGATCATTTTTAATGAAGTGAATACCATACCGGGACTTACCTCCCACAGTCGCTATCCAAATATGATGAAAGGTATCGGTCTGTCCTTTGCGGATATGTTGGACAAGCTGATAAGTCTGTATGTGGAATGATGAAAACAGTAACTCTAAGAAAAGAACAAATATATCAAGGTGATCTGCTGCTTGTAAACGCTCGGCATCCGTACAGAGATAACAGCAGAAAGTTTTATGTTTCTCTTAACAGCCGCTATGAAGAAACCCTTTTGAGCCGTGAAGCTGCCAACGCATTACAGCTTATATTCCAAAAGATTTCATCAGGGAACGCTATTGTTCCTGTAAGCGGATATCGAACCTTAGAGGAACAAGTAAATATATATAATACTTCTCTTAAAGATAACGGAGAGGATTTTACAAGAAAAATATGTTGCCCTGCCAAATCATAGCGAACATCAGACAGGGCTTGCTGATTGATTTGGGATTGAACGAAAAGCCAGAAATAGATTTTATCCGTCCCGATTTTCCCGTATGTCGGTATCTGTAAAGAATTTAGGCAGGCAGCCCCAGACTATGGTTTTATTGAACGCTATGCCAAGGATAAAGAAAGTATAACAGGAATTTCACATGAACCTTGGCATTTTCGATATGTAGGATATCCACATTCAAAAAAAATAATTACAGAGCAAGTTTTTTTCCCTTGAAGAATATGCAGAATTTATAAAAATTATCGGGATAATAGCAGGCTTATATTCACCGCAGTTTGTGAAACCGAGATTGAAATATATTATGTTCCTGCAAACAACAATGAAACTACAATCAATATAGAAGAAAACTATGTTAACCAAATATCAGGAAATAACATAGACGGTTTTATTGTCACCGTATGGAGGAAGAACAATGAACAAGAATTATACGGGCATTGACTATTTCAGGTTTATCGCCGCACTATTGATAATTGCAATACACTTCCCCGCTTGGTTCTTTCAGCGAAACAGGCGACTTTATGTTGACACGAATTATAGCTCGTGTTGCTGTTCCATTCTTTTTTTATGACATCCGGGTTCTTTCTGATTTCAAGATATGCTTATAACAACAGTAAATTATGGATGTTCATTGAAAAAAGACTGCTGCTCTTATTTATGGAGTAGCTATGCTGATATACATACCTATCAACATATATAACGGTTATTTCAGAATGGACAACCTTTGCCAAACATTATCAAAGGACATTGTTTTCGACGGTACTTTTATATCATTTGTGGTATCTGCCTGCATCTATCATTGGCGCTACAATTGCGTGGTATTTGGTCAGAAAAGTTTGACTATGGGGCAGCCTTGATCTTGACAGGGATTCTCTATTTTTATCGGTCTGTTTGGTGATAGCTATTATGGATTATCGAAAAAATCGGTATTTTTAGACGGATTTTATAATTTGATTTTCAAATCTCAGACCATACAAGAAACGGTATTTTCTTCGCCCCTATTTTCTTTTGTACTTGGAGGCTTATAGCTGATAA
>VOFC01001996.1_pt1 | contig 17710 bp, 30 predicted proteins | sample 5384161 | NCBI WGS metagenome assembly VOFC01 (sample SAMN12384722, study PRJNA508395) | human gut metagenome | isolation source: healthy gut B | host: Homo sapiens
GTTAATATGAAGAAAATCTATTTTGTTATCGCTGCTTCTAGCGATTTTTGTGGTAGGAGGGATGTTTGCCCAAGAACCTACGTATTCAAGATGTCTCCCCTATACACGTATTCTTTTAGACAAATTACGAAGAAGATACGGCGAACTCGTTGTTGAGGAGTTCTATCTCGGGGATTATCTCTCGGCTTTCGTGAAGGTGGCGACGGATGAGGGATGGGCTTCCTTGGATTCGCCGGGTGCCGTATCCGGACAAGGACGGGAGATATCGCTACGGTGTTGATCCCTGTCTGCCGTGGAGTCGGTGTCTGGAGCTGGTTGTATCAATATGTATCCGCTTCACAACCTATGAGGGCCAGTATGGACTCGGCCCGTTACTACTCGGACGTGGCGGATGCCTATGGGGACTAAAGCTTCCCCAGCCTTATACGGGCAAGGGGGTCATCGTGGGTGTGGTCGATCAGGGATTAGATTTTACTCTCACCCAAATTTCTATGACAAAGAGGGTAAAGCGTATCGTATCAAACAAGTTTGGGACCAAACGAGTCCTTATAGTAAAGCGGAATACAGGACGGAAGAGGAACTGCTGGATGCGGCTTGCTCGTTTGATTCGGATGTAAATACGCATGGTACCCATGTCGGGCATAGCTGCCGGAGGAGGGTTTGATACGCCCTACCAAGGTGTGGCCAACGAGAGTGATATGATCTTGGTGGCTACTACCATGCAAATTCTGATATCGTAGACGGAGGTGGACTATATATTCAAGGAGAGCGAGAGACTGGGTAGACCTTGCGTGGTGAATCTTAGTTTAGGGGGATGGTATTGGAGGACACGATGGTACTAATTTTATGGATATAATGTTGGACCGAATGGTCGGACCGGGAAAAATCATCACGGTTGCCATGGGAAATTCTAGGGACATGCCAGTATATACCGAACAGATGTCGCCTTCGGATACCTTGCATACTTTTGTAGGCAGGTCTAATACGGGTCTTTCTTATGGACTGGTGGATATTTGGGCGGACGAGCCCGGGGAACCTTTTTTTCTGTTTGCCTGGATCTGTATGATCGCGAAAAGCGATGAGATATTAAATACTACCGGGTTTTTCGCCTTGGATACAATGCCTAAGTCTTCTGTTTTTACTAGTGAGAGCGTGGATGGCACGTTGGTGTATGAGGCGCAAATGGAATCTGAATTATATGTGTTTAATGGGGAGATACCGTCTTTTTATTCAGTTCAATTATCCGGAAGGCACCAAAAATGAAAAGATATTCTTACTTCATGTGGCGACAAATAACACGCCGGTCCGGGCTTGGGGCAACAATGGCGAGCTTATTTACGGACTTGGGAAAAAGGGTATCCTTATACGGTCGGTACGGGAGATTTCACTGTCGGCTCTCCGGCATCGGCCAAAAACGTGATAGCTGTCGGGGCTTATGCCACTCGTATATGCCCGGTAAATGTAGATGGGGGTACCTCTTATTTGGCAGGTAATAGTTTGGGTGAGTTAACATCATTTTCAAGCGTAGGCCCTACGCTTGATAATCGCATGAAACCAGATATAACAGCACCCGGACTTTGGGTGGCATCCTCCTATAACTCATTCTATCTGGAGGGGTGAGACCGGTGAAGGAGCCAAGGCATCACAGGCTCGCTATTCCACTTTCAATGGACATCGATATCCATGGGGGTATATGAGTGGAACCTCGATGGCTTGTCCTTTCGTGACTGGCAGTATCGCTCTCTGGTTACAGGCGAATCCTGCTTTATCCCCGGATGATATCAAAGGATGTCTTCTCCCCCGTACGGCTGTTCAGGATAAACCGCTCTCTTATCCGAACAAGCAATGGGGATGGGGAAAGATAGACGTGTATAAAGGTCTGCTGGATATATTGGGAATCCCTACCTCTACGGAGAACGTATTCGAGGAGGCTCCGCAAGAGGCCGTGTCCGTATATGCTAGCGGTACGAAAGGAAGTTTCCATGTCCGTTGGGCGGAGGTCCCCGGTTCGTTCAGCATCCATGTACATGACGCTTCGGGCCGTCATCTGTATGGTGAGAAGGTAGATTCTCAGCCTCGGTGGATTACGCTGTTTCCTTGGGAAATGTCCAGCCCGGCGTTTATTTCATACGGATAGATACGGCAGAGGGTACGGTGGAGCGGAAGATACGCATATAACCCGGACTCGTCTGGATCGTTTATAGCTGGTAGCGGATCGCTACCAGAAACTCCCGGGGACGGATACGTACCCATGAGGTATAGCTTTCCAACGATGCGTATCGCGTGTATCCGTAGGTACGTTTGTCGAACAGGTTTGTCGCCGTGGCGGTGATTTGCAAACGCCGGGATTTCCATAAGACCGAGAAGTCGAAAACGGCGTTGACGGATTGGTCTTCATTCACGTCATTGTGATAATGATCTACGGAAAGGCTTGCCTCTATGGGTGAGAAAATGTAGGAGAGTTGTACTTGTTGGGTGACGTTCCATAAGGGCGCCAAACGGTACGTTCTCCTATTTTATTTCCTCCGTACCGGATATCGGTTTGGTAACTGGTTTCCCAATGGCGGTTGGGAGTCCAGATCACTTTGGGCTCTAGGCGCATGAGGCGATATTGATAAGGAAGCCTTTGTCCCCGCTGATTTGCTCGGCCTTGCTGATATTGAGGAGCGCCATGAGCGAGGTCTTTAGCCCAGATCGTAAAAAAGCCTTTGGATAGCGTGCTTTTGACGGTATAGCCGGAACCGTGGTTGGACAGCGGTAAGGAGACTCGTTGTACCTGCCCGTTCTCTATACGTTGCTCGTATATACGATTGTACCACTCCCGGTTGTGTGTCAGGTTTTACCGTGGCGAAGAATTCCCTGCTGTACTCTTGTATTCCCCATAAACGGAATAAAGCTGTTGTCTGTAAACCGGGAGGATTCCGCAATTCCAGACGCTATTCCGGTAATCCGTTTGATAAGGCCGGTCGTATAAGTCGGTCATCTCTCCATATCTTTCCTTATAGGAGGTGTGCCGTGAAACGCCATGCGTAATTCAGTTTGTAGATAATAGACAGGGACGGATTAACCGAGATGCGGGAGAAACCGACCCCTGTATATCCGGTCCATCTGAGTGGGGAGCTGAGGGATAGGGTCCATTTATAGGTATTCCATTGGTAATCGGGTGAGAGATAAGTTTGCAGGCTTTTCTTGATATTGCTGATCTCCCCGCTTATGCCCACCGTATATCGCTGGGTGAGGGAACCGCTCTTTTTTCAGGAATGAAAAAGGAATTATCGGTATAAAAGTCGCGTAAGCTCATTGGATAAGGATGGTTATCCAAGCGAAGATCGGCCGCGTTGCTGTGGTAACGGGCAAAGACTGGACTTCCAACGTGTATTTGTCCAAGCTCCACAGGCTCCGTAAATTATTACGTAAGTTGAGGTTCGGGGTTTTGATGCGTTGGTCCAATGTTGTACGGCCGGTGGAAATTGTGTTTCCGGTTATATGGGGAAAGGCTGGATTGCCAATCTCCGGTGGCTGAGAACTGGTTCTTGAGATACCTTTCCTGCGAGTTGTTTTCCACTCCGATATTGAGGTTGGCTTGATCCGAGCGAATGCGGCTATCGCTTTGCTCCGTTAGATGAATCGTGTCCTCGGATTGGTAATAAGTCGTCTCACTCCCCTTTCCTGTGTTCGCAGGTCGTGGATATAACCGGCGTTTATACGGGTTGGGTGTTCTCGTTCAGTTTATATAGGCGATTTGCGGATAGGCTGTGTATATGGTTGAACAGCCAGCGCTCTTTCTTTAGCGGGGCGGAGAATGAGGGTTGTAGCAGAAATTAGGGGAACCTTGGGCTCGGATAAACGGGTTCGGGTGATTCGGTAAGCGTATTTTGCTCGCCCGATACATCTTGCCCCGGTATTATTCCTTTATATAGATAAGCGGATTGGCTGCTGCGGCTGATCTGCAAGGCGTCAGCGGCTCCTTTCCATAAGAACGGGGATGCGCCGAGACCGCCTTCGGCATTGATCAGCCAGCGATCCCGGAATTCGGTCTCAGTTTGAGGTTCAACGCTACGTCTTCGGTCTTGATCTTTCTCTGTAACACACGGATCGGTTGGTGGTTCTCCATCACTTGTATGTTCTGTACGGCGTCGGCTCGCAGGTTCTCGCTGATTTGCTTGTATTTCCCGTTGGTGAGATCCAGTCCTCCACATAGAAATTACGGATCTCTTTCCCGTTGTAAGAGATCTTCCCCAATCATCGATATCGTACCCGGGAGTTTCCGTAATACGTCCTTGATGGATTGATCCTTTGGGGATAAAGCGGGTGACATCATAATTGATCGTATCTGCTGCCCCCAGACACGTCCCGGACGGTTTCCACCTCCTTTAGGCTGAATACCTGCGGCTCCATCTCAAAACGAAGCGTTTGTCCGGCATGTACGGCTTGTTGCTGGGTTTGGTACCCTAAGAGCGAGACGGAGGGAGAAGTGAGTCCGTCCGCTTCGGTTGGAGGGAAAAAGGTCCCTTCATTATTGCTTAACGTATAGTTGATCGGAAGGAGACGTTGCCTCTAGTTAATTGCACGGTGGCCGCTTCTACCGGCAGTTGGCTTTCCCTGTCGATCACGATCCCTCGGATGACGGATTGGGCGGCCAATCCTGCCGGGCAGAGCAGCGTAAGTAAACAAAAAGTGTGTATATGCAGTATGATCCGTTTCATCTTTCTTCCCTTTCTATAGGGTTATACGGCATGTTCTTGGGTTGGTAAGGTTTCCCGTTATCGTCGGTGACGGTCACTTTCACCTGTGGCGAGGTCAAGGCGATGTATCCGATAGGATCGGCGGCATATCGTTCGTAAACCTTTGCAGGTTCTTGCGGCTGATCGGCTCGAAATCGTTTCCCCGAAAAGGATCGGGTTCTTATCCCGGCTCAGTTCGATACCCGTGCAGATGAAAGTGTAATGTCCTTTGGCTGTCTTGGGCTTTTAGGATCAGGCCCGGTAATCCGCATAATTTCAAGGACCCTCGCTTTTCGGTATCTCCGGCGTGTACCAAGCCTCATAATGCCTGCCCTTGAAATGACAGGTCGCTTTCCGGCAAGGATAGGACAGGATGGTCATCGTATCGGGCAGTAAGGTCCATTCCGGGCGCTCCTCCTTTTCCTCGCAGCGAAAGCGACTGGCGGCAAGGGCATCCAAGGTCGTGGTCTTTCCCGCCGGATAATTCTTGTAGACCTGCGCGTTGGTCTTGGATGAATATTGTTGCAGGTGTTCATTGATGACTTCTTGTGAGGCTCCGGCGGCTTTGTCGGCCTCTAGTACGGAATCGGTGAGGAATTTGGCGTAACTATAGTAAACGGACATTTATCCCCGACCTTCAGCATGAGGGTCTCTTCCTCTTTCTTGTCGGGTTGGAGCGTGTCCGGCATGGACGTGGTCTGGTATTGTACCGTGAAACGTGTCTCGTCGATGGGCTTGGCTCTTAGTACGTCGTTTAGGTTGAAGATGTTGATTGTCACTTGGGCGTTCGTCTCGTGTCCCGCCCCTGACAGACCTACGCTAAAAAGCAGGCCGATTGTCGCTATGATTCGTTTCATGATCTGTTGGTTTTAGAAGTTATTTTGTCGCGAATGTAAGAGAGGAACGTTTACCGTAAGGAAGATTTTTATTACTGAAATATTACTCCGCTTATAAAAATGGCTACATGTACGTTGTAATCATGGAGTAGCTATCTATCTTTGCCGGAAAGGAATAAGATATGGGAAAGAGGATTCGATGGATATGGGTAATCTCGTTGGCGGCGGCTTTGGCGGCGATCGGGGGTACAAGGCTATTGGTTGTTCAATCAGTTCCGGTATGAGATGTGTACTTATGCGGATGAGATCGCCGGTGAGGTATTTCATGCCGGGCAGGAGGAATTTCGTATGCGGAAGGAAGAGGCGGAGATGACGAAAGGTACTTATATTATAGAACGCCAGTCGAAATACCAGTCTGGTGATAGCGTGTTAAACGGGTTGAAAAACTCGTTCGGTTTCCAGCTTTATCCCAAGGATACGACAAAGATCCATAGTTTTCGGCTTCATCTGGACCCGAATATGCCGGAAGATAGCTTATTAGTTGGGGTAGATCGTTCGGTCGTGGAGTTCTTCGTGCCTTTCTCCGCGGAGCGTTTGGACTCCATCTTGTCTGCCGGTCTGCCCGGTCTGGATTATCGGGTACGTCCGTTCGTAGCGGGCGATACCTTGTCGGGCAGTCGTCGGCCTTATGGTTGCCGTTATCGAAAAACTGCTTTCAACCTCTATCTCGATATGCTATTTGTTCGCCCCGATCGAGAGAAAGGCGGTGTGGGTGGATGTGGATCTTCCCATGAATCCGTTATTGGGCCGGATGGGATGGCAGCTTTTCCTAAGTATTTTCCTTATCTTGTTATTGCTGGCTTGTTTGGGTTTCCAGATCCGTACGATCTGGGAGCAAATGCGCTTGAACGAGTTGCGTGAGGGGTTCGTGCATACGATGATCCATGAGCTGAGGCGACCGGTACAAACCTTGAAGGTATTCGTCTCTTTCTTGAATGACCGGGAGATGCGGATGGATGAGGCCACGACGGAACGGGTCCTTCAAGACTCCATGTTCGAGTTGGATAATCTTTCCGCCTATCTGGGAAAATTGAAAGATATGGTCTGTGCGGACGAGGCGGGAGACGCTTCTGAGACCTTCCGCTTTTAATCTCCGTGAGTTGGTGGAGAAGGTGGTACGCCTAACCAATATCCCCACCGGGAAAAAAGTCTCTTTCTCGACGGCCTTTCCCCGGATATGCCGGATCTGACAGCCGATCCGGTACATGTGGCGAATGTCTTGTCTAACTTGATAGAGAACGCTATCAAATATTCGGGAGAGGAAGTGAATATCGATATCGTAGTGCTTTGGAATCAGCAAGGGGTGGGATTGACCGTTTCGGATAATGGCTTCGGTATCGCTCCGGATGAGCGGCGAAAGGTATTCTGGAGAAGTTTTACCGTTCGTCTCATCTGCCGGATAAGCAAATTCCGGGTATTGGGTTGGGATTGAGCTACGTTCGCCAAATAGTAGAGGCGCATCATGGTTCAGTATCCCTGCGAAGTGAATTAGGTGAAGGCACTGAATTACTATAAATCTACCTACTGCAGCTTTATGAAATCGACATTGAAAATACTTTTCGCTGACGATGACTTTAAGTATTCCCTCGTCTTGAAGCGATTCTTGGAACGGGGGGTATGAGGTGACTTATACCGGCAATGGTACCATGGTTTGAAGCAATTCCCGGTCGTGAAACCGGATCTCGGTCTTGCTGGATATCAACATGCCCGGCCAAACGGTTTCGAGGTAGCGGAAAAGATCCGTGGAGCAAGACCGCCATGTCTTGATCTTTTCCTTTCCGACCGTTCCGATAAGAACGACCGTTTGAAAGGTTTTAGCTGCGCGAAACGATTACTTGGCGAAACCCCTTCTATCCGGAAGAGCATCGCCCGTATCAAGGACCGTTTTGAATCGGTGTCCATGAAAGCGTGCAGGAGGAGAGCTTCCATTTCAGGAAACACGACCTTCAACTACACCACGAACGAGATCCGTACGGGTAATAACAAGGTATTGATCACTTCCCGCCAAGCGGATATTCTGCGAATCCTGGCGACAAACCTGAATCTGGCGGTGGATCGCGTGACCTTCTGTTGGAAACCGTCTGGGGAACTAGCTCATACGCCAACTCCTGGCCTTGAAATGTGCAGGTCACCCTATCTCCGTAAAGCGCTTCATAACGATCCGTCTACCGGCATTGTATCCTTGCCGAAGAAAGGATATATGCTAAGAGGATAGAATTTATCCGGTAGAATTGGGTTTCTGATCCGTAAGCATTATCTTTGTCCCACAAAAGTATTCACAGAAAGAAAATGAATCATATATGAACTTCAGCGAACAATGTTTCCGCATTTTTGAGCAAGCTACGGAGGCTTATCATGTAACTGACAATGTAGATGCTACAGTGCATAATCCCTATGCGGTAAAAAAGCATCGAGTTTTATCTTTATCTTAAGAACTGGATCGATGCCGTACAATGGCATTTGGAGGACATTATCCGGAATCCGGAGATCGACCCGGTGGAAGCGCTGGCTATCAAACGCCGCATCGACAAGTCGAATCAAGATCGTACGGATTTGGTAGAGTTGATCGATAGTTTCTTTCTGGATAAATACAAGAACGTGAAAGTCTTGCCGGACGCTACGATCAATACGGAAAGCCCGGCTTGGGCGATCGATCGTCTCTCTATCCTTACGCTAAAGATTATCATATGCGTGAGGGGAGGCAAACCGTCCGGATGCTACTGCCGAGCATAAGGCTCGTTGTGAGCAGAAACTGGCGGTGCTGATGGAGCAGAAGAAGGATTTGTCGATGGCTTTGGATCAATTGCTATCCGATATCCGTGACGGTAAGAAATACATGAAGGTCTACAAGCAAATGAAGATGTACAACGACCCGGCCTTGAATCCTGTGTTGTACGGTAAGAAATAATGGCAAATATATTAGTAATACGACTTTCGGCTATCGGGGGATGTGGCGATGACCGTTCCGTTATCTATTCCGCAGCCAAGGCGAATCCTACGGACCGTTTACCGTGTTGACGCAAGCGTTCTTGATCCCCGGTTTTTATCAACCGCCCGAAGAACGTGAACGTGATCGGTATCAATACGAAGAGCACGGAGAAAACGTTGGCGGGATTGCTTCGTTTTGCCTCTGCCTTGGTGAAATACGATTTCGATATGGTGCTGGATTTTGCACGATGTTTGCGAACCATGATTATCCGTACGCTGTTCCGCTTGAACGGCAGACGGGTGTTTGTCGTGGATAAGGCCCGGAAAGATCGTGCCCGGTTGACCGACGCGAAGCATAAACGATTTAAACAACTTCGCCCGGTGATCGAACGTTATGCGGATGTGTTCCGTAACGCTGACTTCATTATACGGAATCGTTCACCTCGCTTTATGAGACCTCGACCCCTGATTTATCCGCCTTGGAACCCCTTTTGCGGGAACGAAGACGGGCAAATGGATCGGTATCGCCCCTTCGCCAAGCACCGGGAAAGATTTATCCGACCGGGGAGATGGAGCTGGTCATGGCCGAGCTTTCCGATCGAGAGGATTTTACCATCTTCCTGTTCGGTGGTCGTGGCTACGAGGAGGCGCTCTTGGATCAATGGGCTTTTGAGTATCCCCGGGTAAAAAAGCGTGGCGGGCAAGTATTCCTTGGATCAGAACTGGCCTTGATCAGCCGGTTGGATCTGTTGATTTGCATGGATTCCGCCAATATGCATTTCGCTTCCTTGGTCGGTACACGGGTGCTTTCCGTTTGGGGCGCTACCCATCCCTATGCCGGATTTTACGGATATCATCAGGATCCGGAAGATTGTATCCAGTTGGACTTACCTTGCCGTCCCTGTTCCGTATTCGGCCAAAAGCCCTGCCTGCGGAAGGATTGGGCGTGTATGAGACAGCTCAATCCGGATCTAATCATAAACAAGGTATTAACCTCTTTAAATGAAATGGTTTCGGATGAAGGAGGTCATTAACCCGGCGTACGGGCGATCGAGGATTTTGTAAGGCGTGTACCTCGTATATTTTCGGAAGAGGGAAAAACGATTTATAAGGCGAGGAATGAGATCAAGGTTTTTGAGGTAGATGGTGTGGAACTGAATGTCAAGCGGTATAGAATCCCCTCTTGATAAACCGTGTTATTTATCGTTTTTTCCGTCAGCCTAAGGCCAATGTGAGCCTATGAGTACGCTCTGCGATTGGTTGCCAAGGGGTTTGAGACTCCTGCCCCGATCGCTTATGTCCTTTTTCGGGAGAAAGGCCTTTTGGGATATAGTTATTTTATCAGTTTGCAATCCAGCTATAAGACATTGTATAAAGTCGGACAGCGTCCGGTAGAGGAGAACGAGGATATTTTCCGTGCGTTAGGTACTTATATGGCAAAGTTGCATGAGGCGGAGGTTTATCATGCCGATTTCTCTCCCGGAAATGTATTGTACGATCGTACGGAGGAAGGGGTTAAGTTCTCCTTGATCGATATAAACCGGATGCACTTCGGGCCTGTCTCGCTGAAACGAGGATGCGCGAATTTCTCCCGTTTGTGGGGACGGAAGCCGCTTTTCGTTTAATGGCAGAGACCTATGCCGAGAGCCGGCATTTTGATAAAGCGGAATGCCTTCGTTGGATATTATACTATCGAAATCGTTTCTGGAAGAAATATGCGTTGAAGCATGAGATTGAATTTGAATTATAGACTTTTATGAAAATACAAATACTCCCGGTTCTGTTTAGTTGTTAGTTGTCTTTTTGGCCTATGTATCTCCGGTTAAGGCGTTAGAATGGTGGGAAAAGGTAGAGTATCTGACTTACTCGCCCCGTTATTTCGGGCCAAATGCCTTTCCGATTCCCGAGTTGGTAGGAGGAAGCCTGTCCAGCCGTTGGGAAGTGGAGCTTCGGGGGAATATCATAAGACGCGAGGCGATCAGACGAAAGATATCTTTACCCGTTTGTACATTCCTGTCGTAAAGGGACGTGTAGGAGTGAATGTCAGTTGGGTATTCCAAGAATGGTATGAGATGTCGCCGGAAGTGCGGGATGAGCGTTATGCGGTAGAACTGAAATCCCCCGATTGTTTGCCGCCGGGGCGACGTGATCTTTAATTTTTTATTTCCAAGCCCTCCGGAGCGAGAAATGGATGGATATCGTGGTAAGCGCCAACCTGAAAACCGCCAGTGGCGGACGCTTGTGCGACGCTCGTTATACGGATGCGGCCTCTTTATTGGTTCGACGCCAATCTGGGACGTACGTTGTGGAAGCGGAAAGATGTAAACGCTTCGATCCGTGTGCAAGCTTTTAGCGGGTTTTTATTGTTGGATGACTAACGATGTCGTTAATCGTCAGAACGACGCTTTCTGTTATGGGGGCAGGTGTGTCAGGGACCTATCGGGGTCTCGTTGATTGTAATTATGCCGGTTTCCGGGGATATCGGGATAATGGGGATAAGCCGATGATTCTACGGACAAAGCAAATTATGAGCTTAAGAAAAATATCCTGTCCTTCCAATATAAACATGGAATGAAGGACCATCTTTATGATAGCTATTCATTAGCTTATATCCGTTGTTTCTGGAATCTGTAAATAATCTATGCTTTCTGATCGACCTGAATAACGTGGCGAAGCCGTCTGTATGCTTCCCTTTACGCTGAAATCTTGGATGATATGCTCACGTGAGGCCTTGGCGAACGCTTCCAATCGCCCGGGTTATCGATGGAAGCGAGCGGATGATAGACGCCGCCATTTGTTGAGGAGAGAAGAAGGCGGCACTAACAACCGGTGACCCGTCTATGATTAAGTCCTTGCCCGGTATGTCTGTTACGATACAAGGTACTGAACAAGCCATAGCCCTCGCACGACTCTTGGGGAGGCATCCCGGTGCGAGGGAAGTATAAACAACTGGGACGTGACCAGAAAAAGAGATGGCGTCGGAACGCTGTCCCAGAAAATGAATTTGTGCGCTTACCTTCGACTGTTGGGCTAATTGGAAATCATTTTCCCATATTCTCCCCACGATTGTAAGATGTACCCGTGGATCATCCAATAAGATAAACGCATCAATCAAATCGGTTAAGCCTTTGAACGGCCTGTTTTTCGTCGCCCGATATAGATGCAACGAAAGGCGTCGTCCGGAATATCGTCTGCTTGTTTGGGCGTACGGACTGCCTCCCTTGATCCAATCGATATCAAATGGCTTTGTGCTGGTCGTTAGTCTTTTTTCGTGCGATGAATCGGGAGAGATATTCCTCGATATCTTTGGTCTCGCATACGACATGCTCCACGGCGGGATTTAATATGCCTAGATAATAGGTCGGATCGAACCGCTTCAATTTAGCCTGCGTACCTCGGTATGCGATATTCTTCGCCCGTGTGCCTATGGAAGCGAATAGAGCGTTTGATAAACCGGAACTACTCGGTGAGTAGATAAGGTCGATCCGATAAGTCTTGATGATTTTGCGCAGGGCACGAATAACGTTCCAGTTGAACTTCGAGGTAATGACCGGCAGATCCAAAGGTGTACAATTCCCATAGATATTTTTGTCGGTATACGATTGGGGAGAAGCGATATAGATGTTGAAGTCCTCAAGCTTGGACAATCCTTCCAGCATTTTGTAGGTTGCTATATCGGCTTCTTTATAGACTAAAAGTATATTCATTGTGTATGGATAAAATGGATTTGCTAAGATCGTGAGATATTCTCGTATACTCGCATGAAATGAGCCGCTAATACGTCGGGCATGAATCGCCGTATATTCTCTCGTCCGCCGGAACGCATGGATTCGGCCAGCTTCGGCTCGTTCAATACGGACTCTATCAAGCCGCGCAGTTCTTGTTCGTTTCTTGATCGGTATATAAAGCGGACGGTCCGCCCGCCTCTTCCAGACAAGAACCGGTAGCCGCTATCACCGGAATACCGGCAAGCTGGGCTTCTAAGATCGGGATACCGAATCCTTCGAAAACGAGGGATAGACAAATAAGGTCGCCATCTGATAGAAAGCGGCTAATTCGTTAAAAGGTATATGAGTCAAGATATGGACGCGACCGGACAGGTTGTTTTCCCGGATATAAGTCTCTACCGTGTCCGTATAAGGCGTATGCTTACCGATAGCGATCACGGAGATATCTTCTTTCAGCTTTTTCAGGGCTTTTACCAGAAGCAATAAATTTTTCCGTTCCTCGATGCTCCCTACATATAATATATAAGGCCCGTTTATCTGATATTTCTCGCGTACGGACGATTTCACGTCTTCTTGAACCGCTTGGCCGAATATCGGGTCACAACCTTGGTAAACAACCTCGATCTTGCTTTCCGGAATGTGGAAGAAGTCCCGGATGTCTCGCATCGTCTGTCGGCTGATCGCTATGATCTTGTCCGACCGTAAACAAGCTTGCTTGAATTTGTAGGTATAGATGGAACGATCGATCGGTTTATAAAGCTGCGGGTAACGCAAGAAGATCAAGTCATGTATCGTTACGACCGCTGGGATTCCGTTCTGTTTTAGATTCATAGGAATCTCATTACTCAAGCCATGGAACAGATCTACGTGCTCTTTTTCGAAGCGTAGCCGTTAGGCCCGAGGTACGCCATAAAGACGGAAATAGTTTATCGAACCTGCCTTCCGGATAATGGAATGAGACACTTGGACGCCTCGATCCGTTTCCGTAACACTTCCTTTGCCTTTGCCCGGCGTATAGAGTTGATAGGTATGCTCCGGGAAAGAAGCGGACAAACTATTCACTATGAACCGGCTATAATTACCCAGTCCGGTAGCGTTATGCGTAATCCGTTTTGCGTCGAAAGCGATCTTCATAGGCTTGAATTCGATATATTGGGCAAATATACGATATAATTTTAATTACCTTTTACCTCATTTCCTTCCGAAATCCGCCGGGATCTCCCCCCATACGGATGTTTCCCATTTGAGGATCTGGGTGGTATAGGTATGGGTGTTCAACCATTTCTCGGCCCGCTCGATGAGTGTCGAAGATAGGTTCGTTGATCGGTTTACGTGCTAATAGGGTTTTGCATTTCTTTTTCTTTGACCCAGCTGATGGCGTTGCGGCTATCCGAATAGATCGGCAGGTCGCTTCCCTTTTGCTGTAGCAAGGCGAGGCCGTGTACTAAGGCGAGGAATTCCCCCGACATTGTTCGTGCCCTCCTTCAGCGGGCCGATATGGAAGATCTCTTGCCCGGTAGCGGTATAAACGCCTCTGTACTCCATATCCCCGGGATTACCGCTACAGGCGGCGTCTACGGCAAGACTCTCATTGATGTGGTTCCCGATCGGGGCTTCTGGCGCGAGACGGGCCACGGCTTTCGGGGGAAGAGGCGGTCTTTAAGGTAATGGGTATAGCCGGCCTCGAAGGCTTTGGCGGCTTCCTCCCGGTTCTCGAAGGATTTATATTTGGCTCCCTCTTGTCCGTCTACCTGTGCCTTGCATTCCGCCCAGTTATCATAGATTCCCGGGTTCAACCCTTTCCATACGACATAAAACTTATTCTTGGCCATGACTCTTACTCAAGATTTCTTGTGAGAATTGCGTATAGGTACCGAACGGCGCTCTTTTATCCTTGAAGAAACGGATCAAGGCGTCCAGCCTTCTTTCCATGCCGCAACCGGAATGGTTGGTCATGATAAACGGCAACTTTAGCTCTTTCCGGTCGCTCAAGGAGGTAAACTCCCACGGATGGAAATAGGTCAGGAAATAACCGTCCTCTTTCCAAGTCCAAAGCGCTAACTTACGGTACAAGGTGGCCGGAAGGTTATGGTAAGCCAGCCAAAACAAGGGGAAACGGACGATCGGGGTCACCGAGGCGGGCAGTTGCAATACGCCATCTTTCATGAAATAGGTGCGGGGTTGCCCCAGATGGTTATAACGGCCGGGAATACAAGTCGGGTTCAAGGACGAGTTGTATAAGTAACCGGCCTTATGGATCTCTTCTTCTTCGACGGGCATCATGCGGGCCATACGGAAACCGTTCACCGGTTGTCCGGTCAGTTCCTCCAATGCCTCTTTGGACTTGCGTAGATCGGCGGTCTCGAACGACGAGTGATAAAAACCATGCGAAGCGATCTCATGTCCACCCTTTTGGATGTCCAAGATCAAATCCTTCGCATGAAGGGCGAAGTTCGCCGTGCAAAAGAAAGTCGCTTTTACCCGGTGACGGCCAGACATGCCAATATCTTCCGGGTTCCTTCCACGGAAGTACGCATTTGTTCCTCGAACGGCAATTCCACGCCGTGTTCCAATGGAGCGTCAAACTCCTCGATATCAAAACTAAGTAATATCATGAATGTTAATTAATCTCTATGAAATAAGATGGATAAGAAGTTCAACGCTTCCCGCCGCAGGACCTTGAATCCCATATCGGATACCGCTAGTCCTTCTTTGATGTTCGCATTGATCGTCCGTAAGTTTATCTCTTTCCGGCGACTTGCCTTATAGATAAATTCTGTATCGAACAGGAAGCTATTGATACGGGTGGTCAGGAATATCGCTTGTCCCGCTTGACTGAATCCTTTCATACCTCCTTGCGTATCCTTGATCTTGATCCTCAAAATCCATGTGTTACATATATGGGATAGCTTGGATAGCACTTTTCGGAAAGGAGGCAAATTCTCCTGATAACTTTTGCTACGGGTAGCCACGACCACGTCCGCTCCTCCTAGCAACGTCTCGACCATCCTGCCGAACGAGTCGTTTGTATAAGGGAAATCGTAGTCCGTATAAATAATGTAGGAGAGGTACATCGCTTTACTGCCTCTCGCAAGGCATATCCTTTTCCCCTGTTGGGCTTATAGTCTACGACGCAGACATTCGGTATCAATTGCCGGAGGCGGTCAATCGTTTCCGGCTCGTATCCCCGTCTCGAACCATCACTGACAAAAAAAGGTGGAAACGTACCGGGCTGAATAATCGCCCACTTCGGGAAATGGTGGCTACTGTTCCTCCCCAGCCCGAAGGCGGGTTGTAACAAGGTAATACCAAATCTATGTCTGCTCGTGCGTTCATTCCATTTATACCTTTACCGGATTATAACTCCTCGTACACATCTCAAATGTCAGCTTTAGCCAGATCAGCATACAAGGCAACGCGCTTTTAACGCATACGGGTATACATAATGCACTCGTATGTATTTCGGGAAAAGATCGGACGGAGACATGCTGGTCAATATAAAAGGCGAAGACCATCAAGACAATATCCAATGTCGAACGTTTCCACGGTACAGCCGTATACCAAATAGCGACTCCGATAAACGCTATGATATAGGTACTGGACTCGCTACCCGTGCTGAACAGTACGACAAACATCAACACCGAGGCCAATAACGTTTTCCGGAAAGCCTCATATTTATATTGACTGATGCGTAGATAAGGCAGGCCGAATACTATTAATCCCCTATTATCAGATAAATGTCCGAGTAACTGACCGATCCCGATATCTTACGAACCATTCCCAAGAAGGAAATGTTCTGCATGAGCGCAAATAAGTTCTCCGAATTTTTTCCGGATAAGTCCTCGAACCAACCGGTATATTGGGACATTATATAATCCGGCCCGGACAATATCATCGGGGGCTACGACCATGATGACCGCCCATCCTACGCAAGATAGGCTAAACTTCATCTTATGGCGAGAGAAAAAGAAGAATGCCAATCCCGTGATCCCATACAATTTAGTAAAGGTACCCAACATGATCACGAAAGCGGCCCATACGTCTTTTCTTTCTCTATCAATGCGTAGGCGAGGACAATGATAGCGGCGATACTGATATTAAATTGCGACATGAAAAGCGAGGTAAGCAACTCGTGGGCACAGAACCAATAGATAAAGATACGTTCCTCGCTTGATCCCCGGCAGCATCTTGACCGCCCAGAATAAGAAAAGGCTTTGCGCCACCGACCAAGTGAGCAGTCCTAACCATAACGGTGTAATGGCGAACGGAGCCACTACCAAGCTAAATACCGGCCCGTAGTGAAAAAATGTCGTTGTATTCTTCCGGATAGGCGGCATAGAGCGGCAATTCATTCAACGTATGCCAAAAGGATTGTCTGAAGATCGAGAAGTTGTTATATTTCCCGGGGAAATACTTGGTAATCCATGCGATAACCCCCCAGCAATGTCCATAGCCCCATCAAGGTACTATATTTGCTGAAGAATGGTTTATGGATGATCGTATTGAATTTATCTATAAATTTCATCATCGAATCTATCTGTCTACGGGGCAAAATTACATAAAAACGGTGACTTTTATGCGAGTTAAATAAAAATACTATTTTTGCGTCCAAAACTGGTAAGAGATTATTTATGAATGAAATGTTGAGATACACGATCATTCGTGTCATTCTGTTTGTAATGGGAGGCTTTTCTTTGTTCTCGGATGTTCGGATGAAGATGATGGATAATAGTGGAGGAACGAGTAAATATGGTTTAATACGGATGGCGGAGGAGGATTATGATTCGTCGAATACTTCTTATATCCTTTCGGGATGAGGAACCGGACGAGGTTCTTTTCGATTCGTCAAAGCGAAAATTCAAGGTGAATGAGCCTTTGCAGGTGTCAGTTACGGGCAGAAGGAGTTGATGCTTCGTTTTCTATTCTCCTAGAGCTATCCATAATGTGATTGTCTGGGCTACGGTTGAGGGTTGTGAGGATGAGGTACGGTTTGCGGAGTTTACTACGGTTTTACCTTTTCAGGAGTTTAAAATGAAGCTGCCTTTTTCTAGAACGGGCGAAGGTTTATTATACACGTTCCGGCGAGGAGGTTACCATAGATGCCCATCCGGATATCGTGGCCGAGAATATAAGTTTGCGGGTTGAATGTGGGAGATCCGGTCTATCAAGGAATGATAAAACGTGAAACCAAGTGGGATATTTGGTTTGGTAAATATTCTGGTTCGAACTGGGGGCAACTTCAGGCCACATCTGGCTCGTGAGGCGGTTGCCCTTTCCTTGAATATGGCCGCGATGTTTTCTTCCTCGCTTTTTGATGAGGAACTGGAGAAGTGGCGCGGCAAGCTGATAAATAACGAGCAAATCGTGGATATAGATGTGTTGAAGAAACAGATCACGAATCATGGCGGGTTGTGTTATGGGACGCGTGGTGAAT
>VOFC01002766.1_pt1 | contig 17696 bp, 30 predicted proteins | sample 5384161 | NCBI WGS metagenome assembly VOFC01 (sample SAMN12384722, study PRJNA508395) | human gut metagenome | isolation source: healthy gut B | host: Homo sapiens
AAGTGATCATCCATTGGCAACTGTCAATGATTCATTTAACGCAGTTTTTGTACATGTGGAGATGCAGTTGACGATGCAATGTTCTATGGAAGAGGAGCAGGAGAATTCCCAACAGCAAGTGCAGTTATGGGAGATATCATTGATGTTGCACGCAATATCCAGTTTTATTGCACAGGAAGAATCCATTGTACATGCTACAAAGACCTTCCAATCAAGAAGATCACAGAGATTGAAAGCAAATATTTCATGAGATTGTTAGTTGATGACAAACCAGGAGTTTGTACTTGCTCAGAATTGCAGATACATTAGGAAAGAATCAAGTAAGTATTCTGGGCACAGGTGATTCAGAAGAACAAGTTGTTAATGATATGGCAGAATTAGATGCTTTAGTTGAGATTAAGGGGAATGGATCATGCTTTGAAATTTCTACTGTGATTCAGTATACTAAATTCTGATTTGATAGGCTTTCGTATATGTGACAAAAAAAAGATAAGAATCAATATTTAAAACAACTGGTGGCAACACGCAGATTTTAAGAGCATTTTTACAAATCGCCGATCGCGCCTGTTCCTTTGATAACTCACTGGCTGCGAACCAAAATGTCCGCAGCTACGTTCAAACAATCAACCACAGGGCGCTGCGAATTTGTAAAAAACGCGCTAAAAATCTGCTAATCGTTGCCACCAGTTTTTTAAATATTGATTCTTTATCTTTGTCACATCGCAGAAAGATCAAAAAAATATCATCTGTCTTAAAAATTCTAATTTATAACCAATACCATTCTCCAACCACAACTTAAAATTCTACCAATGATAATAATGATGCAGCTGTCCTTTCCATCTGGAATGCTTCAAATCCTTGATGTCTCAGCACTTCATAGGCTACAATTGCAACTGAATTGGACAGATTTAATGATCTGATATGTGGCAGCATTGGAATTCTGATTGAGGTTTCTTCATAGTCTAATAGAATCTCTTCTGGAATTCCTGCACTCTCTTTTCCGAACATGATGTATACATCTTCATCTTCTTCATATGCGGGTGCTGAATACACATGTTTAGCTTTTTGTTGTTGCCATATAAATCTTTGGATTATCATTCTTTTCCAGGAAATCTTCAAAATTAATATATGTGCGGACATCTAATTTGTCCCAATAATCAAGACCTGCTCTCTTGATCATCTTTTCATTTAAACGGAAGCCAAGTGGCTCGATCAAGTGCAGGACTGCACCGCATGCCACGCAGGTTCTTCCGATATTTCCAGTGTTTGCCGGCATTTCCGGCTCATGTAATACTATATGAAGCATTATTAACTCTCCAATCTTTTTAATTTCTATTATTCTCAGAATATATTTTTGTATAACTCGTCCTGTCTAGGTGCTTCTAAGTTGGCTGCCTTTCCCTGGCGATAGATCACTTTATCTCTGGAATCTGTTGTATGACCAATAATCGTTGCTTTGATACCTGCCTGTTCCAATTCATTTACTAATGTTCTTCCATGATCTGTTGTGATCAGCATAGAACCACTTGAGATCAACTGGTACGGATTCAGATCGTATCTTTCACAAAATTCGATTGTATGCTGTCTTAATGGAATATCTTCAATACAAACTTCGACTCCGACACCAGATGCCTTAGATATCTCCCATAGTGCACCATATATGCCGCCTTCTGTGATATCATGCATGCAAGATGCATATTTTCTGGCGATCAGTCCCTTCTGGCACCACAGAAATATCATTCAAAAATGCTTTTTGCATCTTCAATGAATGTATCAGAAAACCATTCTTTTTAATTCATCTTCTTTTTCATTTGCAATGATCCCTGTTCCTTCCATTCCAAGATATTTTGTCACAACAATATCCTGACCTGGTTTTGCACCTCCCCGATAAGATCAGTTCATCTTCTCTGACCTTTTCCGATTCCTGTCACAGATAATACAGGCTGTGTTACCGCAGCTGTGATCTCTGTATGACCTCCAAATACCATAATATTTAACTTTTTCACATTCTGTATTGATCTGCTGCATCATCTTCTTAATCTGTACTTCTTTGATCATCGGAGGTAGAAGTGCTGTCACCATAAGTCCGATCGTCTCTGCTCCTGCAGATACAAGATCGTTGGCAGTTACATGAACTGCTAGATTCCCAATCTCTTTCACCGCTCCTGTGATCGGATCTGTTGATGTAACAAAAACTTCTCCTTCCTGAAGTTTTCAATGCTGCACAATCTTCTCCGATCCCTGGTCCGACTAAGAACTTCTTCTCTTCTTGTATGCAATTGTTCAAATACTACTTTCTGCAATGCAGATTCTGATAATTTTCCTATCTTCATATTTAGTTTCCTGTGCTTTCTCCAGATTTTCACAGCCGCTGATTTTTCGTTGTTGTTTTTCTGTGCTGTCGTTGATTTTTGTGCTGCTGTTGTCGTTTTACTTCTTTGAATGTTGTTTCTTATCTTTTTCTTATCCTTTTTCTCTTCTTTTTTTTCCGCTTTTTTGTTCCTACACGATAAACCGTTGGTGTTGACATATATGTGGATGTATTAAACACTTTTTGGATACCTGTTTTACCATTGATCTTCACGATCTTCCAAATCTTGCACTGTATCCTGTATGTCCATAGCTTTCCAAAACTTTCTGTCCTTCGGCAAGCGTATTATCGCTAACTGTACTTTCAGAACTTTCTTTTACCTGTGTTGTCTCAGATAAAAAATTCTACTGTACGTTTTGGATCTTTTTTTCTTTCCATAGATTGTAAATGTGATCGTTGAACCATTTGCTTTTTCCTTCAATATAGATTGGAGTATCAAATGTATTCTTAAACTTCATATCTTTATGCGTTCCTGCGATCGCTGCATCTGCAGATCTTGGTACATAATGTACGGTCATGGAATGTGGAAAACGTTCTACGATCTTTAATTCTGCACGGATAACTGCATTATACAAAGTAGTAGATACCTGGCAGATTCCACCACCATATGTCTGAACTGTCTGTCCATTTCATAGGAACCTGCGAGTGCATATCCATTTTCTTTTGTAAATGGTGATACGGTTTTATATACAGATAATGTCTCTCCTGGATAAACAATGCTTCCATTGATCTTACTTGCACCATTAGCAACATTTACTTTACGACCATATGGAGATCCACCGTATTCGGTTGTATAAGTTCCAAGTACATCTTTGATCTCTGCCATATCTTTTGATGTATATTTTGCTTTTTTTCTTTACAACATCCAGTTCAAATTGATGTTTCTCAGCTTCAACTGCTTTTTGAAATTCGCAAATGTTTCATTCATATTTAATGTATAACCTGTCTTTTCTTTGATCACGACAAATTTGCCATCCTTACGTTTCACACTTGCATTTCTTGGTTCTGAAACAATCTTCTTTGTTGCTTTTTTACATTCTTTTCAAACTTCGCTTTATCATATTTGCGATAAACCGGAAGTTTATATTTCTTCTCTTTTACATCGGAATACTTTGTAAAAAAATACTCCGCTTCTCCCAAGTGCATAAGCTTCTTCCACTGTCTTGTCTGCCTCAGCGAATGCTCCAAGATCTTCGATCTTGGCACTTGATCTTTCATCGTCTACATAAAGTGTGATCTTTTTCCTGATGAATCTCCTTCATATGAGATTCAATCGCATCTTTTGCTTCTGATCTTGTCATTCCACCGATAGAAATTCCCTCACATGAAACCCCTTTTATGATCTTTCCATCTTTTACTGCACTGCTCACCTTATGGTTTAGGTAAAAAGTTCCACCTGCTGCCAAAATAACGATCACTGCAACCGCAATGATAATTTTTTTCTTCATCGTCTCTTCCTTCTTCCTCTCCAAATTCATTCTTACATCATCAAATATCCTGCTACCATTGTTCCAACCATCACAATGATCAGAAGAATCGCAATAACGGATACAAAAAATCTTTTCTTTTTCATTTCTTCATCACTCCATAATTTAATATAATATGATCAATCTTCTTTGATGCTTCCTCTCTGTGTCATCTGATCAATATCTAAGCACTCCCCTATCGCATGATATTTCATCAGATTCTCTAGATACTTCTTTTGTTTTGGTGTAGCCGGACGTTCTTTCTTTACCTTGAATTGAAGCTGCTGTGGCTGAAAGATTTCCTCTTCTGTTGGAAATTCTTTCTTCATCTGCTCAAACACAACAGCTGTTGCCAATGCATCATCGTAAGCACGGTGTGCTGCCTGATTCACATAATGATAATGAGCACAGAGTGTCTCCAGCTTCTTATTTTCAAGTCCAGTTAATAACTTCCTTGCTACTTTTAGCGTGTCAACTCCTGTTTTCTCAAACGGATACTTAAATGAAGCTGCTGCCATCTTCATAAACTTATAGTCAAACATGACGTTATGTCCAAGAACCGGAAGATCCCCTGCTAAATTCCAAAAATTCCTCAACACCTTCTTTCAGTGGAATTCCCTTCCTTAACATATCCCTGCTGATTCCTGTTAAATTGATGATAAAATCACTGACTTCGATCTCTGGATGAATGATACAGTTATACTTTCCACTGATCTTCCCATCTCTGATCTTAACAGCTCCAATTTCAATAATCTGATCTGAATCTAGGGATAACCCGTTGTCTCCAGATCAAATGCAACATAATCTTTCATCTGTCGATACCTCTGAGAATTTATACTTATTTGTGCAAGCACAAACGCAATTTATACTTATTGACACTTACATCATATTATACACAAATCAACTTTTTGCCTCAACCCTGTTTTCTACTATATTTTTATGCTTTTTATGTTACGATTAACCTAGATATAATTAGAAAACAAAGGAGGACGGCAAGATGATAAAGCTGATCGTTTCTGATCTTGACGGAACACTGCTTAACAGCAAACAACAAATCAGTGATCGTACACTCCGTGCGATCAAACAAATTCAAAGAAAGGGACTCCGTCTTTTGATCAATACGGAACAGAATTATTTTGATGCCAAAAAACTCCTCGATGCATACGATATTTCTTGTGATATCGCATGTTTTGGCGGTTCCTGCATCTTTGATACTTCTGGGCACCAGCTGCATGCTTCTTATATTCCAACCAAACGTATCCCTGAGATGCTGCGGATCTTTGGTTCCTGTCGTACTTTTTTATGAGATCCACAGTACTCGTGGATTATGTGTCTTGGGTTCCAAGGAAGGATATGCAAATTATCTGTCTTCTGAAGTTGTTCCCGCTTTGAGAGAAGAATTTCCAAGCCAAATACTAGACGAAGAGTCTTATATCTGTGAACGACTTGAAAATGCTCATTTTTATGATAATGGACAACTTCTTCTTTCTGAGAATCCACAGATCATTAAAATCACAACGCAAGTCCTTAGACCAGCAAAAACTTGAACAGCTTACAAACAGCCTTCACACGGGTCCCACACTTTGCAGTATCCCATCAGAGTCCATATCGTCTCGATATCACAGCTGTAAATGCATTAAAAGGTGCAGCCGTTCATTTTTATACTGAGAAATATCAGATTTCACTGAAAGATACCATGGTTATCGGTGACAGTGAAAATGATTATTCTATGCTTGGACTTCCTTATATCGAAAGCATTGCTATGGGAAATGCAGATGATATCATTCAGGAGATCTGTCTGCATCATACAGCTGATAACGATCATGACGGCGTTGCGATCGTGCTGGAACAGATTCTTTCCAGACAATGATCATTGAAATATATTTTTAAAGCAATTTGGAATGTTTTATCTATTCCAATTGTGATACTATAAAGATGAGAAGAAATTACACCCAATACAGGAGGCTATCACATGATTAAATTAATTTCATCCGATATGGATGGTACTCTTCTTGACAGCTATCGTCAGATTACCCCGATCAATGTCGAAGCGATCAAAAGAGCTCAGGAAAATGGTATCAATTTTATTATCAACACAGGACGTGAATATCCAAATGCACGCGGTCTTGTGGAAGCAGCCGGATTAAAATGCGACTTAATCTGCAGTAATGGAGCTTGTGCTTTTGATAAAGATGGAAATCTTTTTATTCGAGCATATTCTTGACAAAGAAACTGTCCGCACCATTTTTGATGCATTTAATAAATACGGAATGGAACCTGCATTATTTACAACAGAAGGACGTATTTCTCTTCTTCCATTAGAAGAACGTGAAATTTATACAAGAGATGTATTCATTCCTGCCATTCAGGTCAATCACCCAGATATGAAATATACTTTAGATGATTACCGTGAGTTAGTTGATGATGTTATCTTTGTTGATGGTCAGGAGGCGTTATTAAACAGTGACCACCGCATCCTAAAGATCACATCAAACTCTCCAGATCATGAATCTTTTAAAGAAATTACGTGTAGAACTCGAAAAGATTCCGGGACTTGCTGTTGTATCTACGGTTCCAACGGATATTGAGATTACTTCTATCAATGCTCAGAAGGGAAGCTCTTTACTAGATTATGCAAAAAAAGATGGATTAAAACCAGAAGAGATCATCGCGATCGGTGACAGTGAAAATGATTATTCTATGTTATCTATCCCTGGTATTCATTCCGTTGCTATGGAGAATGCTTGTGATATGATCCGCAATATCTGTGTTTACCAGACACGTGCGAATACTCGTGATGGAATTGCTTATATTATTAATTGTATACTTACAGATCGAGAGAATTTCAAGTTGTGATCTGTAAGTAGTGTTGGTCATGTATGAGTATTTATTATAATTTCCTGTCTGCCGCTACAAAATTGAAAACCGATGGCTTTGACTGTTATCAGTTTATACCATCGGTTGTTTCATATCCAGCTAACCCCTGAACAGTGATCCCTTCACTTTTTCTTAATTTGTTAATGTAAACTCATATTTCATCTCTAATGTTACAAAAAGCTGTTGCATTACCTTATTTGCAATTTCACGAATATTTAAGTTCTCTATATAAGATAAAATAGCTTCTTGTTCTTCTTGTGGCACTTTAAACACAGATAGACTCATTGAAAGGAATCGTGCCAGCTTACGTTCTAATGTAAAATACATATCGCAAGGTCTTGCCATATAACCTCTCATAAACGCAGCGGTACCAATCTCCATTTCATAAAAATCACTGGCACTATAACCTGGTAAATACGAAGCAAAAATCTTTTGCAGTTGTACTGCTGTTTTTTATGAATAAGTTCTATATTTTCAGGTACAGTATACGCTTCTACGTAAATTTCTCTTAAATTTTCATTTAATTCTGCAAGCGTGAGCTGAAGGCAAGTTTCTACTGCATATAATAATACTGGATTTGTACTCTCTCCCACTATCTTACCTGAAATATTAAATTGGTTGCCAAACATAAATTCTGTAAGTTCGGTTAAAATACTCCCTTTCGTATGATAAATATTATAAAATGTACTCGGTGTTACACCAGCTTTTTTTAAAATTTCAACTGTGGTTGTCTTTTTGATATCCCTTTTCAATAAACAACTGCACACAAGCAGATAAAATTCTTCTTTTTGAATCTTCTTTTTTTCGTATCTACTAGCCATTTTTCACCCTTCTAACTATTTCAATATGTGTTCTAATATATTCCATTTTTCTTTGAATTGCAAGGTTAATGACTGTAAACTTTTTATTTGGTGATTTTTATAGATTTTGCATTTGAATAACTTCCATAAATGTTTTTACCAGCTTTTACATAGTAAGCCCTTACTTTATAATAATAAGTTTTTTTTCTTACTAAGTAAAGTATTTTTATAGGTAAGTTTTTTCGTTGTTGCAATTTTACTATATTTACCATTTTTTTCTGGTCGCTCTATAAATTTGATATTTTTTGCTCCAGCTACTTTTTTTCCAGGATAAACTTGCCGTTGATTTCTTTTGTTTTTCACCCTTAAAGATACTTTCTTTAATGTGCCTACCTGTAATACAACATCACTGGCTTCTCCATTGATTGTTGTTGACTCATTTTTATAATAAGTCGCCACTTTATAATAATAGTTTCGACCACCTATTATTGAAGAATCAGAATAACTAAGAGCTTCTGTTGTATTCAACAACTCATATTTACCTTTTTTTTCTTTTTTGCTCGATACACCTTATATCCTGATGCATTGATTACTTTCTTCCAGCGAATTATCGTAGTTCCATTGGTGGATTTTGCTGTAATACTTGGCTTTTCAATCGAAATCTGCATACCACATTTCGTACATTTACCAGCTTTCCACTGATGTGCTGCCTTTTTTACGGCAACAGTGTTACAACAGCTATATCTCTGTTCATGTGTTGTTGGTGTTATGATTCATTTTACCTTTTCCACATGATTGGCAGAATCCAATTTCCCATATTCCATTTTGCAAATATCACAAATCGCTTTTGCTTTACAAGTTGCTTTCCCTCCGGTATGGTGATCATTGATGGTTACTGTAATCTCTGTAACATTATCATAATCGTCAGTAGCGGTTATAACCTGTTTACCGCTTCCTGAAAGTACATATTGATTATTTTCATCTAATTCAATGCTGTTTCCATTCACTTTTACATCTCTTAAATGCTCGTCGATTACAGTGATCGTTCGAGTAAGACAGTACGTCTTTCCATCTTCAACTCCACTAATTTCTGGTGCAGTCATATCTTTTTAATATTTTTATATTCTAATGTTGTCGTGGCTGACTTTCCAAACTTATCCGTTAAGCGAATCGTATAAGTTCCATTCTGCGTAATAACATAAGGAAAACCGTTTCCTGCTTTCTCTATCTTAGTATAATCCTCATCGCCTCTCTTAATCTCACAACTTGCCGCTTCGTTATTTTCATTTGTTTTTTTCATTAAAACGACAATTCGGTTACTCTGTATTTGATGTATCGTATCTGCATTTGCTATATCAATACCAAAGTCTCCCACCCTCATATTTGCACGTAATGGTTACATCTTCTGTTTTAAAGGTTTTAAATGCTCCATCTTCTTTTCGGGTCTTCGTTACTACCGCATAAACTTTCACTTGTTTTTCATCTTTATATTTGCAAAAATATCCTTTAAATCAACTGAAACACTGTTTCCCGTAAGATCCAAGCGAGTATCTTTTTCCATCTTTCACCCTGTAATACTCATACTTGTAGCTAATGCTATGCTGTTTTTCATAATCTCTATAACCAAATGGAAGAATAATAAAGGGATCCCTTAACACTCCACCGTCAAGTTCTTTTGTTGTTGTAAGAAGCTGTACTTTACTATCCGTAAGATTGGTAATCATTCCTTCATTACTGTAGCTGTCAAAATCTCCTCGTTTCACATAAAGATTATAGTAAAAATTCTTTACTTCCGGATAGGATGCTTCGATTGTAATTTCATAGGTTGCATCTTTATTTACAGTGTCAAAATAATAGGAATCTGAAATGGCCCTCGTTCATTTTCTTTTTCCACACCGTCCATTCTTGTAACTTTCAACTCCGTACCATTCTCTTTTACAGATGTAACTTTATAATACTTTCCACTATCGTATACGCTAGGAAATTTTCTCGTATTCTCTTGGAAGTACTTCTTCTGCTTTTCCTACGAAAAATTCTGCATTGTCAAAGCCATTCATCTTGGCATTTAATTTTGCATCGTCGATGGCTTCTTTGACGATTTCTACTCCGTAGACTTTCTTTGCTCTCTGAGCTAGGAATAATGAGATTGTTCCGATTCCGCAGTAAAGATCCCATACCGTTTCTTCGCCTTTTAAGTCTGCATATTCCATTGCTTTTTCATATAATGCACTTTTGTCTGTGTTGGATTAACCTGGAAAAAGGATAATGGTCCGATCTGATATTTTACATTGCCAATATAATCATAAATGTATGGTTTACCATATACTTCTTCAATCTTGCTTCCCAAGATCCTGTTTGTCTTTTCTTTGTTGATATTGACGCAGATACTTGTCATTCCTTCGACTTCTGTTAAGGAATCTACGAGCATTTCTAAGTTTCTCAGATTCTTTTTTGCTCCCATTCACAACAAGACAGACCATGATCTCACCTGTTTTGAATCCGACTCTTGTTACAATGTGGCGGACCAATCCTTTATGGGTCTTTTCGTCATAAGCTGTAATATTGTTTTTCTTCATATAGTCCAAGACTTTTAATAAAATCTGTTCGTTCACTGGATGTTGGATCATACAGTGTGTGCAATCAATAATATGATGCGTCCTTCCTGCATAAAATCCTGTGATAAGATTCCCTTCTTTGTCATATCCGACTGGAAACTGAGCTTTGTTTCGATAGTAAAATGGTTCTTCCATCCCAAGGATCGGTTCCATTTTTTCTTCAATATTTTCTAAGCCTCCAATTCTTTCTAAACAGTTTTTCACTTTATTAAATTTATATTCTAACTGCTTTTCATAAGCTAAATGCTGTAATGTACATCCTCCGCACTGTCTTGCTTTGGAACAGCGTGGGCTGACTCTGTCTTTGGATGCTTCTAAGACTTCTTCCACTCTTGCGAAGCCGTAATTTTTCTTTGTTTTGATGATCTTTGCTCGAACTTTGTCTCCGATGACCGCATCTTTTTAAAAAGAGGGCATAACCATCTATATGGCCGATGCCCTCTCCTTCGTTTCCAATGTCATCGATATAGAGTTCTACGATCTGATTTTTTTAAATTCCATACGCACCTCTGTATCTTTTTCTTGGTTAAACTGTTGTATTGATCCTATTTTATTATAATTCTTTTAGATAGAGGTTTACGGATTCTTGTATCTAATAAACGCTGGAATCCTGACCATTCCTGATCTTCTTTTGTTTCTCCATGATTTCTGCAAATGTTTCCATCTTCGCGTCTAAATTATCTGCCTGACTTAGTGCAATTGCTTCTAATAATGCAGGTTTCTTTGGAGAACCAAATTCTAATTCTCCGTGATGTGCCAACATACAGTGTTTTACTTCATTTGCAAGTTTTGGTGGGAAACCTGGAATCTCATGGATCAGGCGGTCTAATTTGATCGCTCCCATCACAATGTGTCCAACTAACTGACCTTCATCTGTATAGTCATTCTCTGGGAAACTTGATAATTCTTCGACTTTCCCCATATCATGCCATAATGCACATTACGATCAAGTCTCTGTTTAACTGTGGATACAGATTTGCATAGCTTTCACAGATCTTTGCTACGGATAAACTGTGCTCTAAACAGTCCTCCGATATATCCATGATGTACGCTTTTTGCTGCTGAATGTACTTTGAATTCTCTTGCAAAATTTTTGTCCTCTATAAAGATCTTCTCTGCTAACTGTTTTAAATACTGGTTCTTTGTCTTGCTGATCATTGCAAGAAGCTCTTTAAACATCCCATCAATATCTTTCTTCGTACTTGGCATATAATCTGCCATGTCAAATTCACCTTCCTGAGCTTTTACGAATCTGTTGGATGTTTAACTGGTTAGAACCCTGGTAACTTGTTACCTGTCCTCTGACTAAAATGTAGTCCATCGCCTCGAAATGTCCGATCGCATTGGTAAGTTCCCATACCTTTCCGTCGATCATTCCTGTTTTATCTTGTAGTGTCAGGGAATAATATGATTTTCCAAATTTGGATGTTCCCTGGTGATTTTGTTTTGCATAAATAAATCTCGGAAACCTGATCTCCTTCGTGCAAATCACTAATATATCTCATTGCTTTGTGCCTTTCTAAATTCGTTCTTCGCCAGCCAACTCTCCTGGCGATTTTTAAATCCTCTATTTTTTTTACCTATGTTATTATGCCACAGTTTAGTTGTAAAATCTAGTGAAATTTACTTATTATAAATATCATGATTTCAAAAGGCACAAAACTGTTTATGAATTTACATTTTTCCGCATTCAAATATGCCTGCTTATAGAAAAATTCCTGTGAATTTAGTGGTGTATCCTGATTTTTAGGAATTTTATAATTTCCATTGTGATCTTCTTCTCTTGCTTTTACATTATCACTTAACATTGTAATAAACATCTCGATCAGCTGCATTTTAATATCTGTATTGTAGATCGGTACGGCTACCTCGACTCTTCTTAATGTATTTCTTGTCATAAAATCTGCTGACGCTATATAAACTTTTCTCTGCCCTTCGTTCCAAAAAAATATAGATTCTTGAATGTTCTAAGTATCTTCCAACAATACTTCTTACTTGAATATTATCTGTTTCACCCTTTACTCCCGGAATCAGACAACAGATTCCTCGAATGACCATGTCAATCTTCACACCTGCTTTGGATGCTTTGATCAATTTCTCCATGATCTTTTGTCTGTTAAAGAGTTCATTTTTAATCCAATATAAGCTGGTTCTCCAGCTTTTGCATGTTCAATTTCCCGATCGATCATATGGATCACTTTATTCTGTAGACAGTGTGGAGCTACTAGCAGATGATCCGTTTCTTCCACAGTCTCTCCCATAGATAATGCCTGAAAAACTTCCTGCAGCCTTCCAACGCAATATCTACATTTGCTGTCATTAAAGAAAGATCTGTATAAAGTCTGCTTGTCTTTTTCATTGTAGTTGCCTGTTCCGATCTGTGTGATATAAGATACTTTTCCTTTTTTTCTTTCTTGTGATCAGACATAATTTAGAGTGTATTTTATAACCATCTAATCCATAGATCACGCGGCATCCTGCATCTTCTAACTGTCTGGACCATTCAATATTATTTTCCTCATCAAATCTAGCCTTTAATTCTACAAGGATCGTGACATCTTTTTCCATTTTCTGCTGCCTCGATCAAAGATGCAATGATCTTACTCTGCTTTGCGACACGATATAATGTCATTTTGATTGAAACAACATCTTTATCTTCTGCCGCTTCCTGAAGCATTTTTAGAAATGGCCGCATACTTTCATATGGATAAGAGAGTAACTTATCTTCTTTTTTCAATCTGATCCATAATTGGCATTTCTTCGTTAAACTGTGGTGATCTTTGAGGAACTCTTTTTCAAAAAAACAATTCTGTCTCTTTTCTTAAAATATCCTGAATCTTAAATACAAAAGACAGATCTAACGGTGTCTGTGTATAGAATACATATTTTCTTTCAAGTTCCAGATACTCACATAAAAGATCAATGATCTCTCCATCCATCTCTCTTGATAATTCCATTCGGACTGGTGCTAATTTCTTTCTTTTCTTGATCAGTTCTACCATGAAATCGCGATAATCAAGATCTTCATCATACATAGAATCTGCATCAATATCTGCATTTCTTGTAATTCGGATCAATGTTTTTGCTTTGACATGGTATCCTTTGAAGATCCTTGGCACATAGTGAAGAATCATTTCTTCTGATAACATATAAGCATCTTTTCCAGAAATATTGATCAGTCTGTCAAACGTTTCATTTCCACATGGGATAATTCCTAATTTTTCTTTTCCATTTTTAGTTTCTAACACAGCAACTGCGTAGATTTCTTTATTCTTTAAAAAGGAAATGGCTGTCTCTTCCTATGATCGTAGGAGAGATCAATGGCGCGATTTCTGTTTTTTGAAAATAAGCTCTTAAATATTCGCTTTCTTTTTAGATATTTTTTGAAAATTTACCAGATGGATGTTGTGTTCTTTCAGAGAATCCATCATCTCCTCATATACGCTGTCTTTTCTTCTATTTAATTTCTGTACCTGTGGAATGATCGCATCAATCTGTTCCTGTGGTGTCATCTTTGTCTTATTTTCTTTCATGTTCTTATCAAGTAACATCTGATCGATCAAAGATCCAACTCTTACCATAAAGAATTCATCTAAGTTGCTCTGGTAAATGGATGCAAATGTCAATCGTTCACATAGTGGTACTTCTCTATTCTCAGCCTCTTCTAATACGCGTTCGTTAAACTTAAGCCAGGACAGTTCCCGGTTCATAAAAAATCTTCTGCTGTGTTTTCATCTTTTCCTCCAAATCTCTATACGATGTAATTTCTATTGTACTGGTCAAATGTAAAATCATACTGCTTTTTTATGTTAAGTTATCGTAAATTAACGTCTGGAATTGCCATTTTCCCTATGTTTACAGTCCAAACAATCTGTGTTAAACTCTTTAGTGAGTTGCAATAATTTAATGTAAATGAGGAATTTTTCATGAATCAAAAAGTATTACAAACACTTGAATTTGATAAGATTATAAATATTTTAACAGGATACGCAACAACCGAACTAGGTAAGTTGATGTGTGCCAATTTAAAACCAATGACTGAAGAAGCTGATATCTTAAACGCTCAGGATCAGACACAGGATGCATTGACACGTATCTATAAACGTGGAAATGTGTCTTTTTTGGAGTAAGTGATCTTTCCCTTCTCTTGCCCGTTTGAAGATGAGAGGTACACTTGGAACTGGGGAACTTCTTGATATCGCTCGTGTTCTGGAATCTGTAAAGAATGCCGTTTCTTACGGAGTCCGCATGGAAGACGATCTTGAAGCAGATTCTCTCGACGAGCTTTTTTGAAAGCCTTGTTCCTTTAGATGATCTTCTGCACGAGATCCGCCGCTGTATTATTTCTGAAGAAGAGATCAGTGATGATGCCTCTTCTACTTTAAAAACATATCCGTCGTGCAATGAAACAGACAAACCAGAAGATTCATACACAGTTAACTACGCTGGTAAGCTCTGCATCCAATCAGGATAAATTACAGGATGCGATCGTTACAATGCGAAATGGGCGTTACTGCATACCAGTCAAAGCAAGAGTACAGAAGTTCTTTCCAAGGAATGATCCATGATCAGTCTGCTTCTGAAATACATTATTTATCGAACCGATGTCTGTTGTAACATTAAATAATGAATTAAAAGAATTAGAAGGAAAAGAACAGTCTGAAATTGAACATATCCTTTCTATGCTAAGTGAACAGGCTTCTTATGTTGTTGACGATCTTGCACATAACCAGAAGACCCTTGTATTATTAGACTTCATTTTTGCAAAGGCAAAATATGCGAAGGATATTGATGCATCCAAACCTATTTTCCGTGAAGATGGAATTATCAATATCAAACAGGGATGTCATCCTTTACTAGACCGCAAAAAAAAAGTCGTTCCGATCAACGTATCTCTCGGCAAAGATTTCTCCATGCTGATCGTGACCGGACCAAATACAGGTGGTAAAACTGTATCTTTAAAAACCGTTGGATTATTATCTTTGATGGGACAGGCAGGCCTTCATATTCCTGCATTCCAGGGATCTTCTCTTGGAATTTTTCGTGAAATTTTTGCAGATATCGGCGATGAGCAGAGTATTGAGCAAAACTTAAGTACCTTCTCTTCTCATATGACAAATATTGTATCGATCGTTCAGCAAGCTCATCGAGATTCTTTAGTATTACTCGATGAATTATGTGGTGGTACTGATCCAATCGAAGGTGCCGCACTTGCGATCTCTATTTTAAGTGATCTGCACGGACGTGGAATTAAAACAATGGCGACAACCCATTACAGTGAACTTAAAATGTTCGCACTTTCCACCGATGATATCGAAAATGCTTCCTGCGAATTTGATGTGGAAACTCTTTCTCCAACCTACCGTCTGATGATCGGTATTCCTGGGAAAGAGTAATGCGTTTGCAATTTCTAGAAAATTAGATTAGATGAACATATCATTGAAGGAGCGGCAGATCAGATTGATGAATCTGTCAAAGATTTTTGAAACGATCTTAGCTGACCTTGAAAAGAGTAAACAGACAATTGAAAAGAACAAGAAGAGATTCTTGAATACCGCAAGGAAATTGAAACACTTCGTAAGAGTCTCAAATCCCGTCAGGACAATATAACAAAGAAAAACGTGATAAGATGCTTCGCGACGCTCGTGAAGAAGCTCACAATATCATCTCTGAGGCGAAAGAAATTGCAGATTCTACGATCCGTGAATATAACAAATTAAAGAAACAAAATAAGAATCCAAATGCTAATAAGAAAATGGAACATATGCGAAGCGATCTTCGTGGCCGCATGACAAAACTAGAAGGCCAGATGGCTTATAAATCCAAGAAAAAGAACAAAGAAACGTCACGAAGGCGAATGATTTCCATGTTGGTGATGAAGTTTATGTAACAAGTCTTTCCCTTGCCGAACTGTCTCCACCCTTCCAAATGCCAAAAGGGGATTTATATGTTCAGATGGGTATGATGCGTTCTCTTGTTAATATCAAAGATCTTGAGATCACAAAGACTGCAAAAGATGTCAAACGCGAAAACCAAAGAAATGAAAGCCGCAACCGTGGACGTACTGCGATCAACAAATCCGCTTCCATCCGTCCTGAAATTAATGTAATGGGTATGACAGTTGATGAAGCGATCGCACAGCTTGATAAAGTATATTGATGATGCCTGTCTTGCTAACTTGGCACAGATCACTGTTGTTCATGGAAAAGGTACTGGTGCACTGCGTAAGGGATTGCATAATTACTTTAAGCAGTTGAAGAAACAAAACGTATCTCCGGTTACCGTGATGGTGAATATGGTGAAGGAGATCTTGGTGTAACTGTTGTTATACTGTAAAAAGATATAAAGAAGGAGATTTTATGACTTATTATGATATTTTATTTAGTTTCTTTATCTATGGTTTTCTTGGTTGGTGTACCGAAGTTGCATATGCTGCTTTTTAAACAACATTCTTTTGTAAACCGTGGATTCTTAAATGGTCCGATCTGTCCGATCTATGGGATTGGCGTGACCGTTGTCGTTGCTTTCTTCAGCCTTACGTCGGAAACTTGATCTTGCTTTATATTACCTCCACCATTCTCGTTACTTTTCTTGAATGGCTAACGGGTTTTCTTCTTGAAAAGATGTTTCATCACAGATGGTGGGATTATTCTGAAATGCCATTGAATATCGGCGGCTATGTATGTCCTTTATTTTCTGCGATCTGGGGCGTCGCTTGTGTGTATTGATCGTGAAACTTATCTATCCTTTTACGGATAAACTAGTTTCATTTTTTCCCGATATGGTTTGGAAAATTTTTGCTTGTTTTATTAAGCATTGCTCTTATAGTTGATATTTGCATCACAGTTCAGGGTATTTTAAAATTCAACAAACGTCTTGCCCTTATGGAGGATATTGCAAAAAGAACTTTGCGTAATATTTCTGATCAGATCGGTGAAAATATCTACGATAGTATGATGGATGGTCTGGAGGCTCAAGACCGATTAAAAGCTCGTGCAGATGTTATTCGAGAGAAAGTTGATGAAGCCAAACAGGAAAATGCAGATGAACTCAAAGCTCGTATGGATTCTTTTAAAACAGCGAGCTGAGGAACTTCGTAGCAAATACGAAAAGATGGCAAAAACTTCCTACATTTACATCACGCCGTATTTTACGTGCATTCCCTAAGATGATGCCTCGTGAACATGTAAGAGAATTTGGACAGTTACGACGCATCCTGAAGAAAAAAAGAGATGAATTGAAAAAGTCATGATAAATTTTATCAACGTCCGTCGTCTTCTTTAATTTTTCCAAAATCTCATCTTCTGTCACTGCTTCTGTGATCTGTCCAAGAATCTCTAAATGTTCATCTCCAACTCCAGCGATTCCGATGACAAGCTGGGCTGTTCCGCCATTAAATTCTACTCCTTCTGGATACTGCATCACAATAATTCCGCTTCTTTTTACGTCTCTTTTTGCATCTTCTGTTCCGTGTGGAATTGCAAGTCCTAATCCCATGTATACAGATGCTTCTTCATTTCTTCGGATCATTGCTGGAATATAATCATCATCTACATATCCAAGATCT
>VOFC01005599.1_pt1 | contig 17696 bp, 34 predicted proteins | sample 5384161 | NCBI WGS metagenome assembly VOFC01 (sample SAMN12384722, study PRJNA508395) | human gut metagenome | isolation source: healthy gut B | host: Homo sapiens
AGGAATCGTCAGAGAATTTTTCATCAGAAGATTTTGAAAAAAAACGAACAATACGAAGAATATGAACAAAGGATAAGTCAGGAAGGATTGCTATGATCATTGTAATCGCTGTTTTAACGTTTCCAATCTGGATCACTGTGGGCAACATTATTTGGACTGATCGTGGCAGCTTTTGGCGTGTTGTTCGGATGTGCAGCGGAGGCATTGCCGCAACAGTGGGACTTCTGATATCAGGAGTGGCATTAATTGGCATGGGAATCGGCGGATGTATCTCCGGCAGTATTGCAGCGGGAATCTTTGTGACGGGAGCCGGATTTTTTTCGTAATGGCAATCGGAATCCTTTATGATCTGTGTTGTATGGATTTGTGGCAGGGGCAAGTTCCGGCATGTTGCCGTTGGATCGTCAATCTTTGTAGAAAACCATGGCAAAGAAGAAAGGAGCGTATGTCATGAAAAAAATTTGTGAAAGGCTGTCTGATCTTTAGCAGCCGTATGTGCGGTACTTGGCGGTGTGGCATGCGTAACCGGACTGGTATTAGGCCGGAACGGGAGAATTGCAACAGGCATTTCGTGAGAGTGGATTAAAAAGACTGGATTTGGGAAATCGGTTCGGATAGTTCAGAGGAATCTTTTGACTGGGAAACGGAAAGTGACGTGTCAAAGACGCTGGATAGTTTTTCAAGTGAAGAGATCGATTCTTTAGAAATTGAATTAAAATATGGAACATTAGATATAGAAGAAAGTGATACGGATGAAGTCACGGTAAAAGTAGAAAAAGATCGGGGAAAGATGCAAGGCTACGGTCAATGACAGGGTATTAAAGATAGAGGATACGCGAGAAAAAGGGATCAAAGGACATAATTACCATGTGCTGTTACTGATTCCAAAAGGAATGGAGTTCGACCAAATAAAAATTGATAATGATGCAGGAACGGTGGATGCACATGACACTACTTTAAAAGCGCAAAATATCAATTTCAAGGTTTCTGCCGGAGAGATTATGGCGGAGCGTTTAGAGACAGAAAAGTTAAAGCTGCGGGTAGGTGCCGGAAATGCAGATATCGATGAGTTGAAAACAAGTAACGCAGACCTGACCTGTGGAGTCGGAAATATTGATGTAAAACTCACAGGCACTGAAAAAGATTACAATTATCAGGTAAGCTGTGGAGTAGGAAATATTTCGATCAATGACCAGGATTTTTTTCTTCACTGGGCAAGGATAAAACACGTGGATCACGGTGCTAAAAAAAAAAGAGATACGCTTAGATTGTGGAGTAGGAAATATTACATTGGTTACAGAGAAGGAGGAAATTTGAGATGGAAACAAAGAAATTGTATCGTTCTAAAAAAAGACAGAGTTTTTGCAGGGTATGTGGAGGAATCGGTGAATACCTTGGCGTGGACCGACCGTGATCCGGACTTCTGGCGGTAATCTTAGGATTTACGGGAAGCGGTGTGCTGGCTTATATTGTGGCAGCTATTTTGATACCGGAAAATCCGGTGTATTAAGGAAGTACCGAAAGACCCTGATATGCAGTCTGTGTATCAGGGCTTTTTGCGTTAAAAATTTCATAAAAGTATTGAAACTTTTTGCTATGTAGGGGAATCTAATGATTAGAAAAGAAAAAAAGGAGGTACAGGCAGGTAATGTTTTTTCAAAGAAAAGACGTAAAGGAACAAAAGATAGAAGAACTTTTGTTAGAAAACTATAACAGATATTACCGATTGGCATACAGTTATGTACACAATGAAGCGGATGCAGCAGATATTGTACAGAATGGAGCCTATAAGGCAATACGAAATAGTGATTCGTTGAAAAATGTGGAATATGCACAAACGTGGATCTATCGGATTATGCTGAATGAGATTTTTCAATGTGCCAAAAAGAAACAGATGGTTTCATTAGACGAACTGCCGACAGAACAGGGACAGGAAGATCACTATGAAAATATTGATCTGAAAAAGAGCATTAGATCAGATGAACCCGCAGGATAAGGCAGTGATCGAATTAAGGTATTTTGAGGATATGAAGATAGAAGATATTGCAAAGGTGTTAGATGAAAATGTCAATACCGTAAAAAGCAGACTTTACCGGGGACTGAAAAAACTTCGGTTAGAACTGACAGATGCGTGGCAGTGGGAATAGAAAGGAGATATTGTTATGGAAGAAAAAAAAGAAGAACAATGCAGAAACATTAGAACAGGTAAAAAAAGAGTATCAAAAGTCGTGTATGACACAAGAACAGGTGGAACAGATGAAAAAAAGGATAGAAGAAGCAAAAAGCAGAAAACAAAAGAAGGCCGTCAATTCCTATATGGGAAGAAAAATAGCAGCCGCTGCAGCAGTGGTTGTCGCAGCGTTTATCGTTTTGCCAAATACATCTGAGAATGTGGCACATGCAATGAATCAGATTCCTGTGTTAGGAGGTCTGGTAGAAGCAGTTACTTTTCGGGATTACAAATATGATAACGGAAAGCATACCGCGGATATTGAAACTCCAAAACTGTCTGTGAAAAAGAGTAAGACAGATCGGGAGGATTCAAAAACACAGCAGAATCTAAAAGAGACTACGAAGGAAGTAAATGCAGAAATTCAAAAACTTACCGATCGGATCGTAACGGAGTTTGAAAGTGGTCTGAAAGATAAAGAAGGGTATCAGGAGATGCAGGTAAAGCATGAGGTACTCAGCACCACAAAAGATTATTTTACATTGAAACTGATCTGTTATCAGGCAGCCGGAAGTGGTGCGGAAACCGATTATTATTATACGATCGATTTAAAAACAGGAAAACGGCTGGCACTGGCAGATCTGTTTGTAGAAGGTGCCGATTATATTACTCCGATCAGTGAAAATATTAAACAGCAGATGAGAGAACAGATGAAAAAAGATGAGAATGTTATATACTGGTTAGATGATCCAGAGGTGTCGGAATGGAACTTTGAAAAGATTACGGACCAGACATCATTTTATCTGAACCAGGATGGAAAAACTTGTCATTTGCTTTAATGAAGGTGATGTGGGACCGATGTCCATGGGATGTGTACAATTTGTAATTTCAAATAAAGTCATTGCAGATATAAGAAAATAAATTATCATTTAATAAAAATACCCTTTACCGGTCAGAAACCGGCGAAGGGTATTTTTTAAAATAAAGCGTTACACGCTTTGGTATTTCATCTTTTAAGCACAGATCCATTCTCTTGCATCTTCAATCTTCATAAGTACCGGAAGCAGTACCAGACTGATGACGATTCCGGTAACACCCTGTAAAATGTTGAAAGGAATACCGGAGGCACTAGAAGCAATACCGGCAGCAAGTGTTGCGGAGTTAAAATGTCCACTGGCGAGAGCAGCAAGTCCTGCTTCATAAACAAAGTAGCCAAATACCATAACGGCTTCACCGATGATACCACCCAAAATGATGCTTAAATATTTTGCACCATTTCCGTTAAAACGATGCTGCATGCGGTGGAATAAGAAGCCTGCAACAAAAGCGGTAAGCGCTTTGATGATCAGTGTGGCAGGTGCCCAGGAAGCATATCCTGAAAAAATATCTGCAAACATAGAACCGATGCCGGCGGAAAGTGCACCGCCTAAAGGTCCAAGAACGATACCACATAAGAGGACGAGACCGTCTCCTAAATGAATATAGCCTAAGGTAGGTGTTGGGATTTTAATGATCATGGTGGCAATGCAGGTCAGAGCAGCCATTAATGCACCAATCACAAAGTTTTTTTGTGTTTTTCATATCAATTCTCCTTTTCTTTGTCTGTTGTTACTGCACATTATAGAGAGAAGATGGCTGTTGTAAAACATCCAGTTTTAAAATAATTACACAAGCCAGTTTAGATGGAAGAGGTCAACGTTATCGGTAAAATAAAGTTCTTTTTTAACCGATCTTTCGTAAATTATAAAAAAATGGAATTTTTTTTATATGAATAATGAAAAATTAGAAAACCAGTTAAATCTTGCCTTGGAGGCAACCCGGCGGGAAAGAGAAAAAGTCGGAAGAATTGGAAGTCGGATATGAGAAAAGTACCAATACATGGGAGCTGATTGTCAAATATAGTGGGAATATCAGTCCTCTGGAAGATGTAGAGCGTGGAATTGTGATTGAACAGTTGAGTAATGAATATGCGATTGTCCGCATACCGGAGAATCTGATTGCGGAGTTTGTGGCAAACCCGGAAATTGAATTTGTGGAAAAGCCTAAAAACCTGTATTTTCACTGGTGCAGGGAATCCGTCAATCCTGTGTTCTTCCGGTGCGCAGAAGTCCCTATTTTTTAGAGGGAAAAGATGTTATTACGGCAATTATTGATTCGGGAATTGACTATTTTCATCCTGATTTCAGAAATGAAGATGGCAGTACCAGAATTCTTGCATTATGGGACCAGACATTACAGCCGGGAGAGGGTGAAAAACCGCCATATGAATTTCGCCGGGGGTAGAGTTTTCAAGGGAGGAAATTAACCGTGCATTGGAGGCTGGAAGTGAGGCGGCGGGGCTTCAGATTGTGCCAAGCCGTGATGCGAGCGGACATGGCACCCATGTGGCAGGCATTGCGGCAGGAAATGGCAGGGCATCCGCAGGGCGATATACCGGTGTGGCACCGAAAAGCGAGCTGTTAGTGGTAAAGCTGGGATATCCGGGAGAAAATGCATTCCCAAGAACCACAGAACTGATGACGGCGTTGGATTATGTCATACAAAAAGCCATAGAGTATCGCAAACCGGCAGCTGTGAATATCAGCATTGGTAACACTTATGGCGGTCACAGTGGGAGGTCTTTGTTAGAGACTTATATAGATGATATTTCTAATTACGGAAGAAATGTAATCTGCGTTGGCAGTGGAAATGAGGGGCAGCCAGAGGACACGCACAGGGAACATTGAGAGAGGGATTTTCAGAAGAAATTCAGTTAGCCGTAGCACCTTATGAGGCGACGTTAAGCGTTCAGATATGGAAAAATTATGCCGATGATTTTGATATCAGCATTATCGCACCTTCCGGTAAAAAGCCGGACCGCTTCAGCAGATTTTAGGTGCACAGCGTTTTACACTGGACGGAACAGAGATTTTACTTTACTATGGGGAACCGAGTCCTTACAGTCCGTATCAGGAAATTTATATTTCATTTCTGCCAATCGGAGATTATGTTGACAGCGGTGTCTGGAGGTTTGAACTGATTCCGCATAGAATTGTACAGGAAATTACAATCTGTGGCTGCCAAGTCAGGCTGTGTTAAGTGCGGGAACCGGTTTTTTATATCCGTCGGAAGAGATTACTCTGACCATTCCATCTACGGCATCCAGAGTCATTACCGTAGGTGCTTATGATGCCTATTCGATGCAGCTTGCAGATTTTTCCGGGCGGGGGCTATACCAGGGCAACCAATCAAATCAAACCGGATCTCGCAGCACCGGGTGTCAATATTATCTCCTGTGCACCGGGTGGAGGCTATGTGGCAGCATCGGGAACTTCCATGGCAACGCCGTTTGTAACCGGAGGAGCGGCACTGCTGATGCAGTGGGGGATTATAGATGGCAATGATCCTTTTTTTTTTGTATGGAGAAAAATTAAAGGCATACTTAATAAAAGGAGCAAGGCATATTGAAGCGGTGACGGGTATCGAATCCGGAGATTGGGTGGGGGACGTTGTGTGTGGCGGAGAGCTTGCCGAGATGAAGAAAAAAGAACTCCCTTTTCTCTCCTTGACCTCCCCACAAGAGATGATAAGATAACGCCATTATTAAATAACGGTGTTATTTTTGCAATGAAAAAAAAGAACTATTGCATAAATCAAAGAGTATATGTAAAATCTTTCTGAAAGAGCAAAATGAGGTGCACCATGAAACCAACAAACGAAAAGCTGGCAGCAGACATTCTGTCGGCAGGGAAAAAAGAATTTTTAGAAAAAGGATTCCAGGGGAGCGTCCATGCGTAGTATCGCATCATCGCTTGCGGTGACGACCGGAGCAATTTATCGCTACTACACAGACAAAGAAGCCATCTTTGAGGCGTTAGTGGAAGAACCGGCGAAGGAATTAGCAAACCGTTACAGAGAAAGTCAGCAGAAATTTGCAGAATTATCTTTAAAAGAGCAGTTAGAAGGATTGCCGGATGTGGCAGATCACGAGTATGTATGGATGGTAGATTATGTCTATGACCATTTTGATGCATTTAAGCTGATCGCCTGCTGTTCGACAGGTACTAAATATGAATATTATTTAGAGACACTGATAGAGATAGAAGTCAACGCAAGTCATCTGTTGATGGAAAAAATGCAGCAGCAGGGATTAAATGTCCTTCCACTGGATGATGACATGGTACATATTCTGGCAAGTTCGCTTTTTAACGGAATGTTTGAGACTGTACGCCATGATACGCCAAAGGAAAAAGCAGTAGCCTATGTGGATACGCTGCGTATCTTTTATTCAGCCGGATGGTTTAAGATACTAGGGATTTAATGAGAAATGTCACAGGCATTTCTCTTGTTTTTTGACCATAGGTTAGTTGATTCTAACAAAAATTAGTGCAAGAGGAGATGCAATCATGGAACAGGAAAAGAAACGTTCGCCATATCAGTTGTTATGGGAATGGGCAGGAGCATATCACGGTTCATTTTATGCCGCAGTCATCTTTGCGGTGTTAGGAGTGGCGTGCAGTATGATACCGTATTTTTTGTGCGGCGGGTATCATCAGACTTTTTGTTAGAAGGATGTAAGGAAATAAATGAATTGCTGCCGTATTTTGGCGGAATGTTAGGTGGCTATGCAGGTAAGGTGATCTTCTCCTGTGTATCCACAGGAATTTCACATAAGGCAACGTATGCCACACTGCAGGATTTAAGAAAAAAACTGATCGCAGGTTTCTGGGATGTCACTGGAGGAAGCATTACATTAGGCGGAACGGATATCCGAAAGATACCATTTGAGCAGTTAAACGGACAGATCGCCTATGTATCACAGGAAAATTATCTGTTTGACCGTTCCGTCCGTGAAAATATCCGCATGGGTAATCCGAATGCAACGGATAAAAAAGTAGAAGAAGCAGAAAGACAGTCCGGCTGCGACAGTTTTATCCGTGCCTTAGAAAACGGTTATGATACGGTAGCAGGAGGTGGCGGCGGTCATCTTTCCGGAGGAGAAAAGCAGAGGATTTCCATTGCAAGAGCATTGTTAAAAGATGCACCGATCGTCATATTAGACGAGGCAACCGCCAGCGTAGACCCGGAAAATGAGAAAGAACTGCAGGAAGCCATTGATGCACTGACACAGAATAAGACCATTATCATGATCGCACACCGTTTAAAAACCGTGCGTCATGCCAACCAGATACTGGTATTGGACAATGGCCATATCGTGCAGCAGGGAACGCATGAAGAACTTGCAGGAGAACCGGGACTGTACTATGACTTCTTAAATGCAAGAAAAGAAGCAGTGGGCTGGAAAGTAAGCCGATAAAGTATTGAAGCAATATATATTTCAACATAAAAATATAGCCGGCACCTGAAGTATCTGACAGGTGCCGTTCTGTAACTACTAAAAAAGTGCAACCAGCTTTCTTATAATGGAGTATTAATGAACCACTAACGAGAAAGTTTCTCAATAGCAAAAAATACTAAAATTTCCGAAAAGAAACGTTATAATAAGGTTAGAAATAACTAACTAGCATAAGAAGGAGATTGTTATGTATTTAGAGTTAAAAATATTCATAAATCCTTTGGCAGCGGTGACAACCGGACAGAGGTGCTCCGTGGGATCAGCTGCGGAGTAGAAAAAAGGAGATATCTGTGTTTTACTTGGACCATCCGGTTCAGGGGAAAATCCACCTTATTGAATATTATAGGAGGAATTGAAACAGCCGATGAGGGCAGCATCATCATTGATGGCGAGACCGTAGAGAACATGAATGACAAGCAGCTTTCTCTGTACAGAAGAAAGCACTTAGGATATGTGTTCCAGTCCTACAATCTGATCCCGAATCTGACGGTAAAAGAAAATATTGAAACGGGTGCGTACTTAAGCAATGATCCACTGCCGTTGGATGATATGTTAAAAACACTCGGACTCTGGGAGCATAAGGACAAAATCCCAAACCAGCTTTCCGGAGGACAGCAGCAGAGAACAGCCATCGGAAGGGCGATCATCAAAAAATCCGGACATACTGCTCTGTGATGAGCCAACCGGAGCTTTGGACTATAAGACCTCGAAAGAGATTTTAAAACTCATTGAGACCGTAAATCAGAAATTTGGAAATACCGTCATCTTAGTCACACATAATGATGCAATCCGCCATATGGCAGATCAGGTCATAAAGCTGCATGACGGACAGATCCGCCACAATGATAAGAATGAGCAGAAGATTCCTGCCGTAGATTTAGACTGGTAAGGAGGGAACTGTATGAAAATCCATTACATAAAAGATATCTGCGGGAGTTAAAGCAGGATGCCGGAAAATATCTGGTACTGTTTTTGTTCCTGACACTGACGATTGGATTTGTATCGGGATTTCAGGTTGCTGACAGCAGTATGACCAAGGCATATGATGAGAGTTTTGAAAAATATAAAATAGAAGACGGACATTTTACACTTGCAGTCAAAGCAGATAAGGAATTAAAGAGCAAATTAAAAAAAGAACATCTGAAACTGAGTGAAATCTTTTTTATAAAGATGTAGAGCGTAAAACGAACATTCCGTGCGTATTTATACCCAAAATGACGATGTCAATAAAATCTGCGTCATGGATGGAAAATTTCCAAAGAATAAAGATGAGATCATCATAGACAGACTTTATGCGGAAAATAATGGGATCGCTATCGGAGACAAGTTTGATGTTGACGGGAAAAAGTTTACGGTCAGCGGTGTGGTTGCTTTTTCGGATTACAGCGCGCTGTTTAAGAACAATACGGATATGATGTTTGATGCTAACAAGTTTACCGTTGCCATGGTAACGAAAAAAGGGCTTTGAGAGGTTTTCTGATGATGAACTGCATTATTGCTATGCATACCGCTGGAATTACCGCGGATATTCGGAGCAGAAAGCATCGGATAAGTCAGACGATGTCAAAGACATTTTAAAGGAGACCGGCTTACTGACCGATTTTGTCAAGGCAAGTGATAATCAGGCGATCACCTTTACCGGTGAGGACATGGGCGGCGATTTGGTCATGATCATTACCCTGCTCTATATCGTGATGGTCGTTTTGGCATTTGTCTTTGCCGTAACGACACGCAGTACGATAGAAAAAAAGCGTCTACCATAGGAACCCTGCGGGCACTCGGCTACACACGGGGTGAACTGATCCGGCATTATCTGACTCTGCCGATCGGGTTACACTGATCTCAGCAGTTATCGGAAACATTTTAGGATATACATGTATGAAAGATGTGGTCGTAGATATTTATTATCACAGCTATTCACTTCCGACTTACGAGACGATCTGGAATACGGAAGCCTTCTGGCTGACAACCGTAGTTCCATGCCTGATCGTATTTGCGATCGTGCTGTTGATCTTAGTTTCCATGATGCATCTGCCACCGTTGCAGTTTTTACGTCACGAGCTGCGGAAAAAAAAAAAAAAAGGCGTGATACGTCTGCCGGAGTTTAAATTTTTTTTACACGTTTCCGGCTGCGTATCGTGTTCCAGAATATTTCAGCATACCTGACCCTGTTTTTAGGTGTGTTCTTTTGCAAGTTTTCTGCTGTTCTTTGGTATGATGATGTCACCTCTGTTACAGAATTTTAAAACAGAAGTCATTAATTCAAAAATTGCAAAATATCAGTACATTTTAAAGGCACCTGTTCAGACAGAGACAAAGGGTGCGGAAAAATATGCAGTGATGTCCTTACAGACAGAGCGGGGCGAAGAGATCACGGTCTATGGTGTGGAAGAGGATTCTACCTATTTGAAGGATGCCAAGATCCCTTCGGAAAAAATAAAGTGCTTCTTTCCGATGGATTTTTTAGAAAAATATGGTCTGAAAGAGGGAGGAAAAGTAACCTTAGAAAAGAAATATGAGGATGATTCCTACACCTTTACCGTCAGTGGTACATATGATTATCCGGCGACCTTGTCGGTATTTATGAGTATGGAGAATTTTAACCGTATCTTCGATTATGATGAGGATTATTTTAACGGATATTTTACGGATAAAAAATAAAGGATATTGACAGCAGCATGGTTGCATCCATTATCACACAGGATGACCTGACCGTCATTGCGGACCAGTTAGAGGATTCCATGGGCGACATGATGTGGCTGATGTGCGCATTTTCCGTATTCCTCTATGTTTTAGTCATCTATCTGTTAGCAAAAATGATCGTGGAGAAAAATGAACAGTCCATTTCCATGATCAAGATCTTTAGGCTACAGCGACAAAGAGGCAGGCAGTCTCTATAACCGTGCGACAGGAGTTGTATTAGTGATATCGTTATTGCTTGTCATTCCAATCTGCCACTTTACAATGATGGTAATTTACTATGTGATGATGCAGCAATTTAACGGCTGGCTGACCTACTATATTGCTCCTTGGATCTATCCTGCAATGATCGCGATCGGCATTGTATGCTATCTGGTCGTATATATGATCCAGATGAAGCGCATACGGAGAATCCCGATGGGACGTGCATTAAAGGATATGGAGTAAGGATAGGGAACAAAAGAAATAAAAGAGAAAGATATAAAAGGATTCGATCAGAATCTTCAGAAGAACAGTACATTTCTAAAAATAGAGAGGTGCTGTTTTTCTATGTGTTTTAGAACATTCGAGTGGATTTTAAAAGAAAATTCGCACCGGCGAAATCCACAATCACAGTTGCGATACATCCTGTCACATGATACAATGAGTGAAAGCTTACAATACAAAAAGTGCAAGCATACAGACTAGTAAAGCAAAGTGAGGAGAGGAAATGACACTTCTTATTAAAAATGGGCATGTCTTAGACCCTGCAACGGAAACAGACGAGGAAATAGATATTTTCATTGAAGATGGAAAAATTGCAAAAAAGAGGAAAAAAATTAAAATGTAAAGCAGAGCGTGTCATAGATGCGGCAGGAAGTTATGTCATGCCGGGATTTATTGATCTGCATGTGCATTTAAAGATCCGGGATACGAAGAAAAAGAAACGATTGCAAGCGGAGTGCGGGCAGCGCAAAGGGCGGTTATACGACGATCTTAGCAATGCCAAACACAAAGCCGGTCGTAGATAATGCGGACGTGGTGTCATATGTGCATAAAAAGCAGAGAGTGAGGGACTGACCAGAGTCTTACAGGTTGGAGCAGTCACAAAAAGGGCAGCAGGGAGAGGAACTTGCGGATATCAAAGGCATGGTTCAGGCAGGCAGCCCGGCGATCAGTGAAGACGGCAAATCGGTCATGCGTACCGATTTATATAGAGAAGCAATGAAGATTGCAGCAGAGTGTAAGATTCCTGTGTTAGCACACTGCGAAGATATTCATTTAGTTCAGGGCGGAGTAGTAAACGCAGATGAGATCACTAAAAACAGGGACTTGCAGGGATCACCAATTCCGTAGAAGATGTGATCATAGCAAGAGATATTATTTTAGCAAAAGAGACAGGGGCAAGACTGCATCTTTGTCACTGTTCCACAAAGGACAGTGTTACCATGGTAAAAGAGGCAAAAGCAGACGGACTTCCTGTGACGGCAGAAGTCTGCCCACACCATTTTACACTGTCTACCGAAGATATGGTACCGTATGATACCAATTATAAAATGAACCCGCCACTTCGTACCAAAGCGGATGTGGAGGCATTAAGACAGGGATTAAAAAGAAGATATCATGGATGTCATTGCAACAGACCATGCTCCTCATACACAACAGGATAAAAACCAGAGCATGCAAAAAGCACCGTTTGGGATCGTGGGCATCGAAACCGTGAAGCGGCGCTGACTTACAGTGAGCTGGTATTAAAGGGATATCTGACACCAATGCAGATGGCGGAAAAGATGAGTTACAATCCGGCAAAAGTCATTGGAAGTAACAGAGGCAGCTTAGAAGTTGGAAAAGATGCGGATATTGTAATTTTTAATCCGAAAAAAACATATCAGATCGATAAAAATAATTTTGCATCCAAAGGAAGAAATACACCATTTGATGGACGTACCGTAACCGGTGAGGTAGAGTATACCATTTGTGGCGGTAAGATGATATATGAAAAAAGAAAATGACAGGAGAAAAAGCATGATCAACAAACTTATCAGTAACATTCAAAAACCAATGCACCAATCGTTGTAGGATTAGATCCGATGTTAAACTATGTGCCGGAACATATACAGAAGAAATCATTTGCAGAATACGGAGAGACCTTAGAAGGAGCAGCAGATGCTATCTGGCAGTACAATAAGGGAATAGTGGACGCAATATATGATATTGTTCCGGCTGTTAAGCCACAGATCGCTATGTATGAGCAGTTTGGTGTAGAAGGACTGAAAGCATTCCAAAAACCGTAGATTACTGTCACGAAAAAAGGTCTGGTCGTGATCGGAGATGTCAAAAGAGGAGATATCGGTTCTACCTCTGCAGCCTATGCAGTCGGACATCTGGGGAAAAGTACAGGTAGGAAATACCATCTGTCAGGCATTTAATGAAGATTTTGCAACCGTCAATCCTTATCTGGGAACAGATGGGATCAAACCGTTTGTAGATATATGTAAGGAAGAAAAAAAGGGATTGTTCATCCTTGTTAAGACATCAAACCCATCCAGTGGGGAATTCCAGGACCGCATCATCGACGGCAGACCACTCTATGAGTGGGTAGGGGAAAAAAGTTGCCGAGTGGGGTGCAGCCCACATGGGAGATTCCTATAGTTACATCGGAGCAGTTGTGGGGGCAACTTATCCGGAAATGGGAAAAAGTCTTAAGGAAAGTAATGCCAAAGAGCTATATTTTAGTACCGGGCTATGGAGCACAGGGAGGAAAAAAGGAGCGATCTGGTACACTTCTTTAACGAGGATGGTTTAGGAGCCATTGTAAATTCTTCCAGAGGTATCATTGCGGCATATAAGCAGGAAAAATATGCAAAATTCGGAGCCGAGCATTTCGCGGAAGCATCCAGAGCAGCCGTGATCGATATGGTGGAAGACATCAGTACAGCTTTGAGAGAGCAAAGTAAGGAGAAGGACATGTCAGAAAAGAGCAGGGAAGAAGCAATCGTGATCCGTCAGGAGGAGATCGCAGACGGAGTATTCAGCATGTGGTTAAAGACGGATGAGATTGCAAAAAATGCAAAAGCAGGACAGTTTATTTCTGTTTATTGTAAGGACGGAAGCAGAATGCTGCCAAGACCGATCAGTATTTGTGAAATAGACAAAAAAGATGGAGCATTGAGGATTGTTTACCGTGTTGTGGGTAAGGGAACAGAAGAGTTTTCGGGTATGAGAGCCGGAATGATCTTAGATATCTTAGGACCGTTAGGAAACGGTTTTCGAAAAAATCCAAAAAAAAGCAATCCTGATAGGAGGCGGGATCGGAATTCCGCCAATGTTAGAATTAGCCAAAGAACTCGAATGTGAAAAACAGATCGTATTGGGATATCGGGATGAGCTTTTTCTTAACAGAGGAATTTGAGAAGGCAGGAGAAATCTATCTTGCAACCGAAGATGGAAGTATGGGAACCAAAGGAACCGTTTTAGATGCGATCCGTGTCAACGAGTTAAAGGCAGATATCATCTATGCCTGTGGACCGACTCCGATGTTAAAAGCAGTGAAGGAATATGCAAAAGAAGCAGGAATCGAATGCTGGATTTCGATGGAAGAACGGATGGCATGCGGAATCGGAGCATGTCTTGCCTGCGTATGCAAGTCCAAACATAAGGACAGCCATACGAATGTGCATAACAAACGTATCTGTAAAGAAGGTCCGGTATTTTTAGCTGAGGAGGTGGAGTTGTAATGAATCTGAAAGTAGATTTAGCAGGAGTTACCTTAAATAATCCGATCATGACAGCCTCAGGCACCTTTGGCTCCGGTGAGGAATATTCAGAATTTGTGGATCTGAACCGGTTAGGAGCAGTAGTGACGAAAGGCGTTGCAAACGTTCCGTGGGAAGGAAATCCAACTCCACGGGTAGCGGAAGTCTATGGCGGAATGCTCAACGCCATCGGATTGCAGAATCCGGGCATTGATCTTTTTTTGTGGAAAGAGATATCCCGTTTTTAACACAGTTTGATACAAAGATCATCGTCAATGTATGCGGAAGAACTACCGAGGATTACTGCGAAGTTGTAGAACGTTTATCCGACCAGCCGGTGGATATGTTAGAAATCAATATCTCCTGCCCGAATGTCAAAGAAGGCGGTATTGCCTTTGGTCAGGACCCAAAAAGCGATAGAGGCAATTACAAAAGAGATCAAAAAAAGCATGCAAAACAGCCGGTCATCATGAAGTTAAGTCCCAATGTGACGGATATCACAGAGATGGCAAAAGCGGCAGAAGCCGGTGGTGCAGATGTGTTGTCCCTGATCAATACATTAACAGGAATGAAGATCAACATTCATAACCGGAAATTTGCACTGGCAAATAAGACCGGAGGCATGTCAGGTCCTGCGGTTCATCCGATCGCAGTACGCATGGTCTATCAGGTGGCACAGGCAGTTAACCTTCCGATCATCGGAATGGGTGGTGTGCATACAGCAGAGGATGCGATCGAAATGATGCTTGCAGGAGCAACCGCGGTTTCTGTGGGAACTGCGAATTTTCAGAATCCACGGGCAACCATGGAAATCTTAGAAGGAATCGAAGCTACATGGCAGAATATGAGATTTCCGATATCCGGGAATTGATCGGAGCAGTATCGGAGTAGAAAATAAAATCAGGCGGGAGCCTTAAAATCATGGAGGTTTAGAACAGAATGGAACAATACAAACAGGAATTTATCGAATTCATGGTAGAGAGTGATGTCTTAAAGTTTGGTGAGTTCACATTAAAGAGCGGAAGAAAATCCCCGTTTTTTATGAATGCAGGAGCTTATGTCACAGGCAGCCAGCTTCGCAGACTCAGGGGGAATACTATGCAAAGGCAATTCATGAGCATTACGGAGATGACTTTGATGTGTTATTCGGTCCGGCATATAAAGGGGATCCCGTTAAGTGTTGCGACAACGATGGCATACAGTGAATTATATGGAAAAGATATCCGCTATTGTTCAAACCGTAAGGAAGTAAAAAAGACCATGGAGATACAGGAATCCTGCTTGGAAGTAAAATTCAGGATGGCGATAAAGTGGTGATCATTGAAGATGTGACAACATCCGGGAAATCCATTGAAGAGACATTTCCGATCATCCGGGCACAGGGAAAGGTAGAGATCGTAGGACTTATGGTATCTTTGAACCGCATGGAGCGGGGCAAGGGTGATAAATCCGCATTAGAAGAGATCAAAGAAACTTATGGATTTGATGCAAATGCCATTGTCAGCATGGCAGATGTGGTAGAACATCTCCATAATCGTCCATGTCAGGGAAAAATTGTCATTGACGATACATTAAAAACAGCAATTGACCAATACTATCAGGAGTATGGTGTAAAATAATTGGAGGAATGATTATGAACGAAAAACATATAAGACAATGAGCCGTAGTGGAGCAGGAGCACTGACTGTTGGGATCATTATGATGGTGGCAGGCTTAGTCTGCGGTATTATTGCAGTGGTAAGCGGGGCACGTTTGTTACATGACAAAAAGAAATTATGTTTTAGATGGATTCTGTTCGGAGGATATCTGTTGCTTTTGAGTTACTTCCTGTTTTTGCGGAAATCATGGAAGAACCAATCTGACCAGAACCTATCATTACAATCTGGTTCCATTTTTGGAAATCAAGCGTTTTATCATCTATCGGAAGAAGCTGGGAATGACAGCAGTAGTAGTAAATCTGCTCGGAAATATCGCGGCGTTTCTTCCGTTTGGCTTTTTTTCTGCCATTCCTTAGTCAGAAAAACAGGAGTTTTGCATATGTGACACTCATCAGCTTTGAGTTCAGTCTTTTGATCGAGTGTATACAGCTGGTGTCTAAGGTGGGCAGTTTCGATGTGGATGATATGATTTTAAATACGCTGGGAGGAAGTCTCGGTTATCTTTGTTTTTGGGTTGCAAGGAAGTGGAAGAAGAGAAGAAATGAGAAAAAGAAGAATAACAGAAGTTATAAATTTACAGAGAAGAAAAAATCCGTTCGCGGCATGATCGCCTGTGTCGGACAGTGATCTCCCTGCTCATATTAGCAGGAATGCTGATACAGGCAGTCACAAGTGCAGGAAACGGTGGTGCATTTTTAGGAAGTGCAGGTGTTGTTGCACTGTTTGTCGGTGTTGCATCTTTTATAGAGGCCGTACAGGCAGTGCAGGAAAAAGACACCTTCCGCTCCATTCCATATACGGCAGTCGGATTGTCGGCGGTTGCGACAGTGCTGTGGTTAGCACTTTACATGTTAGGAATTTTGTTATAAAGGAGAAGACGAAATGGATAACGAACGGCTGAAAAAAGCAGATGGATTTCATTTTAGAGATGGATAAAATGAAATCCATCATGAGACAGACATATCTTGCAAATGGAGAGCGTAAGGAAAATGATGCGGAACATTCCTGGCATCTGGCTTTGATGTGCGGGATCCTTGCGGAATATTCCAATGAGCCGATCGATGTGTTAAAAACAATGAAAATGGTATTGTTACACGATGCCATAGAGATTGATGCCGGTGACACTTATGCATATGATGCGACAGGCAACCAGACAAAAAAAGAGCGGGGAGCAAAAAAGGCGGCAGACCGGATATTTCCGATACTCCCGGAAGATATGGCAAAAGAATACCGGAACCTTTGGGAAGAATTTGAAGAGAGCAAAACCCCGGAGGCAAAATTTGCCCATGTGCTTGACAATGCACAGCCAATGCTTTTAAATGATGCATCCGAAGGAAAATCATGGAGAGAGCACGGCGTGAAAAAATCCCAGATCATGAAAAGGAATGCGAGAACACATGAGGGCTCCGAGGCAATCTGGGAGTATCAGAAGGAAATTATTGAACAGAATATAAAAAAGGCAATATCATAGATGATATGTAAGGAGATATGTAGGAAGATATATGGATCAGGAATTACAAAAAAGAACGATATGAATTAGTGACGGACGCATCCGGGAGATTGCAAAAGAAGAGAGCGTACCTGCCCGCTATCAGGAGTATTTTCAAAAGACAGCATTATTTTTAGAAAAAGTAGATGAAACACTGCAAAAAAGCAGCAGGGACTGTTAGATGCAGAGTCAGAGGAAGAGGCAAAAAAAGAGAAACAAAGAGTTTTATCAGGATATTTTAGAAAAAAATTATGACACCAGTTACGCTAACCCTTCCTATGCAGTGGAAAAGCTGGGAGAGGAATTTGGCGGAGTCTTAAGTTTTTCTATACAGAACTTCGTGCCTGCATTGGCTATGCCTATGAGGGAAGAGCAGAGGACATTACGATTTTCGGCGAGCTGTTTGTAGAGGTCTATGGAATCTTTGCGGCAGCACAGGATGAAGTAGTGGATAAAAGAGAAGTGATGCAGACTATTTACTATTTCTACCATGATTACAGTGAAACAATGGTGGAACGTAATATTTTAGAGATGATAGATCCGTCACTGGACTTTTTTACGGATATCGTGATGTATGCGGATCTGTCCGATACCCGTTATCTCTATCGTT
>VOFC01003688.1_pt1 | contig 17682 bp, 30 predicted proteins | sample 5384161 | NCBI WGS metagenome assembly VOFC01 (sample SAMN12384722, study PRJNA508395) | human gut metagenome | isolation source: healthy gut B | host: Homo sapiens
AATATCAGTCGTTAGAGGCAATCCGAGAGGCCTCGGCAGAAGATCTTGCCGACACCGAGAGCATGAACGAAAAAGCGGCGCAGGCAGTATATGAATTTCTTCACAAAGACGCTGTTCTGTGATATATTTATGACAATGGGTTTTCTATGCGGCAGAAGTATTTTCCGGCGCAGAGGAAAACAAAAATCCCCAGAACATAAAGGAGAAAAGGGTATGAATGGAACGAATGGAGTAAGTGTCAGCAAAGTAGCACAGATCATGGATCTGTATAATTTCCTGCCGGACATGGATTTGAAAAAACACCGTATTAAAATCAGTGATGTGAACCGTCCGGCGTTGCAGCTGGGTGGGTTCTTTGAACATTTTGAGCAGTCGCGTGTACAGATCATCGGAAACGTTGAGTACACCTATTTACAGAGACTGGATGTGGAGAAGAAGGAAAAGATTTTACAGAAATTTACCACATATGATATCCCATGCATTATCTTCTGCAGGGATTTACAGCCGGATGAAGATTTTTTACAGATTGCTTCGGAAAATGATGTTCCGGTTTTGGGAACGAGGAGAAGCACATCGGAATTTATGGCAGAATTGATTTTCTGTCTGAGTGAACAGCTGGCACCATGTATTTCCATTCACGGAGTTCTGGTCGATGTCTATGGTGAAGGACTTCTGATCATGGGTGAGAGCGGAATCGGTAAGAGTGAGGCGGCATTGGAGCTTGTGCGCCGTGGACATCGTCTGGTAACAGATGATGTTGTGGAGATCCGCAAGATTAATGAGCATACGCTGATCGGCACTTCTCCGGACATCACGAGATATTTTATCGAGGTGCGTGGTATCGGTATTATCGATGTGAAAGCGCTTTACGGTGTTGAGTGTGTCAAGGAAAAACAGCAGATTGACCTTGTCATCAAGCTAGAGGACTGGAAGAAAGAAAATGAGTATGACCGTCTGGGTTTAGAGGATGAATACGCAGAATTTCTTGGAAATAAAGTGGCGTGTCATTCGCTTCCAATCCGTCCGGGACGAAATCTTGCAGTCATCTGTGAGACAGCAGCGGTTAACCACAGACAGAAGAAAATGGGTTACAATGCAGCACAGGAGCTTTTACCGCCGTGTGCAGGAGAATATCACAAAAGGTCATGATGATGACGATTAAGCCGGAGACGACATATTTACATTTTTGCATATAGCGGAAAAAACCGTTATAAATATATAGTTAGATTTGGAGACAAAATTATGGAAAACAAAATTGCATGGGAAAAAATACCCGGAAGGAAATAAACGGGAGGAAGTATTTCAGTTCGCAGAGAATTACCGCAAGTTTATTTCTGATTGCAAGACAGAGCGCGAGTGCGTTACTTCTTTTTGTGGCGAAAGCAGAAAAAGCAGGTTTTGTAAATCTTGAAAAAGGTAATCGCAGAGCATACAGCATTGAAAGCAGGCGACAGAGTATATGCCAATAACATGGGAAAAGGCATGGCTTTATTTGTAATCGGAAAAGAGAGCATGGAAAAAGGAATGAATATCCTTGGAGCACACATTGACTCACCACGTCTGGATTTAAAACAGGATCCATTATATGAGGATACCGATTTCGCTATGTTAGACACCCACTATTATGGTGGAATCAAGAAATACCAGTGGGTAACGTTACCTTTGGCATTACATGGTGTTATTGCAAAAAAAGACGGAACTGTTGTAAAGGTAAATGTCGGCGATAAACCAGGCGATCCGGTGTTTGGAGTGAGTGATCTTCTGATCCATTTATCAGGAGAACAGTTAGAGAAGAAAGCTGCAAAAGTGATCGAGGGTGAAAATCTTGATCTTTTGATCGGGAGCATTCCAATGCAGACAGAAGACGAGAAAGTAAAAAGAAAAAGTGAAAGCAAATATCATGAATCTTTTATCCAAAGAATATGGTATAGAGGAGGAAGATTTCCTTTCCGCAGAGATCGAGGTGGTTCCGGCAGGAGAAGCAAGAGATTACGGCTTTGACCGCAGCATGATCATGGGTTATGGACATGACGACAGGGTGTGCGCATATCCATCCTTTGAAGCAATGCTTGTGTCAGAAGATCCGGAGATCACAAGTGTCTGCCTCTTAGTGGACAAAGAAGAGATCGGAAGCGTGGGAGCCAGCGGAATGCAGTCCAGATTTTTCGAAAATACCGTTGCAGAAGTAATGGCAGCAGCAGGAAGTTATTCAGAACTGGCACTCAGAAGAGCACTGGCAAATTCAAGGTGCTTTCCTCCGATGTATCGGCAGCGTTTGATCCGAACTTCCCAAGCGTTATGACAAAACGAAACACCGCATATTTTGGAAAAGGACTTGTATTTAATAAATATACAGGGTTCCAGAGGCAAGGGTGGTTCAATGATGCAAATGCAGAGTATATTGGAAAATTAAGAAATATTATGGATACAAATGAGGTATCCTTCCAGACAGCCGAGCTTGGTAAAGTAGATCAGGGCGGCGGCGGAACAATCGCTTACATTCTTGCAAATTATGGAATGAATGTCATCGACAGCGGTGTTCCGGTATTGAATATGCATGCACCATGGGAGCTCATCAGTAAAGTTGATCTGTATGAGGCATACAGAGGCTATATTGCATTCTTAAAGGAAGCTTAGGGAAGATCAATGAATGACCAGTTTTTGACAGAACTTCAAAATGTAATGGGTGGTCCGGGATATTTATGGAAGAGCCAATGAAAAAACATACAACGTTTCGTGTGGGTGGACCGGCAGATGTGCTGGTCCAGCCGGATGAAACAGCACTTGTGGCTATCCTTGCACTCTGCAGACAGTATCATGTGTCATATTCTTTTATCGGAAATGGCAGTAATCTGCTTGTGGGAGACAAGGGAATCCGTGGTGTGGTGATCGAGATGACAGACCCAATGGGAAACATTGAAGTGGATGGAACGCAGATCACGGCACAGGCAGGTGCGATGCTTTCGAAAATTGCCAATACTGCGGCATCGAATGGTTTGGGCGGCATGGAATTTGCTGCCGGTATTCCGGGAAGTGTCGGCGGAGCAGTTGTCATGAACGCCGGAGCCTATGGCGGAGAGATGAAGGACATCATTGAGAAAGTATATGTTCTCGATGAAAACGGTGCACAGTTGGAACTTGACAGAGATGCGCTCGACCTGGGTTACCGGCATAGCTGTATTCCAGAGAAAAAATATATTGTTACAAAAGTTGTTTTGGAACTTGTGCCGCGCAATGAGGCGGAAATCCGTTCCGAAATGAAAGAATTGAATGAAAAAAGAGCAGAGAAACAGCCACTGCAGTATCCGAGTGCCGGAAGCACTTTCAAAAGACCGGAGGGATATTTTGCAGGAAAGCTGATCATGGATGCAGGACTTCGCGGCTATCAGGTGGGTGGTGCGCAGGTGTCTGAGAAAACACTGTGGTTTTGTGATCAACAAAGGGGATGCAACAGCAGCAGATATCTGTCAGCTGATGAGGGACGTATCGGATAAGGTACAGGCACAGTTTGGTGTAGTATTGGAACCGGAAGTGAAAATGATTGGTGAATTTTAAGCTGCAAACTTATGAGAAAGGTGTGGTTATAATATGAAATTCGTGATATTAACAGGAATGTCTGGAGCCGGAAAAAGTACAGCACTGAAAATGATGGAAGACATCGGGTTTTACTGTGTCGATAATCTTCCAATCCCTTTATTGGAAAAATTTGTGGAATTGTCTGATCTGCAGCAGAATGCAGAATTACAGAAAGTCGCTGTCGGGATCGACATCCGAAGTGGACAGGCACTTGAGGAACTTAGAAGTGTGCTTGACCGGATCAAGGCAAACGGCGGCGCTTATGATATCTTATTTTTGGATGCGGAGGATTCCGTACTTGTAAAACGATACAAAGAGACGAGAAGAAGCCATCCACTGGCAGGCTCGGAGCGTGTCGATAAGGGAATTGCAAAAGAGAGAGAGAGACTTGCCTTTTTAAGAGCGGGCAAGTTATATTATAGATACCAGTCAGCTTCTGACAAGAGAGCTGAAAGCGGAGATTGAAAAAATATTTGTGCAGAACCAGGATTATAAAAATCTGTTCGTCACGATTTTATCGTTCGGATTTAAATATGGAATCCCGGCGGATTCCGATCTGGTTTTCGATGTGCGTTTTCTGCCGAATCCATATTACGTGGAAGGGCTTCGTGCCAAGACAGGAAATGACAAGGAAATTCAGGATTATGTGCTTCAATTTAAGGAGGCGCACGAGTTTCTGGATAAATTAGAGGATATGATCAACTTCCTGATACCAAACTACATTGCAGAGGGAAAAAACCAGCTTGTCATATCAATTGGATGCACAGGCGGAAAACACCGCTCGGTAACGCTTGCCAATGAATTGTACAAGAGAATGGCGGACAAGAAGGAATATGGTCTGAAGATTGAGCATAGGGATATAGGAAAAGATGCCCTGCGAGGTAAATAGAATGTCTTTTTCAAGTGAAGTAAAAGAAGAACTTTCCAGACATCTTGGGAAAAGCCGTCATTGTCAGATCGCGGAGCTGGCGGCACTGATCGCATTTGATGGAAAAGTGCAGGTAAGTGAGTCCGGATGTGACCTTTTTCTGGATTCTGAAAATGAACTGTTAAATACAAAGTACGATCTTTATTAAAAAAACTGTTTGATTTTTCGGAGGAGAAAAGAGAAAAATCCGGAAGAGAACAGAAGAAAATTTATGAGACAGTAAAAATGTGGGATGAGGATCATCAGATCCCGATGATCACAGAGACAGTCAATGGTCTGTTGCTTTTGCAGGGCTGTTGTAAAAGAGCTTACATCAGAGGGGCATTCTTAGCTGGTGGTTCCATCAGTGATCCAAACAAGTCCTATCATTTTGAGATTGTGTGCAGAACTATGCCGCAGGCAGAACAGCTTCGGGATATCATGAACAGTTTTGATGTGGATGCCAAGATTGTGGAACGAAAAAACATTTTGTTGTTTACTTAAAAGAAGGGGCACAGATTGTTGATATTTTAAATGTGATGGAAGCGCATGTGGCACTGATGAATTTAGAGAACGTGCGTATTTTAAAAGAGATGCGTAATTCCGTCAACCGTAAGGTCAACTGCGAGACTGCCAATATCAGCAAGACGGTCAATGCGGCAGTAAAACAGCTGGAGGACATTACATATATCAGGGAAGTGATGGGGTTAGACAGCCTGCCGGACAATTTAAAAGAGATGGCGTTATTGCGGCTGGAATACCCTGAGGCACCACTCAAAGAACTTGGAATGTATTTAGATCCGCCGGTTGGAAAATCGGGTGTGAACCACAGACTTCGGAAAATCAGTGAGATCGCAGACGGATTGAGGGAATAGGAGGAGAATGATAAGACGATGAGAAAGACAGTAGAAGTGCAGATGGATGCAGGAATGGAAGCAAGACCGATCGCATTGATGGTACAGACCGCCAATCAGTTTTCCAGTCATCTTTATCTGGAGATGGACGGGAAACATGTCAATGCAAAAAGCATCATGGGAATGATGAGCCTTGTTCTGACAAACGGAGTGGTTGTCACGATAGATGCGGAAGGAACAGACGAAGTGGAAGCAGTGGAAGCATTAGAGAGACTTTTGACAGGCAAATAAATGTTGAATGAATAAGAGAGTATAGTGATTTATGGATATGAAAAAGAAATTATTGTTTGTATTCAATCCGCGCTCAGGAAAGGCACAGATTAAGAATCAGTTGTTAGACATCGTGGACACCATGGTAAAAGCGGATTATGAGGTTACGATCTATCCGACGCAGTGTGCCGGAGATGCAAAAGAAAAAGTGGAAGCGTATGCCGGAAATTATGATCTTGTTGTGTGCAGCGGTGGAGATGGTACATTAGACGAAGTGGTAACCGGAATGATGCAATGCAAAGCAAAAGTTCCACTGGGATACATACCGGCCGGAAGCACGAACGATTTTGCTTCTTCGCTTGGAATACCGAAGGATATGGAAAAAGCGGCAGAGGCGGCCGTCACAGGAAAACCGTTTCCGTGCGATGTCGGTCTGTTTAATGGGGATTATTTTGTCTATGTCGCAGCATTTGGACTTTTTACAGAAGTGTCTTATAAGACGAGCCAGGAATGGAAAAATGTACTCGGACATGCCGCTTATATTTTAGAAGGCGCAAAATGCCTTCATGATATCCCATCCTTTATGATGCAGGTGGAATATAACAATATGCGTATTCAGGACGAGTTTATCTACGGAATGATCACAAACTCTACATCCGTAGGTGGATTCAAGGGGATGACCGGAAAAGATGTTCTGCTCGATGACGGTGTTTTTGAAGTTACACTGATCAAAAAGCCGAAGAACCCGATGGAACTGAATGAGATCATCGCATCCCTGATCAATCTCGTAGATGACACGGATATGATTTATTCATTTAAGACAGCCGAAGTGAAGTTTACCGCTTCCAGGGAGATCCCATGGACTCTGGACGGGGAATTTGGCGGTGACCATGAGGAAGTCTGTGTGAAAAATCTGAAACAGGCAGTGGACATTATGGTCAAAAAGCCGGAAGAATCAAAAATCTGACGGTCATATATGTTAAAAAAATAACTTTATTTTTGCATGAAAGTAATATATAATAATGAGAGAAATAATGCTGGATAAAGCAAATATTTTAAATTATGGAGGAATTAACAATGTTAGTATCTGCAAAAGAGATGTTAGACAAAGCAAAAGCTGGTCATTATGCTGTAGGTCATTTTAACATTAACAATTTGGAATGGGCAAAAGCTGTTTTATTGACAGCACAGGAGTTAAAATCCCTGTTATCTTAGGTGTATCTGAAGGTGCTGGAAAGTACATGACAGGATTCAAAACTGTAGCAGCTATGGTAAAAGCTATGGATGAAGAACTTGGAATCACAGTTCCTGTAGCATTACACTTAGATCACGGAACTTACGAAGGATGCTACAAATGCATCAAAGCTGGTTTCACATCTATCATGTTTGATGGTTCTCATTATTCAATCGAAGAGAACATCGAGAAAACAAAAGAATTAGTAGCAGTTGCTCACAGATTAGGTTTATCTATCGAGGCAGAAGTTGGTTCTATCGGTGGAGAAGAGGATGGCGTTATTGGTATGGGTGAATGCGCTGATCCTAACGAGTGTAAAGCAATCGCTGATCTTGGTGTGGACATGCTTGCAGCAGGTATCGGTAACATCCACGGAAAATATCCGGCAAACTGGCCAGGATTAAGCTTTGAGACTTTAGCAGCAGTTCAGGAGAAAACAGGAGCATTACCATTAGTACTTCACGGTGGTACAGGTATCCCAGAAGATATGATCAAGAAAGCAATCGAACTTGGTGTATCTAAGATTAATGTTAACACAGAGTGTCAGTTATCTTTCGCAGATGCTACACGTAAATATATTGAAGCTGGTAAAGACCTTGAAGGTAAAGGATTCGATCCTCGTAAATTATTAGCTCCAGGTACAGATGCAATCAAAGCAACTGTAAAAGAGAAAATGGAATTATTTGGTTCTGTTGGAAAAGCTGAATAAGATAAGAATGCGAAGAGAGTGCTTCTGTTTTGGAGGCACTCTTTTTTCTTTACAAAAAAACTTCGGACGATAAACTGCCCGAAGTTTTTGCGTGTATGAAAAAAAGTAAATGGCTGTAAGCACCAGATCAGGGTTGTGGCAATATGGCATGCCACATATTAATATCTGAGGATTTTCTACATTGACTTTATCAACTTCCTGATAAGGAGCAAGTGTAGAAACCATTTTGATTGGTTTGTCATATGCATTTTTTTACATAGTGAACTTCGCCAGGCTCGATATGGATAAAATCGCCTTCTGTTAAGGTATGGCATACGTTATCGACAACGATATCAACTTTTCCCTCTAAGATATAGAAGTTCTCTTCCATCACATTATGATAATGTGCCTGAAAATCCTGGCCAGGCTGGAACTGTACAAGTGCATAATTCATACGAGGTCCTTTCATTAAATATTTTGGACCACTGTCTCCAAAACGATATTCAAAATCTTTCTCATTAACTACAAACATATTTTTTTCCTTCCTTTTCTTAAGTTTTCTTCATGATTGAATTTTATAAACCTGGTGCAATCCACATATTTTTGGTAAGCTTACGGTCACACAAATCGAGATTGGCTTTGTAGACCCTCTCCAGACTGGATACATTTCATCATATACTTTTTTGTTCTCTAAATTAGGTGTGTAAGTTTTATCTACTTTAGCACAGATTGCAGCACCCTCAGCGATGGATGGGTAAATGCCAACACCATATCCGGCAATGATCGCAGCGCCCAGTGCAGTTGCTTCTTTTACAACAGGAGTTACGACAGGTTTTCCGGTTACATCAGCAAGAATCTGTGACCATAAATCACTGACAGATGCGCCACCTGCAAAAATAAGCTTATCCGGTTCATTTCCGGTTGCTTCTTTTACAAGTTCAATATGTCCTTTGACTAACATAGCTGTATTTTCCAAAATGGAACGATAGAAAGTATATTTATTAAACTTTTCCGGTAACAGCTCAAAGTTTGTGAAGGTAGGTGCTGCATGTTTCCAGTTAATGAAGTTCATGATATCGCTGAAACAGCACATCATGCCGTAACATCCGGCAGGGATTTTCTCTGCTGCTTGATTCATAAGGTTGTATGGATCGTCGCCAATCTCTTTTGCTTTCCGTTTTTCCTCCTGACAGAAACCATCACGGAACCATCTCATGACAAGTCCTGGTTTAAATGCAAGTGCTTCATATTGCCATACGCCTGGTACTGCATGGCAGTTGACACGGACACGGCCATAAGGATCGGTTTTACCACTTTCTGGGTTGAATTCATACTGCCAGAAGCTTCCACCGAATACGGCTGCTTCGCCAGGTTTGCATGCACCGACACCGCTTGTGCCGAGCTGACAGTCACCACCGCCGACAACAACGGAGTACCTTCTGCCAGACCGGTTTCAGAAGCTCCCTTTGCAGTTACTTTTCCTGAAATGGAACCACATTCTAAGATATCCGGGAAAATGTCAGTACGCAGATTACATTTGGCTGCAATTTCCGTATCCCAGGTGCGGGTCTGAAGATCGAGCAGTCCGGTTGTGGAACCATTACTTGGTTCGACTGCAAGTACACCGGTCAGCTTGTAAATTAACCAGTCATTAAACATACCGATTTTAGCAGTTTTCTCATAGATATCCGGCATATTATTTTTTACCCATAAAATACGTGGAATCGCATTAAGGGCATAACTTTGTCCGGATTTTTTTATACAATTCCAGTTCAAGATCAGGATTCATGCGGATAAGTTCGGCTACTTCATCATTGCTGCGGGCATCGACATTGGCACACGCCCAGATTTCATTTCCGTCTTTATCGTATAGAAGTATTCCTTCACGCATACATGTTGTAGAAATAGCAGCAATCTCTGCCGGGTCGATCTTGGTCTCTGCAAGGACATTGCGAACACAACCGCTGGCGAGTTCCCAGTTGTATTTCCAGTCAAAATCCATACTTCCCGGAAAACGAGGATCTTCATTGTGCGTCCACTCATGCTGGGAGCAGCCTATCTGGTTTCCTTTCAAATCGAACAGAACAGCACGTACACTTCTGTTCCAGCGTCAATTGCCATTAAATAATTTTTCATTGCAATGCACCGTCCTTTCTCTCAGTGTCTATATTGTTTTTGATTGATAAAGATCTAATACTGCAGTAGCGGTATTTTCATCTGTGATGAGAACATCCAGATATTTTCTGTCAATACAGCATAAATTGCTTCAATCTTGTGCGGACCACCTGCCACGCCGACAACGTTGTTATATTTTTCGATGTCCGTGAGTGCCGGGCTCATAAGCCGCTTTTCCAAATCTGTATCAATCAGATTTCCATTGATATCAATGAAGTGACTTAAAATATCGCCGACAGCGCCCCCTGTTTCTTCAAAAGAAGGTAGTCATCCGGTGTCAAAATCGAGTTTTTGATGATGGTTGCATTTGTATCAACGCCACCGATACCGACAACCGTAAAATCAGAAATCAAAGCCATTTTCGAGATACGCTGAATGGCAGTTTCTTTTTAATTCTTCCATTATAAAGGAAGAACTTAAAATTAAAGGACACGGAATCAAATGTAAGCGGGCATTAAAAACATTGGACTCCGTATTTGGCAGATAATAATTGACACCGCCAGTCAGTGAAATTACATTAATCGGACTTTCGGATCGCTGGGCAAGGTAGTTTAAGATTCGGCTTGGAGTATCTCCGTATCCCATATTAATGTAAGAATTTTCTTTAATACGCTGGTTGATATACATGGAAGCAGCCTGCGCAAGTGAATCATTTAAAGAATCACTGGAAGGAACAGATGGAATGATAAGAATATCATTTAAATGGAAGAGTTCCTTAAAAAGTATTTTCCATATGAAATCTTTTTGCGTTACTGTTTCGAATCTGGAAGGTGATCAATCCATTTTCCTTTGCCTTGTCAAGCAAACGCAGGATTTTGATGCGGTTAATACCTAATATCTTGGCGATTTCCTGCTGGGTAAGATTCTCAATATAGTAGTACCACGCAATTTTGATCATAAGTTCTTCTTCATAATTATAGTTCGAATCCATATTTAATTCTCCTAACAAGTAAAATAAAACAATTGTTCATTAAACTGAAATATGTTAATTCATAGTATAATTATGATTGTGCAAAATGTCAAGATAAAATGTTTTTGTATAATTTATATAGGTAGAATGACCAAAAAAATAGAAAAAATCTCGAAAAGCTATGTTGACAAATGATAATACGAGTGTTAATATTAGTTCATCACTTGAACAAAAGTACTTGAAGATAACGGAGGGGATAACATGGAGAACAACAAAAAACCAGACGCTGAAAATCTTCTGCAGGTTTGTGATATTTATAAATCCTTTGGTGACAATGCAGTCTTAAAAGGCATGACATTGAGCCTGGCATCTGGAGAAGTTCTTTCTCTTATTGGAGGTAACGGAGCTGGTAAAAGTACCTTAATGAAAATCATTATGGGTATCTATACACACGACAGTGGAAAAGTCATTGTAAATGGAAAAGAAATGACAGCAGGAAAAACAACAGAAGCGTTATCCAGCGGTGTTTACATGGTACCACAGAACCATTGCTTTTCCCTAATATGACAGTTGAAGAAAAATATTCTGATCGGTTTCACAAAACCACAGTCAGAACTTCATAAAGAACTTGTCGATACAATGAAGAAGATCGGTTGGAATCTTGAACTTAATCGTAAAGCCAATACATTGTCAATCGCAGAACAGCAGTTGGTCGAGCTGCTGAGAGAGGCTTGCTCAGACATGCAAAGATACTGATTCTGGATGAGCCGACAAGTGCACTTACTTTTAAAGAGGTAGAAAGTCTTTTTAAAGTAGTCAAAGACTTGAAAGCAGTGGAATTGGAATTATTTATATCACCCATCGTCTGGATGAGGTGTTTGAGATTTCCACAGACGTTGGAATCATGAGAGATGGTCGAATCACTCTCATGGGAAAGATTGAAGAATTTACAAAAGCAGCCCTTGTAAAAGGCTTGCTGCCAGATGCCACTGATCAGCAGGAAATCGTGAATAAAAATACAGTTGATTACAGCAAAGATCCGGTTCTTGAATTAAAGAACTACAGTGGATATGGATTTAAAGATATTTCCTTAAAAGTATATCCGGGAGAAACTTGAGTTGCAGGTGTTGTAGGTGCTGGAAGAACAGAGATGGCACAGACAATTTTTGGAATGGACAAAGTACTTGGAGGAAAAGTTTATCTGGATGGTAACGACATTACGGACTGAGCACACAGAAAGTTATGAAAGCTGGTGTGAACTACGTTTCAGAAGACAGACATGCGGATGGAATTTTCAAGATTTCATCGGTTGCCTACAATATTACAAGCGGGGTGTTAAGCGAATCTTTCATGGGAAAAGTTTTCTTAAACCAGAAGAAAGAAGAAAAAAATCACTCACCCAGCAGTACATTGATGATTTCCGCATCAAAGTTACCGGACAGGAACAGGAAGTTGGAAGCCTCTCAGGTGGTAACCAGCAGAAAGTAGTGATCGGACATGCGCTTGCTACAAACCGAAGCTGATTATTCTGGATGAGCCGACACGAGGAATCGATGCAGGTGCCAGAACTGATGTCTACAATATTATTAAAGGACTTTCGAAAAAGGGATTGGCTGTACTTTTGATCTCATCTGATATGGAAGAAATTATCGAACTTAGCGACAGAGCAGTGACGATCCATCAGGGCAGATTAAACTGTGAGTTTGACAGAGCAGATATCAATCAGGAGAATTTAACAAAAGCATCCTTTGGTGTTATTGGAAAGGAGAAAGAATCATGAACAGTTTACGGGCAATCTTGAAAAAGAGAGAAATGACAAGTTTCCTTTGTCTGGTCTTGTTATTCATCGTGGTTGGCTGTATCAACCCGGCATTTTTTACAGTAGGAAATATATCCGCATGTTTTAACTCATCTGTTGTGTTTGTCATTATCTCCGTTGGTATGGCATTTACGATCATGATTGGTGAAATCGATGTTTCCGTTGGTTCCTGTATGGGTATGACGGCGGTTGTAGTCGGCACCATGATATGTGATGGAAAGAACTGGATACTTGCATTTATTGTCGGAATCCTGATCGGTGTGATCGTTGGATGCATTAATGGATTTGGTGTTGCAATTATGAAAGCACCTTCCCTGATTTTTACATTAGGTGTAAACGGAATCTTACGTGGTCTGATGTTTATTTACACAGACGGTGCAGATGTTAACAATATTCCAAAAAGCTTTTAAAGACATCTCAGCAAAAGCTCTTCCGGGAGTGAGACTTACATATTACTTTATTGGAGCGCTGATTCTTACAATTATCATCCATTTGATCCTTACAAATACAAGAAAAGGAAGATATGTAAAAGCAGTTGGTGATAATGCAGATGGTGCGAAGTTAGTAGGTATTAACCCGGTTGCAACAAAATTTGTTTCCTATATTATATGTTCCGTTATGGCATCTATCGCAGGAATTTTATTCTGCAGCCGTATCGGTATTGTCACAACATCCAGTGGTAATGGTTACGAAATGACAGCAGTTGCCGCATGTGTATTAGGTGGTATCAGTCTTACCGGTGGTGTTGGTAGTGTGATCGGTTCAGCAATTGGTGCTGTAATTATGAGTTCCATCAGTTACCTTTTAGTATTTATGGGATTCTCATCTGATTATAATGATGCAATTACCGGAAGTATCCTGATTGTGATTGTGGTAGTTGACTCTGTAATGCAGATCAGATCAAGAATGAAATTAAGACATGAAAGACTGCAGGCAAGAACGCGGGATGACATGAATACGGAAGAGGGGGATGCATAATGAGCGGAATTTCTTCAAACGAGAAAAAAAGTAAGCATAAGGGAATGCTGAACTGGAATTTGTTTTTGATTGTTGTAATTCTTTTCGAATTTTTGATTTTTGGAGCTGCGAATCAGAAGTTTTTGAATATCTCTTCCATGTTTCGTAGTATGAACGACTTCGTTCCGATTGGAATTATTGGTATTTTTGTCACACTGGTTATGATTACCGGAGGAATCGATATTCAGGCTGGATCAATCGTCGGACTGACCTCTATCATTATTGGTGTTGCATGGCAGGACTGGGGAATGAATATCTGGGCTGCTGTTGTACTTGCAATTGTGATCGCTATCTTATGTGGAACGCTGACTGGATTTTTTATCGCATACTGTGGCGTACTGAGGCGATGGTCGCAACATTAGGTGGAAGTTTCTTATATGCAGGACTTGCCCTGATGGTTTCCACTTTGAGTGATACACCATCCTACATGGGAATTACAAACTTCCCGGATGCATTCCGAAACATTACCAAATTTAAAATCGGTACAATTTCACCGGGACCGGTTTTGGTATTTGTCATTATTGCAGTGATTATGGGAATTGTGTTACATAAAACCAAGTATGGACGTAAAATTTTCCTTGTTGGTGTCAATCAGAATGCAGGAGAGTTCTCCGGAATTAATACAAAAAAGAGTAATTCTTTCTACTTATGTATTGAGTGCTGTTGGTGCAGCAATCGCAGGTATTGTACTTACATCTTATTATAATGTAGCAAAATCTGACCTTGGAAGTACATTTACAATGAATATCATTACGATTGTAGTACTTGGAGGAACTTTATCAACAGGTGGTAAAGGAAATGTATTCGGAACAGTATTGGCAACCATCATTATTGGACTGATCAAATTTGGACTTCCGTTATGCTTTGGTATTAATTCACAGTATCTGGATGCACCAATCGGAATCCTGCTGGTAGTTGTATTGTTAGGACGTGCATTAATGGTTCATCCGGCATTCATAAATTACCGCGCAAAGTTAAAAAAAAATAAGCGGCAGAAAGCAGCTTAGTACAAAATTGTTAGAAAATATCTAAACATACATATCACACATATTAAGGAGGAAATGTAATGAAGAAAAAGATTTTATCAGCATTATTAGTTGGGGCAATGGTATCTTCCCTTTTAGCTGGATGTGGTGGAAGTGACAGTGCAAGCACAAGCGACAACAGCACAAGCGCAGGAAGCTCAGATGCGCAGACAACAGAGCAAGGCTCTTCTGATGCAACAGCAGAGGCATCTGGAATCGAAGGAAAAACAGTAGCATTCATTCCAAAATTAACAGGAAATGCATTCTTCGAAGTTGCAAACGACGGAGCACAGGAATATGCAGAAAAATGGGGAATCACTGTTGATTACATGGGAAGCTCTAACGCAGCAGTAGCAGATCAGGTATCTGTTATTAACCAGGCTATTTCTTCAGGGGTTGATGCAATCTGTATTTCAACTGTAGATGCAGCAGGTGTATCTGATGCATTACGAGGAAGCAAAGGATGCAGGAATCATGGTTTACAACATGGGATTCTGATGCAAACAGCGATGACAGAACTTTAATGGTTTCTCAGGGAACACCAGAAGTTTTTAGGACAGATGTTAGTAGATATGGCAGTTGATGGATTAAAGGAGAGAGGTAAAGATCCTGAAAACGATGAGATTAAATATTGCTGGCACTACTCACAGGCAACTGTAACAGACCAGAACAGCTGGCAGGTAGAAGGCGAGAAAGATTATCGCTGAGAAATATCAAACTGGACAAACGTTTACCCAGACAACTACTACTCAGAGCAGGATGCTGAAAAAAGCTATCACAGTTGGTGAAGCTGTATTAGATGCAAACCCAGATATCGATGTTATTATCTGTAACGACTCTACAGCTCTTCAGGACAGTTACTAGGCTGCTGAGAACAAAGGTTACAACAAAGACAACATTACAATTACTGGTTTCGCAACACCAAACGCTGTAAAACAGTATTGCTCAAACGGAACTCTTTACAACTGGGGTCTGTGGGATGCAAAACTTCAGGGGTGCTATGGGTTGTTATGTAGCTGCTTACCTTGCAGCAGGTAACACTGTAAAAGTTGGCGACACAATTGACATTCCTGAAATCGGTTCCTGTGAAGTACTTTCCAACGATAGTATTTCAGCTGGCGCAGCAACAGGTGATGAAAACAACGGTGTTGTTCTTCTTCCAGAGCGTCTGGTATTTACCGCAGATAACATGGATGATTATGATTTCTAATTATTAACAAACAAAAGAGAGAAGAATTATTAACTTGTGATATGTATGTAGTAACAAATAGTTTATAGTGAAAAAGGAGATATATCGATGGCAGATTTAGAAGGACTTAAAGTAGCAAAAGATTATCACATTGATACACCATTTGCCAACCAGGATGGCTTTTATGTAAAAGGTGCAAACAGTCTGGATTGGGGAATGAAACGTCATTTAGCAAATATTTTCAATCCAAAGAGTGGAAATACTGTAATGTTTGCTTTTGACCATGGATACTTTATGGGAAGCACAGCAGGATTAGAGAGACTGGATTTATTATTACCAAAGCTGGCACCATATGTTGACTGTTTTATGGGAACAAGAGGTGCTATCCGTACATGCTTAAAACCTGAGTACACCAATGCAATCGCATTGAGAGTTACATCTGGTTCCAGCATGGTTCAGGCTGATTTAAGTCATGAAGTTGTTGCAGTAGATATCGAAGATTCCATCCGCATGAATGCAGATTGTATGGCATCGGTATTTATCGGAGCAGACGGACAGTTATCAAGTATTGATAATTTAAGCAAAAAGTAATCAATGCAGGTATGAGATACAGTGTTCCAACCTTAGGCGTATGTGCTGTAGGTAAAGACATGGAGCGTACCGACAGATTCTTTAAATTAGCTACACGTATTATCGCTGAGATGGGATGCCAGATGGTAAAAAACCTATAACTGTGAAAACTTCGAAGAAGTCGTTGCAGCCTGCCCGGTACCAATCGTAGTAGCCGGTGGTAAGAAATTGGCTGAAAAGATGCTTTGACATTAGCTTATGATGTAATCAGCAAAGGTGCAAGAGGTGTTGATATGGGAAGAAATATCTTCCAGAGCCAGCATCCGGTTGAAATGGCACAGGCTGTTCATAAGGTAGTACATGAAGGCTTTACAGACAAAGAAGCATATGAATTTTACGAAGATCTTATTCATTAATACAATGAGAGAAGAAGGGGCAGGCTGTTTTGGCCTGCCTTTTTGAGAAAGAGGATGAGAAATGGTTATCAAAATACTGGAAATGGCATTGCCCGTGCTTATCATGCTGGGGCTTGGATATTTTTGCAAAGCAAAAAATGTGTTTGATGAAAAAGGGCTGCTTGGCTTAAAAGCGTTCATCAGCAATATTACGCTGCCGGTGGTATTATTCAATGCATTTTTGTGTGCAGAGTACAATGCGAAAATTGTAGTGTTGTTTGTTTTGATTTATGTGGGCTATCTGCTTTGCAATCGGTACAGGACTTCTGCTGAATAAAAGCAGGGGAAAAGCTGTTCTGTGTTTATGCCGTTTCTGTTGGCGAGTGCGGAAGGCGGAATGCTCGGATATGCGCTTTACGGACTGATCACTGGAACGCAGACCGGATTTGCAGCAGTTGATCTGGGACAGACTGTTTTTGCATACACGGCATTTCTTGCACTGTTAAAAATGACGGATGGAAAGAAAGTCACCGCCAGAAATCTCCTGGGCAATATGTTTTCCAATAAATGTTTCTGGGGCATGCTGCTTGGTATTATCTGTGGGGCAACCGGAATTGGAAAACTTGTCTTAAACAGCAGTGTCGGCGGAATCGTTACTTCGGTCATCAGTATGATCGCAGCACCGACGAGCGCAATCGTACTTCTTGTTGTTGGATATGAATTAAATATGAAACGTGAGTTGATGAAAAAAGTACTTATTACAGTTGTAACACGTCTGGCAATCATGGCAGTACTTTTAGTGGCAGTGAGTGCAATTGTCACAGGAATTTTCGGATACGACAAAGAACTTGAAGTTGCGTTGATGGTGTTATATTCGCTTCCGGCACCGTTTATCATTCCAATGTTTGCAGACCTCGGAGACGACAGCGAATATGTTTCGACGACGCTTTCGGTCAATACTGTCGTCACGATTATTCTGTTTGTGTTTATCTCGGCATTCTATATTATGTAGGGAATATTTTTATTGAGAAACTGCGTGAAGAAAACGATTTA
>VOFC01002154.1_pt1 | contig 17677 bp, 28 predicted proteins | sample 5384161 | NCBI WGS metagenome assembly VOFC01 (sample SAMN12384722, study PRJNA508395) | human gut metagenome | isolation source: healthy gut B | host: Homo sapiens
ATATGAGTTGGAGGTATGTTGAATGAAAAAGACAGCCATTTTGGTCTATGACCAATTCTGCAATTTTGAAATTGCACCAGCATTGAAATGCTGGCAATGGCAGAGAAGCCCATTACCATTTTTGCCAAAACACTGTCTCGGATACGAAGCGAGGATGGCTTGACCGTTATCCCCGAAAAGAGTATTGATGAGTTAAATCTGAATGAATACGACAGCCTGCTTCTGCCCGGTGCGATAGATATTCGTGAAGCTATTGAGGACAATGCAATTTTGGACTTCATCAAAAATTCGAGGGTATGCCCATTGGCGCAATCTCTATTGCCCCCGTTGCTTTTTATTGAAAGCCGGACTATTGGAGGGCAAAGCCATTTATGGCAGGTGTCAATCCGGAGGACTTATTCGAGGAGGGCTATACAACAGATGATCTCGCCTTGATGATAGGTTGGGATGCAAGTCTTGAAAATCCAATTCCGGAGGGATATATCCAATCCGGAAGTATTGTAACTTCGGTATCTTATAATTTTGTTCGATGGGCATTGGCTTTCGGAAAAATGCTCGGTATTGACTTTGTCGCCTAAAACATTTGGACTTTGATTGATATGCAAAATATGTATGTAACGATATGAATAAAGACTGGATTTTCAAAACAGACGACTATACTATGGCTTAAGTATAGAGAGGTAAAGTATGAGATTACGCTGGAATAAGTAACACACCGACACAATACTTTAGATGGAGGGTTAGTTATATGGAAATCAGAGAATACAGCATATACGATGAAACCGAAATTCTGCGGCTGTATCAAAGCGTAGGTTGGACGGCCTACACCGATCATCCAGAGGTGCTGCGAAAAGGCTTTTTGAAAACTCAATGCTGATTCTTGCAGCTTACGAGGGCGATCAGCTTTGTGGCATTATTCGCACTGTGGGCGATGGGCATACCATCGTGTTTGTTCAAGATATTTTGGTGTTGCCGGAGCATCAGCGGAAAGGCATCGGCTCCGCACTTCTGCAAGCTATCATGGATAGGTACAGCTGTGTACGTCAAATTGAGCTGGCAACGGATAATACACCGAAAAACCATTGCTTTTTACAGGTCTATGGGTTTCTGTGAAATGTCAGAGATCGGCTGCTGTGGATTTATGAGAATTCTGTAAAACGAGAGAGAACGTATGAACGAAACTTTGACAGTTTCGCTGTTCAGCTCCGCAGGAGCGCAGCCGATTTCTCTGAAATCGTTCAGGGGTTTGGGGCATTTCCCCAACAAGATTGCACGGGTGTATAAACACGAGCATTGCGCCAAAGTGCGTTTCGCAGTTGGCGGAGGTAATGAAGTGGGTACCGCTGTGCATTGCTTGCCGGAATGGCAAAAGCTCCGGTGTGGTACTCACCGGATTTGCTTGTGGGCTATATTCCCGTGGATGAGCCGCTAAAAGCGGAACAGGCATGACCGAGATCATGCCTGTTCTAAGAAATTTGAAGTTTTACTGTCTTACCAGCAGAGAGCCTACCGGGGCTTTTCGCTAACTTCTTATAAGAGCCGCACCAGGCAGGGGGCGGTTATAGCTGGATGAGCATAAAGGGAAATTGCCCAGGATGCACAGCGCGTAGGCCCCAGCCCCCAGGGCCGGGCCAGATCCGCAGCACGAACAGCGATGCGATCATCAGCGCAAAATGCACGAACTCCGCCACGCAGGACTCCTGGATGAGCCGCCAGGTGCTTTCCGCCGTAGGCCGTCCGGCCACCTCTTTCCGGACCATATCCGGGCAGACTTTGCTCATGTCCGGTACCTTGTCCTTCAGCCCTGAATGCCGATGACCTTGTAAATCTGCCCGTCCTTTTCCCATTTCCAGGGCTTGTAGGGGAACCGCTCCGGGGCAAACCAGGCCCTCGGCAGGGCGTTGCCCAGGTAGTGGGAGGCGATGCCGATGCCTGCCACATACAAAATACAATACAGCAGTCTCATGGACTACCTCCCTCTTTTTGACACTAAACTACCAACAAATTATGAACAGATTATGAACAAACTGCCGGAATCTTGCGATTTTTAAAATCCATGCTATAATATTCGAAAATCCCTGTAATGAGGACGGAATGTCATGAAAAAGATGCTCTTTGTAATGAATCCTTACGCCGGACAGCGCCGGGCCAACCGGTATCTGGCCGATATCCTATCGATCTTCAACCGGGCCGGTTACCGGGTGGAAAGCTATATGACCGGCGCCCGGGGCGAGGCCACGGACATCGTCCGGCAATATGCCCCGGAAATGGACCTGGTGGCCTGCTGCGGCGGCGACGGCACCTTCAACGAGACCGTCAACGGCCTCCTGCACAGGAAGTCAACATCCCCGTGGGCTATATCCCCGCCGGGTCCACCAATGATTTCGCCGCCAGTCTGGGCCTGCCCACCAACATTTTGCAGGCGGCGGAGGCCGTCGTCACCGGGGAACCCTCCATCTGGACGTGGGCAAATTCGGTGATCGGTATTTTTCCTATGTGGCCTCCTTCAGGGGCCTTCACCCGGACCAGCTATGCCACCCCCAGAACGTGAAAAATGCCCTGGGCCATGCGGCCTATATTCTGGGGGCATTTCCGAGCTTTCCCAGCTGCGGACGGAACACGTCAAACTGCAGCTGGATGATGAAATCGTAGAAGACGATTTTCTCTTTGGTGCTGTCAGCAACTCCACCAGCGTGGGGGGCGTTTTGTCCCTGGACCCCAAGCAGGTGGACCTGCGGGACGGGAAATTCGAGGTGCTGCTGCTTCGGTCCCCCCAGAGAGTTGGGGAGCTGTCCGAGTGCATCCGGGCGGTGCAGACGGCGGAATATAACTGCAAAATGCTGACCTTCACCCCCGCCAGCCGCATTACAATCTGGGCCAATGCCGGGATGCCCTGGACGCTGGATGGGGAAATGGAGCCGGGCCACGAGGAAGTGACCATCGAAAATATCCACTGCGGACTGAAAGTGATGTGCAAGCCATGCTGAATACCACGCTTTGTTATATCACCCGGGGCGATCAGGTGCTGATGCTTCACCGGGTCAGAAGGAAAATGACCTGAACCACGACAAGTGGATCGGGGTGGGCGGAAAAATTCTTAGAGGGCGAAAGCCCGGACGACTGCCTCCTGCGGGAAACAAAAGAGGAAACGGGCCTGACCCTGACCCGGTGGCAATGCCGGGGTGTCGTGACCTTCCTCAGCGACCGGTGGGAGGGGGAATATATGTACCTGTTCACCGCCGACGGCTTTACGGGCAGCGAGATCGAGTGCAACGAAGGGGACCTGCAATGGGTCAGCCGGGCGTTTCTGGACCGGCTCCCCAAATGGGAGGGCGACGCCATTTTCCTGGATCTGCTGTGGAAGAATGCGCCGTTTTTCCTGCTGAAATTGCGCTACGAGGGGAGAAACTGACGGAGGCCGTCCTGAACGGGGAGCGGATAAGAGGATAACGCCCCTGGTAAAGGCACTATAGGGGCGGCGGCATGCCCGCCCGCTTAAGTTCCATACGCAAAACCGGCGGGGCGCAAGCCTTCCCTGGGGAAGGTGTCATGGCGTAAGCCATGACGGATGAGGGGCGAGACGCACCCCCGATTTCGTTTGTAGGGGCGGCGGCATGCCCCGTGCGCCGAATTTCATACGCAGAACCGGCGAGGCGCAACCCCCAGGGGAAGGCTTTGGCCGGTGCTACACTGATAGCCCCTACCGCCCCTCATCCGTCTTTGCTTCGCAAAGCCACCTTCCCCCAAGGGGAAGGCTCTTCTCTGTCCCGGCGGGCTTTTGCACCTCCTTCGGTGTTTCCGCATGGATTCCACCGGAGGCGATGCTTATGCCCATTGTGGATACCACGATCCCCATTACATCCGCACGCTGCGACGAGGCCATCCGGAATTTTGACGGAGCGCTACCCCTTCCTGCGCAGCGAGGAACTGACCACCACCACGGTCTTTCAGCGGCCCGTGCGGACCCTGGTAGCCGGGAACGGCAATCGAAAAGTTCTCTACACGGCCGCCCATCATGCCAACGAGTGGATCACCGCCTACGTGCTTCTGCGGTTTGCGGAGGACCTGGCGGAGGCGGCGGAGCAAAACGGGGAGATTTTCGGTCTGCCCGCTCGGGAATTGCTGGGAAGCGGCCACGATTTACATGGTCCCCTGGTGAATCCCGACAGGGGTGGACCTGGTCGCGGGGGCCATCGCCGGGGACCCCACCTATCTGACGGCCCTGTCCCGGCGGCCTACTACCCGGGCAATCCTTTCCCAGACGGTTGGAAAGCCAATCTCATCGGTACGGACCTGAACCTGAACTACCCCCGCCGGGTGGCTCCAGGCACGGGAGATCAAATTTTCTCAGGGCTACACCCGCCCCGGCCCACGGATTATGTGGGAAATTCCCCTCAGCGAGCCGGAGACACGGGAACTCTGGCCGGGTACACGGAGGTGCTGGACCCGGCGCTGGTGCTGGCGTTCCACACCCAGGGGCAGGTCATTTACTGGCGGTTCCGGGACTATGAAGTCCCCGGGCGGAGGAATTGGGCCCGGCGATTCGCCCGGGTCAGTGGCTACGTCCTGGACGACACCCCTTATGAATCCTCCTTTGCCGGGTTCAAGGACTGGTTCATTCAGAATACCGGCGGCCGGGGTACACCATCGAGGCGGGGGCGGGGGAAAATCCCTGCCGCTGGAACAATTTGACGTTACCGCCGGTGCCTGGGCATCCTGGTGATCGCCGCAGCGCCGGAACTGACGAATAAGTTTATTTGCAAGGAGACAGAAAATGCTTTACATCATGCGCCACGGCCAGACCCAATGGAACGCACAGGGCCGCCTGCAGGCCAGACGGACATCCCCCTGAATGAGGTGGGCCGGGCCGGGCGGCGGCCGCACGGGAAAATATGGTTGTATTCCCCTGGACGTGTGCTTTGCCTCGCCTCTGAAGCGGGCCTTGGGAGACGGCGGAGATTTTTTCTGAAGGGCCGGGCGGGTGCCCATTTACACGGACGACCGGCTGAAGGAGATGTTTTCGGGGATTTTGAGGGGGAATACGATGTTTCTGAAGCACCCGGAGTACCCGATTTATCCCCTGTTTGCGGATCCGGCAAATTATGTGCCCACCGGCGGCACGGAGAGCTATCCGGGTTGTACACCCGGTTGGAGGCATTTTTGGGGAAAAGGTCCAGCCCCGGCTGGACAAGGGGGAAAATGTGCTGATCGTGGCCCACGGGGCGGTGAATTGCTGCCTGCTGAGCATCGTTCGCAAGACCCCCTGGCGGATATCTGGAAGCCATTCCACCGAATTGCGCCCTGATTCAGGCAGAGGAGTGAGGCAACGGCACTCCCCAGTGGGGCGAAAAGCCTTCCCCTGGGGGAAGGTGGCACGCCAAAAGGCGTGACGGATGAGGGGCGGGACGCATAACGGCGTGGCGCTGGCTCCCCTGTGCGGGGCACAACCCTACACGCCGGGAGCCTTACACCTCGCCGGGAGAGATACAAAACCGCCGGGCGGCTGATTTGTTCAGCCGTCCGGCGGTTCTTTTACGCTGGGATTCAACTGGCTAACACTTGAATGCCTTAATGCTTCGTGTACAACAGGCGGATGGAATTCAGCACGCAGAGCATGGCCACGCCGGAATCGGCGAACACGGCCATCCACATGGAGGCATGACCCGTCAGGCCCAGCACCATGACGATGAGCTTGATGGCCAGGGCGAACCACACGTTCTGCCAGGCAACGCAGCGGGTCCGCCGGGCAATCTTCAGAGAGGTGGGATGGCTTCACGGAGGGAGGTCATATACACCACATCGGCGGCCTCGATGGCGGCGTCCGCACCGCTGCCCATGGCGGCGCCCGTCCGCACCGGCCAGCACCGGCGCATCGTTGATGCCATCGCCTACGAACATCACGCTGCCCCGGCGGGTACGGATGTCCTGCAGCATGTCCAGCTTATCGGCGGGCAGCAGCTTGGCGTGGACTTCATCGATGTTCAGGGCCTTGGCCACTGCGTCTGCGCTGGACTGGCCGTCGCCGGTGAGCATAGCGGTGGAAACGTTCATCTTTTTCAGTTCGCCGATGGCGCTTTGGGCCTCCGGCTTCACGGTGTCGGCAATGCGCACGCCGCCTGCTAGCTTGCCGTCCACGGCCACCAGCACCCAGGTGCCGCTGCCTCTCATGGCGAAGCCCTTGGTGGACACGCCCTCCCGGTCCATGAGACGGCTGTTGCCGCAGAGGACGGTTTGCCCTCCACCGTGGCTTTCAGGCCGTGACCGGCAATTTCTTCCAATGCGCTGGGCCGCTCCAGCAGCAGGCCCTGACCTTTGGCCGCCTGGAGAATGCTCACGGCGATGGGATGGGTGGAATTCTGCTCGCAGCTGGCGCAAAGGGCCAGAATGTCGTCTCCGCCCACGACCTCCTGGACCCGGAAGTCGCCCCGGGTGACGGTGCCGGTCTTATCCATGGCCACGGCCTTCACCGCCGCCATGGCTTCGATACTCACGCCGCCCTTGAAGAGGATGCCCCGCTTACTGCCGGCGCCGATGCCGGAGAAGAAAGCCAGCGGCACGCTGAGGACCAGGGCGCAGGGACAGCTCATGACCAGGAAGGACAGGGCTGTGTAGATCCACTGGTGCCACTGATGGTCGAAAAGCGGCGGGATCACGGCAACCGCCAGGGAAAGACCCACCACAACGGGGGTATAAATGCGGGAGAAGCGGGTGATGAACCGGTCGATCTTCGGTTTGCTGGCCGCAGCATTTTCCACGCTGTCCAGAATTCTCGTGACCATGGACTCGGACAGAGGCTTCTCCACCCGCATGGTCAGACTGCCGGAGGTATTCACGCAGCCGGAGGTGACGCTGTCGCCTACGCCCACATGAACGGGCACCGGCTCGCCGGTAATGGGGGCGGTGTCCAGGCGGCTCTCGCCGGTGAGAATCACGCCGTCCAGGGGATGCGGTCGCCGGGCAGGATGCGCAGCACGTCGCCCACCTGAGCCTCCCCGGCAGGAATCACGGCGCCCTTTTCCAAGGTGACCACTTCCGGCCGCAGGTCCACGGCTTCCATGATCTGGCTGCGGCTCCGGGCCACGGCCTTTTCTTCAAAAATATTCGCCGATGCGGTAGAACAGCATAACGCCGATGGCTTCCGTGAAGCTGCCCATGGCGAAAGGCGCCCAGGGTGGCAATGCTCATCAGGAAGTTCTCGTCCAGCATATGGCCCTTGAGCAGGTTGCCGCCGGCGGCTTTCAGCACCGGCAGGCCCAGCACAAGATACCCGGCCACGAAGGCAATATCGGCGGGGATGGTCAGATTCAGCCATTTCAGGAACAGGCCCACCACGAAGAGACCCGTGCCGGTGAGGATGGCGATGAGGTCCGTATCCTTTTCCTTCTCCTCGGCGGCTGGCTGGGGCTTGGATTCCAGGGGGTGATCTCCGCCTCCGGCTCCTCGTCCCGGGCCACGGCCAGAATGGCGGGAATCAGGGCGTCCGGGTTCTCCGCCGTCAGGCGAAGCTGCTCGGTGGCGAAGGTGATGGTGGCGTCCTCCACCCCCGGGGATGTCGTTGATATTCCGCTCGATCTTGGCGGCGCAGTTGGCGCAGTCGATGCCGGTGATTTTATAGACCTTCTTCACGCCCTTGCCGGAGGCGGCGTGGTGATGATGCTCGTGGTGCGCGTCCTCATCCTCGCAGCCGCAGTCGCAATGATGGTGGTGATGCGCATGCTCGTCATCATCGTCATGGTGGTGATGATGGTGTTCATGCTCCTCCTCATCCTCGCAGCCGCAGTCGCAGTGATGGTGGTGATGCTCGTGTTCTTCATGGCTGTGGGCGGCGGGGCGCTTTGCGTCCCGGGGGGTGATCTGGGTGTCCGGCTCGCTGTCCCGGGCGATTTTCAGAAGCGCCGGGATGAGTGCGTCCGGGTCGGCGGCGGTGAGCCGCAGCTGCTCTGTGGCGAAGGTGATGGAAACCTCCTCCACGCCGGGGACTTTGGCGAATTTCTGCTCGATCTTGGCGGCGCAGTTGGCGCAGTCGATACCCGTGATGATATATACCTTCTTCATGGGGTCTCCCTCCTGAAATAATATTGAATATATGAACATACGCTCATGCGTTGCTATGAGTATAGCCCCTTTTTCCCGGAAATGTCAATAGGGGACCGGCGAAAAAAGGAACTTTTTTCACCGGTTGCACGTTTGCCTGCAACCGGAAGCATTTTCGGCCCCTGGGGTGAGAAACCGGAGGAAAGGAGGGAAAACCATGACGGAAGCGGTGACGGTGGCCCTCATCACTGGAGGGCTTTCGCTGCTGGGGGTGCTGATCTCCAACCGCAGCGCCACCCGCCATACGGAGGAGAGCATCCGCACCGCCCAGGCGGTCACGGACACCAAGCTGGAAAGTCTCACCGCCGAGGTGCGGGAGCACAATCACTTCGCCCGGCGGATGCCGGTGGTAAGAGGAACAGATCAAGGTCATCAATCATAGGATCAGTGACCTGGAAAAGTTAGGAGGAACGTATGAAAAACCGATTGGACAAACTTCTGAGCATCAAAGTCTGGTCACCCTGGCCATGACGGCGGTGTTCTGCACCCTGGCCCTGCGCCAGGCATTTCGGGGCAGGAGTTTTTTGACGGTGTTCACCACCGTCATCGCCTATTTCAGGACCCAGACCATCAAGAGCGCAGACAATTCCTGAATTCCGGGAAGGCGGCAAACAGGATACCACAATACCCATAGTTTATCCCATAGAACTTCAGAAAGAGCAATACCGCGGCACCCATACACCCGGCGATTTTTCCCCCCGCCGGTTTTTTGCCGGGCGAAAATATTCTGAAAAGCCCCGAGAGGCGAAAAAATAGCCTTCCCCGGGGGAAGGCTATCTGTCCCGCCGCCGGGTCCAGGAGGTCCGCAACCAGTATCTGGAACTGATGCAGAGCAGCAATTCGCTTATCATGTGAAAGCAACAAAAAATTTCTGCCGCCGGGAATTTTCTCCGGCGGCTTTGCCGTTCATTCCGATTTTTGCGCCGTTTGTGCCGAAAAACTGCGGTTCGTAGCGAAGAATTGGCCGTTTGGCACGTCTTTCTTGCCCTGAGAAACGGGGAGCGCTATACTATTGACAGGTATTGTGGGGAGGTGCGCCCTGTGAAGCGAATTTTGGCCTTGGCAGTGCTGGCGGCGCTGCTGTTCACCGGCTGTGCCGGAAAACTCCGAAAAAAAGACCGTCACCGTTGGCCTTGTGGAGACGGAAGGCTGTCAGATCGAAGAAAATGCCCGGCAGGTGGTCCCCGGAGGCAACGTGTCCTTCACGGTGACGATGGATGCGGGCTTTGCCCTGGCCGGGGTGGACTACGATGGGGGTATGCGATCTGGAATTCCGACGGAAAGCTGCGGCTGGAACTGAAAAACGTCCGCTATCCGGGCCGGTATCACCTGCGGCTCAGCAAAACGGACAGCACGATTTTGTTTGAACAACGGCGGCCAGGGGGAGGCTCTGACCGTCACTCGGGACCCTGAGTTATCATGTGCGGCCCAACACCGCCCCGGTGGCCTTCGACCGGCCGGGGGTACAGCCTGGTGGCCTGGAACACGGAACCTGACGGGTCCGGGGAGCAGATCGGCCTGGGCAGCCGCATTACCAACCCGGACTCCGGGAAGCTGACCCTCTACGCCCAGTGGGCGGCCTGGAGCAGCGAATCGGATTTTCGGATGGAAAACGGGAAAATTCTGGCCTACACCGGCTCGGAGGAAAGCGTCGTCATTCCGGAAAGTATTGGCGGGGAGACCGTCACGGCCATTGCGGAGGGGGCTTTTACCGACTGCGCCGCCGAATCGATCATTTTCCCCAAGACCCTGGAAACCGTGGAGGCCGGGGCTTTCCGGAATTGCGCCCTGCGGAACTGACGTTTACGACAGCATCCGCTTCCTGCCCTCGGATGCCTTCCGGGATTGCGAAAACTTCAGCACCCTCCACATCAACGCCCAGCGGCCCCCTACGGCTCCCATTACCGCCGGGAAAGCCTGCTGGCGGACAAGCTGGACCTGCTTATCCTGAATCAGGGCAAGCAGAAAAATCGTCTTTACGGGGCTGCTCCATGTGGTACAACCTGGACGGTCCTGTCATGCGGATGCGGTCAGCCCGGACTATCAAGTCGTCAACGTGGCCGTCAACGGCCTCATTAATTCCGCCGTGCAGATGCAAATTATTACTGCCCTGCTGGAAGAAGGAGACATTTTCTTCCACACCCCGGAGCTGAGCAGCGAACAGCAGATGCTCTGCCAGATGGGCTTTACCGCAGACGACAGCAAGCTCTGGTGCGGGCTGGAATACAATTACGACCTGGTGTCCTATGTGGACATCCGGGGAGACCCCGGTCTGCTGGTTCCCTACCAGGTGTGGCGGGACCGGAAGCAGTGAGACCGGCAATTACGACGAGCATTACGAGGATGCCGCCGGGAACATTTATTTTGACCCGGAGACCGGCTCCATTCCCTTTGACCGCTATAAGCAGGAAGATGAATTGGTGGACAAGGTAAATATCACCATGGAGCAGGTCCGGCCGGAAAATCTGGCCCGGCTGGAGGCTCATTACAGGCCATTACGGCAAAGGGGGTCAGGGTCTATGTATCCTGCGCCTGTATCAATGTGGATGTGATCCCGGAAGGGCAGCGGGGGACTGTGCGCCAGGTCTCCAACGTATTTTCCCAGGCGGTAAACGCCATGGACGGTGTGACGATGATCTCCGACCAGATGGATTATCTCTACCGCAATGAGGATTTTTACGATACGAACTACCATCTGCTGTCCCAGGCGGCCCGACGGAACACGGAAAACTGGCTCCAGGACCTGAAGACCCGGATGGTGGCAGACGGACTTTGGAAGGAGGCAGGCCAATGAGCGTGCTGCTGGAAACGCCGGTGCTGTGGATTCTCTTTTGGGGCGGCCCTGGGCCTGTGCCTGTTTGACCGGGCCTACCGGGGACCAGGGGGATTTTTACCGTTCTTTCAGCCCTGCTGGTAATAATCGGCTGCGCCTACGCCCCTGCTTCTGGGGGCCGGGGCGGCGGAAATCGCCGTGATTTTGCTGGCCTTTCTGCTGCTGAATCTGGAGGGCTGGAAATGAATTTCAATTCGCTGGCTTTCCTCATTTATTTTGCCCGTCGTGGTGGGGCTTTACTGGGTCCTGCCCTTCAAGGCCCGGAAATACTGGCTCCTGGCAGCCTCGTACTTTTTCTATATGTACTGGAACCCGGCGTTCCTCTTTTTGCTGCTCTTTTCCACGGCGGTGGACTACTGCTGCGGCCGGGGCATCGAAGCCAACCGGGAAAGAAAGGACCTGTGCCGGTTTTTCCTGGGTGCAGCCTGTGCATGAATCTGGGACTGCTGTTTTTCTTCAAATATTTCGACTTTTTCGCCGGATCCATCAACGATCTGTGCGCATTGTGGGCTTTTCCTACCGGGTTCCCCGGTTGGGGCTGATTCTGCCCGTGGGCATTTCCTTCTACACCTTCCAGACTCTCAGCTACACCATCGACGTGTACCGGGGGACTTCCCGGCGGAGCGGGACCCAATTGCCTTCGCCCTGTATGTGACCTATTTTCCCCAGCTGGTGGCGGGACCCATTGAAAATCCCGCTGACCTGCTGCCCCAGCTGAAAAAAGAGCATTTCTGGAACAAAGGCGATTTTTTTGCCGGGGTCCGCATTGCCCTCTGCGGCTTTTTCCGCAAATGCGTGGTGGCGGATGTGGTGGGCGTGTATGTGAGCCGGGTGTTCGCCGGGGCGGACAGCGCCAATGCGCTGGCCATTTTTTCCTGGCCGGGGCCTTGTTCTGCATTCAGATGTACTGCGATTTCGCCGGGTATTCGGAAATTGCCGCCGGGTGCGCCCGGATGATGGGGGTCCGGCTTATGCGGAATTTCGACCGGCCCTACCTGTCAAAGAGCTACACGGAATTTTTTCCGCCGGTGGCACATCAGCCTGAACCGGTGGTTCACCAGTTATGTGTACATCCCCTGGGGGCAAACCGGAAGGGCAAGGCCCGGAAGTATTTGAATACGATTCTTGTGTTCGCCCTTTGCGGCCTGTGGCACGGGGCCAACTGGACCTATGTGCTCTGGGGGCTGTATGCGGCCTTCTGGCTGTGCGTGGAGAGCGCCTTGGACATTCGCCACCGGTTCGGACCGAAATGGGCTTGCCCGCCGGGCGGCTGGTGCGCCGGTGCGTTACGTTCTGATTTTTATTCCGGCGGCCATTTTGTTCCGGGCCACGGACGTGGCCCAGGCGGGGAACATGCTTCTCGGAATGTTTACCCGAATGACCTTCACCGCCCAGGGGTAAACAGCGCCTTTGCCCTGATGGACATGGATGCCGTGGGCTTTCTCCGGGTGACTTTCAGCATCGTGTGCATGGCGAAAATCTACCGGCTCACGGGTATGATTTGACGGCTTCTTCGGAGGAAACCGCCGTGGCCCAGCGAACCGTGTCCTATGCCTATCTGATTCTGCTCATCGCCGTGTGCTGGGTGGCTCTGTTGGCTACCGGCGAGGCGGCGGGCTTTGCCTATTTCCAGTTCTGAGGGAGGAAGCGCCATGAAACGAATTTTGCGTGATCTTACTGCTGGTGCTGCTCCTGCCGGGACTGCTGCTGGGGGCCGGGGCGGCATTGCAGGAGTATTACGGGGAGAGCTACTACGCGGAGCTGCCCGCCATGGTGGAGAAGCTGAAAACCACCCAAGGGCCGAAAATCGTCCTGGTGGGGGGGCAGCAACGTGGCCTTCGGCGTGGACAGCGCCCTGATGGAGGACCTGCTCTCCCAGGCGGGGAAAGCTATACCGTCTGCAATTTCGGCCTGTACGCCGCCGTGGGGACTTCCGCCATGCTGAGCCTGTCGGAAAAATACCTGAACGCCGGGGACCGGGTGGTGCTGGCCATCGAGCCGACCTCCGAGACCTTTTTCCACCTATTTCGGGGCCACGGCCTTCTGGAAATGCGCCGAAAGCAGCCCGGAATTGCTTTTTGAATGTCAATTCTTCCCAGAAAAGCGCACTGGTGGGGGAATTATCTGGCCTATTTGCAGGAGCGAGTGGAAATTTTCCGGTCCGGCATCCTGCCCCAGCCCACGGACAGCTACGCCAAGGCCAGCTTTGACGAAACTTGCAACATGATTTATGACCGGGCCGGGAAACGCCATGGCCCTGGGCTACGACACGGGCAATCCCATCGACCTGGACGCACTCGACCATCTCGCCGGACTTTGCCGGGCAGGTCAACGGCTGCCGCCGGCTGAAAACCAAGGGCGTGGCGGTGTACCTGAGCTTCTCACCCATGGACCGGGGGCCATGGTGTCCGCCGGGAGGACACCATGCAGGCATTTTTCGACCTGTGCAACCGGACCTTCGACTGTCCGGTGATCTCGGACCCCAACCGGTATGTGCTGGACAGCGGCTGGTTTTACGACACGAATTTCCACCTGAACACGCCGGGGGGCCAGACTGCGGACCTACCGGCTCACGGAGGACCTGCTGAACCAGCTGGGCAGCTATGCGCCGCTGGACTTTGAAACACCGGAAATGCCCGCCTCCATCTATGCCGCTCCCGATGAAACCGGCGACAGCGCCGATTTTGTCCTGGAGGAAGTGGGGAGAACGGCTGCCGTGTGGCGGGCCTGACGGCGGCGGGAGCCGCAAAGCAGGTTTTGACCGTGCCGTCTGTATGGCAGGGCCGCAGCGTGGTAGGGATTGGCGAGACGGCCTTTGCCGGGAATACCCGTGTCACGGAGATCATCCTGCCGGAAAGTGTGGAATCCATCCCGGATGGAGCGTTTGCAGGCTGTACGGCTTTGAAAAAGTTGACGCTTCTGCACACGACCACAACGCCCACCGTGGGTGACGGCCTGCTGACCGGCACGGAGAATGTGAAGATTTGCGTGCCGTCCTCGGCCTACCCCTCTACCGGGACGGCGCCGGCTGCGCCAGCAACCCCTGGGAGCAGTACCTGGACAAAATCGTGACCTATTGAGGAAAAATCCCCCGGCAGGTTTTCAGAAGTCTTTCGGCAGTGCGTTTGCCTCCCGGCGTGTGGGGAGGTGGCACCGCAGGTGACGGAGGGGGTGTACGGTCAGACGATGTAGAAGTCTGCCGCCCCCTCTGAGATTCGCCTTCCCCTGGGGAAGGTGGCCGCAAAAGCGGCCGGATGAGGGGCGGTAGGCACTATCATTATTGAGTGTAGGGGCGGCGGCACGCCCCACCCGTTCGAATTTCATACGCAGAAGCGGCAAAGCGTAAGCCTCCCTGTGTAGGGGGAGGTGGCTGCCCTTTAGGGCAGACGGAGGGGGGTTGAATTTTTGTAGGGGAGTATCGAACGATGGCCTTTACCATGTCGATAGCGTACACCCCCTCAGTCACGGCGTTGCCGTGACAGCTCCCCCTACACAGGGGAGCCAGCGCCCCGCCGGGAGGGCGTCTATTTGAATAAGAAACTCCCACCAGAAGCGGATTTTCCTGCTTCCGGTGGGAGTTTTCTTTTCAAATGCTTACCGGTGGCTTCCGAGGAAGAACAGGGCCAGCATACCGGGGCCCACATGGGAGCCTGTGAAAGGGCTCGTGGGGGCAGATGATCAGTTCCCCCGGCTGGGCCACCGCCCGGACCCGCATGGCCAGGTCCTCGGCGTCCGCCAGGCAATCCCCGTGGGTGATGGCCACCCGGCTATGTTCCGGGTCCACGGCCAACTCCGCATATTTCTGCACGATGGCCTCCACGGCCCGCTTCCGGCCGCGGTACTTGCCGCAGCTGACAATGTGGCCCGTCTCGTCCCCCCGCAGCAGGGGCTTGATGTTCAGCATGGTGCCGATGGCCGCACTGGCGGCGCTGATGCGGCCGGTGCGCCGGAGGAAATGCAGGGAATCCACGGTGAAAAAACTCGCACAGGCCCGGAACCAAGGTTTCCAGCTTGTCGGCGGCGGCGCTGGCATCCAGACCGTCCTTCCGGAAGTCTGCCAGACGGCAGGCCAGCAGACCCGTGCCGAGTCCGGCACCCATGGAATCCACCGTGCGGATGGTTCGGTCCGGAAATTCCTCCTTCAACTCTGTGACGGCCATGTTTGCCGCCTGAAATGTACCGCTGATGCCGGAGGAAATGCCCACATACACCAGGTCCCGGCCCTGAGCCAGCACCGGCCGGAAGGCTGCCAGAAAGGCGTCGGCATTGATGAGGGAGGTGCTGATGACCTCTCCGGCACGAAGCAGGTCGTAATGGGCCTTGGCGTCGAAATGATCGATGTCGCCGTTGAAGGAAATTTCCTTGCCGCCGATCCGATAAGAGCAGGGCATCACGGAAATGTCCAGCCGCCGGAGCAGATTTCCGGGCAGGTTGGCGCAGCTATCGGTAAAGATCGCATAGGACATAAGGGATTGCCTCCGTATTATCTAATATTCCATATTATAATACACCATATGAAATACAATGTAAAGTGATATTTGTAAATAGTTTTTGAAATGTTCGTTATCCCTTCTTGCTCTGGGCGGCTATCCGTGATACAATAAAGCGAAAAGGAGGAATGGGGCATGGATGCGATGCAGGACCTTTATTTGCAGAAGCTGGCCCGGTGGCAGAACTTTATGGAGGTGTTCAGCCTGCCCGGATGGGAAGAACTGCCGGACATGGACCTGTATGTGGCCCAGGTGGTGACACTGGTGAGCCGGTATCTGAACCTCATCCCCCAGGACGAGAAAAATCCCTCATCACTGCCAGCAGTATCAATAATTACGTACGTTTGCGGGTCATGCCTGCGCCGGCCCCGCAAGCGCTACGGCCGGCGGCATCTGGCTTACGTGCTTATGATCTGCACCCTGAAGCAGAGCATGGCCCTGACGGAAATTCAGAAGATTCTGCCGCCGGATCTCGACGACGAGGACACGAAGCAGATATACGCGAATTTTGTGGGCCCGCATCAACGGGGCCATTCAGGGCTTTATCGATCAGGTCAACGCCGAGGCGGCCCGGGAGCTGGTGGAGGGCAACGAGCAGGGCTGCACAAATCTGGTACTGCACAGTGCGGTGAATTCGGTGCTTTATAAGCTGCTGACCGTGAAATTGACGAACCTGCCCCGGCCGGACCTGAGCGCCGAGGCAAACAATAAACCCCAGGAGGGGTAAGGGCGACGCAAAATCTGCCGACCTTCTGAGGAGAGCCTTCCCCCGGCGAAGCGCTAATATATTGCCGCACGCCCGGCGGGGCTTTGTAGGGGCGGCGGCATGCCCCGATGCGCTGGAATTCCATACGCCGAAATGGCGATGCGAAAGGCTTCCCCTCCAGGGGGAGGGCTTTGGCTGGTGCTACGTCGTCAGTCCCTACCGCCCCTCATCCGTCACGCCTTTGGCGTGCCACCTTCCCCCAGGGGAAGGCTATTTTTGCCTCGCCGGAACTTCTCCGGAAAAATCAAGATCAAAACACACATTTGTCCCATCAAGGGCGGCGAGAACAAGAAGCGTGAAATGCTGCTCGAGGCAAAGGAAGAGATCCATAAATCGCGTACCGAAGCAGAAAAGGAAATCAAGGAACGCCGCACGGAGGTCCAGAAACAGGAACGCCGTTTGCAGCAGAAGGAAGAATCGCTCGACAAGAAGCTCGATCAGCACGAGAAGAAGGAGGACGAGCTGGCCCGCAAGATGGCCGCCGTTCAGAAACAGGAAGAGGAAGTCGCTTCGCTCAAGCGCGCGGGCAGATGGAGATGCTGGAAAAAATCTCCGGCCTGACGCAGGAAGAGGCGAAAGCCTATATCTCAAGGGCGTGGAAGCGGACGTGCGCCACGAGAGCGCCATGAAGATCAAGGAGATCGAGCAGCAGTACAAGGACGATGCCGACACGCTCGCCCGCGAGATCATCACCACCACCATCCAGCTGCGCGGCGGATCATGCCGCGGAGGCGACCGTCTCCCGTCGTGCCGCTGCCGAACGGCCGCAACATCCGCGCGCTGGAAACGGCGACGGGCGTGGACATCATCATCGACGATACGCCCGAAGCCGTCATCGTGTCCGCGTTTGACCCGATTCGCCGTGAAATCGCCCGCCTGACAGTCGAACGCCTGATTAACGACGGCCGCATCCACCCTGCCCGCATCGAAGAGATGGTCGAGAAGGCGAAGAAGGAAGTCGAAAACCAGATTCGCGAAGCCGGTGAAGCCGCTGTTTTCGAGACGAATCAGCACGGCATCCACCACGAGCTGGTCAAGCTGCTGGGTCGCCTGAAGTACCGCACTTCCTACGGACAGAACGTCCTGAAGCACTCCATCGAGGTCAGCCATCTGGCGGGTCTGATGGCTGCGGAACTGGGCGCGGATGTTCAGCTTGCCAAGCGCGCAGGTCTGCTGCACGACATCGGCAAGGCAGTTGACCACGAAGCGGAAGGCACGCACGTCACCCTTGGCGGCGAACTGGCCCGCAAGTACCACGAGAGCCCCGATGTCGTCCACTGCATCCTCGCCCACCACAACGACGTCGAACCGCAGACGGTTGAAGCCGTGCTGGTTCAGGCGGCGGACGCGATTTCCGCTGCTCGTCCGGGTGCGCGCCGTGAGAGCCTCGAAAACTACATCAAGCGTCTGGAGAAGCTGGAGGAGATTGCGACTTCCTTCCCCGGTGTCGAGAAGTGCTACGCGATTCAGTCCGGCCGCGAAGTGCGCATCATG
>VOFC01004269.1_pt1 | contig 17673 bp, 21 predicted proteins | sample 5384161 | NCBI WGS metagenome assembly VOFC01 (sample SAMN12384722, study PRJNA508395) | human gut metagenome | isolation source: healthy gut B | host: Homo sapiens
ACCAGAGCCTTTACTTGAGTTATTATATTTGCAGCCTTTTTTTGTTTTTGAACACTTTCAATATATGATATTATAACATCTGTAATATTTTCAACAAAGGTTTTAAGTTCTGCAGGAGATTGAGTTTTTCTGATTAATGACCACGCATCCGTATTTTTAAAGAGGATTGTTGGATCGCAGTCAATATCATAGAGTGCATCTGAAATTGAAAGAATAAGTGACATACAGCGTCGCTGCTGATTATAAAGATTCATATCAGAACGTTCCATAACGTCGAAAAAGCTCCTTGACGCTTTTTTTTGCTTTGCTTTTCGTCGTTGTTTTTAAGTGCTTTTATGTAGGTTTCTATCAGTTTTGACTGATATGCCGAAAAGCTGTGATTTTGGTTCAATATCATTAATATAAATAATGTTTCCTTGTCCAAGTCTGTCACTGTAATCGAGTGCTTGCAATGCAGAGGTATAGCTTGCCTCAAGTTCGGATATTTCCGAAGTAAAGATACCTATTCCTATATTATAATTAACGTTAAATTCAGTATCAATAAAGTCTCCCAAATTCTCACAACAAGAGAAAAGTTTTTGCTCGGATTCTCCTTCCGGTTCGTTAAAGCAGCAAATAAATACGAGGTCCGAATTACTAAAAAAAGGGAATAAAGTTTATTGTTTTAGGAAGATGTTCGATTAGTGCCTCAAAAATCATAAAATTCATTCCGTAGTTGGTACTGTCTGTATCAAGACGTATTACAAATGTCGTCATTGCCGCAGTTTTTTAGATATCTCAAATAGTTCAAAATCAAGAATACCGTATTGTGCACGGTTTAATAAATAATTCAATAGAAAATAACGGCTATTTCTAAGCGTTTTGCGTAATTCAATTTCTTTTTCTGCTTTTTGTTGCTCAAGGTGTATTTCTTTTGTTAATTTGTCAACTATTTTATAAAGTTCAAATTCATCTATCGGTTTTAAAAGATATTGACATACGCCGTTATTAATAGCACTTTGTGCATATTCAAAATCATTGTATCCTGTAAGAAATATAATTTTTGTATTAGGCGAAATTTTATGAATTTGTTCTGAAAGCCATATGCCGTCTTTTGTTGGCATTTTTATATCTGATATAACAATATCGGGAAGCATTTTTCTGAAAAAGCTCAAATGCTACCTCACCATTTTTTGCTGTTCCTACTACCTCAATACCTCTGGTATTCCAATCCAGTGAAGCAAGTCCTTCACGTATTATCTTCTCATCGTCACAAATTAACAACTTTACATTCATAATTCTCCAGCCTATCTTATCTTTATATTAAACTAGATAACATTTTAACATATTTTTTTATATTATTTCAAGTAGGAAATGATATAAATTTTATTAAAAAAAAATATGCACATTTTAAAGTTTATCGCTATTTATATTTGAAATACTATGGTGTATAATGTTAAACATAAAGAAAGACCAATATAAAATGTTCTGATAATGGGAAAGGACGAAACGTCTGAACCGTTATCAAAAAAGAAAGGAGATAAAATTATGAGAAAGAAAATTGCGGCATTATTGGCCATGCTAATGCTTGGAGGTGTGCTTACAGGCTGTGGCGGAGGAAACAAGGTTGCAACAGGCGGTGAAGATCCTAATGTTGTACCGGAGGATACATATGAAATCAACTGGTATATGCAGGGTATGCCACAGGAGGATGTTGCTTCCGTAGAGGCTGCTGTTAATGATTATCTTAAGGATAAAATTAACGCTACACTGAAAATGCACAGACTGGAATCAAATCAGTACAGCAAGCAGCTAAACACAATGATAGCGGCGGGTGAATATTTTGATATTGCATGGACAACGCCCGGAGTTCTTACTTATACGGCAAATGCGAGAAACGGTGCATGGCTTGCACTTGCTGATTACATTGACACATATATTCCAAAGACAATTGAGCAGCTTGGAGAAATAGCAGACAATGCAAGAGTGGACGGCAAGCTTTATGCGATACCGACATATAAGGAAATGGCAGATTCAAGAGGCTGGACATATCGCAAAGATATTGCCGAAAAATACAATATCAATATGGATAATATTAAGACATTTGACGAACTGTTACCGGTGCTTAAAATGATTAAGGAAAATGAACCAAATATGCAATATCCGATTGACTGGGGCAGTGACAGAACACCTGAAGCTCTTATGAAGTACGAGGAAATCGCAGGAACAGCCGTTATTTTCTACGATACAGATAAATATGACGGCAAGGTTGTAAATCTTGTAGAAACTCCGGAATATCTTGAAGCATGCAAATGGGCTAATAAGCTTTATAACGAAGGTCTTGTAAAGAAAGACATTATGACTGCTACAGATTTTGAGCAGAGATTAAAGGACGGAAAAACTTTCTGTTATGTGGACTTCTTAAAACCAGGTAAGGCCAAGGAAACTTCCGCTAAGTTTGATTTTGAACTTGACCAATCAACAGTATCGGATATATGGCAGGATAATGGAGCCGGAACAGGTTCGATGCTTGCTGTTTCAAGAACATCAAAGAATCCGGAAAGAGTTCTTCGTTTCCTTGAACTACTTAACACTGATGCGACTCTCAGCAACCTTATCAACTATGGTATTGAAGGAAAACATTACACCAAGATTGATGATAATACTATAACAATTCCGGATGATACATCGTATACATTACAAGGTTATCAGTGGATGCAGGGAAATGTATCCTAAATTATCTTACAGAAGGAGAAAGCCCTGATAAGGTTGAGGCTCTGAAAGCATTTAACGCAGAGGCTAAGAAACCTATCGATTACGGCTTTAAATTCGATAATACTGCGGTAGAAGCGGAAATAGCGGCATGTCAGACAGTTAAGAGCGAGTATCGTAAACAGGTAATTATGGGTTCAATGGACCCTGAGCCGATTATGAAAGAATATGCCGCTAAACTTAAGGCTGCCGGCATTGACAAAATTATTGAAGAAGCACAGAAACAGTATGATGAATTTCTTGCGAACAAGAACAAGCAATAACAAGAACAAATAATTAGGTATAAGTATAGCGGTCTTTGACCGCTATACTTATATGAGGGATATTTAGGAGATTTAGTTATGAAGAAATTAGTTTCATTAATTATCGCAATGTCAATATTTTTTTTTTCAATAAACTGTGCTATCTTTTTGCGACAAACGTGTCATATATGGCTGATTTTGAGTCTGCAGATGCGAAATTTGGTAATAGCACAACATATAGCGGAACTAAAAACACAGCTGGCGATTATAGTGATTTTGTCAAACCGGAATGGGTAGCCGATGGTGGAAAGGAAAATTCAACAGGACTTCGCATAACCTACAAAGCTGCGACATGGTATGCAGGCGAGGTTTTCTTCCCAATTCCTGTAGCTTGGCAAAACGGTGCGGATGCTGAGTACCTTAATTTTGATTACAATGGCAAAGGTATTGTAAATATCAGCCTGTCAACAGGAAGTGCCGCAACAGACACTCTTACGAAAGGTACAAAGTACAGTTATAAACTTAATGCCGATACAAACGGTGAATGGCAAAGTATAAGTATTCCACTTTCGGAATTTAAAAATAACGGAAATCCTGTAACAATAGCCAATATAGGCTGCGTGACATTCAAGCGGGCGAAAACGGAGGTTTGAGTAACAGTGTCTCTGAAACGAAAGCAATGACGGCAGCGGAGCTTGAAGCGAAAGCGAGAAACGGAAGTATAATCTTTGACAATATGGAGTTGTCCAATGTCGGAGAGAATGTTCTTAATCCAAATGCAACACCGGAACCTACAGAGAAACCGGATAATACAACAAGAACCATAGATTTTGATACTTATACTCTCAGTCATAAGCAGACCTGGGCAGGATTCAATAACAATGATAAGACCTACAGTGACAGTATAAAGTCAGAAATAACTGAAAACGGTAAAGAAGGTTGTGCTCTTGAACTGACTTACAAAGCTGCCACATGGTATGCCGGAGAGATATTTATGTCAATACCAAAGGAATGGGCAATAAATAAAAATTCAGAGTGTCTTGAATTTGATGCTAAGGGACAAGGAAAAATAAAAATATCTCTTGAAACGGGCGAGGTTGTAAACGGAATACGATATGGTCATGCAGTGACTATAAACACAAATGATGAATGGCAAAAAAATCAGTGTGCCACTTTCTGAATTTGTAAATAACGGTAATGAAGTGCCGTTGACAGATGTGGTAGGAATGGCTTTTTCTGCGGCAGAAAGTGGAAACCTCGATAACAATGCTGAAGAAACAAAGATGATGAGTGCAGATGAACTTGAAGAAAAAAGCTGTAACAGGATGTGTAGTAATAGATAACATCACGCTTGCGGAACAGGATACAACTTCCCCGACAGCTGCTCCGGAAGCGACAACTCAACCGACAGGAATATCGTATGTTGCGGATTTTGAAACAGCGGATACTAAGTTCGCAAGCGGTAAGACATGGGGAGGATTCAAAAATAAGTCGAATGATTATCAAGACTATATAAAAGCAAAATGGCTGCAGGACGGCGGAGTTGATGGAAGTACGGCTTTCTGTGTTTACTATCAATCGGCAACTTATTATGCCGGCGAAATTTTTGTGCCGGCTCCCGCAGTGTGGACAAATAACGGTGCAAAGGGGGCTGAGTACCTAAACTTTGATTATAAGGGTAAAGGAGCTGTAAAAATAAGTTTTTCAACGGGCAACACTGCCGATGGAACGCTTACAAGTGGTACACGTTATACGAGGAGATTTGAACTTGATTCTCATGGCGATTGGGCGAAAATCAGTGTTCCGCTTTCGGAGTTTGTAAATGGTGAAAATGCTGTTAATATGACTGAGATAGGCACTGTTACATTTCAAGCGGCTGAGAATGCCAATCTTGATAATAATTCAGACGACACAAAGGCAATGAGTGCAGATGAACTTAAAGAGATAGCGAGAACTGGTGAGATTATCTTTGATAATATGACACTGTCGGAAACAGAAGGAAAAACAACTCTGTTTTCATCTGTTAAAGTAACAGCGGAAATTGACGGAAAGGAAATCACTAATCTTACAAATGGAGATATAAAAATAAAAGCGATAGCATCTGATATTGAAAAAAGATACAAATATGGTAATGATTGTAGCTGTGTATAAAGAAAACGGTGTGATTGATACAGTTCGTATGGCTGAGCAGAAAATAATCGGAGACGGTGAATTGATGCTTGACTTGAATGTTACAGATGCTGAGCATCAAACTATGAAAGTGTTTATATTTGATGATTTTACAAATCTTCACCCGATAATCAATGTGACAAACTTTTTATAAATTAAACCACCTAGCTTAAAGTTTACCTCATTTTAATGAAAAAAAAATAGTACATGTTATAATAATTGCAAGATAAAGAGATTTATATATCTCTTTAATCATTACAATTATTAAGTTTTTAAGGAGTGGATGAGACGTGAAAAAAAAAAAAGCCTTATAAGAGATTTAAAAGAAAATGGTTCCTTGCTCTCAATGTGCATTCCAGGATTAATATTTTTTATACTGTTTAATTATTTGCCAATGTTTGGTATTATAATTGCGTTTAAGCAGTATCGTTATGATCTTGGAATATGGGCAAGCCCGTGGAATGGACTCAAAATTTTGAGTTCATGTTTAGCAGTCCGGACGCATGGGTTATTACGAGAAATACGATAGCATATAATTTGTTGTTTATTTTCGGCGGTCTTGTATTTAATGTGGCAATGGCAATCGGACTTTCTGAATTGAGGAATAAAAGCAGTTTCAAAGCTGTGCCAGACAGTAGTAATTATGCCGCATTTCTTATCATACGTAATTGTAAGCTTTCTTGTGCTGGCATTTCTTCACGTTGAGAACGGTCTGATAAATAGAAGTCTTATTCCGGCACTTGGATTAGAAGGTGTAGACTGGTACTCAAATCCGAAATACTGGCCATGGATTCTTGTTATAGTAAACTTTTGGAAAACAACGGGATATGGCAGTGTTGTATATCTTGCAGGTATAGCAGGAATTGACACCTCGCTTTATGAAGCCGCTAAGGTTGACGGAGCATCTCGATGGCAGCAAATACGATACATAACATTGCCGGCACTTGTTCCTCTTATGGTAGTTCTTACAATTTTAAATGTCGGAAAGATATTCAATTCTGATTTTGGTTTATTCTATCAAGTGCCGTTAAATACCGGTGCCCTTTATCCGGCTACAAATGTTATCAGTACATACGTATATAATATGTTGATGTCAGCGGGTACGGGAAGTGTAGGAATGGCTTCAGCGGCAGCTTTTTATCAATCAATTGTTGGATTTATACTTATTATGACAACTAATTTTATTGTGAAGAAAATAAGCCCCGAAAACGCATTATTCTAAAAAGGAGGTATAACAGTGAAGAAACAAGAAATTAATATCATAGATAGTATCAAACAGCCGGAAGTTAAAGCTCCGGCTAAGAAAAAAAAGACGTAAAATCAAAGTTTCGGACATTATTCTTTATTTTATATTTTTTCTTATTGTAGTAGCTTGTGTTTATCCTTTGCTCGTGGTTCTTGGAGCATCGTTTACAAGTGAATCGGCAATTTCAGAGTTTGGTTTTCATGCTATTCCTAAAGAATGGAGTCTTGATGCTTATAGATATATAATTACATCTAAAGAAACGATTTTAAGAGCATATGGTGTAACTATTTTTGTTACGATTGTAGGAACTCTTATGAGTACATTGGTGGTTGCACTATATGCATATCCGCTTTCCAGAAAGGATTTTAAATACAGAAAACTGTTTACATTTATAGCGTTTTTTTACAATGCTTTTCAGTGGTGGAACAGTGGCAGGATATATGGTGACAACAGGCATTCTTAATCTGAAGAACAGTATATGGGTACTTATTTTTCCTTATGTTATGAATGCATGGCACGTAATTGTAATGAGGTCATTCTATTCAATGTCAATACCGACTGCAATAATAGAGGCGGCGAAGATAGACGGGGCAAATGAGTATCAGATATATTTTAAGATTGTTCTGCACATATCTTTACCTGGATTGGCAACGATTGCACTGTTTGCAACACTTACTTACTGGAATGACTGGTGGCTTCCGCTTCTTTATATAACAGAGCCTCAAAAATATAATCTCCAGTATCTTCTACAAAGTATGATTTCAAATATTCAGAATTTGACCGAAAATTCAGCTCAGATGGGTTCGGCAAATCTTCTCGCTAATGTTCCTAAGGAAGGTGCGAGAATGGCACTTTTGTATAATAGCGACTTTACCTATATTGTTTGTTTATCCGTTTTTCCAGAAATATTTTATTCAAGGATTGACGGTAGGTTCAGTAAAAAGAATAATTTTATATTTATTCGGATAAGGAGTTCACTATGAAAATAAAAAGAGTTATTAGTTGCTTACTTGTTGCAGTTTTTAGCATGTCATTGTTGCTTGTACAGGAATCAGCACAAGCTAAAATTGGAACGGTACAAAAGATATTACCCTCGGAGCTTCATGTTGAAGGCAGATACATATATAATGCTGAAGGCGAAAAGGTTAGGCTTACCGGAGCGAATATTCCGGATTTGCAGTGGGCCACAGGCGGAGATAATGACCTTATGAAGAGAGTAGGACTTCTTTGTGACAGTTGGAATGCAAATTGTGTTCGTTTGTGCGTTCATTCTAAATTTTGGTTTGGACAAGAATGGTATCAGGGTAAGAGTTATGGTGATTACCGCAAAATGGTTGATAATGTAATTAATCAAATTACATCACGCGGAAAGTATGTAATACTTAATCTGCATGAATTTTATGCTATTACAGAACAGCAGAAGGATTTCTGGAATGATGCAGTAGAGGTTTATGGAAATAATCCGGGAGTTATATTTGGTTTGCTCAATGAACCTCATGATATTGACTGGGAAATGTGGCGTAACGGCGGTATGCTTGAAACTACCGATAGCTATGGAAAGAAAACACAGCGTGTATATGGCCATCAAGAAATTCTGGATATGATACGCAACAAGGGTGCAAAAAAATATTGTAATTGCGGGCGGTCTTGATTGGTCATACTATTTTGACGGTCTGTGCGATGGATATAACGGCATGGAACATGGCTATAAATTAGAGGATAAAACGGGTAACGGTGTAATCTATGACACACACATTTATCCAATGAAGCCGGAATATAATCCGGTTGAAAAAAGCCGTAGAGTGTCTTGTAGATGAAGCTCCTATACTTGTGGGTGAATATGGACACTGGGGAGAAAGACTTTTTGACTGGTATGACAATTATCTTTGCGAATATCCACATGTATGGATGAATGAAATCCATGATTTTATTGACCGTAATGAACTTAACTATACGGCATGGTCTTTTCACACGGGTGCAAATCCAAATATGTTTATGGACTATGACACATTTACACCATCAAATTATTCGGGTATATATATGAAATATAAAATGCTTCAAGAGCCTGAAACACGTCCGGAGGAAAAGATAGACAGTATGTCGACCCATCACCACTTTCGACTTGGGAACATATTATTGATTTTGACGATAATACCGTGGACTTTAAAGTGTATGGCAAAGAAGTAAGGACAGAACGAACAGATAGTGGTTATGAAGGCAGAGGTCAGCTTATTGATTTTGACAGAAGCTGTGTTGATAGTTGGGACAGTGCTGCGATTGCTGATTTTGATAAAGATACTGATTTGAGCGGTGCAAAATGGCTTGCCGTGAGAATAAAAGGCGACGGTGATATGCGTAAAATCGGAATTGGACTTGAGTTGAAAGATGGTAGATTATTTACAACTTATATGCAGATGGATTTACATGATAACTGGAAGGACTGGTTTTTTCCATTAAGCTTGTTTAAGAATGAGCAAGGGATACTTGATACAACACAAATTAAGTCTGTACTCTTTACATCTCTTGATGACGGTCCCGGCAGTTTTATAATTGATAATATAAAAGTAGGAGGACTGCCATACGAAGAAAAAAAAGCCTTTTACGGTATCGAGCGTTACCCAAAAGGAAAGTATGACATGGAAGGCATGGGAAGACGATGAAAACACAGAAACAGACTCGTTTACTGTTACTAATGCAGTTGAAGAAAGCAGGGGACAAGGCTCGAATCCTGTTATGTTTAGCTATAATTGCCCTGAAGGTTCGTATGGAGGGCAGGCGAGGGCAACAATCCCTAAGTCTTGGGATATAGGCGATGCTGAATATTTTACATTTTGGGCAAAGGGCGATGGTTCTAAGCAACGCTTTATACTGCGTTTTGAACAGGAAAAAGGTACAAATCAAAATGAACAGCGTTCAAATTTCAAGAAACGTGAGTTTGAAAGATTTTGTATCGCATTCGATGTCAACAGCACGGAATGGAAACAGTATAAATTTAGGATAAGCGACCTCGGTATGAGCGATATGCTTCATCTTAACAAGGTAAGATATATCAGTCTTTTTAATATGACACTAAACTCTTCGGGACGACTTTGGATTGACGATTTTGCTTTTTACGAATATTGGTGATAAACTCACAGGACAATCAGTAAGCCATGCAACGCCGGTCAAATCGGAACCGATAGGTGAACTGGTTACAAAATATCCTGCAAACAAAGCAATTCAAATTCCAAAGACATTTGAGGTTGAGGCAGGAATTGAAGAACATATTTCAATTCATATTATGAATAAAACGGAGCATGAGCTAAATGGTGAACTAAAGGTTGAGGGATTGCCTGTTGACAATGTTGATAATGCACTTTACAAGGTTTATCCGAAATGGGTTTCATATCCGCATTGGCCGTGGAGAAATTATTCGTATAGTAACTTTAAATTTACCATTCCTAAGGATAAAAGGGAGAATATACAATAACCGTATCGGATGTATCGAATAACGGTATTGAGCCGCAGACCTATAAACTGATAGTAAAATAGAATGGAGGCAGAGAATGAGGATGATTAAAAAAAATCTGTTCGGTTATATGTGCCGCGGTAATTGCTCTTGGTGGTGTAAACATTGTTGTAACCGCACAGGATACAGAATCACAAATCAAATATAACTATAAGATTTCAATGGAAAGTGACTCTGACTTTCGTATGGTCTACGGTTATAACGGAGGTACTATAAGCACTAAAAAAAGCTATGTATCAGGTAAGTATGGAAATGCTATGCAGATAACATATCCGGGAAATGAGATTTCCGACCCATCAAAAAGATACAATGGCTTTGTAATGCAGTTTAAGAGCGAGCCGATAGAACTTGCTAATGAAACTATTTCAATGCTTGACCTTATGAGAGATACAAAAATATTTCCATGTGGGTACATACACCTCAGACAGTTGACCACGGGAATGGTGCAGCAGAGCATCGTGTTCTTGAAATCGCCATGGAGTATTCAAGTACAGAGGGGAACAAGAAGTATTCAAAAAAGTTCCAACTTCCAAACAACGGCGAATGGGAATACATAACAATACCGACATCTGCGTTTAAGTCCGGGTCAGTAACGATGGACCAAGGAATACAGAGCGATATTTATACGGCACTTAATCAAATGACAATAATTTTCCCGTATAAAGATTATTTTGGTGCTAATCCGACTTCAGATACACTTGAAACACCGTGGGAAGAACCATTGAAGATTGACGAAATACTTTTTGACCGTTCTACAGATGAAGTAAAGGCAATAACCCCGCCGTCAACCGGAGAAGAAGCGTATTTTTGAAAATGCAAATATTTCAGAAGTTTTTGTAAAGGGAGTAAAGTCGAGGACTTTGACAAAAACGCGTCATCAAATAATATTCCTGTGCCGGCGTCATATACTGCGGAGGATATTAAAAAAAATGTAACCGTAGATGTTGAGACACCTACTATTCCAAAGACCAATACACGCCAAGAACTTACGGGTGCATCATATGAAATAACCGCTCCTGAGTCTGTTCCCGGAAACGGAATGATTACAATCACTTCAGGCAGCAGAAAAGTAAAGAAAACATATAATGTAAACTTCACTGCCAGAAGCAGTATACAACCGGAAGTGAGCGATATTGAAGAAAACGGAAATAATATAAGTGTACCGGTGACAAATGAATCATCGAGTGTTTCCGTTGAAGCATGTGCTCTCGCAGTTGTAAAAACAACGATGGAGTATGTACAAGTGCGTCTTTTGCTGAGCAACGCAGTATTGGTGCGGGTGATACAACAACATTTAATTTTAACATCAAAAAAGAAAGTGATAGTTCGGTAGAGATATACATTTTTTAATAATGAAACCGATTATAAACTCTTATGCCCGCCTATAGAAGTGGGAAGCGGAGTAATGCAATACACTGCACCTTCCGGAACGATTTTTGAAAGTCATATAATAGCTTCTGACGGTGGTGAAACTATAAACATAAACGGAACCGTCACAGGAGATGGAACTGCATTTGTTGTGTTTAAAAAGATGATAAATATATAGGTGCGTATACTATTAATACTGAAAATAATACAATAAACAGTGCTATTCATACCGGTGGAATGGCATATGGACAAATATATGCGGTTTTATCGTATGGAAATACAGTATCGAGAAAATTTTATAATGCCTCGCAGACAGAAATAAACTCATGTATAAGCGAGTATAAAACTCTCGGCACTACCGAATCTGATTGTGCAAATTATTTTGAAAAATATAAGGCAATAATAAATCTTGACAATTATTTGTCACAGGAATTAACATTGTCTGAAATTGCAAAAGCCGTGTCGGTTGCCGACAGAAACGTATCAGCAGTAAGCGATATACGAAAAAACATCGGTGAAGAACTTGTAGTTAAGCTTTTTAAACAAAACAAATTCAATTCAAACTTTAAAAAGAGATATATTCCTCATATAATGACTTGGCTGAACTTGACGGAGGAACCGATTATTTTAAAAAGTATATAACATCTGATAGTTTACTCAGCAATGTTCTTTCGGCTACGGCAAAAATGATTATGATTCTATAGAATCGTTGAGAAGTGCATTTAATGAAAATGCTCTGCTTGTGGCTTTTGGATGCGTAAATGGTTATGGTGAGATTGGCAATCTTATTTCAGAAAATAAGAATATACTTGCACCTTATATCAGTTATAGCAGCCTTGAGGGACTTAGTGCCAGTAATCGTACAGGATATTATAAATATGTAACTGAAAAAAGAGTGGAGTCGTTGTCATCTTTAGGGACATTGCTTGATGAGTACATGAATTCTATCAGTAAAAATCCAAATAAAACGAACAGGATAGGCTCAGTATCAGGAAACGGTTCGGGAAAAGGCAGTACATCTATGATAGTTTCGCAAGTGACCGGAAATGATACTGTGTCATCTGAAAAAAGACAATAAAATATTTACAGATGTAAATACGGACCATTGGGCGTATACTGCGATAAATTCATTAAAAAATCTTGAGTTATCAGCGGACGCGGAGACGGAAGCTTTGGCACAGATAATTCCGTAACCCGTGAGGAGTTTGTTAAGATGCTTCTTGAATTTTCGGAAAGGAAACGGAAAATGTTGATAATAAGTTCAGTGATGTGGATGAGAATAAGTGGTATGCTCCATATTTAAATACTGCTGCCGATATGGGTATCGTAAGTGGAATTGAGGAAGATATATTCGGTGTGGGAGAAAAAATTACACGTCAAGATATGTCAGTTCTTATAGTACGATATCTTAAGCAAGAAAACTGTGAATTGAACGGTGCTGCGATAGATAGCTTTACAGATGATGGTGATATTTCTGATTATGCTAAAGATAGCGTGTATGCACTAAAAAATCTTGGACTTATAAACGGTATGGGTGATGGAAGCTTTATGCCGAGGGCAAATGCAACAAGAGCACAGACTGCTCAGATACTTTACTCTGTATCTCTGTTTATGAAATCAAGAAACATATCGTATACGAATTTGACAGGCAGTGACAGATATATGCTTCTTGCCGGAAAGTTTATGGCACTGGATATAATTCCTTTTCCTAACGAGGAAAACGGTATTGTAACGAAAGGTCAGTTTGCAAAATATCTGGCAGGTTTTGTGAATGCTAAAAAATTATGAGAAAAGCGATGACAAGACCATATTCAGTGATGTGGTGCCCGGAAGTACATATTACAATGAAATTCGATTTCTTTATGATAACGGTTATATTGATAAGAACAACTCAGTATTTGGGGCTGACAATCCGATAACTCTGGGTGAGGTTGCTATTATCATGTGCCGTGTACTGGGATATGATGTTTATGCTATCGAGAACGGCGGTAATATCAGTTCATACTACAGTGTAGCGGTAAGCAACGATATTATTCGAATTTGAGAAAGACTATTGATGATACGCTTTCTTTTATGGATATATTGGAGATATTTGATTCGGCGTCCAAGGCATATATGGTTGTGGATGATTTGGATAAATCGTCAATATACTCTATTTCTAATATAACACCTTTGTATTATTATCATAGAATACTTACTCTTGATGATATAGTATATGTATGTGGAACTCGCACATTAGACGGAAGTGGAGGTCTTAGTGCAGATGAAGTGAGAATAGGTTCTTATAGTTTCAGTACGGATATAAAAGATGTATACAGATACCTTGGTTACAGAGTAAACGCTTTTTACGTTGAAGATGATGAAACTCTAAAATTTATTGAGCCGAACCAGAAAAATAATGTCCTTTCATTAGAGCAGGACTTGATTTCAGACTTTGATGGTTCTGTATTGAAATATTATAAAAATGAAACAACAAACTCGGAGAAGAAAGAAAACACTTCCGAAGACAATAAATCGCTTGTATAATTACAATTATGTTGCTGAATATGATACAGAAGACATTAAAAACGCTGATGAGGTTATTCTGATAGACAGTAACAATGATGGAATGTATGATACAGTAAATGTAATCAGAGAAGCAATATACTGTATAAATCAGCTTACACCGTATGAAAATACATTATATGATTATTATAATCAGCCGTCGATAAAACTTAATGATTTGGAAACTGTAATTGTATATGACACTGACGAAAAGTTTACATCGATAGGAAATTTAAAGATTTATGATATTCTTTCAGTTATCGAGGATAAAAACAAAAGAAAATGCTGTAATTTACATATCGAGGGAAGAAGCTGACGGAGTTGTTAAGAGGACTGCTCGAAACAACGGGAATTTAACAGTTAGTATTGATGATGCGGAGTATGACTTGACAGATATTCTTGCGGCACAAAATACAACATATTCATTATTGTCAGTAGGAAATGCTGTCAGTGTATTGCTTGACCATCGTGGCAGAATAGCATATGCCGAATTTGATGACAATGATGAGGTAAATAACTTTGCATATCTTGCACAAGCTTTTCCGGCAGAGCATAGCGATGGACCATACCTAAAAGTATATACTACATCCGGAAATATGGAAACATTAGAGTTCGCACGGAATGCAAAGGTAAATAACAAAAAGTAAATGAATATACAGACATTGAAAAGCTATTCAAGGATGTAAATACAGACCCGGATTCAGTTAATCAGCTTATAAGATACAAGCTGAATAATAATGGTGAAATTCAGTCAGTAAAAACTGCACAATATGTAGATGCTGACGAGCTTTATACAACGGCAAGTGTATTCACCCGCAGCACAGACCTTTCTGACACATACTATAATGCAAACTATAGGAGTTTCCCGGGTTATGCAAGACTTTCGGAGAAGACAAAAATAATGTATGTTCCGGCGAGCAAATCATTAATGGACGACTCCCAATATTATGAGATAAAGCAATTTAAAGATTTGAAGTCTGCAACTTTTGGTACGGTGGAACTATATAATATGTCTAAGGACATGGTAGCGGGAATTGCCGTAATACGTTCGGATAATGCAGGAGGAAATGAGCTCACTTACAGTTCTGTTATGGCGGCGGTTAAGAATGTTTCGCTCACTTCTGTTGATGATGACGAGCGTTATTTACTAACTCTTTTATACAATGGTACAGAACAGGAATTTGTGACCGCTGAGGGAGTAGAACTTGAAAGACAGTATAATAGCAGCGAAGGACCTGTTACATCAACCATTGACGAGGGAGACCTTATAAGGATTGCAACGAATGCTAATAATGAAATTGTTGACTATCATAAAATATTTGATTTTGATAACAATGATAATCCCGATGTGGTAATCAGAGGCAATGAATACGGAGAAACAAAGTCATATATCGGTTCTGCAAAGACACTTATCGCATTTGATGACATGGCTGCTAATCCTGATACCGATGTTGTATCGGGACGTATATGGCAAGGCAAAAATCCATACTGGTTCACCGGTGTTCAATATTCAACGGAATTTGGCATTGTAAAATCAATAACAGGTTCATCAATGATTATACAGACATATCCGGGAACAGCAGGAAGCAACAGTCTGGAATGCGAAAGATACTTCAATCTTAAAAATAATCGTGTATATATTTTGGAGGACAGTCGCGAAGGAGTTCATCTTGATGATATAATTCCATCTAATCTTGCAGGAGAGGCAAAAGCTTCGAGAGTGATTATTTCAAGACATAACGATGTGCCATCGATTGCGGCAATAGTAATACGATAAAGGGAAGTAAACATGAATAAATTAAGAAAAATAATTGCGTTGATGCTTTCTCTGAGTGTAATATTTACAGCGGCAATATCAGTGTTTTCAGCTGAAAACTTTGATGATGACGGCAACAGAGATAATGATGCGGGGACTAAGCGATGAGGAACAAAAATGTTCTCATTCAAGACTCGCACCCTAAGCATGAACTGGATAACCCCGATGACGCGTACATAGAGGATATTGAATATGATACGTACATTATGGGTAAGAATGAATATGATGAAACAGTAAAAAAAAGCTTACAGCTTTTGAAATGTGGGTTCCTATTGATGATGGTTCATATCTTCAGCCAATCAAGGCAGGTGAATTTTTTCTGTCAGTGTGCCGCTACATAAACTGTGACTCATTTATGACGAAGATGCAAACAAAAAGACATGTGGGAAAAAAGCCCATGATATGCTTAAAAGTATGGGATATGTAGATTTCAATATAGATTGTACCGGATGAAATAAGTTTTGATAATGCACTCAGAACACTTGTAAATGCTTTGGGGTATAAACAGATTGCTTATATGTATGGAGGCAATGATAATGCGTATATACAAATTGCCGCAAATTATGATATAACAAAGAACTTTCTGGATAACCGAAGTGCTTCTATCAGAAGAACGATGCGGCATCTCTTCTTAATGATTCTATAAAGGCCGATGTATACATTTCATATGGAAATAACGGTCATAAAAGCATTAATACTTTAGAGTATTTCAAGGATGCTTATAAAATCACCGGAGTTGTAGAATCTGTTTCAGAGCATGCAATAACAGTGGTGATACAATATATAAAAGGTATTAGAATAGGAGATTATCTTCTTGCCAGTGACCGCAGTGATTTATATGATTACCTTGCGTGTAAGGTGGAGGCATATTACCGAAAGGAAGATTCGGAGGAAATACTCTCTTATATATCTCTTATCACAAAAATAACAGCATAATAACGATAGACGGCGAAGATATTAAAAGTGTTGAAAATAACATAATACGATACTATAGCGACAATAAAAAACAAAAAAGTATCTCTTAATTCATCAGCGAAAGAGATACTTAACGGATTTCGCCAAAATCGTTAGACGAGGAAGATTTTTATAACTGCGATTATATCAGATTAGTGGATAACGATAACAATGGTAAGTACGATGTTGTTTTTGTATACAAATATGACATAATGGTTGTAAAACGTATTGTAGAGTCGCAGGGAATGATTTATGGTCTGTACAATGATGACCCAAACGGGTCATTAAAAGGTAAATTTTGCTGACTGCGACATGACTGACCGTATGGGCAATCCTGTTGATGCTTATTATATAACAGAGGATTCAATTCTATCAGTTGCTAAAGATATTGAAACAAACAAGACAAAGATTATAGTAAGCAATTTGATGTATACCGGTGTAGTAAAAGAGCACTAATGGCACTAAAATTAAATTTGAGGACAGGACATATAAGTATTCAACAAATGCTGAATACTATAAAGACGCAAAAGCAATTAAAAATGGAAATAAATATACGGTGTATCTTGATTACCGAGGTAGGATAGCCGGTTATGATTTGCTTAAAACTGACGATATACAATATGGATTCTTAATACAGGCTTGGATTGAGGATAACAGGAGCGATGTGATAGCCAAACTACTTCCTTATACCGGTGATATGAATGAATTCAAACTTGCAAGAAGTACAAAAATTGATGGTTTAACTTGCAAAGGTGCAGAAAAAATAATAACTGCATTAAAAATAGCAGCGGATTATCAGAGGTCTACGCTTGCAACACTGGATTCGTCATATAAGATAATGGCTGATTATAGTGATGACAGTTATGTGTATGTAAAGAGTCCCAATTATGTATAAGCTCAACGATGAGGGAGAGATTAAATATATCGATACTCCATATCATAGCGACAATGAAAATCCGGAGTGGAATGATGTATTCCATGACAATTCTATGACAATGTATAACGATTTTTCTAAAAGGACATCTTCCATAAAACCGGGAGGCATGTATCTTAGAAATACACTTGCATTTAATAG
>VOFC01005359.1_pt1 | contig 17665 bp, 28 predicted proteins | sample 5384161 | NCBI WGS metagenome assembly VOFC01 (sample SAMN12384722, study PRJNA508395) | human gut metagenome | isolation source: healthy gut B | host: Homo sapiens
TCTCGAATGCGACTTGTCCACGATAAAATCTCATAGATGTGTTTGCTGACTCTCCGGTATAAATTAGGATGTCGTTGTCCTCCATGCTCAGGCAAGCCTCGCGGCAGGGCTTTTGTTCGGTGCGGTATTCCTGCTGTCCCGGCACGCGGATATGCAGGACTGCGAGCGGCGTACGACGAGTCGATCGACTTTGTAAAGGGAGCAGTCCTCCACCTATGTGCAGTAGCACGAAACCGCCGTGGCCAAGGCACTTGTGCGCGAAACGACCGCCGTTCAGGAGCGAGGGCGTGACGCCTCGACTGCGGCGAGACCGAGCTGCGGCAGTGCGTGAGCGGCTGGGGCTGACCGGGCTTCAGTGCTGGACGCGAACGGCAGGCTGGTCTGCGAGTACAGCACGACAGCATCGGCTATACCCGACTGCAAACCGCCCTGGAAGCCGAGCGTGCTCGCGATCGGTCATCCGGAACACCTATGTTCGGCGCGTGCAGCTGACCGACGGCTCGCTGGCCGACGCCGCGCAGCTGCGCGGACGACGCGGCGATTGTCGTCCCTCATCGGTACGGGATACCACGGAAAATGATCTGCTCCGCCGCATCCGCTCGGAGCGGCCATGCCGACCGGCTTATGGTCTATGCCGGACGCAGGCCTGACTCCGATATTACGGCATGTAAAGCAGCCACGGGCGCAACTTCGGTCATCATATATATGTCCCGGCAGACTGCCTTACAGGACACGCGATCAATTTGATCGTGCCGCTTCGCCCGTGCGATCGCCCCAACGCTGCTCCTGCTCGTGCGGCGGGGAACGGAAAAGAGCTTCCTCCAGCAGCAGAAAACGCCTCGAAAAGGAACATTTCTGGGATCTCCGCTTGAGCAGGCGCACGCCGAGCTTGAACGCGCCATTCCGTCAGGAAACGAGGCAAATCGCGCCAAGCGCGAATTTCTGTCTCAATATGTCGCACGACATCCGCACGCCGATGAACGCGATGATCGATTTGCTTCACCTCGCTTGTGCGGCCACCCATATACGACAAACTCGTGAGCAGGTGCATCGCTACCTGAAAAGACCGCGACGGCGAGCTACAGCATCTGCCTCGCCTCATCAACGATGTGCCGATAGCGAGCGTAATCGAGAGCGGTCAGGTTCTCGAACTGCGTCTGGCACCGCCTGAGTTTTCTGTACACGCATCTGCGCGATATCATCTCCAGTCGAGCATCACCTTCGCCAAGCGCATTTCCGGCTTTCTATCGACATGGTCGATGTGGAGGATGAGGATGTTGTCGCCGACATGGCGTGTCTCAACCAGCATCATGCTCACATCCTGTCCACTGCCACTGTCTAGTTCACGGTAGGCGGTACGATCACTCTGCGCATACTGTTCAGAAGCAGACCGCACGCATGGCAGCGTGGATTATGAATTTCATGACCCGTGATAATGGCGATCGGCATGAGCTCGGCGTTTTCAGTACATATCTTCGAGCAGTTTGTAGCATGAGGCACCTCGACCGTGAGCAAAATTCAGGGAACTGGTCCCCGTATATGATTGGCGATTAAAAAATCTGGCCGATAGGATGGGCGCGGTATTTCGGTCGAGAGCGAGCCGGGGAAGGCGGATCGGAATTTACGGTTTCCCTCTGCGCTTCCCATCAGCGGAGAGCAGGTTGCGCACAGCGTATCCTGCCCAGGGTTCGTTGTCAAAGCGCTTTCGTGGCGGATGATGACAATTACCCGACACCTGCCCGAACGTAAGCAAAATGCTGCGTACGATCGGCATGCGGTCGGACTGACAACCTCGGGACATGAGGCTGTTGTCCGCACGCAGGACGCGATCGAGCAGGGTGACGGTACTTCGATGTCTTTATCATCGACTGGATGATACCCGATCTGAACGGTCTTGAGGTCGCGCCGCATCCGCAGGCTGATTGGCAGCAATACCCCGATTATCATCCTGACCGCCTACGACTGGGCGGATATCGAGCTTTTTGAGGGCAAAAGGCCGCAGGCGTGACCGCAGCTCCCGCGCCAAGCCGCTGTTCATGTCCGAGCTGCGCCGTGCATACTGGTTGAGCTGTTTCTTCCGGCAGAGGCTGGTATCGTGAATAGACGGAGATGGCGGGATTTTCGCCGGAAAACGGCTGCTGGTCGTCGAGGATAACGCCCTCAACCGTGGAAATCGCGCGGTGACGATGCCTCGAGGAAGGCGGGTTCGAGTGTGGACACGGCGGAAAACGGAGCATCGTAGACAAGGTGCGCGCGAGCGCGCCCGGGTACTATGCGCTCGGTGCTGAGGGACACTCAGATGCCGATCATGGACGGCTATGCGGCCGCGCAAAAGCCATCCGCGCTTCTGCCGGATGCCGAAAAAGGCGTGGTTCGCCGCATTGTCGCCATGCGACGGCGAACGCCTTTTGACGAGGAGCATTGCGCAGAACGGTAAGCGCCGCATGCGGAATTCGGCCATCTTCCAAGCCGCCTCGACATGCAGCAGCCAGCCTCACGATGCTCCGGGAGAAGCTGTCGTCACTGTAACGCCGTCATTTTCATCAAATGCGTTATTTCGACAATGAAGCCGCCGGATCAGACTGATTAGGAACGCAGTGAAGCGTCCGTTTGGCTGCCGTCCTGCGTCTTTCTTTGCAGCACTGCGGTGTGCGGCAGTTTTACCTTTTCTGCCTGTGAAAAAGGTTTTGAGCATTGCTTTATCAATTGCGGCTTATGATAAAATTCCGACAAAGGAGGTGGGCTCTGTGCACTGGAGTACGTCAATGGCCGGTGCAGTCTGGGTCCATTGCTTTGGCCAAGGCGATCAGTGCTTGAGCTGCGCATTCGTCATGGCCGCATCTCTGCTGGTGGTGGACTGTTAATGAACGATACGATTACCGCGGAGAAAAGTCGCTGAGCATCTCTGTCTGAATATGCACGCTGCACTGACTGCCATGAACGCCATGGGAGCAGGAAAATGCGCTTTCTGGCGAGCTGACGCTTTGCGGCGCCTCGGTCCGATACGATCGACAAATATGCGGTGACGCCGTGCAGTGACACCGCCTTCGTGCGGGAGCGGCTGCGCAGCGCAGAGACCGACGGCAGCACGCAGAGCGAGCGTGCTCTGCCGTCATCACCGCAATGATGAAAGCGTATCGTGTCCGTCAGGAGACGTTCATGGCCGCAGGCTGCATTGACGGCACATTTTGACGCGGTGAAATCACGCAAGCTCTGCGCACACAGTGCAGGCTGCCATCTGGACGCACGACACTCGACCAGCTGACGGCGGCGGCTTTCGGATGGAGGGACGCGAGGGCTACCTAGTCCTCGGTCAGCGAAAGAGGTACCTCGCAGAACATGGTGGCTTAACTTCATCGTAGCCGCGATCGGCAGCGTGCTGTTTGCAGGCGCGATGCTGTACTACGCATCGCAGCCTCCGCTGCTGCCGGTGCAGCAGATGAGCCGCGGTGCGCGCGCGCGTCGCGAATGACTCGACATTGAGGACTTCAACTTTGCACGCTCGGACGAGATCGGTATGCTCGCCGACTCGTTTAACCACCTCAAGCACCGATCGCGCGGACGATCCACGCACTGGAAAGCGAAGCTACAACTGGAAAAATCCCCGCGTCAGCAGAGAGCGAGGCAGCACGCCCGCGGCAGCTGATCGAGCAGAGCCGCTGCGCAGCTGCAGAGCCGGGATCAACCCGCATTTTTCTGTTCAACACGCTGCAGAGCGTGGCCAACATGGCCGGAATCGAGCAGGCGACCGTCACCGGCGACATGGTGGTGCGGCTGGCGACCTCTTCCGCTCACGCGCTTGACCATGATGACAGCGTGGTAACACTCTGACCGCGAGCTTGCAGCCGCTGCAGGCGACCACATTTCCCTCAGGAACTGCGGTTCGGTGAACGCATTTCGTTCGAGATGGACCGCGGCAGCTCGCTGTGCGGCCTGTGAACCGCTGCTTCGAAATTCAGCGACTGCGGCCAATCGTGGAAAAACTCCATTGTGCACGGCATGCTGCAGCCGCAGCGAATTGCGCGGCGCATCCGCATTAAGGCTGTGCTTGCAACTCGCAGCCAGGCTTGCCGCATCCAGATGACGGACAACGGCGGCGGCTTTCCGCGCAGCAAGCAAAATGAAACAGAACACTTCGCCAGAGGACACCGGTCCATCGGTCTAGAATATCGCGGACGCATTGCGCTGTCCGGCGGCAGCTTCCGCATTGTCACGTCCCGATTGGGCACGACAGCCCGCATCATACTGCGCAGAAAGCAAGAGCATATATGTTAGCGGTACCGATCGCGGAGGACGAACCGCTGAGTCTGCAGGAATCTGGGCGGACAGATGCGCGATTTGCTTGGCGCAGATGCCTCATCGAGGAGTTGCGAACTGGACGGGAGGCGGTTGAACGCGCCCGTCAGATTCAGCCGCAGCTGGTGCTGATGGATATTGAAAATGCCGGTGATGAACGGCACTTGATGCGGCAGCCATCATCCACAGGCCATGCCGAAACCCACATTGTATTCCTGACTGCCTTCGACCGCTTCGACTACGCCGTAGCTTCATGCGAGCCAGCGGAACGGATTATCTGGTCAAGCCGTTTGACAGCGCACAGATTACCGCCTGCCTGCGCAAGCTGAATCTGCTGCTGCCGGAAAGCCGTCCGGCGGTATGCGAGACAAGCCGAATACGTTCTGCACTCAGTTTTCCGTGTGGCTGGAGCATCATTACATGCAGGATGTGTCGCTTGATCCGGGCGGCAGGAGGCGATGGGCATGGTTCGTTCTACTTCCTCACGCTTTTTCGCACCTCGTATGATCAGACGCTTCCTTTGAATATGACCGCCTACCGTATCGACCGTGCGGTTGAGCTGCTGCAAGCAGACGATATTCCGGTACGGGAAATCGCTGCTCCGGGCGGCTATACGGATGCAACCACCACTTCACATGAAGGCGCTCAAGTCGTCATTTGAGTAATAACGCCTACCGAGTACCGCAATTATATTTAACAGTGGCAGAATTGATGAGTTCTATAATGGAAAATTAATACGTATTCGAAAGATTATGCAAATGTCATAAAAAAGAATATGAAAATTTTCAGTACGCTGTGATTTTTACCTTGGTTCATCGCAAGTATTATTGAATGCTGTTTAAACTGTCACCCTATATAATAGGAGATGGAAAGATGAATAACAGCCTTCGGCGCGTGCCGGCGCTCCTGCTGCTCCTGCTGCTCTGCGGCTGCGGACGCGGCAGGGAGACGACATGAAATGCACTATTACCGCCTTGCGAGAGCCCAGAGCGCAACCACCTCGCCAATCAGGCGTGCGAGCGGTTCTGTTCGCTGGTCGAAAGTGAAAGCGGCGGCGCGATACAGATCATCCCGAGCTTTGAAAACGAGCTCGGCACGGATGTTCAGCGCTCTCGGAGTGCGTTTGCAGCGGCATCGACTTCGTGCGCACACCGCTCTCGGCGGCCGCAGCCTATGCGCCGCAGCTTTCGGCGCTTCAGCGTGCCCTATGAGTACACCTCGGATGAGCATCTGTTCCGCGCGTCCTCGACGGGGATGTGGGGGCGGATGCGATGGACTCGCTTGAGGAGCAGGGCCTGACCGGTCTGAGCTATTTCTACGCCGGATACCGCTGCTTCTTTTTACGACGGACAAGCGATCACCGGACTCGACGACATGCAGGGCCTGCGGCTCGGCACGGAGGATTCCTCGCAGATGCAGCAGATCATCCCGCAGTGGGGGGCGCGGTGGCGGTAACGCTGCCGCCGGACGAGTTTGCGCTCGCCCTGCGCACCCACCGCATCGACGGCGCGGAAAGCACGCTCCCTACCTACGTGGACAGCGGCTATTACCGGCTCGCACCGTACTGGACCTACGATCGTCATTCGTACAATGCGGATGTGCTCGTGGCGTCTCGGAGACATGGGCGGAAGTTCTCGCCCGAGTGAGCAGCAGCTGCTCCTGCAGTGTGCGGCCGAGGCGGCCTCGTGGCAGCGCGCTCACTGGCAGGGTGCGGAGGTCAAAGGCGATGCTGCGTGCCTCGCGCAGCGGCTGCTACATGGCTCTGCTCAGCGAAGAAACAGACCGAGCTGTTCCGCGATGGCGCAGCCGCTCTATGAACACCTTTCCGAGACACAGAAGGAGGTCGTGCGCCGGGTGCGCGCGCTCTCGGACGAACCCGACTGAGAAAACGCCTCTTTGTGTCCTACCTCTGTTCGATAACGCCCGAAGGGGGGAGGCGTTTCGATAGATATTCGAGGGATGACCCTCGGGGAAAAAGTGCAAGGAGGCTAAAAAGATGAAAGTCAAGAGATTGATGGCAAGCCTGCTCTGCGGTGCGATCGGCGCAGCGACGCTCGGTCTGTCCGGCTGCGGCAGCGCGGCAGACAGCGGCATGATGGATGCGGCCAACGCCAACGCGGTAGCAGGAGGCAGCAGCGATCTGCCGGTCGTTACCTGGAAGATGGGTTCCACCTGGGGCGACGGCAACATCCACTTTACCTGTGACGAGCGCTTCTCCGAACTGGTAAGCCAGCTGACCGACGGCCGATTCACCATCACGAACTATCCGGAGGGCTCGCTGTGCGCAGCAAATCAGCTGTTCGATTACGTTCAGAACGGCACCATCCAGTGCGGCGGCGACTGGGGCGGCTACTGGGCGGCAAGGATACCGCTTTTTGAGCTGCTTTCCACCACGATGGATAACTTTACCGGCATGGACTACTATATCTGGATCACGCAGGGCGGCGGCCTTCAGTGCTATCAGGATATGTATGGCAAGTACAACATGACCTACTTCCCGATCATGATCAACCACGCTGAGTCCGGTATCCGCTCGACCAGGCCGATCACCTCGATCAAGGATATGCAGAGCATGAATATCCGTCTGGGCGGCGTCATGGCAGGCCGCGCGGCGAAAAGCTCGGCATCAACATCACCACCGTTGCGGCAAGCGAACTGTATGAGTCCCTCCAGCGCGGCGTCATCGACGGCGGCGAGTTCTCCACTCCGTGCTCGGATGACTCCCTCAAGCTGCAGGAGGTCGCAAAGTACTGGTGCTCGCCTGCATGGTATCAGTCCGGCGGCGTTAACGGCGTCATGATCAACAAGGATGCATGGAATCAGCTCCCTGAGGAGTATCAGAACGCTATCCAGATGGCAGCTGAGATCTGCACCAGCGAGCAGCTGTCCCGTTACCTGTGGATGGACTTCGAGAGCACCAAGAAGATGCTCGAGGAGGACGGCTGCATCGTTACCGAGATGAATCAGGATGACTGGAACACCATCCGCAACACCTGCCGCGAGGTATACGAGGAAGAGGCCGCTCAGAACGAGAACTTCAACATGGTTTACAGCTCGATGAAGGATTATCGTGAAAAAGCCGATACCTACCGCGCAATGCTCGGTGACTACGGCTGGGGCTTCAACTACGACGATTCCGCAAAGTAACCGGTTATATGGTCCGCGCCTGACCCGAAAGCGCGGCGCGGACCATCAGTTCCAAGATGAGGTGTAAAGAAAAAATGAAAGTGATCAAACGCATCTGCGACACGATCGACCTCGTCAATGACTGGATCGGCCGAATTGCTTCGTTCGCCGTTCTGGGCATTCTCGCCGTCATCGTGACCGAGGTCGTGCTGAGACGACTGTTCCATAGTCCGCAGATATGGACGATGGACGTCATCTGCATGACGTTCGGCTGCTATATTATCATGGTCTGTGCTTACGGCTTCCAGAAAAAAGCCTTCGTTGCGGTCGATGTGTGCTTTATGCAAGGCTGAAGCCGCTCGCGCAGAACATCCTGCACCTGATTACCTATCTGGTGTTCTTCGTACCGTTCGTATTCGTTCTCGTGCCCGAGAGCTTCGGCTTCTTCATCCGCTCTTATGTATCCGGTGAGCGCGGCTACTCGGTCTGGGCGCCTCCGGCATGGCCGGTAAAGCTCGCTCTCTTTGTCGGCATGACGCTGCTCGCGCTGCAGGGCATCTCTGAAATGCTGAGGTGTGTTAACGGCATCATCGCGTCCGCAACCGGCGCGGAAGACACGAAGGGAGGCGACGCGGCATGATGGAAATGCTGACCAATCTTGTCACGCAGTCCGGCGTTGGTGCAACTCAGCTCAGCGCGATCCTGCTTGGCGTACTCTTTCTGATTATGATCATCGGTCTTGCGGCCGGTCAGGCGCTTGCGTTCGTCCTCGGCGGCGCCGGTGTTTGTCATCGGCTATCTCGCCTGGGGCGGCCCGGGCATCACGATCGCCATGACCAAGGTCTACGACCAGATGCAGAGCTATTCCATGGTCGCGATCCCGATGTTCGTACTCATGGCTAACTTTTTGACACATTCCAAGGTCGCGGATGGTCTGTTTCCTCTCCATTCGCTACCTGCTCGGTCCTCTGAAGGGGCGGTCTCGGTCTGGCGGTCATCGTGGTTTCCACGGTGTTCGCCGCGACGACCGGCATCGTCGGCGCGTCCGTTGTTACGATGGGCATGCTGTCCGTACCGGTCCTGCTCAAGTGCGGCTACAAGCCGTCTCTGGCGTGCGGCATGGTCTGTGCCGGCGGCTCGCTCGGCATTCTCATTCCGCCGTCCATCATGCTCGTCTCGATGGGCTCCCTACGCGAACGTATCTGTCGGCAAAGATCTTCTTCGCCGCGATCGTTCGGGTCTTGTCCTGTCGCTGTTCTACATGATCTATGTGTTCGTCATCTGCCACATCCATCCGGATTACGGTCCGGCGATGAGTGCAGAGGAGCTGGCAGCCATGCCGCTGGGTGAGCGCATTACCGGTTCGCTCGTCAACCTGATCCCGCCGGTCATCCTGATCGTCGGCGTACTGGGTTCGATCTTCACCGGCTGGGCGACCCCGACCGAGGCAGCAGGCGTCGGCGCGCTGTTTTCGCTCATCCTCGCGATCTTCTACAAGCAGTTCAGCTTCAAGATGCTGTATGATTCGCTCATCGACACTGCAAAGACCTCTGCGATGGTATTCATCATCCTGTTCGGCGCGTCGGCCTTCACCGGCATCTTCATGTCGCTCAACGGCGACCAGCTGATCGCGACCTGGATTTCCAGCGTCGGCATCGGCAAGTGGGGCGCGTTCGCGATCATGATGGCGATCGTATTATTCGTCATGGGCATGTTCCTCGACTGGCTCGGCATCGTTATGATCGTATTCCCGATCTTCCTGCCGATCATGGATATGTTCGGTTTCGACCGTCTGTGGATCGTAGCGGTTACGGCAGTCATGCTTCAGACCTGCTTCATGACGCCTCCGTTCGGCTTCGCGCTGTTCTACATCAAGGGCATCGTGCCGCCTGAGGTCAAGATACAGGAGATCTACAGGGGCGTTATCCCGTTCATTCTGATCATCATTGCGGTTGTCGTTCTCGTAACGATCTTCCCGCAGGTCGTTTACTTCCTGCCGAACCTCGTTGCATCGTAAACGAGCGGCGGACAAATTCATCAGCTGTTTCCGGTTCGAAGAGCGGTTCTTCCCCTCTCTCCGTAAAAGTGTGTGTGTGCTCGAACCGCGGAACAATATCGGCTCCTGCAGTTCTCCCAAGCTGCAGGGGCTTTTTATCTCTATACCGTCTGCGGACGGTATAGCCTCCGCCGGAGGCGACTTTACGCTCGAGGTGAGCGTGGACAGTGGCCGCCTTCGACGGCCAGGGGAGTGCCGCCGTCTGGCGGCGGAGACAAAAGGGGGATAAGACACCAATGGTTTCTTATCCCCTCTTGACTCCCCAGATCTTTCTTTGCGCCGACACATCGGAGATGTGCGGCGAAACGGGGGGTCACGGGAGCTCGGTTCCGTGCGTCTTTCCGCTTATATGTGGCTGAGCTGCCCTGAATTTTCCTTGCGTAAGCGCCGCGCATGACAGTGCGCGGCCAGACGGTGCAGGGCGTTCGCCCTATCGCTGCGAAAAGCTCCGCTTCGATCAATGGTGTACTCTTGGAGCACCAGACGCCCCTGTGGGCCCCTCGCATTTAGACGCGCGACCGGAGGAGTCGCGTCCTAAGGAAGATGAGGGGAGTTAAGAGGGGATAGTACTCATTTAATCCGCGCACGGCGCGGAAAAGAGGATAGTGGGCTACGGCCGAAACCATTTGGTGTCTTATCCCCCTCTTGCCCCCGCCGGTGGGCACCGGCCTTGACGCGGCAGCCGTTTTCCCCTATGATATAGATATCAACCCATCGGGAGGTCACACCCATGAACACATTATCCGTCGTGCACGATTTTCTTCGCCGCACAGTAAAGCCGGGCGCGCTCTGCATCGACGCAACAGCCGGCAGGGGCCGCGACACGGCGCTGCTCTGCGAGCTTGCGGGGAAGCTGGCCGCGTCCTCGCATTCGATGTGCAGGAGGATGCTGTCCGCCAGACAAATGAGCTGCTCGCGCGGGAGGGAAAGCACGCCGAGGTCCATCTCGACAGCCACGCCCATATGGAAAACTACGCCGCGCCGGAAAGCGTGGACTGCATCGTTTTCAATTTCGGCCGCCTGCCGGGCGGCGACCCGCATATCTTCACGCACGCTGACTCGTCCATCGAAGCAGTAAACGCCGGCCTGCGCCTGCTGAAGCCCGGCGGCGTGATGGCGCTCGCAATCTATTACGGCGGCGAGAACGGCTACGGCGAGCGCGATGCGCTGCTTGCACACCTGAAAACGCTCGATGACCGCAAATACAGCGTGCTCGTCTGCGACTGGGCGAACCGCAGAAACGACCCGCCTATCCCGGCGTTTATTTTTAAAGACTGATGGTAAAATGGATGTCATGTGTTGGCGTTTTCGGTGCCGCTGTGGTATAATATAAACACAGGATAGAAACCTTGCTGCATTGCAAAGGGAGGCGTTCGTATGAAGAAAAAATACAAAAATCATTGTGGCGGTCGTGGTCATTCTGCTGATGGTCATCGGCGGCTGCATCTATGGCTTCGTGCTCGAGAGAAAAAACGAGGTCGGCACTCCTTCTCAGGATAACACGCAGACCGAGCCGGTCACGCCGTCCAAGCCGGAAAAACCGGATGACACCCAGCAGGAAACGCCTGCGGTACAGCCGGAGAATCCCAATCCGACGGGCAGTGAGTCCGCTGTGATCTATGTGCCGGACGAGCAGACAGTCGACGTCCGGTCGGCACAGACGTTGCAGACGACTCCGGACAAGGCGCTTGTTGATGCGCTCATCAAGGCCGGGGGCACTCCCGGAGGGCGCGGAGGTCGTTTCCTCCTCGCTCGCGGACGGCGTACTCACGCTCGACATGAACGACGTTTATGCCGATGCGGTTCGCGCTTCTGGCACGGCAGGCGAGGAAATGCTCGTCTATTCGCTCGTCAACACCTTCGCGTCCGCGCGGAATGCAGAAAGCGTCATGCTGACGGTCGGCGGCAAAGCCTCTCCAGAGCGGTCATAATATTTATGATTACGCGCTGACCCAGACGAACTGAGAAAGAAACGGGGGCCGGAGGGCGAAGCATTCCGTGCGGGGGGCCTTTAAACGACCTGTGCTCCGAGAAAACCGAATACGGCCTGACGAAGGCCGACTGCTTCACGGCAGGATAAGTCCGCGTATTTTTTCATGCGCGGACTCTTTTTTTATGTGCGGCTGTGGTATGATATAAAGCAGAAAACATGAAAGGGATGGAGTTCTCCATGCGTCATATTATCGATCTGAGCGATCTGACCGACAAGGAATTCAACGATCTGTACAAACTCACCACTAACATCATCGACCGGCCTGAGGGTTATGTAGACGCCTGCCGCGGCAAGGTGCTCGGCAGTCTGTTCTATGAGCCGTCGACCCGAACCAATCTGTCGTTCTCGACTGCGATGATGCGTCTGGGAGGCAGCGTTGTCGGTTTCTCCGATCCGCGTTCCTCCTCGACGACCAAGGGCGAGACGCTCAAGGACACGATCAACATGGTGTCCTGCTACGCGGACATGATCGTCATGCGCAATCGCGCGAGGGCGCAGCCAAGGCGGCAAAGTCTCGTATTCTTCCGTTCCGGTCATCAACGCAGGCGACGGCGGCCATCTCCATCCGACCCAGACCCTCGCCGACATGGTGACGATCCTCCGTATGCGCGGCTCGGCTGACGATATGAAAATCGGCCTGTGCGGCGACCTGAAGTACGGCCGCACCGTACACTCTCTGCTGCATTTCCTCGAGCGCTTCCATAACGTGCAGGTCTATCTGATCGCGCCCGACGCGCTCAAGCTGCCGGATTACATGATCAGCTTCCTCAAGGAGCACAACATGCCCTACTGCGAGGTCAACAGCATCGACGAGGTCCTGCCGGAGCTTGACGTTCTGTACATGACCCGCATTCAGCGCGAACGCTTCACGAGCGCACAGGAGTATGAAAACCTTGAGGGCAGCTATCAGCTGACCGCTGAGAAGATGAAGCGCGCGAAAAAGGACATGCTCGTGCTGCATCCGCTGCCGCGCGTCGACGAGATCGCGCAGGATGTTGACGACGACCCGCGTGCGCTCTACTTCCGACAGGCGCGCTTCGGCATGTTCGGCCGCATGGCGCTGCTGCTGACCCTGTCCAAGCTGCCGTTCGAGCGTGCGGGCCATCAGGACATCGGCCACGAGCCGGGCGTCCGCTGCTCCAACCACAAGTGCATCACCCGTACCGAGCTGTATGTACCGCTCCACGGCAAGATCGGCGACCGCTGCCCGTACTGCGACAAGCTGCTCGAGCTGGACATTTAAGGCAACAATATCATCTTTTTTGACAGGAGACAGCCGGTATGGCAGACTGGAACGCGGAGCTTTACAGCAGGTTTGAGAAAGAGCGCACGCTCCCGAGCTATGACCTCGTGCGCGCGGTCGAGGGCGAGCCGAAGACCGTTCTGGATATCGGCTGCGGCATCGGCAACAGCACGCAGGTGGTCGCGGAGCACTTTCCGCACGCACGGGTTGTCGCCGCGGACAATTCGCCGGACATGCTGCGCTATGCGCGTGAAAAACATCCGGAGCTGGAATTTATCACGCTCGATGCGGCGCACGACCTCGGAAAAGTGCAGGAGCGGTACGACCTTGTGTTTTCGAATGCCTGTCTGCAATGGCTGCCCGGCCATGAGCAGCGCATCAGGGAGATGCTGGGCCTGCTGAACGAGGGCGGAACGCTCGCCGTGCAGATCCCGTCGCAGGAAAACACCCGATGCACAGGCTGCTGAACGAGGTCGCGCACCGGGCGCACTGGACAGACAGAATTTCTCTCGCACCGTCCGTACAACGAGCTGACGGAGGAGGAATACTTCGATATTCTGAGCGAAAATGCGAGCGATTTCCGTATGTGGGAGATCATGTATTTTCTTCGCATGCCCTCCTGCGAGAGCATTCTGGAGTGGTACCGGGGAACCAGCCTGCGGCCGTATCTTGCGCAGCTTTCGGACGAGGATAAGCGGGAATTCGAGGCGGAAATCCTGGAGGGGATTCGTGAAATCTATCCGGTGCAGAGAAGCGGCGAGATCATTTTCCGCTTCCCGCGTCTGTTCTTTACCGCGAAAAAAGTGAATATCCGTCTGAAAAGACAAAATGAGAGGAAGGAAACCGTATGGCTGCCTTCCTCTTTTTTTGCTTTGTCCGGGTTATTTTCTCATTGCTTCGATGGGGTCCATCGAGGCGGCGCGTACCGCAGGGAGGAGTCCGGCGATCCCTCCGCAGAGCGCTGCGATGAGCGGGAGCGCGGCCGTCAGCCGCCATCCCGGCAGCAGCAGCGCGGCGCCGAGCCGCAGCGCGGTCCACGCGAGCGCAAGACCGGCGGCTCCGCCGGCTGCGCAGAGCAGCACTGCTTCGCTCAGAAAGATCCGCCGGATGTCGCGTTTTCGTGCGCCGAGGGCGAGCAGAATGCCGATCTCGTTCGTTCGCTCGTGCGCGGCGGACAGCATGCTGCTGAACACGCCGAGCAGGGAAACGAGAAGCGCAATGCCGCCGACAGCGAAGAAGAGCAGCGTGCCGAGTGACGCGAGGTGCTGCACGGTCTCGACCGCGCCCGAAATGCTCCGCACATAAACCGTGCCAGTGACCTGACCGCGCGTTTCGAGATAGCGCGAGATACTGCGTCCGACCGCATCCGGATCGGCGTCCGCAGCGCACGACACGAAAACCTGATCGGCGCGCTCTCCGCTCTCTGCGAGCAGTCCGTAGGGCACGTATACCAGCTCGGGGGCGATGGCGGAAAGTGCGCCGCCGAGCGCGCCGGTCTGTGCGCGCATTACGCCGCAGACCGTGAAGATCTGCTCGCGGCCGTTCCGGCTGATGCGGATTTCGCGGCCGGTAATATTGACGCGCCCGTACAGGCGTTCCGCGAGTTCATCCCCCCACGACCGCGACCGCAGCACGGGCTTCGACCTGTGCCTGAGAGGGGAGTGCACCGGCGAGCAGCTCGACCTGCATGACCTCACCGAGATTTTCATCTGCACCGAGCGGCACCACGCCGGATGTGCGATGTCCGGCGCGGACCGTGCCGCCGACCGCACGGACGGGGCTTGCGGCTTTGATGCCGGGGACGGCCTGCGCCATCCGCTCCGCGAGGGCCGCGGGAGCGGCGTGCCGGCGCCGCCCCTCGTCTGTGTCACTCACCGCAAGGCCGCTCACGCCGATGCGTGCAAGACCGTTTTCAATCTGCGTGCGGCCGAACAGACCGAGCGAGGCGATGATGAGCAGCGCACCTGTGCCGACCGCGACCGAGAGCGCTGAGCGCCGAGCGCAGCGGACTCGTCCGGATGCCGCGCAGGGAAAAGCGAAGAACGTCCCGGTATCTCATGGCTGAACCTCGAGCTTTGCTCCGTTTTCCAGTTCGTCGGAGGGGGAGAGGATGACGGTCTCACCGCCCTCGAGACCGCTGCGCACCTCGATCACGCGCTCGAGCAGATAGCCTGTCGTGACCGGATTCTGCACGGCGCGGCCGTTTTGATGGTGAAAACATATTCCTGTTCGCCCCTCTGGCATACCGCCTCATACGGTACGACGACCGCATTTTTTCGATGGTCGGTGAAGATTTTCACCGTTGCGCTGCTTCCCGGACGCAGACCGATCATGTCGCCCTCGAGGTCAAGCATGGTCTCGACGGTAACACTGCCGCTGTCGCCGGCAAGGCTGACGGCCTGCACCGCGACGGGCGCGAGCGACGCGACACGCGCGGCATACATGCGGTCGGCGGCGGCAAGGGTTATGTTGGCCTTCTGGCCGGCACACACAGCTCGTCCGCATACAGCTTCAGGCGTTTTCTGCGCGGACGCGCAGCGAGGAAAGATCTGCGATGACCGCACAGGGAAAGCCGCCGCGGACGGTCTGCGGGGCGCGCGGCACACTGAGGACTGTGCCGGGGAAGGGCGAGGCGACCGCGTTTCCGGCCACGGTCTCGGTTTCATCTGGGTCCGCCTGCACCGCTGAGACAGCTGCCTGCACATCGGCGGCGGACAGCGGCGGGGTCGCAGCGGCTTTCAGCGTGCAGAGCGGCTGTCCTTTTTCGACCGTATCCCCTCGCGCACGAAAATCTCGGTCACGACGCTGCTGTTTTCGGGGACGAGCGATACCGTGCGCGAGGGAACGACCGAGCCGAATACGGTGACGCTGTTGTAAATGTCCTGCGTTTTCGCCTGCGTTGTTCGCACGGAAAACGCTTTTTCCCTTTCGGAAAGGGCGAATACAGCCGCAAAAATACCTATGATAACGGCGGAGATCAGACAGACCCACCGAGCCTTTCTTTCCATGCAAAGCACCTCCGGGAAATAGCTTGCCCGGAAAAAAAAAAAATCCGCCCCGAAGGACGGATTTGAGACTGCTGTATTTATTACAGCACGGCCTTGATGGCGTCGCCGACCGTTTTGACGCGCACGAGGTTCATCTTCCTCGCAAGCTCCTCGTCGACCTCCTGGTCGGGCATGACGCAGGTATGAAAACCGAGCCGGTACGCTTCGTTGATGCGCTGACCGGCGTTGGAGACGGCGCGCAGCTCGCCCGTCAGACCGACCTCACCGAAGCTCAGACGCCCTCGGGGGAGCGGCTTGTCGCGAAAGCTCGACGTAATGGCGAGCAGCATGGGCAGGTCGACCGCAGGCTCGTCCAGTCTCATGCCGCCGACGACATTGACGTATACGTCGGAGGACGAAAGGAACAGACCGCAGCGCTTTTCCAGAATGGCGAGCAGCAGCACCATGCGGTTGTAGTCCACGCCGGCCGCCGTGCGGCGCGGTACACCAAACTGCGTTTTCGCAGCAAGCGCCTGCACCTCTCGGCGAGCAGAGGACGGCTGCCCTCCATCACGCAGGCAATGCAGTTGCCGGAGGCACCCTGCGGATGACCGGCCAGCATGGCCGCAGAGGGGTTTGCACCACGAGCAAACCGTGATCGCTCATTTCAAAGACGCCGATTTCGTTGGTGGAGCCGAAGCGGTTCTTGGCTGCACGCAGACAGCGGAACGGCCCGGCCGATTCCCCTCGAAATACAGCACGCAGTCTACCATATGCTCAGAGGATCTTCGGTCCGGCGAGCGTGCCCTCCTTGTTGACATGACCAACAATAAAAAATCGTCACGTTGCGATTCTTCGCGTACTGCATCAGACTCATCGCGCATTCCTTGATCTGGGTCGTACCGCCGGGGCGGCAGTTAAATCGCGCTTATAGACCGTCTGGATAGAGTCCACGATTAGAATATCCGGCTCGAGCAGCTCGGTCTCGTTGATGATCTGATCCATGTCGGTCTCGGAAGGATGTACAGTTCGGGTGAAGAAGAAATGTGCAGGCGTGCCGCACGGAATTTTGATCTGCTTGAGCGATTCCTCGCCCGGAAACATAGAGCACGCGGGCATTTTTGCACATTTCCTGACACATTTGCAGCAGCAGCGTCGATTTGCCAATGCCGGGCGCGCCGCCGACCAGAACCAGTGACCCACGCACAGCACCGCCGCCGAGCACGCGGTCGAATTCACCGATTCCAGAATGGAACCGGCTTTCGTCTCCGGTATCAATATCCTTGAGCAGGAGTCGGCCGTGATTCGCCGCGCTGAAATGTATTCGTGCCGCGTGCCGCCGAAACGCGGCTTTTCCTTGAATTCACTCATGGTGTTCCATGCGCCGCAGCGGACACTGCAAAAACTGTCCGCAGCACCGCAGTGCAGGGTGATGCTGCGAGCGTGAAAAAGCGATGGCGAGCACGCTCCCACCGCAGACGCCAAAACATCTTCCGCGCGTATTGCCCCTCCTTCGGGAAAAAACATACGCGGAAAGAAGATTTTTGTCAGCGTGGCTGCAATATCGGTGCTCCTGCTGCTCGGAATGAACGGCGCGACGGACTGCGCGATTCCGGAGATCGGCATGGTCTGGAGCCTCGGAACGCGGCGGGGCCGGCGTAGTATTGAACAGAACCTTCGCCGCCGAACAGCTTTGTTCTGGAGGCCGGGAACTCGCTGAATGTCGATGTCGACGGTCGTCAAAGCCGGCAACGCTGCCGGTGTTCACGATGAGCCTTCGACCTGGTTCGAGCGTGTACTGACCAGCCTCGCCGTCGATCTCGACGAACGCCATGCCCGAGCCGACAGACGCTGCATGATAAAGCCCTCGCCGCCGGAAAAGCCCGCGCCGCTTTTGTTGAAGGATCGACAGCTCTACGCCGTCAGTCGAGGCGAGGAACGCGCTCTTCTGGAGCACGAATTGA
>VOFC01005329.1_pt1 | contig 17651 bp, 25 predicted proteins | sample 5384161 | NCBI WGS metagenome assembly VOFC01 (sample SAMN12384722, study PRJNA508395) | human gut metagenome | isolation source: healthy gut B | host: Homo sapiens
CTTTATTAATATCTTATGCTCATCTTTTTGAAAAAAAAAATTAAGCTAGTATTTCTTTAACAGTAAGTAGTTTATTTTATAATATTTTTTTCTATTAATAATGCAAAAATATTTCAGCTTATTTGCAAGATAATTAAAATATGTTAGAATGATATATAGGAGGGAAATATGAAAATAGAAGTTAAAAAACTATTTGGCCTTCATTAATTAGTTCCGTTGTAATTTTAATTTTAGGTCTGTTGTTTTTTTTTTAAATCATCAGTAACTCTAATGGGAATTTCTTATATTTTAGGTGGAATAATTATTGCGATAGGTGTTTTAGCTATAGTAAAATTTATTTCTAATGACCATAGTGATATTTCTAATCAACTAAATATTATTTATGGAATAATTTGTATAATTAGTGGAGTATCCTTTATTGAAAAACCAGAGATAATTGGAAGTATTATTCCAGTCATTATGGGAATAGGAATAATAATAAGTAGCTCATTAAAACTTAAACAATCATTTGACTTTAAAAATATGAATAGTAGTTATTTCTTTTTGGTCATTTTTAACAGCTTTATTGAGTTTGATTTGTGGATTAATTTTACTGTTTAATCCATTCAAAAGGAGCTGTACTTATTACTAGAATTATTGGTATTTTTCTAGTTATTTATGCTATTTCAGATATATGTAATGCTATTATTTTTCAAAAAGGAAGTAGTCTTTCTATAAAAGTTAAAACAGATGATACTAGAAAAAAAACTAAAAAAGACAAAAAAACTAAAGATGCGAAGATAATTAAAGAAGTTAAAAAAGAGGAGGATAGTAAGTAATGATTTTGTTTACTTTACCAGAATTTTTTACAAAGTTTGCTACAAGAATTAATAATTTTATTAATAGATACAGTAGTAATCCGATTTTTGGGTTATTTTTTTACTAATTGCTTTACTTGCTATTACATGTCAATTACATTTGACAGTCAGGAAAAATGAAAAATAAATTTTTATTGAGAGTTTGATCCTGGCTCAGGATGAACGCTGGCGGCATGCCTAAGACATGCAAGTCGAACGAAGTGGTCCAATGAAAATAGGGTGCTTGCACAAAGTTGGATTTGGGTTGCCACTTAGTGGCGAAAGGGTGAGTAACACGTAGGTTATCTGCCTTCGAGACTGGAATAACAATTAGAAATGATTGCTAATACCGGATGATATATAGAGTGATACGTTACTTTATATTAAAAGGAGCCTTTAAAGCTTCACTTGAAGATGAGCCTGCGACGTATTAGCTAGTTGGTGGGGTAATGGCCTACCAAGGCGACGATGCGTAGCCGACCTGAGAGGGTGATCGGCCACACTGGGACTGAGACACGGCCCAGACTCCTACGGGAGACAGCAGTTAGGAATATTCGTCAATGGAGGGAACTCTGAACGAGCAATGCCGCGTGAAGGATGACGGTCCTTTGGATTGTAAACTTCTGTTGTTAGGAACGAAAAACTTGAGTAGGAAATGACTTAAGCTTGACGGTACCTTTCAAGAAAGCTCCGGCTAACTACGTGCCAGCAGCCGCGGTAATACGTAGGGAGCGAGCGTTATCCGGATTTATTGGGTGTAAAGCGTGTGTAGGCGGTTTCTTAAGTCTGTGGTCTAAGCCTGGAGCTCAACTCCAGTTCGCCATGGAAACTGAGATACTTGAGTATGGTAGAGGCAAGTGGAATTTCTAGTGTAGCGGTGGAATGCGTAGATATTAGAAGGAACACCAGTGGCGAAGGCGGCTTGCTGGGCCATTACTGACGCTGAGACACGAAAGCGTGGGGAGCGAATAGGATTAGATACCCTAGTAGTCCACGCCGTAAACGATGGATACTAAGTGTCGGGTTACCGGTGCTGAAGTTAACACATTAAGTATCCCACCTGAGTAGTACGGTCGCAAGGCTGAAACTCAAAGGAATTGACGGGCACCCGCACAAGCGGTGGAGCATGCTGTTTAATTCGAAGATACGCGAAGAACCTTACCTGGGCTTGACATCCCAGTGAAAGCTTTTGGAAACAAGAGCCCTCCCTTCGGGGACACTGGTGACAGGTGGTGCATGGTTGTCGTCAGCTCGTGTCGTGAGATGTTGGGTTAAGTCCCGCAACGAGCGCAACCCTTATCTTTAATTGCTAACATTAAGTTGAGAACCTTAAAGAGACTGCCGGTGACAAACTGGAGGAAGATGGGGATGACGTCAAATCATCATGCCCCTTACGTCCAGGGCTACAGGCGTGCTACAATGGCTAGTATAATAAGACGCGAAACCGTGAGGTGGAGCAAATCTCTAAAGCTAGTCCCAGTCCGGATTGGAGTCTGCAACTCGACTCCATGAAGTTGGAATCGCTAGTAATCCCGAATCAGAATGTCGGGGTGAATACGTTCCCGGGTGTTGTACACACCGCCCGTCACGCCATGGGAGTCGATAATACCCGAAGTTGGTAGCCTAACCTTTAAGGAGGGGGCCATCGAAGGTAGGATCGGCGACTGGGGTGAAGTCGTAACAAGGTATCCCTACCGGAAGGTGGGGATGGATCACCTCCTTTCTAAGGAGTTAAAATTAATCCTTAAATTATACAAAAGAGGCTGTCGAATTAAGAAACGTTTTGCTTGGTTTTGAGAGAACATTCTCTCAAATAGTTCTTTGAAAACTAGATATTGTGGTTATATAAAATCACGAGCATTTTATATAACAATTAACTATATTTATTAAGTGTATAGTTAATAAATCTCATCAAATTAGGATAGAAATATCAAAATGGTGGTTAAATTAGTAAGGGCGCATGGCGGATGCCTTGGCACTAGAAGCTTAAGAAGGACGTGACGAACAACGATATGCTTTGGGGAGCAGTAAGTACGCATTGATCCAGAGATTTCCGAATGGGGAAACCCAATAGTGGTAATGCACTATTATCCTAACATGAATACATAGTGTTAGAGAAAGCAACCCGATGAACTGAAACATCTAAGTAGTCGGAGGAAAAGAAAGAAAAATCGATTCCCTTAGTAGTGGCGAGCGAAAGGGGAAAAGCCCAAACCAGCTTGACTGGGGTTGTAGGACTCCTGTATGAGAGTAAGAAATTGATTGCATAGTAGAACACAATGGAAAGTGTGACCACAGTAGGTGAAAGTCCTGTATACGAAATGCAAGAAGCTCTCTGGAGAATCCTGAGTACGGCGGGGCACGTGAAACCTTGTCGGAATCAACGGGGACCATCCCGTAAGGCTAAATACTCTCTAGTGACCGATAGTGAACAAGTACCGTGAGGGAAAGGTGAAAAGAACCCCGATAGGGGAGTGAAATAGAATACTGAAACCATGTGCTTACAAAAAGTCAGAGCCCGTTAAAGGGTGATGGCGTGCCTTTTGCAGAATGAACCGGCGAGTTAATGTTGCATGCGAGGTTAAGTAGAAGATACGGAGCCGAAGCGAAAGCGAGTCTTAATAGGGCGACATAGTATGTAGTATTAGACCCGAAACCGAGTGATCTAGCCATGAGCAGGTTGAAGTTTGGGTAAAACCAAATGGAGGACCGAACCGACGTACCCGGAAACGTGCGCGGATGACTTGTGGCTAGCGGTGAAATTCCAATCGAACTCGGATATAGCTGGTTCTCCCCGAAATAGGTTTAGGCCTAGCCTTGAGATTGAGCGCTGTGGAGGTAGAGCACTGAATATGCAATGGCCCCATCTAGGGGTACTGAGTGTAATCAAACTCCGAATGCCATAGTTAGCATACTCAAGAGTCAGCGTATGGGTGATAACGTCCATGCGCGAAAGGAAAAGAGTCCAGATCGCCAATTAAGGTCCCAAAATTTATGCTAAGTGGGAAAGGATGTGGAGTTGTCAAAACAGCTAGGAGGTTGGCTTAGAAGCAGCCATCCTTTAAAGAGTGCGTAATAGCTCACTAGTCGAGTGACACTGCGCCGAAGATGTACCGGGGCTAAGTACAATACCGAAATTGCGGATTTACACATAAGTGTAAGTGGTAGGGGAGCGTTCCAAGGGCGTTGAAGGTTGATCGTGAGGACAGCTGGAGCGCTTGGAAGTGAGAATGCCGGTGTGAGTAGCGCAAGATGGGTGAGAATCCCATCCACCGTTTGCCTAAGGTTTCCTGGGCGAGGTTCGTCCTCCCAGGGTTAGTCGGGTCCTAAGACGAGGCCGAGAGGCGTAGCCGATGGACAACAGGTTGATATTCCTGTACTATCTATAAGACTGATGGAGTGACGGAGAAAGATAGGAGGAGCCAGTTATTGGATTCTGGTCTAAACACAAAGGTTGATAAATAGGGAAATCCGTTTATCGTTCAACTGAAGTGTGATGGTGAAGTACTTAGTACGAAATCTTCTGACTCTATGCTTCCAAGAAAAGCTTCTAGGGTTAATCTTATAGATACCCGTACCGAGAACCGACACAGGTGGGCAAGGAGAGTATCCTAAGGTGAGCGAGAGAACTATGGTTAAGGAACTCGGCAAAATAACCCCGTAACTTAGGGATAAGGGGTGGTCATTTCGGTGACCGGCACTAAAGACGTCCAGGCAACTGTTTACCAAAAACACAGGTCTCTGCTAAGTCGTAAGACGATGTATAGGGGCTGACACCTGCCCAGTGCTGGAAGGTTAAGAGGAGTGCTTAGATAGACTAACGTCAATGATTCGAAGGTACGAATTGAAGCCCCAGTGAACGGCGGCCGTAACTATAACGGTCCTAAGGTAGCGAAATTCCTTGTCAGGTAAGTTCTGACCCGCACGAAAGGTGTAATGATCTGGACACTGTCTCAACCATAGACTCGGTGAAATCTTAATACCTGTGAAAATGCAGGTTACCCGCAACAGGACGGAAAGACCCCATGGAGCTTTACTGTAGCTTGATATTGAGGCTCGGTGTATTATGTAGAGGATAGGTGGGAGACTAAGAAGCTAGGACGCCAGTTCTAGTAGAGTCAACCTTGGAATACCACCCTTAATACATTGGACTTCTAACCTAGGACCGTGATCCGGTTCAGGGACAGTGTCTGGTGGGCAGTTTGACTGGGGCGGTCGCCTCCCAAAAAGTAACGGAGGCGCTCAAAGGTTCCCTCAGAATGTTTGGAAATCATTCAAAGAGCGTAAAGGTATAAGGGAGCTTGACTGCGAGACCAACAAGTCGAGCAGATACGAAAGTAGGACTTAGTGATCAGACGATGCAGAATGGAATGGTCGTCGCTTAACGGATAAAAGTTACCCTGGGGATAACAGGCTGATACCACCCAATAGTTCACATAGACGGTGGTGTTTGGCACCTCGATGTCGGCTCGTCACATCCTGGAGGTGAAGTCGCTTCCAAGGGTTGGGCTGTTCGCCCATTAAAGTGGCACGCGAGCTGGGTTCAGAACGTCGTGAGACAGTTCGGTCCCTATCCGTTGTGGGCGTAGGAAAATTGAAGAGAGCTATCCTTAGTACGAGAGGACCGGGATGGACCAACCTCTGGTGTATCTGTTGTAACGCCAGTTGCAGTGCAGAGTAGCTATGTTGGGAATGGATAATCGCTGAAAGCATCTAAGCGAGAAGCCAACTTTAAGATGAGTTTTCCCATATTTTATATAGTAAGATCCCTCAAAGACGATGAGGTTGATAGGCTAGGTGTGGAAGCATGGTGACATGTTGAGCTGACTAGTACTAATAGATCGAGGATTTAACCCTATAATATTAATTTGATGAACACAATATCTAAGTTTTCAGAGAATTATTTTCTCTAATATTTTTCTTGGTAACGATAGCAAGTGGGGTACACCTGTTCCCATCCCGAACACAGAAGTTAAGCCACTTAACGCCGACGTTTTGCAGCAGCATTAGAAGTGAAAGAAGAAGTTACTAGCCCTACTTTTAATATAATATAAAGAATATAATAGCGGTCAACTTCCACTTTATATCATATGGATGTTTATCGATTAGATGGGAAAGTAGAAGATATTGGCATAGAAGATTACTACGATAAGGGTGGAGTTACTATCATTGAATGGGCAGATATGATAAAGATTATCTTCCTGAAGAAAGACTAGAAATCAAATTTAAGCTTTCTAGTGAAGAGGAAGATACTAGAATTATAACTATTACTCCATACGGACAAGCTTATGAAGAATTATGTGAGGACGTACTATGAAAGTTCTTTACGTAGATACATCTTCAGATTATTTATATAGTGGAATTGTTATGATAATCTTTTAGTTAGTGAATAAAGGAAAAATTAGGTAAAGATTTATCTAAAGAGGCATTACCAGAATCATAGAGGTTTTTAAAAAAGCTAATATAACACCAAAGGATTTAGATAAAATCATAGTAGTAACTGGACCTGGATCTTTCACAGGAATTCGAATAGGTGTTACTATTGCTAAAACCATCGCCTGGAGTCTTAATATACCAATTGTACCTATCTCAGGACTTACTGCTATGGCAATTTCAAATAAGCAAATACTAACACTTTGCACTACCATTAATAGATGCTAGAAGAGGATTTGTATATGGAGCCTTTTATGACAAAAATATGAATAAATAGTAGAAGATTCACATATACTCTTAGAGGAATTAGTTAAAAAGTGTTATGATTATAGACCAATTACTGTTATTACCAATAATGAAATAGTGACTGACTACAATGTAAATGGATATGAACCAGATATTTTAAAAATAGTAACCCATTTTTAAAAATAAAGAAGGATTGAATCCACATCATGATAAATCCAATATACTTAAAAAAGACAGAAGCTGAGGAAAAAGCCTAATTTATGATAAAAGAATATAATAGTTATCCACAGATATCTGTGGATAACTTTATTTATACTTTCAAAAACAAGAGTTTTTCCACAGATCCGTTCTTAAGATTATTAGTATTTGAAGATGATAACACAATAAAAGGCTTCTTACTTTATAGTGAAATATATGATAGAATAGAAATTAATCAAATTGAGGTTTTAAAAAATATCAAAAGAATCATATAGCATCATCATTAATGGAATATTTAATAAATAGGGCAAAAGAAAAACAACTTGATAATATTACTCTAGAGGTAAAAAAAAAGATAATTATAAAGCTATAAACTTATATCATAAATATAAGTTTATTGAAGTAGGAAATAGAAAAGGATATTATGATGGTATAGATGGAATATTGATGGAATTAAAAAATGAATTAGATTTGGAAGTGTTAAAAGATGAAAGATATTTATATATTAGGAATAGAAAGTAGTTGTGATGAAACTAGTTGTTCTATTGTAAAAAATGGAAGAGAGGAAATAGCAACTTCAACTTCAACACAAATTTCTATTCATGAGAATTTTGGAGGAGTAGTTCCCGAAATAGCTAGTCGTGAACATGTAAAGAATATAACCTTTGTTATAGAGGATTGTTTAAAAAAAGCAAGTATGAAAATTAATGATGTAGATGCTATAGCAGTTACTTATGGACCAGGATTAATTGGTAGTCTATTAGTTGGTTTAGAAGCAGCTAAAACTTTAAGCTTTATCTATAATAAACCACTAATACCAGTTCACCATATAGCAGGTCATATTTATGCAAATAGTTTAGTAGAAGAATTTAAATTTCCTCTAATAGCCTTGGTAGTAAGTGGAGGTCATACAGAACTAATAAAGATGAATGACCATTTAAACTTTGAAAAATTAGGAGGTACTTTAGATGATGCAATAGGTGAATGTTATGATAAAGTAGCTAGAGTAATTGGTTTGCCATATCCAGGAGGACCTAAACTTGATAAATTAGCTCATACTGGTAAGAATACCTATCAATTACCAATGCCATTAAATGACGATAGTTATAATTTTTCATTCAGTGGTTTAAAAAGTGCTGCTATCAACTTAGCCCATAAGGAAAAACAAAATAATAGAGAAATAAATCAAGCAGATTTAGCTTGTTCCTTTCAAACAGTAGCCATTGGTAGTATTGTAAATAAAACAAAAAAAGCATTAGTAAGTGAAAATATTACTAATTTAATAGTAGCTGGAGGTGTAGCAGCAAATAGTAAATTAAGAGAAGAAGTAGCAAAGCTAGCAGAAGAAATGAATATTAATTACTCAATCCCACCACTAACTTTTGTACTGACAATGCCGCTATGATAGCAGCAGCCGGTTATTATCTATATAACAAGGAGTAAGAGCAGACTTCAATCTAAACGCTATTTCTAGTGTAAACTTGTAAAGAAACATATTTGTAAATATGTTTTTTTGTGGAAAACATTTCTTTTTTGAAATTAAAACTGTGCTATAATCAATAATAGGGAAGAGTAGATTAATAGATAAACAATTTAATCAAAAATTCAACAATCTCATAACCTTGATAGAGGAAAAGAATAGAAGGAGAGAAGTTTATGTTAAAAACAAAAGTAGGGTATAGTACTCAAAAAAGACAGTTTTACTAAGGGTGTAGAAACTGCCAAAAAAGCACAAACTGGGAATGAAACCAAAACTAGGATTACTTTATACTTCTTGTCAAGATGATGGAAGAAGTTAGTAAAAGGAGTTCGCTCTACAATGAGAGGAGTACCAGTAGTTGGTTGTACATCAAGTGGAATGGTTATGACTAATGATGGAATAATTGCTAGTGAAGATGGTTTCGCTGCCATGATGAGTTTCGATGATAAAAACTTATCAGTTGGAGTTGCTTGTCACGAAGCAGGAAAGAATGCAAGAGAAATTGGAAGAAAAGTAGCAAGAGAAGCAGTATTAAATGCTGGAGCTACATATTCACCAGATTATTTCTACATGGTAGCAAGTCCAAAAGAAGAAGAAGATTACTTAATGGGAATCCAAGATATTATTGGAAGAGTTCCAATGTTTGGAGGAAGTGCAGCCGATGATACAGTAGAAGGTAATTGGAAAATTTATTGTAACGATAAAATTATTTTCAGATGGTGTAGCTGTAGTATTTTTTCTATACAGATAACGAAATTGCAACTTCTTATACAGGAGCATATCGTGAATCAAATAACTTTGGATTAATAACAGAAGTTAAAAAATAATCGTACATTAGTAAAAATTGATGGAGTTTCAGCACTTTAAAAAATATGCAGAGTGGACAGGAACAACAGTAGATAAATTACCTGGTCAAAAACTTGTTAGTAGCATCAATTACTAAACCATTAGGAGTAAAAGATCCACTAGGAAACTTAACTGTTGTACGTCATCCAATGTTTGGTGATGATCAATGGAACAAAAGACTCCAAATGATGATACTATTAACTTAGGAAATAAAGTAGTAGAAAAAACAGCTATTATTCAATTAGAAGCAACAGTAGATGAATTAATTGATTCTACAAAAGAAAACATTAAAAGACTTAAAAAGTCAATTATCATGTGATCCAGCAGGTTATGTATTAGTACACTGTGGAGGAAGAAAACTAGGAATTGGTAATAGAATAGACGAAGTTTATAATAATCTAGTAGAAGAAGCACATGGCGTTCCATTTATTACAATCTTCACTTTTGGTGAATATGGATATGATGAGCATTCATGCAACATCTGTGGTGGACTAATGTTATCATTCATTTGGATTTGGAAAAAATAGGAGGACAAATGAAAAATTTAATTGGAGGAAAATTTGTTGATGCCAGCAATGGAGAAACCGCTAAAGTAATTAATCCAGCTACTAATGAATTAATTGATACTGTTCCATTAGCAACTGAAGAAGATGTAGACCTTTGTGTAAAAGAAGCTGCAAAAGCTCAAAAAGGTTGGGCTAAAATGCCACTCCATGAAAGAGGAGATATACTTTATAAATTTGCTGATTTAGTAGAAGCTAATCATGAAGAACTTGCTCAATTATTATCAAAAAGAAACAGGAAAACCAATAAAAGAAGCAAGAGCTGAAATTAGTAATACAAAACATTTCATTCATGGATATGTAGAAAAAGCAAAAACATGATTATGGAAATGTTATTCCAGCAGGTAGTGAAGTTGGACAAGAAAAAACTATGCAAATAACAGTTCAACAACCATTAGGAGTAGTAGCTTGTATAATTCCATTTAACTTTCCATGCGACTTATTTGGTCAAAAAAGTACCAAGTGCTTTAATAATGGGAAATAGTGTAATCGTAAAACCATCTACTGATAATCCACTAACACTTCATAGATATTGTGAATTATTATTGGAAGCAGGAATTCCAGCAGGAGTTATTAACTGTATTTCAGGACGTGGTTCTGTAACAGGTAATGCCCTAGCAAAACATCCACAAGTAGCATTAATTAGTGTAACAGGAAGTACTGAAGTAGGAGCTGAAGTAATGGCTAATGCTGCTTCTAATATTACACACGTTATGTTAGAGTTAGGTGGAAATGATGCTTTCATCGTTATGAATGATGCTGATATGGACTTAACTATGAAAGAATTAGTTTGGGGACGTCTTTATAATACTGGTCAAGTTTGTTGTGCTAGTAAAAGATTTTTAGTTCAAAAGATATTAAAGATGAATTCATTAAAAAAGCAGTAGAAACTACTACAATCTCTAAAAGTAGCTATGCCTCAACAAGAAGATGCTGATATTGGTTGTTTAATCAATGAAAAAAGCAGCTATTAATGCAGAAGAACAAGTAAGAAAAACAATCGAACAAGGAGCTACTTTAGTATATGGTGGAAGAAGAAATGGTGCTTTCTTTGAACCAACAATTATAGATAATGTAACAAGAGATATGGATGTTATGAAAGATATGGAGATCTTTGCTCCAGTAATCCCAGTTTGTACATTTGATACATTAGAAGAAGCTTTAGAAATAGCTAATCAAAGTAAATTTGGTTTATGTGGAAACATTATGACTAGTGATATGAAAACTGCTTTCAAAGCTGCTATGGATATGGAAGTAGGTGGAGCAGTTATCAATGGCGCAAGTTTCTATCGTGCTATTGAAATGCCATTTGGTGGATGGAAACATTCAGGAATTGGTAATGAAGGGTTTCAAACTAAAAGAAATTCGTACAAAGACTATTGTTCTTAAAAAATTTTAGGAAAAAACTTGATTGTAAAATCTAAGTCTTTTTTATTATGGAACAATTAATAATTGTTTTTATATTAGAATTATGAATAAACTAAGTTCTTCAATAGAAGTTACTAAATAACTGTATGATCTTTTTCCACTTGTAAAATATTGGAGAAAACAAAAAACCAATATTGATAAAAACTAAAAATTTGATATTCTTAAATAAGAATAGAGGGAATTAAATGTTAGTTTATGTACTTAATCAAGAAAAACTAATAAGTTTCACTTTTACCTTCCACTGTATCTGGTAGTTATTGGGTTAAAGATAAAGACAAATATAATAATGAAATAAATCTAATAAATATAAGTGAAGAAAATGGTAAGTGGAAAGCTTATAGTAATAAAAATGTAAGAATATTAGCTAATAAAGAAGGTTTTAAGAGAAGTAGAACTTAGTGAATACTTATTCTTAATACTACAATTAAAAGATGAAGCAGGTTACTATATTTTATATGTTTCACCAGTAAATGACCTTTTCAATGAAATATCTTTCAGTTGAAAGAGACTGTAAATTTACAGTAGGAAGTTCCACTGATAATGCTATTAGTTGCAATAATCAATTAGTATCACCACATCATATTGAAATAACTTATCAAAATAGAACTTGGTTAGTAAAAGACTTAGATAGTCAGTATAAAGCTTTTTATAAATAATCAAGCTTTATATGGAATGAGAAGACTTAATCATGGTGATGTTATTTTTTATAATGGGTCTTAAAATTATTGTCCTTGGTAATATGTTAGTATTTAATAATCCTTTAGATAGTGTAACTTATAATGGTAGTTTACCTGCTAAATATATAGAACGACAAATTAATGAGAAAGTAGTTACAACAGAAGAGGAAGAAGAAATAACACTATATGACAAAAACGACTATTTTGTAAGGTCACCTCGTTTTGTAGAAGTAGTAGAAAAAGAAGACTTTAAACTTGATGCTCCGCCTAATAACAATGAACAAGAAGAAATGCCTTTTATTTTAACTATTGGACCAATGATAACTATGGCTTCTACTTCTTTTGTTATGTTATTAGTTGCATTTATGTCTATGCAAAATGGTACAAGAAATATGATGAGTATAATGCCAACAATAGCAATTTCTATTTCAATGATGGCAGGAACTCTTTTTTGGCCAACTATAAATAGACATTATACTAAGAAAATGCAAGAAAAGAAAAAAGCTAAATTAGAGAAAAAATATAATGAATATTTAGTAAAAAAAAAGAACAAGAATTATTAAACATATCTACTAAACAAAAAACAAATATTATTATCAAACAATATCAGCCCTAGTGAATGTTATCAAATGATAATTAATAAAAGTAGAACATTATGGGGAAGAGAACTACATCAAAATGATTTTCTTTCTATGCGACTTGGACTTGGAAGAACAACTTTATCTATTAACTTTACTTATCCAACAGAACATTTACAGTTGATGATAATAATCTTGAAGAAAAAATGATGATTATAACGGAAAAATATAAGTATATAGATGGAGCACCAGTAGTAGAAAATTTTGTTACTAAAAATATAATGGCTATTTGTGGAAGATATGAATACATAAAACCTTATACAGATTTATTACTACTACAAATGGTAGCACTTCATAGTTATTATGATTTAAAAATAGTTATTTTAACCAATGAAGCAAATCTAGAATATTGGGAAAATATTAAAATGATGCCACATCTATTTAGTAATGACAAAGAAACAAGATTTTTTGCTAGTAACTTTGATGATGCCAAAGAAATAACGCAATACTTACAACGAATAATGACGTCAAGAATTACACAAACAGAGAAAATAAAACAAAATAGAGAGCAACTATATAAGAACTTTTCTACCTATTATATGATAATAACTGACGATTACAAGATGGTTAAAAACTTCTCTTTAATTGATCAAATACTAGAAATGGATGGTAACTTAGGTTTTAGTTTATTAATACTTCATCCGTCTATTGCTAATCTACCAACTGCTACTAAAGCCTTTATCGGTATAAATGATATGCAAAATGGAGGTATCTTTGAAAGTGAAATTCAAAAAGATTCTCAAAGAACATTTACTATAGAACCAGTTGATAAATTAGATTTATCTTATTGTTCCCTTAAGATTAATAAATATTCCTTTAGAAAGTAAAGATGAAGAATATAATTTACCAAAAACAGTAGGATTTTTTAGAAATGTATGATGTATCTAGAATAGAACAATTAAATCCTATTGAACGATGGAAAGTTAATAATCCAATAAATAGCTTATCAGTACCAGTTGGTTTATCAACTGATGGTAATTTATTCAAACTTGATTTACATGAACGTGAAGAAGGTCCACATGGCTTAATTGCTGGTATGACTGGTTCTGGTAAATCAGAGTTTATAATTACTTATATTTTATCAATGGCTATCAACTTTCATCCCGATGAAGTTCAGTTTGTTTTAATCGATTATAAAGGTGGAGGTTTAGTAGGAGCTTTTGCAAGTCAAGATAAAAAAATGGTATTACCACACTTAGCAGGTACTATAACCAATCTAGAAACAGCAGATATTAATAGAGCACTATCATCAATTGAAAGTGAATTAAAAAGAAGACAAAAACTATTTAATGAAGCACGTGAGAAATTGGGAGAAGGAACAATCGATATTTATAAATATCAAAAATATTATCGCGAAGGACTGCTAGATAAAAGCCGTTTCTCATCTATTTATCATTTCTGATGAGTTTGCTGAACTTAAAAGTCAACAACCAGAGTTTATGGATCAGTTAATATCAACTGCTCGTATAGGGCGTTCTTTAGGAGTACATTTAATACTAGCTACTCAAAAACCTAGTGGTGTAGTAAATGACCAGATTTGGTCTAACTCTAGATTTAAAGTTTGTTTAAAAGTTCAAGATGCAAATGATTCTAATGAAGTAATAAAAAGACCAGATGCCGCAATGATAAAAAGAAGTTGGTAGATTTTATTTACAAGTAGGATATGATGAATTATTTGCTTTGGGACAAGCAGCTTGGGCAGGAGCTCCTTATATTCCTGAAGATAAAGTATATCATCAAAAAAGATGATTCTATAGAATTCATTAATGAAATAGGAAAGAGTATAAAAAGTATCGATACTCCAAAAGTAAATATAAAAGTGGAAGGAGAACAATTACCTAGTATTGTTAAATATCTTTCCGCACTTGCTAAAAAAGAATAGTATCACTGTTAAACAATTATGGTTACCAAAACTTGCTAGTAGTATTTACTTAGATAATCTAAAAAAGTAAATATAACTTTGTAAGAAAACCTTTTGATGTTTCTTTAGTTATTGGTGAATATGATGATCCAGCTAATCAAAAACAAGGACTTTTATCTATTAATCTAGGACAAGAGGGTAATGTTGTAATTTACAGTATGACGGAAAAGAATACTATTACTAATACCATTTTGTATTCTTAATAACTACTTATACTACGGAAGAAGTTAACATTTATGCGTTAGATTTTGATAATGAAACCTTAAAAATATATGAAAATGCTCCTCAAGTTGGTGATATAATATTTGCTAATGAGGAAGAAAAAAAAAGTAGATAAGTTACTTAAACTTTTAATGCTAGAAATAGAAAAGAGAAAGAAATTATTCCAAGACTTTAATGGTAGTTACAATTTCTATTGTTCTCATTCAGGGAAAGACTTTACCAGCTATCGTCTTTATGATATCTGGATATGAGAACTTTAAAGAAAGTTTTGAAGATTTTGAACAAGATGTTGCTAAGATAACAAGAGATGGGGCAAAGTATGGAATATATTCAGTTGTAACAGCTATTAGTGATAGAGCTTTTAAGACTTAGTATGCGTTCTAATTTTCCAACTATTATTCCTTTAAAATTATCAGCACCAATCGAGTATAATATGTTACTTGGTAAGAAAGCACCTTTAATAGCAGATATAACTAATCGTGGTGTTGTTTTTGCTAGATGATGCTCCTTATGAATTTCAAACTGCTTCTGTTTGTGAAAATGATAAATTAAATGACTATGTTAAACAAGTTATTTCAGCATTAAATGAACAAATTAAGACAAGAGCTACTCGAGTACCAGTATTACCAGAAAAGTAACTCTAGGTGATGTTAGACAAGCTCTTCAAGATTTAACTACTATACCTGTTGGTATTGAAAAAGAAACACTTAATATTGCAACTTACAACTTTAAGAAAAATCTTATCAGCTTGATTAATTCTGAAGATATAACAGCACTTGCTAAATTAACTAGTTTAATAATTAAAGAGACAACAAGTCTAGTTAATGTAGAAACCATGGTTCTTGACTTAAAAGATTTTTATGATGAAAATACTTTTGAAAATGTCATCTATCATAATTTAGCTGCTGATTCTTTCAAATTTCTTAATGATGAAGTCTTTAGAGAAGATAGAACTAACAATTTAATAGTATTTATTACTGGGGTTGAAAAACTACTTGGTAGTTTAGATCCTACTACTAAAAAATAGTTTAATAACAATTTTTACTAAGATGGGTGAATTAAAAAATGTATCTATCGTATTTGTCGGTCGAGTAGTAGATATAAAAACATTTGCTTATGAAACTTGGTTTAAGCAATTTGTATCAAGTGACGGTGGAATATATGTAGGAAGAGGAATTAATAATAATACTCTTTATAGTATTTCAACTTCATTTAGAATATTAAATGAACAAATACCACCTAACTTTTTGGATATGTTGTTGATAATGGTATAGCAACTAGAATTAAAGTATTAGAAGGTGATGAGTAATGGAAGATAAAGTTTTAGTAACAATAATAGTACCATTAATTGAAAAGAAGTATGAAGTATTTCTTCCTGTTAATAAAAAAAAAAATAGGAGAAATATCCTCTTTACTTGCTAAAGGTTTAGTTGATGTATCTAATGGTTATTATATAGTGACAAATAAAGAAAAATTTTATAATAGAATAACTGGTAAAGAGTATAATAATAATGTTATTTTACAAAAACTGATATAAGATATGGTACACAATTAGTATTTATGTAAAAAAATGTCTACATAGTTGATTAGCCAAAAAAGTATGATAAAGTTTAATTATAGAAAGGTAGGAAAAAATTATGGCATATAACGATTCTGTATATTTTCAACAGGAAAAAATTCAACAAGTTGTTTCACGTTTAACAGAAACAAAGGACAGTATGATTAAAATTAAAAATGAATTGATTGAGTATAATAATCAACAATTAAAATCATATTGGTCTACAGCAGGTAGTATTTTAGCACAATCAAGATTAGAGTCATTTATCAATAATGACGTACAAGGATTCATTGATTATATTAATGCAAGAATTGAAGAACTAGATTCATCAATTTCTTATGTAAATCAAATGGATGAAGCTTAAAAGGAGGAAATAATATGGATAGAAAAGAAGCATCAGTTACTGCTATATTAGAAGGTGTTGATTACTTAAAAACACAATTTAATAATCATATGACTGACGAAACAAATCAAGTAAATGAAGCTTATGACAGTTTAAGAGCTGGCGGTTTGACAAGTCAAAGAATTGATGAAATTTTTGGAGAAATTAAAACAAGAATTAACAATTTAAAACAAGAATTTGATACAGTAGAAACAAATATTAGAAATGACTTAACAACTTCTGCTGAAACAATTGATACAGCTGATAAGAATATTCTTGATACTTTAAATCAGGGTAATCAATAATTTATAGCAATACGTTTGTATTGCTTTTTTAGAATAGATGGGAGGAATAAAGATGGTTTCAGAAGCACAAGTAGAAGAAGCAAGAAGGGACGTTTGAAGATGGAAAAACAGACTTACCTGCAACTGGTGAATTTAATGCAGCAATAGTTTCATTAAAGGAAGTAATAAATATTCTTTCAGATGGATGGCAAACAGATGGAGGAACAAGAGAAATATCAAAAATAACTTCTATAGCAAGTGAGTTAGATAGTTATTCAAATATTGAGTCTGAATTAGGTAATCTAAAAACTGCAACGGTGTCAATAAGTAAAGGTTATCATAAAGATTATTTAGGAATGGATTAAAGGTGACATTATGGCAAAAGTAAGTACATATGGGATTAGAGGAACAGCTGGTGAAATAAAAAGTTTAATTGATGTTTTAAAAAATAAGGCTACAAGTACTGGTATGGGAGTAGAGAGAATGAGTCAAGCTGCTAGTATTCTTACTAGTTATAATGGACAAATAGTGCAAGGAACAGTTGTTAATACTAATCAATATGATGGAAAACACGTTAGTCATTATAAAGAATATCAAACCTGGATAATTAATACGAAACTGGTGTAGAAGAATTAGCTAGTTCAGTTGCAAAAGAGGCTGAAATGTTAGAATCTATTGCTTCTAAAATCAGTGGTGAAGCAGATGTGATAAATTCTATTTCAGAACAAATAGATGAATATATAACTACTATTCAAAGTGTAATAGGAGATAATGTTTCTGCAACAGCGGCAACTACTGCTTTTAAAGCTTTAGGACAAAATGGAGTTACTAAGGCAAATTTAGCAGTGAGTGGAGATTTAGTTAATAATAGAGATTTCCTTGATTTTGAATCAAATAAAGACTGATCCTAACTTTACAAGGAGGAGTATTAACTTTTGA
>VOFC01005230.1_pt1 | contig 17647 bp, 28 predicted proteins | sample 5384161 | NCBI WGS metagenome assembly VOFC01 (sample SAMN12384722, study PRJNA508395) | human gut metagenome | isolation source: healthy gut B | host: Homo sapiens
CGGGTCCCAAGTTCAAAAGCTTATCATGCAAGCATGAACGGCTTTTTGACCTTTTGACCCTGACACCATGATACCACTTTTGTCTAAATGTCTACTACTTTTTTCATTTTATGCACATTTCTCGGATTGTTGTGTATATTTATGCATATATTCATACTATTTTTATGGTTTTTTTTTATGCATTATGGCGGAATAATATTCATTCTGTTTTCCGCGTACTTTTCTTTCCTATAAAAATCTGTTACAATAACTATGCTGTACTTTCGTTTGCAGCATATCTATTTTGTGGCTCTTATGTTCTGTTTTTCCCGGATTCAAAGAGCAGAAATGAGGAAATTATGGCTTTTGACGGCGTTACCATTGCCTGTGTAATATCAGAATTAAAAAAAGAACTCATCGGCGGACGATTATATAAGATCGCCCAGCCGGAAAACGACGAACTGCTGTTGACCATCAAGCAGCCCACCGGACAAAAGAGACTGCTTCTGTCCGCCAGCGCTTCCCTGCCCCTGATCTATCTGACGGAGAGCAACAAACCCAGTCCCATGACGGCCCCCAACTTCTGTATGCTGCTGCGCACTTACAGAACGGCCGTATCGTGAACATTTCCCAGCCGGGGCTGGAGCGTATCGCATATCGATATTGAGCATCTGGATGAAATGGGGGATCTGCGCCACAAGACGCTGGTCATGGAGCTGATGGGCAAACACAGCAACCTGATCTTCTGCAACGATGACAATACCATCATCGACAGTATCAAGCGGGTATCCGCCGCAGTCAGCAGTGTCCGGAAGTCCTGCCCGGCAAGCCCTACTTCATCGCCCACACCCAGGATAAACTGGATGCCCTGACCTGCGACGAGACTACTTTCCGGGAAACCCTTGCCGCCAAGCCTCAATCGGTCTTCAAGGCAATCTACGGAAGCTTCACCGGTATCTCCCCGGTACTGGCACAGGAACTGTGCCACGAGGCAGGCATCGACGGGGAACGCCCTACCGCGGCATTGACGGCAGAGAATCATCATGCCCTGTATGAAGTTTTCTCCAAAATGGTCACTTCTATCAAAGGAAGAAACTTTCTCCCCCTGCATCGCTTACACCGGCACCCGCCCCGTGGAATACGCGGCGGTTCCCTGACCATGTACAGCACCGGAGCGGATCATCTGGAATCCTACACCTCCATGTCCGCCCTGTTGGAGCATTTTTTATGCGGAGAAAAATACCCTGACCAGGATCCGTCAGAAATCTTCTGACCTGCGCCGTATCGTGCAGACCGCTCTGGAACGGGATATTAAAAAATACGATCTGCAGCTGGCCCAGATGAAGGATACGGAGAAGCGGGAAAAAAATACCGGATCTACGGAGAACTGTTGAATACTTACGGTTACAGTGCAAAGCCCGGTGACAAATCTCACGGCGGTAAATTACTATACCAGCGAACCGGTGACGATCCCCCTGGATCCTACTCTTTCCGCTACGGAAAATGCGAAGAAATATTTTGACAAATACGGAAAACTAAAGCGTACTTATGAAGCATTGTCCGAACTGACTACTCAGGTAAAAGAAGAGATCGACCACTTGGAGACCATCAGCACGGCGCTGGATATCGCCCTGAAAGAGGAAGATCTGGTGGAGATCAAGGAGGAACTGACCCAGAGCGGCTACATCCGCAGAAAGGGCGGCACGAAAAAAGCAAAGATCACCAGCAAGCCCTTCCATTATCTGAGCAGCGACGGATTCCATATTTATGTGGGAAAAAATAATTTCCAGAACGATGAACTGACCTTCAAATTCGCCAACGGAAATGACTGGTGGTTCCATGCCAAAGGAATGCCCGGCTCCCATGTAATTGTAAAAACCGAAGGGAAGGAACTGCCGGACCGGACTTTTGAAGAGGCCGGCCGGCTTGCTGCCTACTATTCTAAGGGCAGGGAGCAGAAAAGGTGGAGATCGACTATGTCCAGAAAAAACAGGTCAAAAAGCCGGCCGGTGCCAAGCCTGGCTTCGTGGTCTATTATACGAACTACTCCCTGATGATCGACAGCGATATCTCCGGAATTGAAAAAGATCAGCGACTGACTTTTGACGATTCCGGCGCATCTTATATGGTCGTTACCGTACTATGCATCAGATAGCATATTTTATGCATATTTATACTGTATATTTTTCATTCTATGCATTTATGTGCATATTTTAATTTGTTTTTATTCATTTTTTTGATTTATTTATGCAACTTTTCTGCTTGCTTTTTGCGAATATAATGTTGTATAGTAATTGTCAGAGCGTAACACACGATCCTGGCATCTGATATTACAGATTGCTTCGTGCTTTGCACATCGCATTTTTCAGGGCTTTTGCCCCTGGCATCATACACACTATAAAACGGAGGATTTTATCATGAAGGAAAAAGTAGTTTTGGCTTATTCCGGCGGTCTGGATACTACCGCTATCATTCCCTGGCTGAAGGAGAATTTTGACTATGAAGTTATCTGCGTCTGCGTCAACTGCGGACAGGCAGAGGAGCTCGACGGTCTGGAAGAGAGAGCAAAGGCTTGCGGCGCTTCCAAGCTGTATATTGAAGACGTTATCGATGAATTCTGTGATGATTATATTGTTCTGTACAGGCTCATGCCATACGCAAGTATCTGTTAGGTACCTCCATGGCAAGACCCCTGATCGCCAAGAAGTTGGTAGAGATTGCCAGAAAAGAAGGCGCTGTAGCCATCTGTCATGGTGCAACCGGTAAGGGTAATGACCAGATCCGTTTCGAGTTAGGCATCAAGGCTCTGGCTCCCGATATCAAGATCATCGCTCCCTGGAGAAGCGACAAGTGGAACATGGATTCCCGTGAATCCGAGATCGAGTACTGCAAAGCGCATGGTATTCACCTTCCTTTCTCTACAGATTCTTCTTACAGCCGTGACCGTAACATCTGGCACATCAGCCACGAAGGTCTTGAGCTGGAAGATCCTTCCAACGAGCCCAACTACGAGCATCTGCTTGTCTTAGGCGTGACTCCTGAGAAGGCTCCCGATGAGGGCGAGTATGTGACCATGACATTTGAAAAGGGTGTTCCCACTTCCGTTAACGGCGAGAAGATGAAGGTCTCCGATATCATCCGTACCCTGAACAAGCTGGGCGGCAAGCACGGTATCGGTATTGTAGATATCGTAGAGAACCGTGTCGTAGGTATGAAGTCCCGTGGTGTCTATGAGACTCCCGGCGGTACCATCCTCATGGAGGCTCACCAGCAGCTGGAAGAGCTGATCTTAGACCGTGATACTTATGCATTCGAGAAGGAAATGGGTGCAAAGTTCGCAAGCCTGGTATACGAAGGCAAATGGTTCACTCCTCTCCGTGAGGCTGAGCAGGCTTTCATTGAGAAAGACCCAGGAATATGTGACCGGTGAAGTAAATTCAAGCTCTACAAGGGCAACATCATCAAGGCCGGAACCACTTCTCCTTACTCTCTGTACAATGAGAACCTGGCTTCCTTCACCACCGGTGATCTGTACGACCATCACGATGCAGAAGGCTTCATCAACCTGTTTGGTCTGTCTCTGAAGGTTCGTGCCATGAAGCAGGAGAACGAGAAGAACGCAACTAAGAAATTCAGCGATTTTTGGTAAACTAAAATGATAAAACAATGAGGTGTCTATGATTAAATGCACAGACTATAATTACTGTGGTGATCCTGATCTATCTGATGGTGATCATCAATGTTGTAGGATATGTGATCATGGGTGTGGACAAAAAAAGAGCCATCCGGGGTGCCTGGCGCATCTCGGAGGCTTCTCTTTTTTTTCACGGCGCTTTTGGGTGGCAGTCTGGGATGTATTCTGGGAATGCAGCATTTCCGGCATAAGACGAAGCACTGGTATTTCAAATACGGAATGCCGGCGATCCTGGTGGTACAGGTACTGCTTTTTTTGCTATCCTTCTTTTTTATTCAGGTCAAAAAGGAGTTATGCTATACTGATTGTATATAAGTTCAGTCTTTCAAATTACAGTGGGAATAACATTTTGTACGGGAAGGATTCCGGATATCTGACCTTTGACCCTGGCATCTTTATATTTGGGAGGTATCGATATGCATATAGCAGTGTGTGATGATAATGTAGCCGACAGAAAGCAGCTAGAGCGTCTGTTAAAGCGGGAATCCGACAAACGTGCTGCGTCTACGGGTATCATTTATACCGATTCTTTCGGTAATTCTACCTCACTGCTGTCCAATCCCATGCAATACGATGCCTTCTATATTGATATGTGTCTGACAGAAGGCATCACCGGTACGGATGTGGTCAATGCCCTCACAGCACAGGGTGTCAACGCACCCATTATGCTGTGCTGTTCCAAGATCAATTACAGGCACAGTCCTATCCGGAAAATGTTATCTTTCTGGACAAGCCCATCAAAGTAGCGGAGCTGGGACAGAGCATTGATCATGCTCTGGAGATCATGGCGAAAGCAGTTCCCTTATAGAGCTTCGTGAGGATGAAGATACCGTCTATGTCACCGAACCGGACATCCTCTACGCCGAAGAAGAAGGCCGGAATGTCATCGTCACCCTGAAGGACGGCCGCACCGTAAAAGTCGCTACCACCGCTATCAATTTCTTCTCCCAGATAGAAAATCATCCCACCTTCTTTGCCCCTACCGTTAGGGCCATCCTCAACGGCAGATACATGGAGAAGCTGGGATTCTGTAAAGTCATCATGTGCGATGGGAAAAAGTTCTCGCTGCACAGAGACTGCGTTGCTTACGCAAAACAGCTTTTGGCAGAGTATCATGTGTAACTTGAAAGTTAGTGAAGCCCCCCGTAGTTGCATTGGGGTTAAGAACCGCAGATCTTGTTTTGTTGCTTCGGACGCAGACCGTAGCGGTACATGAAAAAGCTTCGAGGAGAAAGCCCTCGCTAAGTACCGACGGCTGCTTAGAGTCTGCTTGTCCTTACCCCAACTGCAGGCTACTGGCTTATTTTTTGAAAGCTTTTGTACCAAAAGTGCTCCAAAATCGTCAAAAGTACAAAAACATAGCATTTTGCATTTGGAAACAGTATTATTTTCGCAAAGACATGATTATCCTTCCGTTTGGTACAAAAGAATTTAATTTTTTTCTAGTTTTTTGTATCAGAAAAGTATTTGGCATGCCAATTTGCGAAAATCATTTTTAAAGCAAATTTCTGGAATATTCTAAAGAAAACAGAACTCCCGGGGCGGACATGAATGCCTTCCGGGAGTTCGTCCGGTTAGCCAACGATCATTCACTAACTTTCAATATTACACCGTCACGATCACGCCGCCATCGTTGGCGTACATGCTGCTGACACCGCGGGTGTCCATGATCAGGCATCCTTTGAACTCTGCCTTTTCCATAAGAAGCTTCTTCATGGTCTCGGCGCGGTCCGGTGCATTACAATGGGTGATCATCAGTGTGCGGTGTTGGGCGTCTCCGACTTCCTCTAAAATGATCTCTGCCATTCTGCGGAGTGCCTTCTTCATACCGATACTCTGTCCTCTCTGCACGATATTTCCCTTTGTCTCCTGCCATAATGGGCTTAATGCTTAAGGTGGATGCCACCAGTGCCTTCACACCGGTCAGTCTGCCGTTCTTGCGCAGCGTCTCCAGATTATCCAGTACAAAATAGGTATGCACATTGCTGCGGAACTCTTCGATCTGCTTCACGATCTCTTCAAAGGAAAGGCCCTGCTCTTCCAGTTCTACCAGTTTCTTCACGATCTGGGTCTCACCACAGCTGGCGGACTCGGAATCGATGACGTGGATCTGCTTCTTCCCGTATTTTTCCCGATACAGATTCATACCAAGCACGCACTGTTGTAACTTCCACTCAGATGAGAAGATAATGTAATGGCATATACATGCTCTGCCTCTGTACAATAAGCCTCCCGGAACTTCTCGGGGGAAGGGCATGCCGACTTGGGACATTTCGGACACTCTGCTACTTTTTTCAGGAATTCCGCCTGATCAAAATTCTCATCATCCTGAATTTGGTAATCTCCCACTTCCAGTCCCAAAGGCACGATCTCGAACCGGGAATCCTGCAGATACTCTTCCGGCAATTCACAACAACTGTCTACTACGATTTTGTAACTCATATTAATCTCCATATGATTGATTGCAGCTATTCAAAATTATGTCTCCGAAAGAGTATTCATTCTGAATGCGGCACTGAATAGTTACAATTATTTTCATTTTTCACAAACCATGCTATGTAGTTTTTAATACTACTTATAATAGCACGAAACATTTTGTTCGTAAAGCCTTTTATACAAAATATTCATATTCCCTTTTCGGCGGACTTCGTATATACTATTTCTATATAGCCAGCATATTATATGATGCCAGGGGTCAAAAAAGGTCTAAGCCCATATGAGCTTGCTCATAATGAAAAGACCTTAGGACCCGCCCCGATATGAGCATAAAAGTGGGATGATAATCCCACGATATGCGAATAGAGGGTAGGATTGTTCCGTTTCGACCGAAGCTCCTCACAGAGTTCTTCTCACAAACATATAAGGAGTCCCCATGATCGCATTACAGATTACATCCATGAAAAAATTTATGAATCACCTGCTGGTAGCGGATACTTTCGATCCTTTCCTGCTGGAAGAAGCCACCATCAGTACCGCTCTCACCGTAACCATCGACGGGCATATCAACAAGGACTTCTATCCCGCGGACGAACGGGGGGAAGACTGCATCCCCTGGGATCTGCAATCCTGGAGCAAAATAAAAGGACTGTGCTTCGACCTGATCAAGGGAAAACACACTCCTTTGTATTTTAAATTTGTGCTTCATATGCAGCCCGATAAGGCAGCCTCCATGCTAGAAAAAGCGCAGGTCGATCCGGGCGTCATCCGGGCGCTGGTATTAAATATCCGCTACGATGGGGAAAAGACCGTTCTCACCACCGGATGTGCCTACCAGGTCTTCACCATGGACAAAAGTGCCGACACCGCCTGGGACAAGCGCTTAAAAAAATATCTGGATCTGAAGGGAATCTCCTACGAAGAACTCTGATCCCCTCTCCGGGGTATGCCCAGTTCTTCGAATCATTCGTAGGAGCGGTTCCTGACGGTCACTCCTTCATCTTCGGCTTGCTGAGCAGGCTCGCCAGATAACCGAGGATCAGCGCTGCGGAGGTTCCCACGGCTCCAGCCTTGAATCCTCCCGCAAAAAGTCCTAAAAATCCCTGTTCCTGCACCGCTTCTTTCACGCCCTTCATTAATACATTTCCAAAGCCCAATAACGGTACACTGGCTCCTGCTCCCGCATAATCCTGAAACGGTTCATACCAGCCAAGTGCACTGATCACCGCACCGGTGACCACCAGAAGCACCATGATGCGTCCCGGCATCATCTTCGTCTTTTCCATCAATATCTGCACCAAAGCACAGATCAGGCCGCCCACCCAGAAAGCATTGATATAATCCATTCTCTGCATTTCCCCCTTACTATCTGTTTAAGGACAGTCTCTGCACTTTTTCTTAAAATTATGCATTCTTTATTTAAGCGTTCTTTTTCCCAAAACGAACCACTCCGGCGGAAGCTGTACCAGGATCACAGCGGCAAATACGATAACGCAGCCTGCAATCTGTCTGGCTGTCAGTGTCTGATCAGTAGTTAGAAAACCGATCTTATAGGCGATCCATCCGGAAATGGTGGCAATGACGGATTCCAGACTCATGATCAGCGCTGCCACCGTGGGATTCAGTCCTTTCTGGCCTACGATCTGTAAGGTATAGCCCACACCGCAGCTTAAGACACCGGCATACAGCAGTGCTCCCAGACCTTCCTGAATCTGTCCGAAGGTGGGCTGTCCCCAGATGAGTGCTCCGATGCAGCAGACCACTCCGCACACTGTGAACTGGATACAGGATACCACCGCTCCGTCAATTCTTGCTGCATAATGGTCAACCGTCATGATCTGTATCGCAAAAGCAATAGCACATAAAAATACCATGATATCTCCTGCTCCCAGATGCAGGGACTCGGTCATGCAGAGCAGATACATTCCCACTGCTGCCATGCCGGCTGCCGCCCAGACCACCGGCGCCACTTTTTTCTTCAGAAAGACACCGAACATGGGGACAAAAATGATATATAGCGTCGTGATAAATCCCGCCTTACCGACACTGGTGTATTTAATACCGAACTGCTGCAAGGTACTGGCGATCGTTAGGAAAATGCCACACAAGAAGTCCTGCCTCTCACATTCAGTTTCCAGTCAAGGGGTGCAGCCTTGTCCCCTGCGATCTTCTGCTGATCAGAATATACACCAGAATGCTGGCAGCACCGATCAGGGAACGGACACCGTTAAAGGTGAACGGGTGCATATAGTCCATACCCTTGCTCTGGGAGACGAACGCCATGCCCCAGATGGCAGCCGTTAACAGCAGGATCAGGCTGTTTCTCGTAGTTTTTGTTCTCGTATTTTCCATAGTTGTATTTTCCATTCCTTATATTTTTCGTTCCTTGTGCTTTACGGTTATCGTGATCTTGTCAGGGCTGTTTCTTATATCTCTCAGCAATCTCCGCCACTACATCCCGCAGCATTTTTCTGCTACAGTCTATGATCAGATCCGCATATTTTTCATACAAAGGGGTTCTCTCCTCGTACAGGTCCCTCAATGTCTGACCGGGCTGCAGGGTCACACCTCTGGCATTCAGATCTCCCAGCCGCTGTTCCACTTCCTCATAAGGAAGCTTCAAATATACCACGGTGCTGATATCCCGCAGATGCTGCATGCCCTCCGGCTCGTAGCAGGCACTTCCGCCGGTGGCAATGATGCTGTTTTCCAGATTCAGAGAGGCATTTACGTTGCTCTCGATCTGCCAGAAGCCCTCCACGCCGTGTTCCGTGATGAGTTCGTGTAATAATTTACCGTGTCTTTCCTGGATCACCAGATCCGAATCCACAAAACGTCTGCCCAGGCGCTTTGCCAGAACCACGCCTACCGTACTTTTTCCCGAACCCGGCATGCCGATCAGAGTAATATTATTTTTCATAAGTTTCTCCTGTCTCTACATAAGAAAATCGCCGCCTGTAAGCGACGATCTTCCGTCTTGTTCTTCTTTATAACCTTTGCAGCCCCATTTCAGAACTAATCTCTGCCATTTTTTGCTGAATCGTTACAGATTCATGGTGGTTACTTACACTTTATACTTCCGCAATGACTTCCACTTCACATAATACGTTCTTGGGAAGGGTCTTGACTGCAACGCAGCTTCTGGCAGGATTCTCAGTAAAGTACTTTGCATAGACCTGATTGAAAGCTGCGAAATCGCCCATATCTGCCAGGAAGCAGGACGTCTTGGCCACTCTGGTGTAATCGGTGCCTGCTGCCTTTAACAGCTCGCCGATATTCTTCATTACCTGCTCTGCCTGTTCCTCGATGGTAGTTCCGTGCATCTCTCCGGTAGCGGGATCAATAGGGCTCTGTCCGGATGCGAAAAAGATATTGCCCAGTACGATGCCCTGGAGTAAGGTCCGATTGCTGCGGGTGCTTTGTCTGTTGAAATCTTCTGTAACATAATATTCTCCTCTTCTTGCTATAATTAATTCTTCCTTAAATCTGTCATCTGCGCTTTGAGCTGCTTGCTATCCGGCATGTTTCGAAATTTCTGCACATCCCCGGCGTTTACTTCGTCATATCTACCTCCGGCTCATCAAATTCCGCCGTCACGTAGAATCCTCTGGAATTCTCCACGATATCCGCCACGACTCCTTCGCGATTCTTCAACCGATAACGAAAAGGAATATTGGGGGACATGGCCAGAGACGGGTCTATCGTATAATAATAGTTACTGGGCAGAAGTCCCTCTGTTACTGTGATCTTCTGTCCGACCTCCAACAGTCCCGGCCGCTCCATCTTAAATTCTATCCTGCGCATTTTGACTCACCAGCCATTCCCGGCATAATGTGTTTTCGCCGTTTGAGGTTTATTTTACCAGTAACTTACAGCGCTTGCAAGAGTGTGTTTCATTTCTGACCTGCTGCTTTTCCCTATTTCACCACCGGGCTCTCCAATACCACCGCATGTGCGATCCCGGCACGCTTTTACCTTCGTTGAAACTGGTCTTACTGAGCAGGGCTCCGGTGGGTAGGAAGAGGACTTTTTTCCACTCACCGGATTCCAGCATCGGCAGAATATATGCTGCCAAGAGTCACAGCGCTGCATCCACAGCCGCTGCCTCCGGCGTGGGTGTCCTGGGCTTCTGCGTCAAAAATCTCGATACCGCAGTCCATGTGCCGGTCGGCGATGTCAATTCCTTTTCCCGCAAAAGATCGATCAATACCGTCTGTCCCACGCTTCCCAGATCCCCGGTGATGATCCGGTCATATTCTTCCGGGGTCACATGAAAATCTTCCATGTGACGGGCAACGGTGTCTGCAGCGGCCGGTGCCATGCATGCTCCCATGTTCATGGAGTCTTTCAGGCCGTAATCCACGATCCTTCCGGGAGTCATGCCGGTGATGTGGGCTCTGCACTTCTGATTTAGTCCCAATGCAAAGGCTCCGCTTCCCGTCACCGTCCAGCTGGCAGACAGAGGTCTCTGGTTCCCATAATCTAACGGAAAACGGAACTCCTTCTCCGCACTGGCGAAATGGCTGGAGGTCACGCAGACCACATGCTCCGCATAGCCTCCCGCTGCCATCACAGCTCCCAGTGTCAGCGCTTCCCCGCAGGTAGAGCAGGCACCATAGACTCCGAACAGGGGAATATTGTAAGCGGAAATGCCGAAGGAAGTGGCAATGCACTGCCCCAACAGATCACCGGCGAAGAGATACGAGACATCCTCTGCTTTCCACCCGGCCTTTTCCATGACCATATAGACTGCATCCTTCTGAAGATTGCTTTCCGCCTCCTCCCAGGTCTTACAGCCGAAGAGATCATCCTCTCCCACCATGTCAAACAGGGCTCCTAACGGTCCTTCGCCTTCTTTTTTCCCTACAATAGCGGCACCGGCGATCACACACACCGGCTGTGCCAGACGGATACTGCTTCTTCCCACTCTCTGATTCATAATTTCTCCTTCCATGCGATAACACTGCATTCTTTTTTGTCAGTGTTCCCGCATTGTGGAAAAATTATGAATTACAAAAAATTGTAACTATTCAGAACCCCATTCGCAAAACCGCTACTTCGTAGCTTTCCTTTGCTCATGTGGTTACTTCGCCATATAAAAACTTATCTGCCTGAACAAGCATTCGCTGAACGCAGTTTTTCATGGCTCTGAATAGTTACAATCTCCCTCCAGCGCCCCGATCACCTTCTGTAATACCTCATCCTCCATATCCGAATAGTGGATGACCAGGATCCCCCGATATTTCTGTGCATCCGCAAAGCAGTACTCCGACAGACAATTCACCAGAATTCCCCGCTGTCTGGCCGCCCACTTGATCTCCACGTCACTAAGTTCCGTCCGCACATGCAGCAGAAAATGAGTCCCGGCATCATCCTGATAGATCTGGCTGATCTGACTTAAAGGTGACTCCCGAAACATCCGGCAGATCCGCTCCCGCTGCCCTCTGTAATCGTTGAGCAGTCTCCGGATATGCCGTTCAAAATACCCTTTTTCCAGAAACGCTGCCATGGCATACTGCTCAAAACCGGATACCGTGCAGGAATAAAAATTCATAGTGGAAATATAGCGTTCCATCAATTTCTCCGGCAGCACCATATAGCCGATACGCAGGGATGGCACCATGGTCTTGGAAAAAGTGTTGATGTAAATAACTCTGTGGTTGCGGTCCATGGACTGCATGGAGGGAACCGGCTTTCCCACCATGCGGAATTCACAATCGAAATCGTCCTCCACGATATAGCGCTCCGGTTCCTCCGCCGCCCAGCGAAGCAGCTCCTGCCGTCTTCCCACCGGCATGACCAGTCCGATGGGGAAATGGTGTTCCGGCGATACGTGAGCCACTGTAATACCCTTTTGCTCCAGCTGTTCCACCTTCATTCCCTGACCGTCGATGTCCACATAGTCCCATGCCACGCCGCCCACATCATACAGTTTCGTAATCTTGCGATACCCGGATTTTCCACACCGAATTTTGCATTTTTGCCCAATAACTGTAGCAGACGACTGTAGAGATATTCTGTTCCCGCTCCCACAATAATATGATCCGGTGACACATGCATGCCACGGTACCGATACAAATGCTCTGCAATGGCCACCCTTAGTTTTTCCACTCCGTTAAAAGGAACCGTCTTAAGCAGAGACGTATCATAATCCGTCAGGGTCTGCCGCATGATCTTCGCCCAGGTGGCAAAGGGGAACTTATCATATTGAATATTGTTGGCCGTCAGATCCGCCAGATATTCTTCCTCCCGGAAACGGGTCACAAAGGATGCATAGGCTGGGGCGGAGACGTTCTTCACCTCCAGACGATTGACAAAATACCCTCTCTTTTCCTCCGACCGGATATAGCCCTCCAACAGCAGCTGCTCATAGGTATTTTCCACGGTCTTGACACTGACCTGTAAGTGCTCGGCAAACGCCCGCTTCGAAGGAAGCTTCTCACCGGCAGTCAGCCGGCCGCTCAAGATGTCAGCTTTCATCGCTTCATATAAGTATTCATACATGGTTTTTCTGCCACGGGCAGTCAGATCATAGGTCAGCATCTGGTATCCTCCTATTTTCTTATTTTGGTTATTTAAAAGATATCAGATTTTATTATAATGAACTCATAAATAAAAAAGCAAAAACAGAGCAAGCAAGGAAGGAAAACAAGGAGGATTAACATGGGCGTATATGCAATCACCGGCGCATCCAGCGGAATCGGCGCCAAGACAAAAGAACTGTTACTTCAAAAGGACACGAAGTCATCAATATCGATCTGAAGGACGGCGATATCTGCGTGAACCTGGCAACCCCGGAAGGAAGACAGGCCGCTGTAGACAAGCTGCATGAGCTGCATCCCGAAGGTCTGGACGGCATGATCTGTAATGCCGGTGTCTCCGGTGCCTGCGGCAATCTGGAGCTGATCATTTCCCTGAACTATTTCGGGACCGTAGCCATTGCAAAGGGCGTCTATGACCTCCTTCAGAAAAAGCACGGCAGCTGCGTAGTCACCGTATCCAACACCATTTCCCAGGGTGCGGGACGTAAAGATATCGTAGATCTGTTGAACAACATCGGTGATGAAAAGAGAGTATTAAGCCTGGTATCCTCTATGGATTCCACCAACCTCTCCGTGGGCAACAGTCTCTATGTATCCACCAAATATGCGCTTGCACGCTGGGTAAGAAGAGTATCTGCTTCCTGGGCAGCCAATGGTGTCCGCATCAATGCGATTGCTCCAGGTAATGTAAATACTGCCATGACAGCTACCATGAGCACAACCGCCAAAATGGCACTGAATGCTCTTCCTATTCCCACCAAGTACGGTCAGGAATGTCTGATGGCTCCCGAAGAGATCGCTGAGGTGATGGTATTCCTAGCATCCGATTCGCCAGAGGTGTCAACGGCAATATCATGTTCGTAGACGGCGGTACCGATGCACTGTTAAATTCTGAAAAGGTATATTAAGGAGGAACGTACATATGAGACCCATTGAAAAATATGTAGAAGCTATGGAAAATAAAGATTTTGCCGGACTTGCAGAGTTGTTCACTCCTGACGGCATTCTGTGTGACTATTGTACCACCTCCGCTTCCCAACAGGAGTATCATATCTACGGCAAAGAAGCCATCAATATGTTCTTCCGTAATAAATTCGGCTTCCGCCGCTACTCCATTCTGGATGCTGAGGTCGTTAATGATGAGCAGGCCGAGTTCATTGCCAACTTCGGAGGCTACAACATCATGGCCATCGCCACGGTCCGTAAGACCGATGAAAACGGTCGGATCCAGAGACTTACCGTCAGACCGAAATAAATTTGCCTATCCCCTTATACTTTTCTCTAATAAAATCTAGCCTGGCTGTCCCCTACGGTACTGGCTTATAGAAAATTTGATTCGAATACTTCTGTCATTCCGGTGCACTGCCAGAGATCACATAGCTGGTCACGGCATACAGGATCTCTCCGTTGTACTCCACTCTGGACCAGCCAGAGGCTTCACTGTAGCCGGTACGATGCAGATTCGTTCCGTTTTTCACCTGGGTGCGTACAGTACTCTCCCCTCGCTGGTGCTTGGTTCTGTCCGCAGGTTCAATCCACAAATACGATCACTCTGCCGTCCTGGGTGCTGACACGATTCGGGTTCGACGGTTTTTCCGGAGTCTTGTACGCAAGGTCCGTGGTCAGATATGCTGATACTGCATAAACCGTCTGACCGTTGTATTCCAGTCTGGACCATCCGGTGGAATCGTTCCTTCCGGTGCGTACCAGAGTCTCTCCGTTCTTCAGCTGCCCTACCACATTGCCCTCATCTCCGGTATAGGGTGTACTGCGAAGATTACTCACATCCTTGGCAGTGACAGTCTCGTTCACATCTCCGAATGTCATGGCGTTTCCTTCCGCAAGAGCATTTCCGGCACTAGTGGCATTGGGGATCTCCGTAGCCGCCGGTTCCTCTGTCGGCTGTATTGTTGCTTCCGGCGTTGCTGCCGGGGTTGCCTTGCAGAGTCTCTGTCGGCGTTGCCGTAGGCTCCGGTGTGGAAATCGGTTCTGTGGACACCTCAGGTGCCATTACCGTCTCCGGGATATCTGTAGCCTCTGTCGTCTGTGCTTCCGTTGCTGTCACCAATGCGTCGCTGTCTCCCGCTCCCCCGCTATGGCTGCTTAATTTCCATAGTGGAATGCAGATCAGGATCGCCAGGATCATCATTCCCGCAAACACCGGGATCATCCATGGTCTGAAGCGGAATATCACCTCTTCATCCTCGTCAAAATCATCCTCTTCCCGGTACTCTTCATAGTCCTGATCCTCCGCAGGCTCATTTACAAGTTCTTCATAATCAAAGCTATTTCCTTCCGGCTCTCTTTCCGAACCTCTGTTATCTTTCTTATCCATGGTGCATCCTCCTTCCGCCGTCTTTAAGCTGATTATATACTTCCCTCTTTTGCAAAACAAGTCTCTTTTCCTGTCCTTGCAGGTATGTTATACTGATCTGTAGTATTATAAAAATCTGCTCAGGAGTCATTCCCTTATGAAAATAATTTTGCGAAATGGAAACCATATATTTTCCTTGCGATCCTGCTACTCAGTCTGATCCCTCTGATCTGGCTGGGACGCTACGATTATCCCACCGGCGACGATTATTATTACGGTGCGGAGACTCATCTGGTCTGGCAGCAGACCAGGGAGCATCATACAAACGCTTGACGCTGCCTGCGCAGGTGTCGCAGACAGCTATCAGATCTGGCAGGGAACCTATTCAGCGCTTTTCCTGATGTATCTGGCACCCAATGTATTTTCCAATACCGCCTATCATCTGGTGACTTTCGTGATCCTGCTTTTATTGTGCGGAGGTATTTTTATCTGCTGTGTCCTCTGTTCCGCCGTTTTCTGCCGGGAACTTGCGGAGAATGGATCACCGTTTCTTCCATTCTCAGCTTTCTGTGTATTCAGACAGTGGAATTTCAATGTGACAGCTTCTACTGGTACAATGGCTCCATGTATTACACCGGTTTCTTTGCCGTGACACTGTTTTTCCCTCGGCACACTGTTTCGCTACCTGGACAATGGAAAGCGGATCCTGTTGCTTCCACTACTCCTGTTCGCTGTCTTTTTGGGCGGCGGCAACTATGTTTCTCTTCTTCCCTGTATGCTTCTGTCAGTAACCATAACACTTCTGTTACTGTTACAGAAAAATAAAAAAGCATATATCTGCGGGATTACTTCTGTCGTTCTCCTGTTGTCCTTCGCCGTAAGCGCCATAGCTCCCGGCAATCACGTACGTCAAAGCGGCATGTGGAAAATTCCCGCGTGGAAAGCCATTGCAAAGTGCCTGTTGCAGGGTGTCCGCTATACCCCTTGCCTGGACCGGACTGTGGTGGGTGCTTGCCGCGCTGCTTCTGCTGCCGGTCTTCCTGCGCATTTTACAGAAGAAAATGGGGGGGTTTTCTCCCATCCCCTCCTTTTTACCGGATATTCCTACGGATTGTTCTGCTCCATGTCCTGTCCTCTGTTCTATACCATGAACTCCACAGGACCCGGCCGGGCCGTAGCCATTGTCTACTATACGTTTCTGCTGATCAGTTTTGCTGTGTTCTTCTACTGGCTCGGATATATAGTCCGGAAGCTGCGAATGCGTCAGAATACTCCGGAGAAAATGGCGGTCCTCGGCAAGTTGAAAATTGCCCGTTATGTCGCCATGACGGTCCTGTTGGCCGTCATCCTTTTCACCGGAGTATGGCAGGAGACCTCCGCCGCAAAGCGATCCGGATGCTGACAAACGGTGAAGCCGCTGCCTATGCTGCAGAATACGAAGAACGTCTTCTTCTCCTGAATGACCCGGTTTACGCATCAGATTACCGGGATGTGGTGCTGACCCCCTTTACCCATCAGCCTGCGTATTCAGTGTATACAAAAAAGGACGTCTCCGACTCCGGAAATGTCCTTTTTCATTCGTCTTTATTGTCCTTCGTATTTCTCGCTCTGCATCCGGATCAGTTCTGCATCGTCGAAGTAATTGATACGCATAGCGCTCTTCACCTCAGCCAGAGTCTGCGCTGCCACTTCACGTGCCTCATCACTGCCTTTCTTCAGGATCTCATATACTGCGGGAATATCCTTCTCCAGTTCTTTTCTGCGGTTACGGATGGGCTCCAAGGTCTCCTGCATTATTCAGGAACTTCTTCACCTTCACGTCACCCAGACCGCCTCTGGTATAATGCGCCTTTAACTCGTCCAGATTTGCGTAATCCGGCAGGTATCTCTCAAAATGCTCCTGCCGGCAGAAAGCATCCAGGTAAGTGAATACGGTGTTGCCTTCCAGATGTCCGGGGTCGCTGACCAACAGATGCTCCGGATCGGTGTACATGCTCATGATCTTGGTGCGCACATCATCTGCACTGTCTGACAGATAGATACAGTTGCCCAGGGATTTACTCATTTTCGCCTTGCCATCGATGCCGGGCAGTCGCTGGCAGGCCTCATTTTCGGGCAGCAATGCCTTAGGCTCTACCAGTACCGGTGCATATACGGTGTTGAATTTGTGTATGATCTCTCTGGTCTGCTCGATCATGGGCAGCTGGTCACCACCTACGGGAACAGTGGTCGCCTTGAAAGCGGTAATATCAGAAGCCTGGCTGATGGGATAAGTAAAGAAGCCTACAGGGATGCTGGCTTCGAAGTTACGCATCTGAATCTCACTCTTTACGGTCGGGTTTCTCTGTAATCTCGCTACGGTTACCAGATCCATGTAATAAAAGGTTAGTTCGCACAATTCGGAGATCTGAGACTGAATGAAGATCGTTGCCTTGCTGGGATCCAGTCCACAAGACATGTAATCCAGTGCCACTTCAATATATATTCTGGCGCATATTTCCTCAGAGGGCATTGCGATCGATATTATCCGTCAGTGCCTGTGCATCTGCGATCATGATATAACTGATGCCCAGAGATACCACCTGTGCACCCCGTCCTCGGCGAACAATGTCATGATCTGCGGAGCCAGTCCCCAGATCACCGCAAACAAAACCGATGGAATAGACCAGCTCGATCAACAAT
>VOFC01002918.1_pt1 | contig 17625 bp, 29 predicted proteins | sample 5384161 | NCBI WGS metagenome assembly VOFC01 (sample SAMN12384722, study PRJNA508395) | human gut metagenome | isolation source: healthy gut B | host: Homo sapiens
CTTAATCTTGCCAATTTGTCAATAGCTTCCCCTTCTTTTACAGCCATAGCAAGAATAGCTTTTTCAAGTTTGCTAGTATCAACACTTACAGAGGCCGGAGTGCTTTCCGCCTCTGTATTCTTTGGTGAGGCAGAAAGTTCATCGACTTTTTGCTCCAATCTCTCAACTGTGCCGTAGATGGCTTCTAACATTTCTTCTTTCATCTTTTTTCTTATGTTGTTTGAATGGTTTGTAACTTGCATCAAAGGCTAAAGCCTCTTCTGCGTTTCTTCTTTTTCTTCTTGACTGATTCATCCTCTGGGAATGGCTCAAAGGTCTGAGCATTGGCTGGAGCAAAAAGTCCAATGGAAGAAATACCATTCCATGGGTTCTGGCTGCTCTCCGACATGAATGACAACAGTTCGTCCTTGAAACTACCTTGCTCATATTGTTGAGTAGAAATGGCTCTTGCTGATACATGGTTCTCCGTTCCCTCAAATCTTGCATTCAGTTTGCTAAAGCTATAGTCTCGGCTAATCTGCGTACCCTTGAAGCTATATCCATCCTTGCAGAAACGGATGCCTTGAACCTTGGTTCGCTCCTTATCCTTATAGACAAACTCTAAGTGAACACCTCGTTTTGCAAGCTCGCTCTTGAACTTCTGCCAACTATCTGAGTTATTCAAGGCACCTTTAACTGCATTGTGAATCTCGTATTTGGCACGCTCAGCATTGTGTAACTTGCGAGTATTAGTCTTGCTCTTGTCTGTTCCATAAGTCAATCCATACTTGGATTTTAGAGCTTTGGTCACTTGCTCATTACGCCTGTAATCATTCCTATCTGATATGAGTTTGCTCTCATTGTTGATGCGGTTATACACGATATGACAATGTGGATTGTCTGTGTTGTGATGCCTTACGATGATGAATTGGGTATCGGTGATGCCCATCATCTGCATGTATTCAATGGCTATCTTAGCCATGAACTCATCCGTCAAACGTGGCTTGTCCTCTGGTTTGAAGCTCAATGCAATGTGTCCCACAGGCTTCTTTATCCTTGGATTTAGCTGCCTCTGTAGATCGAAACTTTGCGTTATCTCGGCATTCGTGCCGAGTAACACTCCATCGGATGCAAGGATTTTCGCCTCGTCCTTGCCTGTAACATAGCGGATGCAACCACCAAATGAGCTGCCCTTCTTTAGCTTGCCTATCATATGGTATCCTCCTTTCTGCCCATACTGCTTGGCTTCGGTTTATAACTTGCTTGGCGAAACTCGCCAAGGATTTCTTTCAATCTTCTCAACAAGTCCACCACATACACATGGGTTTCGTGGAAGCCTCTCTGATGCGACAGCTTGGTAAGTTGGTTGAGGTTGTTTGCCATGCCGATGAGATTCTTGGCGATGGCAACCGTCTCTGTGTTGTGTCCGCTGACCACCTCGCCGTTCAAGGCGGACTCACGGATATACTCCGCCAACTTGCGGTTGGCTTTTCTTGCCCTCAGTTTCAATGCCTCATAGCTTGGCTTTGAGAACTTCACCGTGACAGACTTCGACAGCTTGCGAACCCTGCCCGTGGGCGGTCTTCCGCCCTTTCTCTTGTCTTGTTCCTGTACGTTTGTCATTCGATACACTGTTTACAGTTGGTACACTCACTTTCTGCGACCGTCGGGAGCAAAATTCCTCCGCCCTCATGGTGGAGCGAGGCGTTTTGGGGTGCCCAAAACATAACCTCGCTCCCTCTCAGAACACGTTAGTTGGAACTACAGCCTTTCAGCTATCCACGTCCAAGGTCGCAGACCTTAATTCTCACAATTTGCGCCAAGCCTCGAAGTCCTCTTCATAAAGGCTTAGGTGGTGGCGCACGATGTTCTCGATGATGCCCGATACGCTCATGCGTCTCCCTCCGAGGATGCGGACGACACGGTCAAGACGGTCTCGTACATCGGAACTGACGAAGACCGGCTTGCGGTCGTCAATCCTTGGAACTTGGAGGAAGGTCTGCTGATACTCCTCTAATGTCGCCTTGCGCTGCTTGCCACTGATGCGCTTCTGCGGATTCGGTGGCGATTGAGCCTCGTTCGTCAGCTCGTCCTCCATGTTGGAGGTTGTTGCAGCCACATCCTCTGTCACAACTTCTAAATCGGAGTTCTCCACCTCTTCTAAGAAAGAGCTATGTTTTTGGGCATAGTCTTTACCATAAGTGGATGGTTGAAGCGAAACCATCACCTCCTGTGTCATTTTCTCCTGCTGTTCAGGAGACATTTTCGTTTCTTTTGTTCTTGCCATAGCTTAACTTGTTTAAATTGTTGGTATAGTGGTCACGGTATGCACCATTGACCGATTGTCGGCTGCAAAGTAAGTATACTGAGTGCAGCCATGCAACTGATTGGGTGTAACGTGGCAATTTAGTTGTGGCTTGCTTATTTGCATACCGAGATAGTTGTGAGAACTTCAACGTATTTCTCAACTCATCATTGTTCATGTATTCGTTGCAGTCGTGCAAGTTTTTCTTGTTGTTTTTGGCGTTGAAGTCGGCAAACCCCGGCAACATACTGCCACAGAAATTGAAAACGCTTGTTTTTAAAATGTACTTCTGCTCATAGTTGTTGTCCTTATAATATAATAATGTAGTTGAACTGTGAAAAGAAAAGTTGAAAGCCTTGTTCATAATGCGAGAATAAAGTCCTTCTCGGTTGCAGCGATGAACTTGTCCATGTCCTCAAACAGCTTCTTTTGGGTTACTCTCGCATACCGCTGCGTCATCTTCACATCCTTGTGACCGAGCATCTTGCAGATGGTCTCCATCGGCACACCAGCCTCCAGCGTAATGAGGCTGGCGAACGAGTGTCGTCCCGAATGGTAGGAATAGGTCTTGCTCGTTCCCGCCAACTCAAATACATAACTTGAAAGCCCTGATGCGTAACCTGTTATTCCATCTGCAAAAGCAAACCATGGGCCATACTGGGTTGAATAATATGAAGTATTATTTTCTGCCACTACACCTGACTGAACATTAATGCCAAACTCTTTAAGAATAGAATTAAAGTTTGGCTTGTCAACGCCCTGACTTGTAAGATTTTCCAAACCTATAATTGCTTTTCCGCCATTATTTAAATAATTAATTACTATTTTTGCTTCATCTTCTGTATAGTCCTTTTCAGGTCCCAAAATAAGAAGTGCTGCACACTCGTCCGTTGTAATTTCTGTTCTATTTACTAATTTAATAGATTCTATTTCTGCATTATATTTTGAAACAATATCTTTTAAATTACTGTCTGAACCAAAATTTGTTGTGTCCGTTACAGCTTCGTCATGACCTTCAATCTGATATATTTTATACGTTGTATTTGATCTAACATATGAAATCGCACTGTCTAGCTGCCCTTCACAATCATATGAAGATGCATTGTTTGAACCAGATGTGTAGTAAGAATAGGAATCCGAAACATAAATATCGTTGTAATCTACTACCTTTGATTTACTTGTTTTCTCATTTACAACTATTAAACTGTTTGATGTAGGTGCTGTATCAGTATATTTCTGATAGAAATTTGGATATAAAGTTGTATCCTTATATTCAACTTTTAATATGCTTTGACGTAGACTGATACCTTTCAAGAGTTTTCTTTATTGTTGAATCTGCACTTGTTTTTGGTGCCATTACGTAGATAGTTATATCCGAATCTAATTTTTTAAGCATCTTCTTTGTATCACTAGAGATTGAGAACAGTGCTGTTGATGTCATATCAATTGTTGCACTGCTGACTTTTGATGTAACAGTTGTGGCAATCATATTTGCAAAAACAGTTACTGCTACAACAATGGCAATAAATCCCATGCTGAAAACTCCTGTACCGATAGTTTTCTTTGATACATTCCATCTTCTTTTTTGAATTGACTGACATGTAAGGAAAAGGAATAGCACTGTAATTGAAATGTAATAAACAACTGCAGAAAGACTAATTACTCCATTTAAAAAAATCCTGTACCGGTGTATACAAGTCAAAACATCCAAGAATCTTTGTTAAAATGTTCCCATTAGATGAAATCATATTTTCCAACGACTGCATCATATATCCCATAAGAAGCACTACAATGCTTAAAATTGCCGAAATAACCTGACTTTCTGTTATTGATGAAATAAATATGCCTATTGCTATAAAAGCTGTACCATAAAGAAATAATCCAAAAATATTTGTGTATGATGTCTTAAATGATACTGTTCCAAAACTTGAAAGAATTAAAGGATACAGACACATTACAAAAACAGGTACTGCATAAATAGTTTCAAGTGCAAAAAACTTTTCTACTACTATTTTTCCAACAGATACCGGTGCTGTAAGTATTAACTGGTCAGTTTTCTGTCTACGTTCATCAGCTATTACTTTCATAGTCAAAATCGGCACTGTAAATACTAAAATCAATAAGCACTGATATACGGAATACATTTCTGAAACTCCGTAACTCAAATTATAATATACAAAAAATATTCCTGCTATTAACGTTGTAACTGCAATAAACAGGCACGCTATTACTGAAGTAAAATAGGATTTTAACTCCCTTCTATAAATCGCTAACATTATCTTCTTCCTCCTGTTTATCTTTTTCTTCTTAAACCTGCTCTTCTTTTCAGGCGCGGCATAATCTTTTTTGTTAATTCAATAAATATATCTTCCAAAGTTTTCTGCTTAAAACTCATTTCCATAATAGGTAAATCATTTTCAGCACATATATAAAATATTTTTTCTCTTAAATCAACATCTCTGTCACTTTTAATTTTCAACCTTACAATATTTTCTGCCTCCGATTCAGCAAATTCATATTCAAAAACATCTTCAAGGCTTTCTATCATCTCCTTAACTTTGTCTTTATCACCTTTTATTTCAAGTTCAAGATTATTCTCTCCTGCCATTTGTTCAACAAGCTGTTTTTCTGTTCCTTCAGCAGCTAATTGTCCTCTTGAAATAATAAAAATGTATTCACAAACTTCACTTATTTCTGATAAAATATGGGAACTTAAAATTACAGTATGCTTCTTGCCAAGTTCTTTAATTAGTTGTCTTATTTCAATAATCTGCTTTGGATCAAGTCCTACTGTAGGTTCATCTAAAATAATTATTTCAGGCATTCCAATTAACGCCTGGGCTATTCCAACTCTTTGTTTATATCCTTTTGACAAGTTCTTTATAAGTCTGTTTTCAACCTGTGTAGTTTTAGTCATTTCAAGAACTTCTTTAATATTTTTCATTTTTTCTTTTGATGGAATCTTCTTTAATTCAGCCACAAAAAACAAGATATTCTTTTACTGTCATATCCTGATAAAGCGGTGGAATTTCAGGAAGATATCCTACACATTTCTTTTTGCCTTTTCAGGCTCTTTAAAGATATCATATCCATCAATTTTTACCGTTCCGCTTGTTGCTCCAATATAGCCTGTAATCATGTTCATTGTAGTTGATTTGCCTGCACCATTTGGTCCTAAAAATCCATAGACCTTCCCCTTTTCAAGATTTAAATTAACCCATTTACGGCAATATTATCGCCATATGTTTTAACTAGATTTTCTATTTGTATGCCACTCATTAACACACCTCCCTGTTTTTCTAACTATTAAAAATTATAGTTTTCATTTATGTTTTTTATTAGTTAAAATTGTGATTTTTATAGGTATAAAGTGTGTTTTTATTGTGTTGAAAATGTGAACTATCCTGCAAAGTATTTTTTTATATATTGAAAGTTATGAGAACTTTCCTATATAATAAAAACTCCACGCCAACCTGTGTCAGCGTGAAGTTTCATGTAATTCTCTTTTAATATTAAATTATACTCCGATGTTCATAATCTTTCTTCAATCAATACCTATTTATGATATAGTCTATTTTGCCCAAACTTGTCATATATTCCAAAAGCAAATATAAACAAGACAATTAAAGGCAATATATATGTAAGATATACTCGCATCCAATTATGAATCTTTATACCTTTTCCTGTATTTGCCTCTTCTTTATAATTCTTCCAGCCCCAACCAAACTTACTTGTACAGAAAAGTAAGTATATTAATGAACCAAGTGGCAACCATATATTACTTACAAGAAAATCCTCAAGATCTAAGAATGAACCACCGAATACTCCAAGCCAGTCAAATGACCAAAGATTAAATCCTAATACACATGGCATTGAAAGTAATGCCACAAGAATCATATTAACTATACTTGATTTCTTTCTGTTAAATCCTGTAAGTTCCATACCACACGATACAATATTTTCAAATACCGCAAGTACTGTTGAAAAAGCTGCAAATGTCATAAACACAAAGAACAAACTTCCCCAAACTCTACCAAAAGGTATGTTATTAAAAATATTTGGTAATGTAATAAAAACAAGACTTGGTCCCTGTGTCTGATCTACACCAAATGTAAAACATGCAGGAAAAATAATTAAACCTGATGTTATTGCAACAAAAGTATCAAGAGCTGCAATTGTTACAGATTCACCTAAAAGTGAACGATCTTTCCAATATAGCTTCCAAAAATTGCCATAGCACCTATTCCAATACTAAGTGTAAAAATGCCTGATTCATAGCTCCTACTGCTGTATTGCCAATACCTGCCGCTTTTGCTCTTTCAATGCTTGGAATTAGATAAAAACTTAAACCTTCCTTTGCTCCCTTCATGAAGAAACTGTTAATTGCAAGGATAACCATAATTGCAAGCAATGCAACCATCATAACCTTTGTAACCTTTTCAAGTCCATTTTGAAGTCCAATGGAGCAAATAAAAAATCCCACCACTACTATAATAAGCATACAAATAGTCATTGTTACAGGTTTTTGCAACATTTCCGAAAATACATTTGCTACTCCATCTGTATTAAGTCCAACGAATTTTCCTGTGCTTGTAAGATAAAAATAGTAAAGCATCCAACCTGCAACCGTTGTGTAAAACATCATTAGTAAATAATTGCCTATTAAAGCAATATATCCGTGAATATGCCATTTTTGTCCCGCTTTTTCAAGAGCTTTGTATGCCTGAGCCGGACTTTTCTGGCTTGCACGTCCCACAGCAAACTCCATTGACATGATAGGAATTCCAAGCATTACCAAAAATAATAAATAAAGTAATACAAAAAATCCTCCACCACCTTGGCCTGCCATATAAGCGAATTTCCATACATTCCCTATTCCAATTGCACATCCGGCTGAAATTAAAATAAAGCCCAAACGTGATTTCAACTTTTCTCTTTCCACAATTTTTTCCTTTCAAGAAAAAAGGAACTACTCATCTGAATAGTTCCTATTTTTTGTATGTTAATGTATTTAATAAACTATGCTAATTTTGCTTTAGCAACTTCTACTAATTTAGCAAATCCTTCAGCATCGTTAACTGCCATTTCAGCTAACATCTTTCTGTTCATTTCTACACCAGCTAACTTAAGACCATACATAAACTTGCTGTATGAAAGTCCATTGATTCTAGCTGCAGCATTGATTCTTGCAATCCATAACTGTCTGAACTGTCTCTTCTTCTGCTTTCTGCCAGCATATGAACTTGTTAAAGCTCTCATAACTGACTGCTTTGCTACTCTATACTGTTTTGATCTAGCTCCTCTATAACCTTTAGCTAGTTTTAATACTCTATTATGTTTCTTCTTAGCGTTCATTCCGCCTTTAATTCTTGCCATTTCTTCTTCCTCCTACTATAGATTATAAATAAGGTAAAATCTTCTTCATATTCTTTACATTTGTAGCATCAGTTGTTGTTGCTTTTCTAAGATTTCTTTTTCTCTTAGCTGATTTCTTTGTTAAGATATGTGATTTGTAAGCTTTATTTCTTTTAACTTTCCTGTACCTGTTTTTTGAAACGTTTTGCAGCTGCTCTTTTTGTCTTTAATTTTTGGCATGTTTGTGTCCTCTTAGATTTAAATATCTTAAAATTAACGCTTTTTTTCTAAAAACATTGTCATGTTTCTGCCTTCTAATTTCGGTGCTTTCAACTGATGCAATATCTTGCAAGCATCTTTGCAAAGTCATCAATGCACATGTGCATTACTACTAATGTGCGCCATTTCTCTTCCTCTGAATCGAAGAGTTACTTTAACCTTATCACCTTTTTCAATAAACTTTCTTGGCATTGTTAGCCTTTGTTTTCAAGTCATTAATTTCAACGTTTGGAGATAATCTAATTTCTTTGATTCGACAATATGTTGTTTCTTCTTGGCTTTCTTTTTTTTTCTTCTGCTGTTCATATCTGAACTTGCCATAGTCCATAATCTTACAAACCGGTGGCTTTAGCCTGCGGTGAAATCTTAATCAAATCAAGTTCTGCTTCATCTGCTATCTTCTGAGCATCTTTGAAGACATAATGCCCAACTGTTGTCCGTCTGTTCCAATCAACACGAACTTCTCGATCTCTAATCTGTTCGTTAATCATTAAATCGCTAATAGTATTGCACCTCCAAATTATTTCTTCAAAAAGAAAAGTGGATAACCCACAGATTACCCACTATTATTTCTACACAATAAAATCGTTATAAAAATATTAACCTGGAATCACTTCAAAAGTGTCTTGGTGAGAGCGGATACTCTGCTTTCTTTTTTCACATCAATACTTATACTACCATCTTCTCATCCATATGTCAACATTTTTTATAACTTTTTTTTGATTACACTGTTCCAAATGAGCATAAAAGCGAAGCTCTTGCTTTGCGATATGCGAATTTGGTGGTGGATTGTGGCAGTGCTTAGCACGTAGCAATCCGTGTAATCAATTTGCTCCATTACCTGAAATTGTAATTTTGTCCGCATGGCACTTAGAATTATCATTAAATACACAATTCTTAGCTTCGCATGATACATCTAATGTATCCTCCGGACCTGCGCTACAATGACATGCTTGTGCTGTTGCGCCCTCAGTCTTCTCTTTAAAATCCCCACAATAAGTTGCATCAATAACAGTTGCATCCTGTCCTTCTACATTTATGCCGTCACGACAACATTTTGATGACTTATTGTAATAACAGTTTTTTACATTACATTCTAAATTAGTCATAATAACACTCCACCTAAATTTATTTCGGATTTTATCCGATACATTTAGTGTGGAGTGTTTTTTATTTTTTATTCATTTAGTTTTTGTAAAAATAATTTCAAACTAAAGTATGCTCATTTACTTTTAATTAAACATTACTTGTTTTCTTCTACTTCAACTTTACGGATTTCTTTTGTTCTGATTTCCTTACAAATCTGTTCAATAAATTCATCCAAAGGCTTAACACCTTCATCTCCTGCAAAACGGCTTCTAACTGATACTGTTTCGTCAGCTTCTTCCTGCTGTCCTACAACAAGCATGTATGGAAGTTTATCAAGTCTTGCCTCCCTAATCTTGTAGCCAATCTTTTCTGAACGTGAATCAACTGTAACATCAATACCATTCTTCTTTAATTCAGCCGCAACTTTGTCAGCATATTCAACATATTTGTCTGAAATAGGAAGTACTCTAACCTGTTCAGGACATAACCATGTTGGGAATTTTCCTGCATAATGTTCAATCAGCCATGCAAGTGTTCTTTCGTAGCATCAATACTTGTTCTGTGGATGATGTATGGACGTTTCTTTTCACCATTTTCATCAATATAATACATATCAAACTGTTCAGCTAAAAAAGCATCCCACTGAATTGTAATCATTGTATCTTCTTTACCATATACATTTTTAGCATTTATATCCACTTTAGGGCCATAGAAAGCTGCCTCTCCAATATCCTCTACAAAAGGAATATTTAATTCATTTAAAACGTTTCTGATATCCTGTTCTGTTTCATTCCAAACTTCAGGTTCTCCGATATATTTTTCTCTATTTTCAGGATCCCATTTTGAAAGATGATATGTTACATCTTCTTCTAAGCCTAAAGTCTGTAAGCAATACTGAGCTAAAGCAATACAATTCTTAAATTCTTCAACCATCTGGTCAGGTCTTACAATTAAATGTCCTTCTGAAATTGTAAACTGACGAACTCTTGTAAGCCCGTGCATTTCACCTGAATCTTCATTTCTGAAAAGTGTTGATGTTTCACCATATCTGCAAGGTAAATCTCTGTAGCTCTTCTGGCTTGCTTTGTATACATAATACTGGAACGGACATGTCATTGGACGAAGTGCAAATACTTCTTTGTCTTTTTCTTCATCTCCCAAAACAAACATTCCATCTTTATAATGATCCCAATGTCCTGAAATCTTATACAAATCACTCTTTGCCATTAAAGGCGTCTTTGTACGTACATAGCCCCATTCATTATCTTCAAGGTCTTCAATCCATCTCTGTAATTTCTGAACCATTCTCTGTCCCTTTGGCATTAATAATGGAAGTCCCTGTCCGATAACATCAACCGTTGTGAAAAGTTCCATTTCCCTACCAAGTTTATTATGATCTCTGTTCTTTGCATCTTCTAATTCTTCAAGATATTTATTCAATTCATCTTTGCTATCAAAAGCTGTAGCGTATATTCTCTGCAATCTTGCTTTTGAAGAATCACCTCTCCAATAAGCCATTGATGATGAAATAATTTTAAATGCCTTAATTGATTTTGTGTTCATAAGATGTGGTCCTGCACATAAGTCTACAAATTCACCCTGACTGTAAAATGAAATTGTTGAGCCTTCAGGTAAATCCTTAATTAATTCAACTTTGTAAGGTTCATTTCTATCTTCCATATATTTGATTGCATCTTCTCTTGGAAGTGTAAATCTTTCAAGTCTGGCACCCTTTTTAATGATTTTCTTCATTTCAGCTTCGATTTTGTCTAAATCCTCTCTTGAAAAAGGTTCATGCTCAAAATCATAGTAAAATCCTGTATCAATTGAAGGTCCTATTGCTAATTTTGCTTCAGGGAACAGATTCTTAACAGCTTCAGCCATAACATGTGATGCTGTATGTCTATATGCAGCCTTACCTGCTTCATCCTTAAATGTAAGAATGTTTAATGTACAATCCTTATCAATTGTTGTTCTAAGGTCTACAACCTCTCCATCAACTTCACCTGCACATGCAGCTCTTCCTAAACCTCCTGCAATGTCAAATGCAATATCATTTACTGACATTGGTTCTGAATATTCTTTTACTGAACCATCTTTTAAAGTAACTTTCATAGTGTTTTCTCCTTTACTTCTACAATGTTTATTCTGAAACATACAGGTTTCTTCTTTTTGTTTTTTTATTAAAAAAGTCCCTGTTTATGTTTCCATAAACAGGGACGTAAAATACGCGGTTCCACCCTGATTGTTTCTGTCAAAATCCATTCTGACAAAAGCCTCTCATTCTGATTATAACGGAATCACCGGACTTGATTAGAGTCGCTCAGAGGTAGTCTTCAATTATCCTTCTGTAAAATGCTCTCAGCCCTGCATCTCTCTCTGTGACCCTCCGGATAACCTACTCGTCTCGTCAACGCTTTGTTCACCACTCATTATATCATTGCTTTTTTTGTTGTCAAATACTATTTTGAAATCTTATAAGAAAATTTAACTTTGGCATGATCATATACCCAATCTACCGCCTTATCCATTAATGCTCCCTGACGGATTTCCTCGTCTGTATACTGTGACTTCATATCTTCTTCTGATTCAAAATCACCTTCCTGATATAACTCATCCCACTTATTCTGAATATCTTCATCTGTTATCTTGTTAGCAAGACCTTCTTTTTTCAACAATTGCCCACATAACCATTTCAGACTTAAGTGCATTCATGTATTCATCTTCCATATCATCTTCTGTCATACCATTCATTTCCAGATATTCATCAGTTGTCATACCGAAAAAATTCAGCATTATAATTGTAATCACCATCCACTTCTTCAATAACTCTCTGATATGCTGTCTCTGAATATTTATTTACAACAGAACTTTCAAGTACTTTTTGACCATAACTCAGCTTTTGCATCTTCTATAAGACTCTGTTTACACCATTTATAAAAAATCATCAGCATTTTCCAAACCATAATCATCATAGTAGTTCTCTTTAACCCACTTGTCAGTTACCTTTTCTACGGATAATTTGCTAACTGATTTTATTTTTGCTACAAACTTAACATTCTTACCTGAATAGTCGCTGCCATCTGTTGCAAAATCTGAAGCATTTAAACCTTCAATAGTAATTTCTTCACCTGATTTATGTCCCTTTAGGGCATCTGAAATAATTTTTAATGCTCCTTTTGAATTTTCACCAATAATAACTTCCTGATCTTTTTATGTGTAATGTTGCTGTCTTTCTTATCATCAACATATCCTGTTAAATTATACTCAACCTGATCAGTATCTTCTGCAACTTTCTTTGCTGTATTATATTCATTAGTTTCATCTGAAACACTTTCATCCCACATATCCTGTGTTATCTCATAAGTTAATCCCTTATAATTTCCTAAAGAAATATAATTGCTAAAGTAATCCTTCATACTGCTAACACCATAATTCATCTCTTTAAGCAACTCTTTCTCAGGTTCTACTTTTTTCTGATAATAAACAACACCTGCAAAAACAGCCAAAATTATAATTATTAATCCCGGAACAACAATTTTTCCAAATTTAAAACCGTTCTTTTCGTTTTTATTATCTGACGGATTCCCGTTTTTCCCATTTGTTTCAATTGTTTCTTCCTTTGTAGTTTCTTCAACTGTTTCAATTTTTTCAACACTTTCATTTGCATCTGTCTGTGTTTCTAAGTCCTTGTTTGTTTCTTCCATAACCTCTCCTTGGCACTTTATTTTTTAGTTTTGCAACATTAAACTCTTTCAATTTTCCTATTCTACAATTTTAATTTATAGAAAAAGGACCTTATTACAAGGTCCTTTCTTATTCTAACATAAATTAGTTAATTAATATATGTTTTTTTATATTTTTCATATAATTTTAACAATTAATGTTGCTATTTATTTTAACCAAATTAGTTTTCAACTGTGTAGTTTGGTGCTTCTTTTTTGTAATATGAATGTCATGTGGATGACTTTCTTTTTAAAGATGCTGCTGAAATCTTAACAAACTTACCTGTTTCCTTAAGTGTTTCAATATCTTTTTGCTCCACAATATCCCATACCTGATCTAAGACCACCCATTAACTGGAATACTGTATCTTCTAATGTTCCCTTGTATGCAACTCGTCCTTCAACACCTTCAGGTACAAGCTTCTTAGCACCACTCTGGAAGTATCTGTCTTTGCTACCATTTTCCATAGCTGCAATTGAACCCATTCCACGATATACTTTGTATTTACGTCCCTGGAATAATTCGAAATCTCCAGGTGCTTCATCACATCCTGCAAACATTGAACCCATCATACATACGTTTCCACCTGCAGCAATGGCTTTTTACAATATCACCTGAGAATTTAATACCACCATCTGCAATAATCGGAATATCATATTTCTTTGCAACTTCATAAGCATCCATGATTGCCGTAATCTGTGGCACACCAATACCTGCAACGACACGTGTTGTACAAATTGAACCAGGTCCAATACCTACTTTAACTGCATCTGCTCCTGCTTCAATTAAATCTCTTGTAGCATCTCCTGTTGCAACGTTACCTGCAATAACCTGAAGGTCAGGATATGCTGCCTTAATCTGCTTTAATGTATTGAAAATATTCTGTGAATGTCCATGAGCTGAGTCAATAACAATAACGTCAACCTTAGCTTCAACTAAGGCCTTAACTCTTTCCATAACATTAGCTGTAATACCAACAGCAGCACCACACAAAAAGTCTTCCCTGTGAATCCTTTGCTGAAAGTGGATACTTAATCTGTTTTTCAATATCTTTAATTGTAATGAGTCCTTTAAGATTAAAGTCATCATCTACGATTGGAAGTTTTTCTTTTTCTTGATTTTGCAAGAATTGCTTTTTGCTTCTTCAAGTGTTACTCCTTCTTTTGCTGTAATAAGTCCTTCTGAAGTCATTGAATCCTTAATAAGTTTTGTTTCATCTGTTTCAAACTTAAGATCTCTGTTTGTAATAATACCAACTAACTTCTTTCCTACAACAATAGGTACACCTGAAATACGGAATTTTGCCATTAAATCATTGGCATCTTTAATTGTATGTTCTGGAGATAAGTAGAAAGGATCAGTGATAACACCATTTTCTGAACGTTTTACTTTATCTACTTCGTCGGCCTGCTGTTCGATTGTCATATTCTTGTGAATAATTCCAATACCACCCTGTCTTGCCATAGCAATTGCCATTCTGTATTCTGTAACTGTGTCCATTCCGGCGCTCATCATCGGAATATTTAATTTGATCTTCTTTGTAAGGTGTGTTGATAAGTCAACCATATTAGGTGTAACTGTTGAGTACTGTGGCACTAATAAAACATCATCAAATGTAATTCCTTCACCAATAATTTTTCCCATTGGTTCTTTCCTCTCTTTCTCTTTTTATTCTTAATGTATTGTCTGCATTGCAGAGAAAGTGCCATCCCGTATATCTATCTTTCAAGATACGTTAAGACGACACTTTTTATTTGTATTTTCAACATACTAACAAAAACAATAGTATTGTCAATATTTTTTTCAAGAGACAAACCTGATTTATATTAACGCAAGCACATTATAATTGCTTATTTAAAAATATTATTTTATCTCTTTACTATTGATGGTCTCATATGACGCATTGCCTCAATAAGCTTTTCATCAGCATTAAATAAGACCTGTACTGCTCCCTTGTCAGTATTTGTTATCATAGAATAAAGATCACTACTTCCATATCCTGTTGAATAATCAAGTGTCACTATATTTCCTGCTCTGCTCTTAATTTCGTCAGATACAACAGGTGCTATAATTTCAGCCTGTTTTATATCAAACTCATCAACATGTTTTCTTTTTCTTTGTCCCATGATTTTTTCAATTGTTAACTCTGTGTTTAGAAAAGAATATTCATATTCTACACTAGTGTAAGCCCACACAAGATATGTTAAATATGCGAATAATATAGTTAATGTCAACCCAAGCATTCCTAAGAATAAAATTGTGCATAATGACAAAACTGTCAATACAACAGCTAACACTCTTAATAACATTCCCTTTATATCTACTTTTCTTTTTACTATTCTTTCTATAAAAATTTCATCCATACGTTAAATCTCCTACTATTCTACTGAAGCAATATAGTAGTAAATAGGCTGTCCACCCGGATATACTTCTACTTCAATTTCAGGCAAAGCTTCTGCAATCTTATCTGCCAGCTTATTTGCTGCTTCCTCTGTAACTTCAGCACCATAATATAAACTTACGATTTCTGATTCTTCATCCTGCATCTCTTTAATCATATTAATTGTTGTATCGTCGATTTCTTCTCCTACTGCAAAAGGATTCCTTCATCGCCAATACCCATAATGTTGCCTTCTTTGATTTCCTTGTCATCAATAACTGTGTCTCTTACAGCGTAAGTAACCTCACCTGTCTTAACATATGACATACTATCAATCATGGCTTCTTTATTGTCTTCAGGACTATTATCTGGAATAAATCCTATCATTGCAGAAATTCCCTGTGGAATAGTCTTAGATGGAATAACAATAATATTTTTGTCTTCAACAAGGCTTTCCGCCTGCTGAGCCGCAAGAATAATATTCTTGTTGTTAGGCAATACATAAATATTGTCTGCATTAATCTTATCAATTGCGTTTAAAATATCTTCTGTACTAGGATTCATTGTCTGCCCACCTGAAATAATATGGTCAACATTTAATCCCTTGAATATTTCATCTAATCCTTCTCCTACTGATACAGCTACAAAAACCATATTTCTTTCTTGGTTCGTCAGCTTTCTGCTGTTCAGCCATCTTTTCTGCATTCTTGATTAAGCGTTCCTGATGCTCTTCTCTCATATTGTCAATCTTCATTCTTGACAATGAACCATATGTTAAAGCTTTTGTAATCGCTACACCAGGCTCGTTAGTATGAACATGCACCTTTACTATTTCATCATCAGCAACAAGAACAATTGAATCACCAATTGATTCTAAAAATTCTTTAAATGCCTTTTCTTCTGACTTAGGCATTTCTTTATCAAGATTAATAATAAACTCTGTACAGTAACCGAATTTAATTTCAACATCATCCATAGGAACTTCTTCTGTAACCTTAGTTCCTGCTGTCTGTACAGGTTCTAATGTGTAATCTATCTCTTTTTCCTAAAAAAGAGCATCAAAAGCCCCCTTGATAACTGTCATCAATCCCTGTCCACCTGAGTCAACTACTCCTGCCTGTTTCAAAACCGGAAGCATTTCGGGTGTCTGACTTAAAACATAATCACCATGCTTAATTATTTCATCAATTACATGCACAAGGTCATCACTTTTTGCCTACAAGCTCGCATGACTTATCAGCCATTCCTTTAGCAACTGTAAGGATTGTTCCCTCTGTTGGATTCATAACAGCCTTATACGCAGTCTCTACAGCTTTTTACACAAGCTCTTGACAAAACATCTACGTCAATCTGATCTACCTTCTTAATCTCTCTTGTAAATCCTCTAAAAAGCTGTGATAAAATAACACCTGAGTTACCTCTTACGCCTCTTAAAGAACCAGTTGAGATAGCCTTGGCAATCGTTTCCATTGTCGGTTCTGTAATTGCGCCTACTTCTTTAGCAGCGGACATAATTGTTAAAGTCATATTTGTTCCTGTATCCCCATCTGGTACAGGGAAAACATTCAACTCATTTATCCATTCTTTTTTTTGCTTCTAAATTCTTAGCACCTGCAATAAACATTTTTTGTAATGTTTCTGCATTAATTGTTGTCATTTCCAAAATAATATCCTCCTGGGGTACTAATCAATGTTTCTTACGCCTTCAACGTACACATTAACTTTCTTAACTGACATACCCGTAAATTCTTCTACTTTGTATTTTACATTTGAAATAATATTGTCTGCTATTGTTGCAATATTAACACCGTAAGATACAATAATATGAAAATCTATAGTGATTTCATTATCTTCATCAATTATTACATTAATTCCCTTAGTTGAGCTATCTCTTTTAAGAAGTCTTACAAGACCATCTTTCATGCTTACCATTGCCATACCAACAATACCAAAGCATTCATATGCTGTTTCTGATGCGTATTTTGCAACAACTTCAGGGCTAATCAATACCTGACCTAAATCAGTGTTTAACTTACCTTTCATATATGTTCCTCCCTAAAATCGAACTTCTAATAATTATACTATCTTTTTTTTAGAAAAAAGGAAAGAGTTACATTTATATACTAAAAAAGTTATCATTCATAAATGATAACTTTTTTTTATTTCGTGCATACATGCTCTAACAAACTATGCTCTTTCAACTTTACCAGATTTTAAGCAAGAAGTACAAACGTACATCTTCTTTGATCCGCCTTCAGTCTTAACTCTAACAGATTTAATATTTGATTTCCACATTTTATTAGAACGTCTATGAGAATGGCTCACAGCGTTTCCAAAGTGAGCACCCTTACCGCAAATACTACATTTAGCCATAATAGCACCTCCTTTAATAAATTAGGTCGAACTCTCAATCGACCTGACACAAAAAACATTCTATCAGATACAGACAAATTTTGCAAGTACTTTTTTCCAGTATATTGTTATATATTTTCATACTGGAAAAAAGCACCTG
>VOFC01002056.1_pt1 | contig 17592 bp, 32 predicted proteins | sample 5384161 | NCBI WGS metagenome assembly VOFC01 (sample SAMN12384722, study PRJNA508395) | human gut metagenome | isolation source: healthy gut B | host: Homo sapiens
GTTATATTGACAATGGAAAAGGAGCTTTTGCTCCTATATCGTAATAAAAAGCCTAATGATGTTCATGAAGGAAAGTGGATTTCTGTTGGGGAAAACTAGAAGCGGGAGAAACGCCTGACGAATGTGCTCGTCGTGAAATTCTCGAGGAAACCCATTTTACAGTGACTGAGATGGATTTTAAAGGGATGATTACCTTTCAGAATTTACCCCGGTCATGATTGGTATACCAAATGTCTTTAAGGTAACTGGTTTTGAAGGAGAACTCATCTCAGATGAGGGAGTCTCGTGAAGGAACGCTTGAATGGGTACCATATGATGAGGTCTTATCTAAACCAAATTGGGAAGGTGACTATGAGATCTTCAAGTGGATCTTGAAGATAGACCTTTCTTCTCTGCAAAATTTGTCTATGATCGTAACCAAAATTTAGTAGACAAGACTGTAACTTTTTTTATGATAAATAGGGAGGAACTATGAAGCGTAAAAAAACAGAACATTTTTTCAGAAACATGGTTTTTAAGTGGATATTGAATAATCACGCTGTTGTAGCCTTTTCATCTCATCTTACTTTGATTGGTTTTTGACGGTTTTGATTTTCACAAAAGATCAGTCCTATTTTTTCACCCGTCATCAGTTTATGACCATTATTATGTTGCCACTGGTTATTTCCATGCTCCTTTATTATTTAATAAAACCTTTGGTACTACTTGTAGAAAGAACCGGACTAAAACCGAACCATGTCTATCTTGTTATCTATGCTATCCTTGGTTTGTCTCTTGGTCTGGGGAATTTCGACGGCTATTCCTAGCACAAAATCAAATTTTGATTTTAATAAGAAATGCACCATCATATATTGCACGTGCCAATAGTGAGACGGAACGTTGGATTAATCTTCCTATTCTTTCCAATTTCCACGGTGATCTAGAGTCCATGCTTAGTGATTTCTCAGCGAGAATGGTCAACTATGCTGAGAACTTTCTTCATCGGCTTTGACATGGGTTGGGACTTTTGCGAGCACAGTAGCAAGTGGGTGACGGTAGCTATCATTTTTGGCACCTTTCATTCTCTTCTACCTTTTAAGAGATAGCCAAAAGATGAAACATAGCTTTTGTCTCAGCTTACCAACTCGCTTTCGTGAAACAACTGTTCGTATGCTTTCAGATATTAATAATCAGCTCGAAGGCTATGTTCAAGGCCAGGTTACAGTCGCTATCGTCGTTGCTATCATGTTCTGTATTATGTTTAAGATTGTAGGACTTCGATATGGTATGACTTTTTTGGTATTATGGCAGGTTTTCTAAACATGGTTCCTTATCTAGGAAGTTTTCTTTGCGATGGTACCAGTTGTAATCATGGGGGACTGGTACAAGGACCTGCGATGTTGATTAAGGTCCTCATCATTTTGTCATCGAGCAAACTATTGAAGGACGTTTTGTTTCTCCACTTGTTTTGGGAAATAAACTAAGCGTTCACCCTATTACCATTATGTTTATTCTCTTGACAGCAGGATCTCTGTACGGTGTTTGGGGGTGTTCTATTGGGTATTCCAATCTATGCTTCTGTCAAGGTTGTTGTTAGAGAGATTTTTGATTGGTACCGTTCTGTAAGTAATCTTTATCAAGATGATTTAGAAAAATGAAGGACAAAAAGACGATGTTAAATAGTGAAAAATGGTTGCCTCTATTGGAAACCAAGATTTAGACCACGCAGACAAATATTTTAAAAAAGTCTTTACGAGAGGATCCTACAGAGGTTCTTGTAGAGTTGGCCCAATATAGAATCTATTGGTTTCTTACCACAGGCACAGGAAATTTACGAAAAAGTTCGCTTTGATTTTCCAGAGGTTAATGTCAATCTAGCACAAATTGCTGCCGAAGATGGTGATATTGAAGAGGCTTTTCTCTATTTGGATGCCATACCTGAAGACTCTGACGACTATTTGTCTGCTTTAATTGTAAAGGCTGACCTCTACCAAATGGAGGGCTTAACTGATGTGGCACGTGATAAGTTGTTTGAGGCAAGTCAACTATCAGATGACTCATTGATTATTTTTGGTTTGGCTGAGATGGAGTTTGAACTTGGAAATTTTGAACAAGCTATTCATTACTATGCTAAATTAGATAATCGTGACCTCTCTTGCGATGACTGGCGTTTTCTACTTATGAACGCATTGGTAAGGCTTATGCCAGTCTTGGTAAGTTTGAAGCTGCTCGTGAATTTTTGGAAAAAGCTATTGAAATTGAATACGATGATACCATTGCTTTTGAGTTAGCCACTTTGCTCTATGATCAAGAAGAGTATCAAAAGCTAATTTTTACTTTAAGCAGATAGAAACCATGTCTGCTGACTTCGAGGGTTATGAGTATTTTTACGCCTTGTCCTTACATGCAGAACATAAAACTGAAGAAGCATTACGTATGGCACAACAAGGGATTTCAAAAAATGCTTTTGATGTTCAATTACTTTTGTTAGCATCACAGTTATCCTACGAGTTGCATGACACTCAATCTGCTGAATCTTATCTGAAGCAAGCCTTACCACTCGCTGAGGACCAAGATGAGATTGTTCTACGTTTAAGTACTCTCTATTTAGAAGAAGAACGTTACGAGGATCTGGTAGCTTTAGCCGATTACGAAGTTGATTCTGTTTTGCCTCGTTGGAACATTGCCAAGGCCTACCAAGCACTTGATGATGAAGAAGAAGCTTTTCAAATCTATCAAGATTTGGCTAAAGATTTATCTGAAAATCCTGAATTCCTCCATGATTATGCATATATCCTGAGGGAATTTGGTTACAGAGATCAGGCGCGTGCAGCAGCAGAAAAAATACCTTGCCTTAGTTCCAGATGATGTCAATATGCAAACATTTCTTGAGGATTATTAAGCTGCGAAAGGCTTTAATCCTTGGTTTTAAAGAGAGGGAGAGATACATTGAGCTTGTTCACTCCCTCTTTTTTTTTTTTCTATTTATGTTATGATTTTATTAGAACCCATAAGGAGTAAGTATGGTTAAGAGAGATTTAATTCGAAATATTATCATAGCAGTTCTTGCCATTGTAGTGATTTTGTTGTTAAGAGCATTTGTCTTTTCAACACACCGTGTGACTGAAGGTCAGGCGAATGACTATATTCATGCTGGTGATTATGTTACTTTCAATAAAAATGTTGAACCTCAGAAAAAAGATTTTATTCTTTATACAGTTAATGGCAAGGATTATATTGGTCGTGTTATTGCTGGTGAGGGCAAGAGCGTGACAGCTATGGATGATTTCCTTTTATGTCAATGATAAGTCAGTTGACGAAGCCTATATTAGCAAGGATAAATCAGCTTATTTGGCGACAGTTTCACCTGGGAATTTCTTTACTGATGATTTTTTTCCATTGCAACATTGACAGATAATAAACAAACTAAGATTGAAAAAGGTCAATACCTTGTACTGAACGATAACCGCCGTAATACAGATGATAGTCGTAAGTTTGGTCTCAGTGAAAAAGACCAAATTAAAGGTGTTATCTCTTTCAGATTGTATCCCTCTATCACGTTTTGGTTTCGTTGATGTCGATTAATATTTCAATACTACTAAAAAAGCTAGGAACTTTTGATAAGTTTCTAAGCTTTTTTTGCGAATAAATTGGTGAAGGTTTATTTTTAAGACTTTATGATGCTGATAGTTTAATCGTCTTAAAATGAATCAGCAGAAATTGTAAATAGAAAAGGAAATTAAGATGCAATTAGATTTATTTGATTTAAGAAAAGCAAAGCTTATGGACTGTGCGGTGTTATGCTAGCAATTTTTTTTTAGAATGTCTGGTCAATCGGCGAAAGCAGATGAAATGTTGTCACCAACTGATATATCTTCAACTTTGAAAGAAAGTACAGATAATCATGAGGCAAGTTATTCTGAAGTGGGGAGTACACGATGATTCAACGAGCCAAATGAATCTACAAAGTGAAAAGGTATTAGAGGAGGAGCAAACAAGTCTGGCAGATTCTTCAAAAATAGCTGTCTTAACCAATAGTTCTGTGACCACAATCTCTTATCAAGAGGCAGATGAACTTAGCGAAATTGATCAAAATCAAAGTCATTTTCTTAGTGCCATTAAGCAGGAGCTATGGATGGAGCCAAGGAAGGAGTTCTTCCCTCTATTACGGCAGCACAAGCTATCCTAGAAAGTGGTTGGGAAGCTCTGAACTTGCTAAGGCTCCGAAACAATAATCTTTTGGCATTAAGGATTCAGAGGACTGGAATGGAGAAAGCGTGACTGTCCTTACCCAGGAATATGTTAATGGTGGCTATATCACGGTCAATGCAGCTTTTGAAAATATGCCTCATGGAATGATAGCGTAGTAGACCATGCAAAAATTTTTCACGAGTACCGAGTGGCGAAAAACAATTACCGAAAAGTTGTGAATGAAACAGATTATCGCGTTGCGGCTCAGGAACTTAAGAATGCAGTATATGCGACAGATCCAAGTTATCCCGGAAAACTTATCTCTTTGATTGAAGCCTATAAACTTTATGAATGGGATGCAAGTGAGCAATACGACCAATTCTGTCCTAGAAAATGAAGGAGTAGAGAGTCAAAATCCTAAAGCCGATCTTCGCTATCACTGGTCTCAACAATGCTAATGGTAGCTATGATGTTGTTATCTCAAATTTGATTGCACCACGAGGTTTTAAAGAAGTCTTGGTTCCAACCTGGTCTGAAAAGAACGGTCAAGATGATATCATCTGGTACAAGGCAGCTAAGCAAGCTAATGGAGACCATAAGGTAACCGTTCGTTCAAGCAACCATAAGGGTGATAGCGGTCTGTATAATTCTCATGTCTATTTGGTTGACAATGATGGTAAATACATTGGCCTAGGTGGCAAACAAGCAACACTTGATATCACTAAGACTCAAGGAACACTGACTATTACTAACAATGATAAAAATCGTGGGACCTTTGATGTCCTTATCACTAATCTGACGAATCTAAGTGGTATTTCAGGTGTCCTTATCCCAGTCTGGTCTGAGCAAAATGGTCAGGATGATCTTGTTTGGCATAATGCTACAAAACAGGATGATGGTTCTTATAAAGTGACTATTTCAGCAAGCCAACACAAGTGGAATTCAGGCAAGTACATCGTTCATGGCTATATTGTTGATGCTTCAGGTAAGAATATCGGCTTTGGGGCAACTTCAGCTGATGTGGTGGCACCTAAGAAAATCGGTTCAGCATCAAGTGGGAACTACGATGTTTTAAATAAGATTGTCTATCTGGATGCTGGGCATGGTGGCTATGATCCAGGTGCTTCTTACTTTGGTATTTCTGAAAAGAGCTTGACCTTGGCTATCCAAAGTCGTGTGAAAGCTAAATTAGAAGCAGAAGGTTATCAAGTTGTGACCACACGCACAAGTGATACCTATGTTGACTTGGCGGACCGTTCACGTGCGGCTAATGCCTCTGAATCTGATATCTTCGTAAGTATTCACATCAATGCTTCAGGAAGTTCTGCAGCACAAGGAATCGAGACTTATTATTACCAACCTTATGCAGAATACCCATCACGTATTAATGCAACCTACCATACTAATCCAACTCGATTGAGCATGAGTGACACTTTGGCCAATGCTATCCAGTCTAGCCTGATTAATGCGACTGGCGCTCAGAACCAAGGTGTGAAACGTCAAACCTTGCAGTCTTGCGTGAGACAACAGCTCCGGCAGTCCTTCTTGAACTAGGTTTCTTGTCAAATGCCATCGTGGCAGGGATTAAGTCCGCTCGTTTGTTAACGTTAACCCTCTGCTTATCAGGAGTAAATACTAAATACAACAAAAATATGGATACCGCTGATTTTTAATGCAGAGGGAGTGTCTGCAAAAAGTCATTGACTCTTATATGATGGAGGTATCATTCCTCTTGGAAATTTTAGGTTATAACCCTAGACCCTGCTGATTTTCCAAAATCTCAAGAATTATGTCGGTCAGACACTTATTACGACAGATGGGACCACCCTTTTGGAGCTGATGATAAAGTCTGGTATTGCTGAGATTATGACAGCCTTGGCTTATTTGAAGGCTCATCCTGAAATCAAACATTGTGAGATTCGTGTAGGCTTTTGGTCCTGATGAAGAAATTGGAATCGGTGCAGATAAATTTGATGTCGAAGATTTTGATGTCGATTTTGTTTTTACACAGTTGACGGTGGACCTTTGGGTGAATTACAGTATGAAACTTTCTCTGCAGCAGGAGCAGAACTTACCTTCCACGGACGCAATGTCCATCCTGGAACAGCAAAAAGATCAAATGGTCAATGCCCTGCAGTTGGCAATTGATTTTCATAATCAGTTGCCAGCAGAAGAACGTCCTGAGTTGACAGATGGCTATCAAGGTTTCAACCATCTTCAAACCATGACAGGTACTGTTGAGGAAGCAAAAATCTTCTTATATCATCCGTGATTTTGAAACAGAGTCTTTTTGAAAATCGTAAAGCAGTCTTCCAAAAATTGCCGATGAAATGAATAAACTTACGGTCAGACACGAGTTGATTTGGTACTTAAAGATCAATACTATAACATGCGTCAGGTGATTGAAAAAGATATGACACCTGTTGAGTTAGCTAAGGGCGTTATGGAGGAATTGGATATTGCCAGTTATTGAACCTATTCGTGGCGGAACAGATGGCTCAAAAATCTCATTTATGGGCATTCCAACACCAAACTTATTTGCTGGTGGCGAAAATATGCATGGTCGTTATGAGTTTGTTTCCTTGCAGACAATGGAAAAAAAGCCGTAGATGTTATTCTTGGAATTGTCAGTAAACCTTAATTGAGCTTGCTAAATACTGATTTTATGGTAAAATTAGGAAGTAATGGAGGTGCTGAGATGATAAAATTTTCGGCAAGTATCGTTACCATTGGCAACCCGAATTATCTTGGCTGATTATCTACTGGTCTTTAGCCGTCGCCAATCTTTATTGCAGGCGGCCCTTACTATTCGAGTTGTACTCGGTGCCCTAACATATTTTGATGCTCTTTACTATTTTCGTTGCCTTGTTTGGTTTAGGTTTCCATCGATACTTTATTATTGAAGATCATGGGATTCTGAATTGTTTTCATTTCAAATATTTTTAAACCACAAGGTAAAGATTAGTGACATCGAAAAGAGAAGTTCAAAACTGGTCTATGTCCTCATCTTTTAAAAATGGTAAAAACGTCAGTTTTATATGAGAAAGTGGCCTAAAAAATATTTCTTAGATGCTTTGGCCCTTCACCTGATTTCAAGGTGAGAGGCAGAAGCTATTGGATCACATGACCAACTTTGATTACTTTTGCCTTTTATGAGGAATCAAAAAAAGCCCTGAAGCTTAAACTTCGCAAATAAAGGGCTTTAGTGGGACAAGACTTGACAGCAGTCAAAGTCTCAGGGGTATTTTCAATAATTTGATTGAGTTGGTCGCTATGTCTCTGAACCTAACAATACCTTTCGTCATCATAATCGAAGACGGGAGAGTAGGTTTGGCACAAACCACAAGCGATACATTTTTCTGGAATTAATGATACTTTCATAGTATTATTTTAAAATAGATTTATTGTTTTACAAGGAGAATATCATGAGTAAAAAACCATGTGGGAAGATAAAGGTTTCTGACGAAGAGTTGGAAGAAGTAGTTGACGCTGATTTTTCTAGATGATGAAGATGAGTTTGAGGATTATGAAGAAGAAGAGGATGTAACTCCTTCTGATGAAAAACGCGAAAAAAGGTGGCAGCTTCATTAATTCATCATTTTTGACTGTCTTGCTTGGATTATTCTTTGTTATTGTTGTATGTATTTTTGTTCTTTGTTTTCTATACTTCAAATGTCGGTGAAACAAAACTGCGGAATCTAAAGAAGTCATCTGGATTCTCTCATCATCCTAACAAAGTTGTTAAATCTTCATCTAGCAAAAGAAGACTCAGAAAAAAGATGAGAAAGTGAGAAATCTACTACAGAAAAATCTTCAAAGAGGAAATCATCTTCAACTAAAGCATCAAAAGCTCTTCTAAACATGTAGTAAAAGAAGATGCAACTGAGTCAGCTGAGACAACACCATCAAGCTACGGCAGCTGCAGATGGTTCATCAATTGTTGTTCAATCTGGTGAAGGTGCTGGTTCTATCGCTGCACGTGCAGGTATCTCTGTAGATGAGTTGGAACGTCTTAACCCTGATCACATGACAAATGGTTACTGGTATGCTAACCAGGTGATGTCGTTAACGTTCAATAATTTTTAAAAAGCAAAGGAACATCATGAAAGATATTAGAATTGCTATTGGATGGTCCCGTCAAGTGGAAAAAGTACAGTAGCCAAGATTATTGCAAAAATCTTGGCTATACTTTATCTTGGACACAGGTGCCATGTACCGATCTGCAACTTATTTGGCCTTGCAGAATGGTTTGACTGAGGAAATGTACCAGAAATTTTGGAGCAACTATCTCAACATCCGATTTCATTCGGAAAAAGCAGCAGATGGTAGTCAGCAAGTTTATGTAGGTGATGTCGATATTACACCCAATTCGTGATAACCAAGTTACAAAAATAATGTTTCTTGGGTCGCAGCTATTCCTGAAGTGCGCCAAGAACTGGTTGCACAAACAACAACGTATTGCTCAAGATGGTGCTATTATCATGGATGGACGTGATATTGGTACTGTGGTTTTGCCTGATGCAGAACTCAAAATCTTCTTGATTGCTTCAGTTGATGAACGTGCGGAACGTCGTTACAAAGGAAAATATCGAAAAAGGTATCCCTGCTGAGCTTGAGACTCTGAAAAAAGAAATTGCTGAACGTGACTATAAAGATAGTCATCGTAGCCGTGTCACCTTTTAAACCAGCGGAAGATGCCATCACTTTTGATACTACAGGTGTGTCTATTGATGGTGTTGTGGAATTTATTCAAGAAAAAGCAAAAAAATTATTGACAAAGGATGACTCACTTGTTATACTATTAACAATGAGAAAAGCAGAAGTGAGAACTTCTCGCCTTGCGACGTTAGGTTGTCTGGCCCCAACATGTCAAATCCCAATAGGGATATTATGTGTGCGGGCTTGTATATCAAGTCCGCTTTGTTTTTCTCTAAAAAATAAAGAGGTGAAGATCATAGCTAAGAAAGATCTATTCATTAACGATGAAATTCGCGTTCGCGAAGTTCGTCTTGTTGGTCTTGATGGTGAACAATTGGGAATTAAACCATTGTCGAAGCGCAAGCTATTGCAGATGATGCAAATGTTGACTTGGTTCTCATCCAACCACAAGCTACGCCACCTGTTGCGAAGATTATGGACTACGGTAAGTTCAAATTTGAGTATCAAAAGAAACAAAAAAGAACAACGTAAGAAACAAAGCGTTGTTACCGTTAAGGAAGTTCGTTTGAGTCCAGTTATTGATAAAGGTGATTTTGAAACTAAACTTCGTAATGGCCGTAAATTCCTTGAAAAAAGGAAATAAAGGCGAAAGTTTCTATCCGATTTAAAGGTCGTATGATTACTCACAAAGAAATCGGAGCTAAGGTCTTGGCGGAATTTGCTGAAAAAACGCAAGATATTGCGATTATTGAGCAAAGAGCGAAGATGGATGGACGTCAAATGTTCATGCAATTTGCACCAATTCCTGACAAAAATAATTGTCAAACTAACACTATTAAAAAAAGGAGAATTTTAAATGCCAAAACAAAAACACACCGCGCATCAGCTAAACGTTTCAAACGTACAGGTTCAGGTGGATTGAAACGCTTCCGTGCCACATCTCACCGTTTCCACGGTAAAACTAAAAAACAACGTCGTCACCTTCGTAAAGCATCAATGGTACATTCAGGTGACTTTAAACGTATCAAATCAATGCTTTACAAATTAAAAATTCGCGTACAAGCATTACAAATTAACTAAACTAGAATTAATTCGGAGGAATATATAAATGGCACGTGTTAAAGGTGGCGTTGTATCACGCAAACGTCGTAAACGTATTCTTAAATTAGCTAAAGGTTACTATGGAGCTAAACATATCTTGTTCCGTACTGCAAAAGAACAAGTAATGAACTCTTACTACTATGCATACCGTGACCGTCGTCAAAAGAAACGTGATTTCCGTAAACTTTGGATCACACGTATCAATGCGGCAGCTCGTTTGAACGGACTTTCATACTCACAATTGATGCACGGTTTGAAATTGGCTGAGATCGAAGTTAACCGTAAAATGCTTGCTGACTTGGCTGTTAACGATGCAGCAGCTTTCACAGCTCTTGCAGATGCAGCTAAAGCAAAACTTAGTAAATAAGAATTAAGGTGGGTTTTTACCCATCTTTTTTATGGAGGTAATTATGATTCGTTTAGCAAGAGCAGAAGATATTCCAAGATTACAGGAGTTATTGGGGCAGATTCTTATTGTTCATCATCAAGCGCGCCCTGATGTTTTTTTAAGTCAAAAGGCAGTAAATTTACAGATGCAGAGTTAGAAGCAGTAATTAATGATTCAAAAAACCTGTTTTTGTGTACGAGGATGACGAAGGGCGTATCTTGGGCCATCTTTTCTTAATGATTAAAGAAGAAACTGAAAATGATGGTCCACAAAAGGCTGTTAAAACTCTTTTTTATTGATGATTTATGTGTGTTGATAAGGAAGCTCGAGGTCAAAAATAGGAGAAAAGCTTTTTACCAATTTGCCTTGGACTATGCTAAGGGAGCTAGGTTGTTATAATCTGACACTTCACGTATGGAATGATAATGCAGGTGCTCTACGTTTTTACGAACGTTTAGGTATGAAACCGAGATATACAGAAATGGAAACTATCCTAAAATAATATGTTTTCATGAGAGAAATTTAACTTACGAGGAGAAAATATTTTTGATATGCTAAAGAGAACTTTTTAGAAATGGAGAATTTTAATGCCTCGTAATTTTAAAAAGCTTTGCTTTTTACGTTTTTGATGTGTGGAATGATGGTCTGTGGGATGAGTCTCTGGAATCTTCTCATCCTTGATTGGACTGGGTAGTTCCCTTTGCTTGGGGTCACTTTTTCCAAGGTTATACCCTGGATTTGTAGTTGCTTTCTTACTGGATATGCTTTTGGTGGGACCACTAGCCAAAGACAATTGCATTTGCAATTTACATAAAGTAAAAGCCCATGATAAACGATGGGCAGAAGATTTTAGCGATTTCTGGAACCATGGCTCTATTCATGGTAACCTTTATGTCGTTCTATGGTTGGTGTACAACGGTCAGTCGGTAACGCTCTCATCCTATGGTCGTGCTTGGTTGACAAATGTTATCATGGCCTTACCCTTAATTTTCTAGTAGTTGGTCCCATCTCACGCTTTATCTTGGGAAAACTGCAAAAACCATTGCCTGGTGAAGAAGTCGTTGAAATTTTGACGACGATGATGAATTACCAACGATAATATAAAAAACTGAAGTTTCTTTCCAGTTTTTTTCAAAATCCAGCCACGGATGTGACTGCTTAATGATGATTAGTTTTTTCTTTTTCATTTCACCATGTGGGTAGTAAGTTCCCTCTGGCATATCGTTAATGAAAACATGAATAGCTTCTTTAGGTGCTTTTGCAACACGTGATACAACCTCAGTAACTTCGCGAGCAAGTTCGATTTTTTGTTCTTCAGAACGACCTTCAAAGAGATCAATTTTTACAAATGGCATAATGCATCTCCTTAGTTTTGATAGTCCTATTATAGCATTAATTAAGAGAATATTCTAAAGTTTATGGAAATTCTTGAAATGATATTATCGTAATGCTACAATGCGAGTGATTTCAATAGTAAGGCTTAAAGTAAAAAAAAAGAGGCAGGTAGCTAAGAGAAAGCGTTCTAGTTGAAAGCAATAGTATTACTTTTGATTCGATCATTACTGATTTAAGAAATGTTTCACATGCTTTTCAAAATGGTAAGGCGTCTTGTGATGATGGGTAAGTGATTGTTTTTTTCTTTATAAAGGATGAAAACTCTTACTAAAAATAGTAGAATAATGCTAACTAGAGACAGTAAGGAGTAAATTATGACAATTGATTTTCGTGCCGAAGTTGATAAGCGCAAAGATGCTTTGATGGAGGACCTTTTGGTCTTTTTGCGTATTAACTCAGAACGTGATGACAGTAAGGTTGATGATAAGCACCCATTTGTATGGACCGGTAAAGCTTTGGAACATTTTCTTGCTTTAGCAGAACGTGATGGCTATAAAACTCGTAATATTGATAATTATGCTGGTGACTTTGAATTTGGTCAAGGTGATGAAGTTTTGGGTATCTTCTGGATGTAGTTCCCCTAAGTTGTTTACAAAAAAAAAGACTGCCTATAATAGGCAGTCTAAAGAAATATTTTCCACAACATTTTGTATTTTTACCGCTTCCACATGGACATGCATCATTTCTTCAACTGTTTTTCTTTAACAACAGTTTTAGTTTTTTGTATGCTTTTTCTATTTCTTTTCTTTCTACTGATAACATACCTTCCCAACCTGGTAAAGTGTATAACCATTCAGCTTCTACAACATATTGAAGTATAATTTTCGAAATCTATTTTAAAGATATTTCAGAATCAGCTTCTATTTCTTCTAAAACAACATCTTCTTTTAAACTTTCGCTTATTCCATCTATGAATCCATGAATAATTCATTAGATACTCCGTATTTAGCAACAAATTCTGCAACTGTTCCTTCAACTACATCAGTTTTGTTTTTAATATTTCATTGTATATTCCTGCTTCTATTTTAAGTAATTTTCCCAGAATTTTATTTCTTCATCATTGTTTCAAGGTTTTCGCTTAATTTTCTCCATTTGTTAATAAACTCATATTAAGCTCCTAATTAATATTTATTCTGTTTTTTTAATTTTTAACAATTTTATTATATCACAATTAAATAGTTCTTTTAATACCTTTATGGCATGGTCTTGTTCTATAAAATAAGGACTACTTGCTATTGTTATCCTTTTGCCCCTTCTATTAGCTCTTTATCTTTTTAATCTAAAATCATAAGGGATATAATCCATATCTTTTTGAGAATATATCTAAATCTATGTCTAAAACATATTCTCCTTCTACTTTTATATCAAATCCAGAACTATCAATTATTATTACATTCGACAGAATTCCTTTTTTAATGCCGGTTGAATAAGTTCCCCATTTTAAGGACTTTGATTTGGTATATCTAAATACATTATAAAATTTTCTATATCAACTGTATCATAATTTTCAGGCTCTCTCATGTCTTTTATGTTGGTCTACATGAACTAATTTGACAACCTTTATTAAATTCATTATTTTTTAAACTTTTTCATCCAAAAAATAAAAAGGCATGATGTGATTATCAAAAACGACTTTTTCCATTTACTTCGTATTGGACTAAATTTTAAGTCCTTTTGCTTTAATTTCAACATCTTCATCAATCTCGTTAAAAACTATATTTTCACCTAAAATACATCATCTAAAAGTTCCTTCTATTAATTTGGTACAAATATTTTTTATTTTCTCTTTCATCATATAAAAATATTGTTTCCTAAGGTTTTCAATATAAAACCTACATATCTCTCCATGTTTCTCCTTAAAAATTAAAAATGTTCCATGGATATTCATTTTGGTATCGCAAACAAAATTCCATTTTTTCTTTGTTGTTGTAGGATGGTCTATTTCTATTTTATAAGACCATAAGACGATTTGTTGACCTACTTTATTTAAATTTTTGACCATATCTTTGATCTCCAAATAGAGGATGTTTTCTACTCGAAAACTGTAACCTATTTGATGTGGTCTACCTGTTTGTAAATCTATTTGAACAAGACTAAAATCCATTTTTAAAATGCTAGCGTTTTATAGATAATTTAGCGTCTTTAGCGTCTTTTAGTATTTTATTAACTACACTTACCATATTAGTCTTTTATTTTATATAAATAATCCATAAGATTATCTTCTTCTTTTTCATTTTTCCATGGACATAGCTCTATAAGTTTTCTTAAACGATTTATTTCTAACTTGTTCAGATAATCTAGATGCTGCTTTGAAGTTTTTGGCAAAACTCATATCAACCTCCAACTGGCCTATCTAGTCATAACAAGTCCAACAAATACATTTCCTGGTTTATTGTATTTTTTCTTTTAAAATTTTTTAAAAGATTTACCATATCATCGTCCATTGGTATTATCACCTTGAGATAATATGTTTACAGGCTTTTCTACTACTAATAAATGATTATCTTCAAATAGAACTTTAATCATTATTTTGACTCCATCTTCCAATATACCACATGGAAGAACTTTTCCATCTCTTTGAAGTTGGTATTCCTAATTCTCCTCCCATATATTTTTCCACCTTTAGCTTTTTACAACTAGTAGTCTAATTTTCTAATACTATTGGTGAGATAAACCTGTTGTATATGAGTTTATTAAGAAGAATAAAGGATTGTCTGATAATACTTGTACATAATTTAACAAGTCATATAATTTTCTTCTATTTGCCAAACTTCACCTTTTGGTCCTCTTCCATATGAAGGTGGGTCCATTATTGATTGCATCGTATTTATTTCCTCTTCTTATTTCTCTTTCAACGAAATTTTACAACGTCGTCTACTATAAATCTTACTTTTCTATCTTCAAGACCTGATAATTTTATATTTTCTTTTGCCCCATAGTCATACCTTTAGATGCATCTACGTGACATACTTCTGCTCCAGCTGCAACAAAGCAACAGTTGCTCCACCAGTATTTATAAGCAAATAAATTTAATACTTTTTATTGGTCTTTTAGCATTTTTTATTTTATCCATTTGCCAGTCCCAGTTTGCCGCTTGTGAGGAATAATCCAGTATATTTTAAATCCAGTTGGTTTTATCTTGGAATTTTTTAGTCTTGGTAATTTACTGTCCATTTTTGTGGGTATTTCTTTTTTATGTTCCCATTGACCTCCACCTTTTATACTTCTGTGGTAATGACCATGAGGATTTTTCCATAAAGTCCATTCTGCCTCCATTGGCCACATAACTTGAGGATCTGGTCTTCTAAGTACTATAGTCTCCCCAACGTTCTAATTTTTCTCCGTTTCCCATGTCTATAAGTTCATAATCTTTCCATTGATCCGCTAATAATAACATATGTATCCTCCTATAATTTCTTACTAATCTTATGTATTATATCATATTAACTAATTTTATTTTAGGTATTTTTTAACCAGTTTATATACTTTATTAACTTGATAATTTCAATATTTATAGGCTTTTATATCTATCTATTATTTTTTAATTTTAATTTGCATATAAATTAGTAATGTAAATTTTGTGTCTAGGAGGAATCAATATGAATTACAATCAAGTAAATAATACATGTTTTTTCAATACATTATATTCAGTATGTGGAAGATATTGGCCGAAATGAATATTTTTATTATGATTTAAAATATCTGTTTTTATAATGTTAAAAATGGTTATTTTTCAAGTGAGTGAAAGTATTTTAAAAAAATTTAAACAATACTATTAGTTCTTCTATTTATGATTTTTTAAACAAGGTATCTTCGAAGAAAGAGCAACAAATAAATACCCAAAATCCAGATGGAAGTAAAAACTAAAAAGTAAACTATAGAGTTTACTCAAATTATGATTTAACATTTAATAAAATCACGTTGTTAGCTTTGTTATGCCTTTTCTGCTTTTGAGAAATAATCAACAATACAATGATTTATATAACTATAATATAGATTTATTAACAGGTAACCAAATTTTGCTTAAAAGATATATTTAGACCAGAAGTAGATTATAAAATTAGTTTCTGATTTTTGTTAATTATAAATAAGTCAAAACCCTAATTCTTTTTATCCAAATACTACAGTAGGTATACCTGATGACCCAATCTTTTATTTAACAGATAAAGGGAATTGTAATATACTTTGGTAACATCTTCAGGTTCTTTGTATACATCTACTCCATATCCTAAATCTTTAAGTTTTGATCCAACATTACCTTAGTTGCTAAATCAACTATTGGAACTCCGCTTACTTACCCCTGCTCTTTCTAAGTGTTCCATAATACCTGGTATTAATACATCTTCACCATCAGAAATTGCATCTACTTCTATTTCTCTACCCATTAAGTACTTATCTATAAGAATTGGATTTTTCTTATCCTTCTTAAATGCATTTTCAAGATAAAATGTTAATTCTTCTTCATCATGAGTTATTTCCATACCTTGACCACCAATTACATATGAAGGTCTAACAAGTACTGGGAATTTTAATCTTTCAGCTTCTTCTAATCCTTCTTCTACAGACCAGATACCTTTTCCCTTTGGTCTTGAAATCCCAAGTTTTTCAAGCAACTCATCAAATTTTTTCTCTATCTTCTGCCATATCAATTTGTTCAGCAGTAGTACCAAGTGTTGGAATATTCTTTTCTTTTTAAGAAATTTGCAAGCTTAATTGCTGTTTGACCACCAAATTGAAGAATTACACCATCTGGATTTTTCTTTTCAATTATATTTAATACATCTTCTTCTGTTAATGGTTCAAAAATATAACTTGTCAGAAATATTGAAGTCTGTACTTACTGTTTCTGGGTTATTATTTACTATTATAGTTTCAATACCAATCTCTCTTAAGTGCAAGAACACAATGAACTGATGCATAATCAAATTCAATACCTTGACCTATTCTTATTGGTCCAGAACCTATAACTACAACCTTTTTATTATTAGAAACTTCAACTTCATCATATTGTTCATAAGTTGAATAATAGTAAGGTGATAAAGCTTCAAATTCCCTGCACATGTATCAACCATCTTATAAGTAGGTTTAATGTTCCAAATTTCTCTTAATCTATTTATATCTTCAGGGGCAAACTCTAAGCATATCTGCTAATGCTTTATCTGAAAATCCTTTTTCTTTAATAAATGTAACCATTCTCTATCTAAATCTTCTACTGTACTTAATTTTAATCTTTGTTCTTCATCTACAATCCATTTTATTTTATTTATGAAGAATTTATCTATGCCTGTTATTTCAGCTACCTTTTTCAACTCTGTAATCTCTTCTAAGCATTTCTGCTAAAGCAAATAATCTTTCATCATCTGGTGCAACTACTATTTCCTTTAATTCCTTCATGCTATATTCCTTATATTTTTTATGATCTAAAGAATACTTTCCAATTTCAAGACTTCTAATACCCTTTAGTAATGCTTGCTCAAAAGTTAGCACCAATTGCCATTACTTCTCCTGTTGCCATCATCTTAGTTCCAAGTTCTCTATCTGCACCAAAGAATTTATCAAATGGCCACTTAGGTATTTTACATACTACATGTTCAAAAGCATGCATATGTCTTTTTGAGTAACTGCATTTTTAATTTCATCTAATCTATATCCAAGAGATATCTTTGCTGCAAGCTTAGCTATTGGATATCCAGTCTTTGATGCTAAAGCTGAAGACCTTGAAACTCTAGGATTTATTTCTATTACAGCATATTCAAATGAATTTGGATTTAAAGCAAATTGTACATTACATCCACCTTCAATTCCTACTGCATTTATTATATTAATTGATGCTGTTCTTAAGCATTTGATATTCTTTATCTGATAAAGTTTGAGATGGT